>Ga0364922_10005_pt1 | contig 131393 bp, 136 predicted proteins | sample ExccelJu500001D4_2_FD_206955 | JGI IMG/M metagenome (GOLD analysis project Ga0364922, IMG submission 206955) | Enriched cells from Trout Bog Lake Hypolimnion, Wisconsin, USA - BchlTB.June20.5000.01.D4 | ecosystem: Environmental > Aquatic > Freshwater > Lake > Hypolimnion/Profundal zone | place...
TAATATGAGCGCAAGTGATGGCAGCATTGAAACTCGCAGAGTCATAGGCGCTGCAGCATTGGCAGCTGATAATAAATTAAATAGCGATCGAATCGAAAAACTAGCCGCGCTTTTAACTGGGGATAGCAAAACAGATTGGCCAAGTAGTCGGATGCATACTACCGGAATCGATTGCTATACCGGCGAGCGTTTAGTGGTCAGCCAAGAGACTGCAAGAAAAAATAATATTCCCCTGGCGCATGGTGCAGCTGCTAGCAGCTCATTACCAGGGGTCGCCGGCCCGACACTATTGGGTCAGCGTTTTGTAATGGATGGCGGTATTTGCTCTAATCCTGCTCATGTGGATTTGGTGGCGGGCTCCAAAAGGGCTTTGATCATCACGCTGACAGATGGTGTAACTGGTGCAATATTGACAACCATCCCCCACCCAATCGCCCAAAATATTAAAGATGTAGAGGCTACGGGCACAAAGGTAAAGTGGGTGGTGGCAGGTACACCCCCTGGCGTTAACCTGCTAGACCCAAAACAGATTGAGGCAGCATTGCATAGAGGATATGAACGCTCAAAAATGGAGGCATCCAATATCAAAGCATTTTGGGCTTAATTTTGGATGCAAAAAAAATCAAAATATATGAGCGTGAATAAACAGGCGCAGTAAAAGACTATTGATAAGGTAATAAGATGAAAAAATTATTCAGTTTTGTTTTGTTGGCGATATTTCTATTGGTGCTAGGCGGATGCGCAGCCAGCAGCACTTCGTCGATTGGTATTAATTGCGATGACACAAAAGGCCTGGCCTTAGATGATATGCCGCTTGCTTGCCAAGGTGGCCGCTGATTTAAATTGCGTATATCGGCATATATGTTTTTCAATATATGTAAATCACTTATTAATGGTGGTGCTTTACCCTGATATCAATCTAATATGTATTACAAAATACCCCGGATCTTTGACCCGGGTGTTAATGCCTATTTAGAACAATTTCAAGGAAAGCAATGTCATCAATTCATTCTGGTAGCTCTCAATGGGGCGAATTACTTAAAAAAGAAGATTGGTGGTCTATTTGGATTGGCCTAGGTCTTTTGTTGACTGCCATATTGTTCTTTACTTCTGGCTCCAGCATAGCTTGGATTTCAGTTACTCCAGCTAAATGGCACTCTTTGCCGGAGCTTGGTACACAGCTGATCAGCAATGCTTCTCGCTATCTTGCCCAGTTCGTCTTATGGGCTACTATTTTTGGACTTGCAATTAGTTTCTTGAAAATATCTTTTAAAGACTTTCTTGCATCCTTCCTATTTATCTATGTTGTTTCTGTGCTTGTATTTGCGCTGGGGCAATGGGATCAGGCTGATTACTACAATCTTGAGCCCCCACTAGTTGCTCTGGCCTTAGGTTTAGTCATTGCCAACTTAATTCGTTTGCCAAAATGGTTAGAGGCAGGTTTTCGGGTTGAATTCTATATCAAGATTGGTATTGTTTTGTTAGGCGCAACCTTGCCTTTTACTTTGATTATTTGGGCCGGTCCAGTTGCAATATTGCAAGCATCCATCGTTTCCTTAACTACATTTTTTGTAATCTATTTTGTGGGTAAGCGCTTGGGGCTTGATCGTAGATTAGCAGCGACTTTAGGCGCTGGAGGGGCGGTGTGTGGTGTATCGGGCTCAATTGCAATAGCAGGGGCGGTGGGGGCAAAGAAAGAGCATGCCCCAATCTCCATCTCCATTGTTATTTTTTGGGCTATTGTGATGATCTTCGCTCTGCCTCTTGTTGCAAGATCATTAGGTTTACCAACGGGTGTTGCAGGCGCATGGATTGGCACTTCTGAATTTGCCGATGCGGCTGGTTTTGCTGCGGCACAAACCTATGGCGCTTATGCAGGACATGTGCCAGGTATTGAGGGTAGTGCTGAAGCGGCAGTGAATGCTTTCACCTTAATGAAAGTAATAGGCCGCGATGTATGGATTGGTATTTGGGCCTTAGTTTTATCTATTGTTGCAACAACCCGCTGGGAAGAAACGGGTGTTGCAGGGCGTACAAATTATGGTGAAATCTGGAGGCGCTTTCCAAAATTTGTGATTGGTTTTCTGATTGCCTCTTTGGCGGTTACAGCAATATCAAGGGGATATGATTTTGCAGCCTATAAGTCGAATGTAGTTCCACATCTAGTGGGGCCCATTAAAAACTTAAGAACCTGGGCATTTATATTTTGCTTTTTCAGCATTGGCTTAACAACCCGATTCAGTGATTTTGCAAAAGCAGGCGCAAAACCATTCTACGCATTCACTGCTGGAGTAGTCGTTAACGTGATCTTAGGTTACATCCTTTCAACACAAGTATTTGTTGATTTTTGGGTTAAGCTTGGGCAGCAATGAGGCACCAGGAAGAGGTGGTGCTAGGACGCCAATGTATTCGCTGTCGCTTCTTTAACAATGACCCAGCTGAGCTAGAAAAAGGAATGGCGGGATTGCGCGTAATGGGTTCTGGTCATAGCTCCGTAGTCAGTAACGACGGTATTTGTTCAAAGTTAGATCGATACTTATCAGGATCCTATTCTTGCGATCTTTATGAGCGGGCTGAATAAAGTCGAACCTCATTAGCGCTATCAAAGAAAAATGCACGCAGACTATTTGGCGGGCTATTAGTCATTGCATTAGCAGCATCTAATTGATGTTCGCTACGCAGCTCTAGTTGATAATTAGCAATTCGAGCTAGCTCATAAAAACGTGGGTGACGAACGATTTTTGATTCAATAGCAAGCTGCTCTTTATTCATGCTTAACTCCCGTGATGGTTGCGTAACTAATGAGTGCAATAGATGTTGGTCTCATAGTAAAAAATCTATTGCCTATTCGATATACAACCTTAGCTCTAGAACTTTGGGGGTAGAGCTTATGAGTGCGTCATGAAACTGACATTAATTGTTAATAAGTCGGCATGTAAATGCGTGAACGCCTATTGTTGATGAGCAAGCAAGAGCAAACAAAGCCAAAAGTCATTGGGAGCAATGTTGGATTTACATCAACTCTATTCCAAATCCTTTGATCAAAAGAGCAAATAGAAGAAAGCAGATCATGGTGATGCCTATGCTCGCACCCATCGTGAGCCAAAACCCAATTTTGGGTAATAAATAAGGAAATAATAAAAACATTGGTAAGGTGGGTATGACATACCAAAATGTGTAATAAGCATGGTTGGCAATTTTTTCAACGCTTTGATTTTCAAAATAGAGCCAAGTCAGCGTAAGCAATGTCATGACTGGTAGCGCCCCCAAAAGACCGCCGAGGCGATCACTGCGTTTTGCTACTTCAGAAATAAATACAACCATTCCTGCGCTTAGTAAATATTTGGCGATAATCCAAGTCATAAAGGCCCTATAAAAGAAGTGCTAGTTTGTGATATTAATACCCCTCATTAATTAACGGTTAACTGATTCATGAAAAAACGCGTCCTCATATTTTTGGCAATTGTATCGATGGGTATGACCTCATTGCCTGTGCTTGCTGCAGAAGAGTCAGAAGGGCATGCGTTGGTTTTGATGTTGGGAGGTGCAGCTGAGAGGGGTGTGAGTGAGGCAACCAGCAATGTCGGCCCCACAGCCTCAGTGGAGTTTTTGGTGATTGAGGATTTACTTGAGATTGAGCTTGGCACCCAATACCTTAGCTCAAGCTACCCGCATACATTGGGGGGTCAAATCTTGTTTAAGAAGCCATTTGAGGTGGCTCACAATATTGAGCTGATGGTAGGGGCGGGGCCTGCAATCACGCATGCTACTTCAGGTGCAAGCCCCATCAATCAATATGGAATTTCTTTTGCTCTTGATTTAATGGTCTGGACTTCAAAAGAGATGGGCTGGTTTATCGGTCCAGAATATCGTTATGGGGTGGGGGCATCGAGCGAAAGAAGTATTGGCCTATCGCTTGGCTTGATGTTTGGTTTATGACAAAAATGCCACTACCATCAACGATACTAAGGCGTTTTTACACCATTTTTATACCTCGTTGTTTACTCTAACTAAAACCGAGCTTATTAAAGCTCGACATGATTTAGTTAAAAAGGGGTATGTATGCGGCAAATTGGAAAACGCCTATTTTTAGGTGGGGCGCTTATGGCTATATTGGGATCGGCTTATGCAGATAATGCATCTGTCAGTGTAAAAACTTGTGATCCCTATCAAGACTATAGCTGTTTAGATTCAGCCCTCGGCACAGGGTTTTGGAATCGCCTGACCAATTACTACAAGTTGGAGATGGGCAAGGATGCTGCGCCCGTTGATCCAAATGCGCCCCCCACTCGGCGCGAAGATTTTCCTCCCGCAGCCATGACTATGCCACCAATGCCTTTCACAGAATGGCCATATGGTGGCACCACGTCACTTGGCGTTTCTCTCCCTAATGCGGTGGATAGTCCGTTTATGAATGCAATTTCTGATACCGCCTTTGGGCAGTGGATGATTGACAATCACATCCAAGCATACGGCTGGGCTAATGTTGGATTTAACTTTAGTAATGCTTCGGTGCATGGTGGAAATGCGCCCGCTGCTTATTCCTACAATCCAAATGCATTAGCCTTGGATCAAATTGTTGAATACGTTGAACGTATTCCGGACATGGTGCAAAAAGATCACAATGATTGGGGCTTCAGAGCATCCATGATTTATGGCCAGGATTATCGCTACACCACTTCTTACGGCGTGATGAGCGGACAGTACTTAAATCAAAATTTGGCTAACGGCTGGGATGCCCCCATGTTGTATGCCGAGTGGTATACGCCCTTTGTAATGCAAGGTTTGAATATTCGTGTGGGACGATATATTTCTGTGCCAGATATTGAGGCACAGTTAGCGCCAAATAACTATATGTATTCGCACTCCATGACCTATGCCTACGATAACTATACAAACGAAGGAATTATTGCTTCGTTAGCCGTAGACAGGAATTGGATTATTCAAGCAGGTATTGAGGGGGGCACAGATTCATCTTTGAATCATTCGTGGTCAACTACTAATAACCCAGCCCCTAACGCACTTTTCCCGAATAAAACTACCAGGCAAGATCCAGGCGCAAATCCTGCGGGCACTTTTGCGGTTCGATATACCACGGATGATGGTAAAACCAATTTGCAGGCAACGGCTAATGGTATTAATAGCGGGACATGGGGTTATAACAACCTGCAATGGTATGGCCTAACCTTCTATCACACCTTCGACGAGCATTGGCATATTTCCTCTGAGGTTTATCAGGAGCATCAAAATAATGTTCCCAACTTGAATAATAGTTATGTCATGACGAGTAATAATGGCGGCCCAATTTGGACTCCGCTCACTTTTGCATATAACTCACCGGGCTGGGCTTCTTGTAGTAATGCGGCAGCATTAACTTGTACTGCAACAGCAAAAGGATTTGTAACTTACTTAAATTATCAGATTGATCCATTAAATAACTTATCTTTGCGTCCAGAAATTTATTGGGACCCACAAGGACAGCGTACTGGAACAGCTGCTACTTACCGTAACTTAGCTTTTGGCTGGCAGCACTGGTTCTCGCCACAAATTGAGGTGCGCCCAGAAATAGCTTATTACACAGCAAATAAGGCCGCATTTAATGGGAATGCCAATTTAGGAATAGCGCCCAATATGAAAAATCTTACTGTTTTTTCAGGCGATATCATTTGGCACTGGTAAGCGACGTATAGAAGTTGCATCGCTTTAGAGAGAGCCACCTCCGGGTGGTTTTCTATTTTGTATTTAGTCTTTTGGGTGGAAAATGGGATTATGAAAATACCCAATATAAATGCCCTTAGTATCCGGGCCTTAATAAAGACAATCTCCCTCTGTTTTTTAATTGCAATGGGAGTGACTGCTCTTTGCTGGTCTTTCGGTGGCTTTATTGACTATGCCAATATTGCCATGATCTTTTTGCTCAGCACTTTTCTGACTGCTCTTGCATTTGGACGTGGCGCAGCTGTTGTCTCAGCCTTTCTAAATGTTGCATTTTTTGACTTCTTCTTTGTTGCGCCGCTTTATTCATTTGATGTCGAGGATCTGCAATATTTAATTACGCTCGCGGTGATGTTGATCATTGGATTAATTACCGGAAATTTTGTATCAAACCTTAAAGAAAAAATAGCCGATATTACGCGTCGAGCCTCAATGAGTCTTGCCTTGCAAAATTTATCCCAAGGCTTATTTAAGGCTCAAAATATCGAACAAGTGATCGCCACGAGTTTGACAAGCTTACAGCCAGCCATCAAGGCTGAGTTGAGTATGTATCTTTTAAATGAAGAGGAGATAATCATTCCTCAAAATACTCAACACATAGAGCAAGTCATGGCAATCATGGATGGGTCTGTGGCAACTCCCTCATCAGAACCTGAGCCTAATCTTGGAGGCGAAATTTTTATACCCATTCAATCGGACTGGAAGAAATTTGGTGTATTGCTAGCTAAAGATTTGAGCCCCTTTAGCAAAAAAGATGGACGAGAGCAGTTTCTTCAAACCGCTGCTGATTTGATTGCACTAGCAGTATTAAAGCTGCAATTGGCTCGGTCAGACGAAGCTAGCAAAGTTGAGGCTGCCACTGAGCGCTTGCGTAGCGCTATCTTATCTTCTTTGTCACATGACTTGCGTACACCGCTAACCAAAATTATTGGTCTGGCAGAAGAAGTGCAAAGCAAGGCAGCCAACCTAGATGTGAATAGCAACCACACGCTCACTACCATTGCAAATCAAGGAAAGCGACTTTCAAACAAGATCAATAATTTATTAGAAATTGTGAAGTTACAAACCCAGAAGCCTACATTAGAGAAGGCATGGCAGCCAATCGAAGAGGTCATCGGCACTAGTATTAAATATTTTTCATCTTTATTTCCCTATCGTAAGGTAGAGATATCAATTGATCCAGAGATTCCACCGCTTTATTTTGATGAGGTATTAATGGAGCGCGTGATTTATAACTTATTAGATAACGCCGCAAAATATTCTGGGCCTGATTCGGTAATAGAGATTAATGCTAGGCGACGTAAGGAGTTTGTAGAGATTGAGGTGAGAGATTATGGTTCTGGATTTACAAAATCGCCCACCTCTCTGTTTAAGGCCTTTGCTAAGGGTGATAATGATTCTGTAGTCGGTGGCTTAGGTTTGGCCATATGCAAAACGATTGTCGATTCGCATGGCGGCACCATTTGGGCAGAAAACGTTGCAGATGGCAATGGCGCAGTAGTGGTGGTTCAATTGCCCTTAATCAGCGCTCCCAACTTCGACCTTGATCTTGAGTAAGGCCCATCAATTTTGATAACCAAACAAAATAAACCATATGTCTTAGTAGTTGAAGATGATCCTGAGATCCGGGATATGATTTTGAAAATCCTAGATGGAATGGATTTAGCCTCTGGCTATGCAGGCAGCGTGGCGGCTGCTATTTCTGAGATTGTGAAGGCGCCACCAGATTTGGTTGTACTTGATTTGGGTTTACCAGATGCCGACGGAATGGCCCTCATTGAGAATATACGCCGTTGGTCAGAACTGCCCATTTTGGTTTTATCTGCCCGCATTGTTGAGCACGAGAAAGTGAAGGCCCTAGATGCAGGTGCTGATGACTATTTGACAAAACCATTTGGCATGGCCGAATTAATGGCGCGCATTCGTGTTCTCTTGCGCCGTCGATCTGCCAGTGACACTCTCTCTCCTAAATTTCAGTTTGGCAATATTGAAGTTGATCTGAGTGCTCGTAAAGTACTCAAGTGCGGCGAAGAGGTTCACTTGAGCCCGATCGAGTTTCAATTACTCAATATATTTTTGGTCAACAAAGGCAGGATTATGACGCACCGCCAGCTACTAAAAGAAGTTTGGGGCGGTCGTCGTATTGAGTCGAATCATTATTTGCGAATTTACGTTGGTCACTTGCGTCAGAAGCTAGAAGATGAACCTGCACGACCTGTCTATTTACTCACTGAGGCCGGCGTTGGCTATCGTCTAGAGATAGAGTGAATCCCGCAGTTAGTTCGAGCAAAAAACTAGCTTTTCTCGAGCTTGAAAACATGTAAAAAGTGAGTGTGGTGTTGTGCTGAAGCCAAATAGACTAAATTTGGGTTATCCAGTAGTGGATCTGTGTGGCCAGTTGAAAAAATAACGAATTCGTTATCTTCTAGTGGCGCATCCTTTTCTACCAAAGCCCAAATAGTCAGTTGCGTTCCTTGATATTCAATATCTAGGATTTGCGCACCCTTTTGAATGGGAATGATATTTCTTGAGCCATTGGATACATGTTCAATCGGATATTTATAGATAATCTTCATATTAAGAGCTCGTATGGATCAATTGAGACGTTTGGCTTGGGCGCCGCATTGTTTACATGGTAATCCTGTAAAGCTTTAAATGGCTAATTTTTATTAGAAAATAAAGCGGATGAGTTTGACCTAGATCACAGTCTATATGGGTAAGATGGTTTTAAAGCACAATGGAAGAAAATTTCTAAAGATGGGAATCGCATGTACAAGTTAGTTGCTTTCGATGCATATGGCACGTTATTTGATGTGTACTCCATGGGGCAGCTTGCAGAAGAGCTTTTCCCAGGGCATGGTCCTCAATTTGCATTGATGTGGCGCGATCGTCAAATTGAATACACACGCTTGGTTACCATGAGTGATCCAAATCCCAATGGCAGCAAGCATTACCTCCCTTTTTGGGAGCTCACAATCCGTTCCTTGCGTTATGTAGCTAAACGTATGGGATTTGATCTCACTGCGGAAAATGAGAAGCGGTTGATGGATCAGTATGCCAAGCTCACTGGATTTGCAGATAGCTTGTCGGTTTTGAGGAGCATTAAAGAAAAAGGCATTACCACGGCCATTTTGTCTAATGGCAGCCGAGAGATGCTTGCCACCGTTGTTCAGAGCAACGGACTGGGGTCTTACCTTGATCAAGTTGTTACTGTTGAGGAGGCTCGTTTATTCAAAACTGCACCCCAAGCCTACGACTTGCTCTTAAAAGCATTTCCGGTGCAGAAAGAGGAGGTTTTGTTTGTTTCTAGCAATGCATGGGATGCTCTTGCAGCGAAATGGTATGGCTTTCATGTGTTTTGGGTTAACCGTCTGGGGCACCCATTCGAGGAAATTGGTGAGCAGCCCGATTACGAAGGCTCTCAATTAAGCGATGTATTGGCAATTATCTAAGCTTGACTCAGGGAAAATCTCAGATTGATTTTTTTGATGTTTTTAGTTGATACTGCTTGATAGCACGCGATAAGTTAGATAAGCAGTAAATATCCATTAACAAAATAATAGAGACAAAATGAGTGCATCTATAGCTAAGCCGCAGTCAAAATTTTCCACGGTGGTTCGCGTTACCAGCGGCAACTTTATTGAGATGTACGATTTTTTTCTTTTTGGCTTTTATGCCACTTACATCTCTAAAGCTTTTTTTCCTTCAGATAGCGAATACGCTTCACTGATGTTAACTTTTGCAACTTTTGGGGCGGGCTTTCTAATGCGTCCTTTGGGCGCTATTTTGCTGGGTGGTTATATTGACCGGATTGGTCGACGTAAGGGCTTGGTACTCACCCTGGGAATTATGGCAACCGGAACTGCAATGGTTGCTTTCATTCCAAGCTATGCAACGATTGGATTGTTTGCGCCATTACTAGTGTTGGTGGGCCGTTTGTTGCAAGGCTTTTCTGCAGGTGTTGAGCTAGGTGGCGTATCTGTGTATCTTTCTGAGATGGCAACCCCGGGTCATAAGGGCTTTTATGTCAGTTGGCAGTCAGCCAGTCAACAGGTGGCCATTATTTTTTCAGCCGCATTAGGCTACATCCTCAATGAGTTTATGAGTAAAGAGATGGTTGCCGATTGGGGTTGGCGCATTCCCTTCTTCATTGGATGCATGATCATCCCCATTGTTTTTCAAATTCGACGCTCACTTCAGGAAACCGAAGTATTTTTAGCAAAAAAGCATCACCCTAGTTTTAAAGAAATTTTGCAATCTCTCGTCCTCAATTGGCAGTTAGTCCTTGCTGGAATGATGCTGATAGTAATGACAACAGTGTCGTTTTATTTGATTACTGTCTACACCCCAACTTTTGGTAAGAGTGTTTTAAAGCTGACCATTGTCGATAGCTTAATTGTGACGTTTGCTGTTGGTATTTCCAATTTCTTTTGGTTGCCAATAATGGGGGCGCTCTCTGATCGTATTGGACGTTGGCCAATTATGGGATTATTTTCGGCATTGACCTTAATTACTGCCTATCCGATCCTCAGTTGGTTGGTTGGCTCACCTAGCTTTGAGCATATGTTGGCGGTAGAGCTATGGCTGTCATTCTTGTATGGCAGTTATAACGGAGCAACCGTAGTGGCTTTGACTGAAATTATTCCAAGCAACATTAGAACCACAGGGTTCTCATTGGCATATAGCTTAGCCACTGCGCTTTTTGGTGGATTTACACCGCTGGTTTCTACTTGGTTGATTGAATCGACAGGCGATAAGGCTGCCCCTGGTTATTGGATGGCCATGGCAGGTGGCCTCGGTTTATTGGCTACATTTTTGATTTATCGGGGCATTATTAAGGTGAAAAATTGATAAGGCGCTCATAAAAACTGCAAAATTGAACATTTAAGAGTGGGTCTGCACCATTTTGGGATGCTTGGCACCTAAAGAATGCCAAACCCGAAATCCCAAGAAATTGATGACACTATTATGAAACTGTAGTTTTGATTCATTCTTTAGTCTCACCTCCATAAGCAGTATTTTCAAGCCACCCTTTGGGGTGGCTTTTTTCTTTCTTGCCCTCCCTTTATCGTTTTTTGAATATTTTGGTTTGCTTGATAAACTGTGTAATAGAAAGATTGTGTCGACTGACTTACTAGGGTCGATGAATTTTATAAATATAAAAATCCATATTTTGAGAGACAGTCATGAGCTATACAGCCAGCGAAAAGCGACAAAGAATTTTTGCCATATTTGCAGCATCCTCAGGAAATCTAGTGGAGTGGTTTGATTTTTATGTGTATGCCTTTTGTGCGGTTTACTTTGCACATATTTTTTTCCCAAAGGCAGACCCCACTGTTCAGCTTTTAAATACCGCAGGGGTTTTTGCTGCAGGATTTTTAATGCGCCCTATTGGCGGTTGGTTGTTTGGCCGCCTAGCAGATCGTCATGGCCGAAAAAAATCTTTAGTGATTTCCGTAGCAATGATGTGTGCAGGCTCTCTCTTAATTGCCTGCTTGCCAGGTTATGACAGCATCGGTATTTGGGCGCCATTTTTGTTATTGGTAGCAAGACTGTTTCAGGGCCTGTCAGTAGGTGGTGAGTATGGTGCTACAGCAACATATATGAGCGAAATCGCTATGAAGGGGCAAAGAGGGTTTTACTCCTCCTTTCAGTATGTCACGCTCATCGGAGGTCAGTTGCTTGCGGTGTTGGTGATTATTATCTTGCAGCAGTTTTTAGACGATGCACAAATGAGAGACTGGGGCTGGCGTATTCCATTTGTTGTTGGTGCAGCAGCGGCTGTGATTGCACTCATGTTGCGTAAAACCTTAACCGAGACCGCTCATAATCTCGCCAGTGAAAATAAGGATGCGGGCAGCATCAAAGCATTATTTCGTTACCATAAGAAAGCATTCTTTACGGTTCTGGGTTACACCGCAGGTGGATCACTTAGCTTCTATACCTTTACAACCTATATGCAAAAGTATTTAGTCAATACTGCGCATATGTCGATTAAAACAGCGAGTGGCATTATGACGGGCTGTTTATTGGCATACATGCTGATGCAGCCTTTATTCGGCGCCTTATCTGATCGCATTGGCCGCAGAAATAATATGTTGCTGTTTGGTGGTTTAGGGGCACTTTGCACCATTCCCATCATGATGCTTTTGCAAGGCGTCACAGAGTCATGGGTAGCGTTTGCACTGATTTCTTGCGCGCTCGCCATTGTGAGCTTTTATACGTCCATCTCTGGAATTGTTAAAGCAGAAATGTTTCCAGTTGAGGTGCGTGCTTTAGGTGTTGGCTTATCGTATGCAGTTGCCAATGCCTTGTTTGGCGGCTCAGCAGAATTTGTGGCACTTAGCTTTAAGGCAGAAGGTCATGAGTCTTTGTTTTATTGGTACGTTACCGGAATGCTCGTAATTGCTTTTGTAGTGAGTTTCCGCTTACCTAATAAACCTGAGTACCTCTTAAACGATCACTAATGCTATTGGAGTAAGCAGGGCGCCGAATAAGGCGCCCTCGCGACGACTTAGCGGAGTAAAAAATTGATTAATAAAATAGCGCCCTCTATTCAAGAGGCACTCTCTGCCATTTCCGATGGCTCTACTATCTTGATCGGCGGCTTTGGCACTGCTGGCAACCCCAATGAATTAATCAATGCCCTGATTGAACAAGGGGCCCGCGATCTGACGGTGGTAAACAATAATGCCGGGAATGCAGAAGCAGGACTAGCAGCTTTGCTGAAAACGGGTCGTGTACGCAAAATTATTTGTAGTTATCCACGTCAAGTTGACTCTTACATTTTTGATGAGCTCTACCGTAGTGGCAAGATTGAGCTTGAGCTTGTTCCCCAGGGCAATTTGGTGGAGCGCTTGCGTGCCGCTGGCGCAGGCATAGGCGCCTTTTATACCCCAATTGGGTTTGGAACGGAGATGGCGAAAAATGCCGATGGCAGTCCCAAAGAAACCCGCATTATTCATGGTAAGCCTCATGTGTTGGAGTATCCAATCTATGGCGATGTTGCACTCATTAAGGCAGAGAAGGGTGATCGTTGGGGCAATTTGGTTTATCGAAAAGCAGCGCGTAATTTTGGCCCTGTCATGGCAACGGCTGCTAAATATACGGTTGCAACAGTGCATGAGATTGTCGACTTAGGCGTGTTTGATCCAGAGACAATCGTAACGCCTGGTATTTTTGTGTCTAAGATAGTGAAGATAGATCATGTGGCAACTGCAGCTGGCGGCTTTAAAAAAAGTAAGGATGCAGCATGAGTCAATATCACAGACGTAGCAAAGAAGAACTTGCAAAGCGAGTTGCGCAAGATATGTTTGATGGGGCTTACGTTAATCTTGGTATCGGCCAGCCTACCTTAATAGCAAATCATCTGCCTGCTGGCGTAGAAATTATTCTACATAGCGAAAACGGTATTTTGGGAATGGGCCCAGCCCCAAGTCAGGAGGCTGAAGATTTTGATCTCATTAATGCGGGTAAACAGCCGGTGACATTATTGCCAGGTGGTGCATTTTTTCATCATGCAGATAGTTTCTCGATGATGCGTGGCGGCCATTTAGATATTTGTGTACTTGGTGCTTTTCAGGTATCGGCTACAGGGGATTTGGCAAATTGGAGTACCGGTGAAGTAGATTCCATTCCGGCTGTAGGTGGCGCAATGGATTTAGCAATCGGCGCAAAACAGACTTGGGTGATGATGGATCTCTTGACGAAAAAAGGCGAGAGTAAAGTCGTTGCCACATGTAGCTATCCTTTAACTGCGATCGCCTGTGTAAAAAGAATTTATTCTGATCTTGCCACCTTAGAGTGTACGCCTGAGGGTCTCAAATTAATCGATATGGTTGAAGGTCTTGACCATGCTCAGTTGGAAGATTTGGTCGGCCTGCCAATTCGCTCGTAATATTTTTTTCTAGAAAGCGCTTTATGACAGATGCATTTATTTGCGATGCGATTCGCACTCCATTTGGTCGTTATGGTGGCGCTCTCAGCAGTATTCGCGCTGATGATCTCGGCGCGATTGTGCTAAAGGCCTTAATGGTGCGCAATCCCACTGTAGACTGGGGCTTAGTGGATGACGTGATATTTGGCTGCGCTAATCAAGCCGGTGAAGATAATCGCAATGTGGCTCGCATGAGTAGCCTCTTGGCTGGGTTGCCAGTGGAGGTTTCTGGAGTGACATTAAATCGCTTATGTGGCTCGGGCTTGGATGCCGTTGGTTCAGCTGCGCGCGCAATTAAATCGGGCGAGACTAGCTTCATGATTGCGGGCGGGGTAGAAAGTATGAGCCGCGCTCCTTTTGTGATGCCCAAGGCTGAGAGTGCCTTCAGTCGCAACAATGCGGTCTATGACACAACCATTGGCTGGCGTTTTATCAACCGATTGATGAAAGAGCAGTATGGGGTTGATTCCATGCCAGAGACGGCTGAGAATGTTGCGATCGATTTTAAGATTGAACGAGAGGCTCAAGATCGTATGGCTATGCGTAGCCAACTAATGGCATTAGCTGCTCAACAGGCAGGTCACTTGGCACGCGAAATTTGTGCTGTGACAATTGCCCAGAAGAAAGGCGATGCACTGGTCGTTGATAAAGACGAGCATCCGCGTGCAACCAGCGCAGAAGCATTGGCTAAATTGCAGGGGATTGTGCGCTCCGATGGCTCGGTAACCGCTGGTAACTCTAGTGGCGTCAACGATGGGGCTTGCGCACTATTGTTATCAAATGAGGCCATGGCAGTTAAAAACGGATTAACTCCAAAAGCGCGAGTAGTCGGCATGGCAGTCAGTGGGGTTGCCCCGCGCATTATGGGCATTGGCCCCGGGCCTGCAGTTGAAAAAGTATTGGCACTTACAGGCTTAAATTTAGAGCAGATGGATGTGATTGAGCTCAATGAAGCATTTGCTGCCCAAGGACTAGCAGTGCTACGCTATCTTGGCTTATCCGACGACGACGCGCGTGTAAATGCCTGGGGTGGCGCTATTGCCCTGGGCCACCCATTGGGCGCCTCTGGAGCGCGCTTGGTGACTACAGCTATCAATCGCTTGCATGCTACTGGTAGTCGCTATGCTTTATGTACGATGTGTATTGGGGTTGGTCAAGGCATTGCCTTAATTGTCGAGCGTATTTAATGCTATTTGCAGTAAAGTAGTTCTAGTATTTTTAATCACTATAAAAAAGGAATTTTGATGTCTCATCATGAAAAATTGATTGCAGCCTTTGAAACTTATAAGGCAGAAAATGAAAAGTTCCAGGAAAAAGGCATTAAAGCATCTGCCGCTAGAGCTCGTAAGGCACTTCAAGAAATTGCTGGCTCTTGTAAAGAGCGCCGTAAAGAAATCACAGCGCAAAAAGAGGCATTAGAAGGTAAGCCAAAAGGCGAGGGCATGTCTCAAGATGCTGCACGTCACGCGCACATTCGCAGATAATTGCTACAAATATATAAACCGCCTGCGGGCGGTTTTTTTATTGCATCAAGTTAAAGATCAATATTTTCTAGTGAAACATGTTCTAGATGGCGTGTGTCAGCCCATTGCCCAACTTCCCATCCGCTTCCATCATGAATTAGCCAGTTAAATGACGCATTCGGGACGGAGGCTGCGCGTTTCGCATTCAATGCCTCACGTCTTGCCAGTCTATGAGCAATATCTAAGACGCCCCCATGACTTACAAGCAGAATGGTTTTTCCAAGATGGGCTTGGCGAATCTGCTCAAGCGTATCTTGAACCCGTTTTGCAAATTGAGAAATACTTTCTCCACCATTGAGATCATGGTCTATGTCTCTAGCGAGGTGTGCTTCCCATACTTGGGGCTGCTGATCGGGAGCCTCGACTACAGTGAGCCCTTGCAAGGCCCCGAAGTGGCGTTCTCTCAAACCCTGATGGGCAATTGCGTCTACATTAAATAGATTCACAATGGCACTGGCAGTATCAGCGGCTCTCTGTAGATCACTTGTATAGAGCGCATGAAATTGCAAGCCTGAGATCTTCATAGCTTGCGCCAATTGCAGAGCCTGCGCTTTGCCACGTATGTTTAGTGGAGTGTTCGTCATGCCTTGCAGGCGACGTTCCACATTCCAGGCGGTTTCTCCATGACGTATGAGGCAAAAGCGAGTTGTATTCATTCGCTAATGATAAAGCGGCATTAAAAAAGCCCCGTGTGGGGCTTGTTCATTATGCTGCTAAAAGATTGAGCTTATTTAGGGCTCTTTGGATTTTGTCTTTTTCTTTTGGTTTAGTGCTTGTCTCAAGCAATTTTGTTAGTTGTGCAAGATTGAGTGGACCCAATCGGGCTTTACCAGTCTTGGTAAGCATAGAGTCATTTTTACGATTGCGTTGATTTTGGCCTACAGCCATGATGATGTCCTAGAGTATTGGAATGATAAATCCGAGGGTCCAGCCCAAGAGACTTCCCTAGCTAGGGCGCAGAATAGTGATCACTAATCAGCATAACAGCTATATTCCCCTGGCGTATCATAAAAATGTTAGATTCATGTTTTACCGATGGAACTCAGGCTGAGTAAAACCCAAAAGCACACTATGAATAAATTTTTATATCCTTTGTTACTCATGAGCCTCAATTTGATGGCTTGCGCTGCAGTGTATACCGACGCATCTGACGCTAATCATGTCACTTATTTGAATAGCAGTGATGAGTCGATTGCACAGTTAAATCAAAAAGCCACTTTGTATTGCGCTCAATATGGCAAGGTTGCCTCATTCAGAAAAACCGATAGTGCTCTAGTTGCGGTATTTGACTGCAACTACCCAAAATAAGGCTAGTTAACCCGCTAAGTCTGACTGATAAATGAGGCCCGCATGCTCTCGTAGGGCATGGAATTGAATGGATTCCCAGCGTTGCTGCGCAACATCTAGTTCTGATTTGTGAGAAGCTAAAAATACGGATGCACCAACGACATCTTCGGCCATGCGGTGAATGTTTTCTTGGGTAAATTTCTTGAGCGCCACAGGATCATCTGAGCTTACCCAACGCGCTAGACTGTAACGAGCAGGAAGTAGTCGCACCTCAGCACCATATTCAGTTTGCAGGCGATGACTCACTACCTCAAACTGCAGTTGACCAAATGCACCTAATAGCATGGTGCCACCAGTCATCGGCCTGAAAACTTGAATCGCACCTTCTTCGCCCAGCTGCATTAACCCGGTTCGCAATTGCTTGGAGCGCAAAGGGTCGGCCGACTCAACCATACGGAAAATTTCAGGGGCAAAAAATGGTAAGCCAGTAAATTGCAATTGTTCGCCTTCGGTCAGCGTGTCTCCTAAGCGGAGCAGACCATGATTGGGCAAGCCTATGATGTCACCCGGGAAAGCTTCATCCAAAATGTCACGGCGTTGCGATAAAAAGGAGAGGGCGTTATTGGTGCGAACTTCTTTGCCATTGCGGCAAATCTTGAGTTTCATGCCGCGTTGAAAGTGGCCAGAGCAGATACGTAAGAAGGCAACTCGGTCGCGATGCGCTGGATCCATATTGGCCTGAATCTTAAAGACCACGGCCGAGAATTTATTTTCTGCGGGGCTGACTTCACGTTGCAATGCTTTGCGTGAACCTGGCGACGGAGCAAGCTCAACTAGGGTATTTAAAATTTCTCGCACCCCAAAATTATTAATCGCTGAGCCAAAAAATACAGGGGATTGGCGGCCCGCTAAAAAGGCTTCACGGTCAAATGCAGGCATGGCATTTTTAATTAAATCAACTTCAGCTAAAGCATTCTCTAGATCATCGCCCAAGCGCTCTTTGAGCGCCGGATCATTGATATCAACGATGGCGTGTGAGTCTTCAGTAACACGATCTTCACCCGCTTTAAACATCCGCATTTGCGAGTTCGCAATATCAATCACGCCCGCGAAAGATTTACCCATGCCGACAGGCCATGTGAATGGCACTACTTCAATGCCAAGTGCAGATTCAATTTCATCCATCAATTCCATGGGCGGCTTAACTTCGCGATCCATCTTATTAATGAAGGTAACAATAGGCGTATTACGAGCACGACAAACCTCAAGTAAGCGCAAGGTTTGAGATTCAACACCGTTGGCTGCATCAATTACCATCAGGGCAGAGTCAACCGCGGTTAACACCCGATACGTATCTTCAGAAAAATCTTGGTGACCTGGCGTGTCTAATAAATTGATGATGCAGTCGCGGTATTCCATCTGCATCACTGAGCTTGCTACCGAAATGCCACGCTGTTTCTCAATCTCCATCCAATCTGAGGTGGCATGTCTACTGGCTTTGCGAGCCTTCACGCTACCGGCAATTTGAATTGCTCCAGCATAAAGGAGCAGTTTTTCAGTCAGCGTAGTCTTACCCGCATCCGGGTGAGAGATGATGGCAAAACTGCGGCGGCGAAGAACTTCTGCGCCGGGAGTGCTTGATGAAATAGTATCGATGGTAATTCTGCTCTTAATCTAGGTTTGGACAGAATTATAAGCGGGTACTGCTTTCTCAGAACTGCTCTTCAGGTCTCAGAAAGCGCCATTGCCCAGGTGGCAGTGGACCCAGTGAAATTCGACCCATTCGCACACGCTTTAAGCCGATGACCTTAAGACCAACCATTTCACACATGCGGCGAATTTGACGTTTACGGCCTTCTCGCAGCACAAAGCGCAACTGATCTTCGTTCTGCCAGCTTACTTGGGCCGGTTTGAGGGCAACACCATCTAGGGAGAGGCCATGTTTGAGTCTATCTAAATCCTCAAATGAAAGTGCACCCTCTACTCGCACTAGATATTCTTTTTCAATTGGGCTGTTCTCGCCGATGAGTAGTTTGGCAATACGACCGTCTTGTGTAAGAACAAGCATGCCGGTTGAGTCAATATCTAAACGGCCAGCAGGCGCTAGGCCGCGGGTATTAAAACGTGGACTACGACCTTTATCCAGAGGGCTACCAAAGTGGTTGTCTGGGGTGATAAGGGATGCGGCTGGCTTATATTCTTGTTCGTCGTCAAAGTGAGAAATAAAGCCCACCGGCTTATTTAAGATCACCGTCACTCTAGAGGCCTGCTGTGCTTTTGCAACCGATTGCAACTCAATCTTTTGATGGCGAAAAGCCCGGACGCCCAGCTCATTTACTACTTCGCCGTCAACCGTCACCAGACCTTGTTCAATATAGGAATCGGCCTCACGGCGAGAGCAGAGGCCCAACTCAGAGAGTAATTTTGAAACGCGAACTTTTTCTTCCATGGGGACATTATCAAGCAATTGGCTACCTTATTGATTAAATCCGGGCATAGAAGCTAGACGCGTACGATATGCACGCTACAGGTCGCTTCCTCAACAATTTTGGTCATGGAGGTTCTCCAGGGCGCTACTTTATTAGGTAGCTTATGAGAGCCTCCAATAATAATCAAAGAAGCCTCATTGTCTTTGGCAAACTCAACAATGCGGGTTGCCGGATCTAGCGCTTCTAGAACATGATATGAAATCCTCTCGGGAGGAAGTTTAAGTGGTTTAGCCCATTCCATAAGTTGCACGAGATGGTTGCGCACTATACCGCTGGCAGTTTGACTTTCTTGATTACCCTCAAATGTGGGTGTGCTTGCAATAGTGCTAAGACAGACGAGGCGACCTTCGGGATAGACTAACAGAACATTTTTAGCAGTCATTTGCATGCGTTCACGCAATTCTTGATCGGACTGGCGTGTATCGATGGCCGCAATAATGAGTGGTGCATTTTGATTGCCCTTGCTTGGGCGTGGGCTGGGGGAGGGTTCATAACCCGCAGCACTAAACCAACGCTTCATACTCTCCCAGAGACTGACGGGGGCAACACGTTCAGAGCGCTCTGTCAGCGTAATGGTTTCAGGTTCGCGCAATGCTTGACGTAGTTGGGTGGCGCTTTGATAGCGATCATCTGCTCTTGCCTCCAAACAACGTAATACAACCTCTTGTAGCCAGCGAGGAATTTCTTTACGAATGGCGCGTGGCGGGAAAGCTTCGGCCCACATTCGCTTGCGTAAGCCACTCATGGTCTGCGGATTGCCAAATGGAAGCTGACCTGTAAGCAATTCATACAAGATCACGCCAATAGAGAAAATATCGCTGCGATAGTCAGAGCGAATTCCAAAAACTTGTTCGGGTGCAATGTAAGGCGCCGAGCCGATGCCTTTTCGCATTTCTTCGGCCAGCAGATCAGGAAAACGTTCGTGATGTGAAAGGCCAAAATCAATTAGACTTAATTTGCCCCTCTCATCAATCAAAATATTGTCGGGCTTGATATCAAGATGAATAGCATCCTGAGAGTGTAAAGATTGCACTGCCTGAGCTAAATCCGCTCCTATCTGAATCACTTCTTCAATGCTAAATTGCTTGCCCTCTTTGATCTGGTCTTCTAGGGGGTGGCCACCGACCCGCTCCATTGCTATGTAGGGACGGGTTGCCATATTGCCAGAGCCTAAATATTGTGGAACATAAGGGCTCTTAAGAGCTCGCAAGATGGTTAATTCAGTTTCAAATCCAATCAAGCTTTCTACGGGCTGATCCCTGCCAACCCGCGGAATTTTTAAAAGAATGGGAAGATCAATGCCTTCTTTGGTTGCAGAAAATAAGCTGGCCATACCTCCGCGATGCACTTCTTTGCCCAATACAAAACCATCAACCACCTTGCCTTCTTGAAAGATATCGTCAACTGCTTCGATGTTTGGCCTGGCATCCATGAGCAGTTTATTTGCCAGTAATGAGGCGATTAGCTAGCTCTTCAGGTAGGCCAGCACTTCTTACTTTTTCTGCGGCTGTAAAGTGATCATAGGGCACACGGTGAAACGTCAGGGCTTCTGTAGCAGGCTCGAAGATAGCAAAGCAGGCCTCAGGATTGCCATCCCGTGGTTGCCCAAGAGAGCCAACAACACCGACCCATTGGCGATGTTTCATCACTGGAATTTCATCGCCTGGATGGGGTGCAAAGCGAATGAGTTTGCCTACAGCACTTTGATAAAAGAGGGCTTGCTCGTGGGCATGACCAACAAAGGTATATGTTGTGCCAGAGCTTTGCGCACATTGCCAAGCGCTCATGCTATCGGTAACGTAATTCCATTCTGACGGGTTATATGCTGATGCATGCACAAAGCATCGATCTTCTTCATGAATGATGAGGGGTAGATCTTTTAAAAATTGCACCTGCGCACTGCTTAATTGTGTCTTTGTCCAAGCAATAGCAGCATTTGCATGGGGATTCATCTGATCGCGATAGTCTTTAAAGACTGCTTCATCATGATTACCAACAATGGCAATTGCTTTTTTTGCAGCCACTAGATCGCCAATACGATCGACGAGTGCGCAAGGATCTGCGTTGTAGCCTACTAGGTCTCCCAAAAAAACCATACGCGTCACCCCAAGCTCTTGCGCCTTAGTCATACAGGCTTCATAGGCTTCTAAATTGCTATGCAGGTCGGCAAATAATCCAATACGTTCAGTCATCCTCAAATGATAGGACAAAATGGAAGCGGTTGGCTAATATGGATTGGTTTCGTTTAAAGGACGGTTTTTAAAACGCTTATGAACCCAATAATATTCTGCCGGCCTTAAACGAATCTCATTTTCAAAATACTCATTGAGCTTGGCTGTATCAGCCACTGGATTGTCGGTTGGAAATTGCTCAAATGGTTTGCTAATCGAGCATATATAGCCACTTTCATCTGCTTTGAGAGTGGTAATCATCAAGCAAACTTCCGCCCCAGTGATAGATGCGAGGCGTGAAACGGCAGTAATCGTATTAGTCGATATGCCGAAGAAAGGTACAAAAGCAGAATCTTTTAGGCCTAAATCGATATCAGGCGCAATGATGATGAAATTGCCCTTACGAATCTCGCGGATCAGCTCTAGAGAATTTCCTTGTCGATCTATTGAGTTGCCACCAAAGCGATTGCGCCATTCCACAATTTTTCGATTAAAGAATGGGCTTTTCATTCTTTGAAAAAATCCCGAGGTTCTAGGCCAACCCTTTTCTTTCGAGAGCGCGCTCAAAATAATACTGCCCTCAATTCCAGTGAAGTGCATATTAACTAATATACGTGGTGTCTTATCTTTTAGATCGACTGCTGATTGCACTTCAATCATGCGACTTAATTGTTGTGAGCTGCCGCACCAGATAATGCTTTTCTCCACCAGGCTTCTGCCTAGCAAACGCCAGTGTTGCTTGCTTAAGACCTCAATCTCGTGGGGGTTCAAATTTGGAAAACACAAATGCAAGTTGGTTTTAACAACCCGATTGCGTTCGCTCGGTATACGGGCCGCAACATACCCAAGACCATACCCTAGGGCTACCAATAATTTATAAGGAAGAATCGATAGGAGTTTTAAAAAAGCAACTACGGTGTAATTTGAGAGAGTCTGAAGCAAATTATGTAGACTCGATTTCGTAACGACCCAATGTCTCTGGGTAGCGCATAGCCAATTCTTCGGATGAGCTAATAGACATGCCAAGATCATTCACAAGGCCTGTTTCGAGGCGATATGTCCAGCCATGAACAGTGAGATCTTGTCCGCGTGACCAAGCGTCTTGGACAATCGTTGTTTCACAAACGTTGACTACTTGCTCGATCACATTGAGCTCGCATAAACGATCTTGTCGTTTTGGTGTTGGTATGAAATCGCCTAAGTAACGCTCGTGTTTTTGGTGGACATCTTTTACATGGCGCAACCAGTTGTCGGCAAGGCCTACGCGCCGGTCACTTAAAGCGGCATGTACACCTGCACAACCATAGTGACCTACTACCAAAATATGCTTAACCTTAAGCAAGTCGATCGCAAACTGAATGACTGATAAGCAATTTAAATCGGTATGAACGACTACATTTGCTACATTGCGATGAACAAATAATTCACCGGGTAATAAATCAACAATTTCATTAGCAGGTACGCGGCTATCTGAGCAGCCAATCCAAAGATATTCGGGAGCCTGCTGAGACACAAGGCGCTGAAAGAATTCGGGATCTTTAGCAACCATGCTTTGCGCCCAAACACGATTATTGGTAAATAGTTGTTCTAAAGGTTTGGAGTTCTTCATAATGATGTTTTCAGTTTAAAGCACTTTTATGACGCCAATTTGGTTGAAACAAACTTCTACGGGTATTGCGCTGAGCTTGCACTGCCAGCCTGGTGCTAAACAAACTAAGGTTGTTGGCTTGCATGATGGCTGCTTAAAAATCTCATTACAAGCCCCCGCGCTAGAGAACAAGGCAAATGAATTGCTTTTGGCTTGGCTTTCAAAGCAATTAAAGGTGCCGCAAAAACAAATTCAGTTTCTATCTGGTCAAAATAGCCGCGTCAAAAGAGTGGAAATTTGGGGCTCTATTACGCCTGAGCAAATCGTCCAGATCTTAGGCCCCTGAGGCTCACCAGAAGATTGCCCACAGAATTCCCAAAATAAGCACCCATTTACCAATGTAATAAACAGAGCGGTGTTTTGCTTTGAGCTTCTTAGCCTGTGCTCTGAGTTGGTAAAAATACCAAAAGAGCCTATTTACAAAGCCCACTTGTTCTCCCACCTCATTTTGCGAGGATGCAGCACTCATGACGTAGCGACCAAACCAACGATTAATCACTTGTACCAGCTTGGTGTAAACGGGGCGCTCGACATCACAGAACAAAATAATTCGCTGTTGATCGGTTTCGTTCGCGGCAAAGTGAATATAAGTCTCATCAAACATGACCGGCTCGCCATCTTTCCAGAAATAACGCTCCCCATCTACTTCGATAAAGCATTTAGGATCGTTCGGTGTGACTAGGCCAATGTGATAACGCAAAGAGCCGGCATAGGGGTCACGGTGTCTTACCAAAGTGGCGCCAGGGGGTAGTGAGGCAAACATGGCGGCTTTGACTGCAGGGATTGAGTTCAATAAAGCGACTGTTTTGGGGCATTTAGCCTGCGCCGATGGCATTTCTTTGCCGTACCAGCAAAGGTGGAAGCGCTTCCAGCCCGTCCGAAAGAATGAGTTAAAGCCGATATCGTTATAGCCAGTTGCCACTGCAATCGCGCCGTCACTGTTTAAAGAAAGGGCCTCGTCGCGGATGATTTGCCAGTTATCCTCCAACACTTGCATTTCTGGAAACTGTTCAACAGGAATAAACGCACCCTTTTTGACTTTTGAAAAAAGGTACAAAAGCGTATTAATGGGAGCAAGCAGTACTTGATAGTCCATTAAAGAGCGAACCAAGCCGAAACGCACCTTACCTCGGAAATATACAAATAATGCTGAGGCAATAAAAATAAAAAAGACGATGTGGCGCACTTGCATAGGGTTTACCAATAAGGATGAATCCTTATATTTTATTTCTTGCGGCTAGCGATTGCTATCTTTTCTCTACTGGATATACCCCTATACTTAAAGTGTATGAATAATATGTTTGGCGATAGGCATCTAATTGGTGCGTAGTGCCCTATAAATAAGGAAAAACAGATGAATAAATTCATAAAAACCCTTCTAGTGCTTATAGTTATTGGCTTGGCGCTCTTGGCAGCCTACACCTGGGCAATGCTCAATTGGAGCTATGGCAGCGGTGAGCGCGCTGGATATGTGCAGAAATTTTCCAACCGCGGGTATCTCTGCAAGACCTGGGAAGGTGAGCTAGCAATGGTTTCTATGCCTGGAACAATGTCAGAAAAATTCTTTTTCACAGTCCCGAGTGATGCTGTGGCGCAAAAAATTAACGCCAATTTAGGTAAAAAGGTCGCATTGCAGTATCAACAACACATCGGTCTTCCAACAACATGTTTTGGGGATACGGAGTATTTTGTCTCAGATATAACTGTTTTGGATGACCCAAATCAATAAGTAGTAAAAATTGCTGTAGCGCAACTTTATTTTTGTAATTTTTTATGGTTAAAATCATGTAAGCGTAATGTGCGCTGACATCAATATATATAAGGAGCTTCACTTGAACAAAGCAGAACTAATCGCAGCGATTGCTGACGATGCTGAGATCTCAAAAGCCAAAGCTGAATTTGCATTGAATTCTGCTATTGAGCAAATCATTAAGGCTGTTACTAAAGGTGATTCAGTGCAACTGATCGGCTTCGGTACTTTTGCTTCTGGTAAGCGCGCTGCGCGTATGGGTCGTAACCCAAAAACTGGCGAGCCACTCAAAATTGCTGCTGCTAAAACTGTTAAGTTTTCTGCTGGTAAAGCATTTAAAGATTCAGTTAACAAGCGTAAGAAGTAATTCTTACTTTGTTAGAAAAAAGCCCGGCATGCCGGGCTTTTTTATTTCTGCAAATGACTGGAATCGATAAAAAACGCAATCTAGTTTAGCTTTGAACCAAGCGGCGATGGCGATGAATGCTCATTAATATTCCAGCACCAAAACCTAGCGTTACTAAGGCAGTGCCACCATAACTGATGAACGGCAGGGGTACTCCGACCACCGGAAGTAGTCCACTTACCATGCCAATATTTACAAATGCATAGGTAAAGAAAATTAAAGTGACTGATGCACCTAAGAGGCGGGTAAATAAATTGGGGGCGCTTGCTGAGATCGTCAAGCCTCTTTTGATGAGTGCAAAAAAGAGCGCCAATAAAATAAAGTTGCCAAGCAAGCCAAACTCTTCTGAATACACTGCAAATACAAAGTCGGTATGTTTTTCTGGAATAAATTCTAAATGGGCTTGAGTGCCCTGAAACCATCCCTTGCCAAAGAAGCCGCCAGAACCGATGGCGATCATTGATTGAATGGTATGAAATCCTTTTCCAAGAGGATCGCTGCTTGGATCAAGCAAGGTACAGACTCGATGCTTTTGATAATCTTGAATAAATGGCCAGGCAATATCCGGTTGACAGATCGTGCCGCCAAAAATAACGATGAGCAAAATCCCAACAACACCAATTGCAACAAAAGGCAAAATCCATTTCCAGGGTAGGCCAGCCAAAATGATGACGTAAAGACCTGCTGCAAAAACAAGGAGTGCGGTACCTAGGTCGGGTTGACGTGCAATGAGTAGAACAGGGATGCCCAGAATCACTGCAGCAACACCATAGTCCCAAGTCTTAATAATGCCTTCTCGTTTTTGGAAGTACCAAGCCAACATGAGAGGCATGGCAATTTTCATAATTTCAGAGGGCTGAATGACAACGCCAATATTGAGCCAACGGCGCGCCCCTTTTTTAATTAATCCAAATGCAGCTACTGCAACTAGCAATAGAACGCCCAAGCTATAAATCCATACTGCAGCAAGCTCTAACCATTTTGGCGGGATGCGAGAAACAATCCACATCACCACAAAAGATAGTGCAAGATTACGCAACTCATCTTCAACCAATACAGGCGTATTTTGACTTGCAGAGAGAAAAGTTAAAAAGCCAACCGTCGCCAAGCCAAGTAAAATAAGGCCTAGACGGCGATCTAAACCTTCAAAAATATAAAAGACGGCTTGGCGTAATTTAGTTATGGGGCTCTTTTCCATTCAGGAACCTCCTTGGGCCATTTGCCTTCAATGTAGTAATCCAAAGCTTTGCGAGCAATCGGTGCAGCATATTGCGCACCAAAGCCTGCATTCTCTACAACCATCGCAATAACGATTGTTGGTTTGTCAGCAGGTGCAAATGCTTCGAACAAAGCATGATCGCGGAGAAACTCTGCAGTGGCGCCGTGTTTGTAATCTTTCGAATTCAAACTAAAGACTTGAGCTGTTCCAGTTTTTCCGCCAGAGGTATATCCAGCTCCTTGAAACGCAGCTGCGGATGTCCCGGAGCGATTGACTTCAACCATGGCATTTTTGATTACTTCAATGTTTTCTGGCTTGAGCTCAATTCGATAGCTTTCCTTGGGCGTGGTCAGGGTACGATTTCTTGTAAAGGGATCCTCAATTGCTTTCACTAAGTGCGGCTTCATGACGATGCCGTTATTCGCGAGGTTTGCCATTGCGTGCGCTAATTGCAAAATCGTGAAGGCGTTATAGCCCTGCCCAATTCCCAATGAGATCGTCTCGCCTTCATACCATTTTTGCTGCTCTGGTTTTTTAAAGGTATTCTTTTTCCAAGCGGTGGATGGTAGGACGCCTTTTGCCTCACCTTGTAAATCGATGCCAGTGATTTGGCCAAAACCAAATGGCTTCATAAAGTCTGCAATCATATCTACACCCATATCGCGCGCTAGCATGTAGTAATACGTGTCACACGATTCAACAATCGACTTTTGCATGTCCACAGTACCATGGCCACCTTTTTTATCATCGCGGAATGTGTGATTGCCAAAATCAAAGTAGCCAGGATCAAAAATAGTTTGTGATGGAGTGCGCTTTTTATTCTCCAAGGCGCCTAATGCCATAAATGGCTTGTAAGTAGATCCTGGTGGATAAATACCTTTTAGTGGCCTGTTATAAAGTGGTTTTTGTGGAGAGTCATTCAGCTCCTTCCAGGTCACTGAGTCAATACCTTCCACAAAATCATTTGGATTGAAGTTGGGTTTAGAGACGAATGCCAGGACATCACCTGTTTGAGGTTCGATTGCTACAAATGCGCCACGAAAGTTTCCATAAAGCTGTTCAACTAAATATTGCAATTTGATATCAACAGACAGAATGACATTTTTGCCTGGCACTGAAGGTGAGCTTGAAAGTGTGCGCACAGGTTTACCGCCAGCAGTAATTTCTACCTGGTCGTAACCTGGTACGCCACGCAATACAGTTTCATAACTTTGTTCTAGACCAATCTTGCCTACGTATTGAATGCCTGGCAAAAAAGATGCCTGAAGTGCATCAGGATCATCGGCTTTAGAGTCTTCAATTTCGGCCTGCATTCGTTCTTTGTCGCGCTGTGAAACGCGCCCAATGTAACCAATGAGATGGGAGGCCAATTCGTTATATGGGTACTCTCGGAAGCTTCGGGCGCGGATTTCAACGCCTGGAAAGCGGTAACGATTGGCCATAAAGCGGGCAGTTTCTGCCTCGGTTAGCATCGAACGAAGGGGAATTGTCCCCATTTTTCGAGAATCTTCTAGAGAACGCTTGAAATTGCGTCGGTCTCTAGGGGAAATGAGCACGATTTCAGATAACTGATCAATTAATTCGTCCACATTCCCTTGAACCTCTTCAGCATTGATATCTAAAGTAAGGGCGGAATAGTTTCGTCCAATCACAATTCCGTTGCGATCAATCAGCAAGCCACGGCTAGCTGGTGCTGGCACCACGGCGATGCGATTGTTTTCTGCTAGAACTGCATATTTATTATGGCTAACCAATTGCAGCCAAACTAGACGGGTAATTAGCAGAAAAAAGCAAAACGTGACAAACCAGGTTGCAATATGAATGCGTTCTTGGAACGAGTCTAAGTCTGGCTTTTTAAAGGAAACCATGGGCTTTAGATGGGGCGGTTGTGATCAACGTCAACTGGCCGACGTTGGGGCGCAAGCAAGATTCGCGTAGCAAGTGGCCACAACATAGCTTCAATACTTGCTTGAATCGCGCCCGTTAAAGCCCACCAATAGAATTCCCCGCTAAGCATCCAGTGCACTAAGACTGGAAATAAAGAAACTAAGAGGAAGATTGGCAGTAGGTGAAAGGCCTGCGTAAAAACTGCTAGTGCAGTAATGCGGCGATGCCAAGAGATGGCGATATAGGCTACCAGCGAGTAACTAAATGCATGCAGGCCAAGCAGATCGGAGTTATGTACATCCATTAGCAGGCCGAATAAGAAGGCCCATACAACGCCTACATAGCGGTGCTGATGAATATTCCAAAACACAATGCAGAGAATGAGCCAATCTGGCACCCAACCGTAGTTTCCGATTGGTAGGAGATTAAGCATTAAGGCACAAAATAAACTGAAGTAAATAAATACAGGGTTTACTGGGCGAAGAATGTAGCCGCTTTGAAAGTCGATCATTGCATTCCTCGGGCGCGGGTCTGGCGACGACCGGGCGCATTATTGACTGGGGCCCCAGTCTTATTAGAGCTGGTGGAGGCTTTTGCCTCCCATTTTGGGTCGTAAAGGAAGGCCAAGGCCTGACGATAGCGATTGACAGGAGCAACCGGTTCGCAAAATACGTTCGATGAGTTCTTGTCTGCATTACGCTCAATACGTGTAATGATCGCCACTGCAAATCCTGGCGGGTATACGCCATCAATTCCGGAGGTCAATAAAACATCTCCTACCTCTAAATCACTGGCAACCGGTAGATAGCGCAGCTCTAAGGGATTGCCGCGCCCCGCTCCAAACACAGCCGCTCGAAGGCCATTGCGAGCGACTTGAACTGGTACTGCAAAATCACGATCTTCTAGCAAAGATACTTCTGCAGAGTGATCGTAGATGCGCACCACTTGACCAAGAATGCCATCATCATTCGCAATCGGATTACCAAGTTTGAGCCCATCATCAGTGCCACGATTAATTACAACGCGTTGTGAGATTGGATTGGGTGGGTTAAATAAAATTTCAACAGGCAAGGTTTTGAAAGAAACCTGTTTTTGTAAGTCCATGAGCTGACGTAAATTCTGATTCTCTACTTGGAGGTATTCAGATTGAGTAGCAAGCAGTGAGAGCTCCGCTTGACGTGCTTTCATTTCGCGATTCTCTTGATCTAAAGTTCCGCGAGTAGTGAAATAGTCTGAGCTAGCTTCAATCAAGTTCCGGGGCGCCATCATGATGTATTCAAGTGGACGCAATACCCAATTCACATTGTTACGAATCGGATCGAGGGCTTTAAAGCGAAAATCGATCAGCATTAATGCAATGCTGATCGACAGACAGACAATCAGTTTTACTAAGGCGGGAATGCCCTGTCTGAAAAGTGGAGGGGCGCTATGTCGCAATGTCCTGGCCGACGTTATCGCTTACTCTTGCGAGAACACTCCACCCAATTTGTCCATACGCTCTAAAGCAATACCGCAGCCACGAGCAACGCAAGTGAGCGGGTCTTCAGCAATATGAATCGGGAGTCCAGTTTCTTCCATGAGTAAGCGGTCTAGGTCACGCAATAAGGCGCCACCACCAGTAAGCATCATGCCGCGCTCAGCAATATCAGATGCCAACTCAGGAGGAATTTGTTCGAGTGCAGCTTTGACTGCAGTGACGATTTGATTGAGTGGGTCAGTCAAAGCTTCCAATACTTCGTTGCTAGTGACGGTGAAGCTACGTGGAATACCTTCTGAAAGATTGCGACCCTTTACTTCCATCTCGCGCACTTCAGCGCCAGGGAATGCGGAGCCAATTGTTTTCTTGATCAATTCAGCGGTTTGCTCGCCAATCAACATGCCGTAGTTACGACGAATGTAATTGGTAATCGCTTCGTCAAACTTATCGCCACCAACACGCACAGATCCTTTGTAGACCATGCCGCCCAATGACATCACGCCAACTTCAGTGGTACCACCACCAATGTCAATTACCATCGAGCCGGCCGCCTCAGATACAGGCAGGCCTGCGCCGATTGCTGCAGCCATTGGCTCTTCAATCAGAAATACTTGTGAAGCGCCTGCACCGAGTGCAGATTCGCGAATTGCGCGACGCTCAACTTGGGTTGAGCCACAAGGAACGCAGATGATGATGCGCGGGCTAGGCTTAAGGAGCTTGCTTTCATGAACCATCTTGATAAATTGCTTGAGCATTTGCTCGGTGATGGTGAAATCAGCAATAACCCCGTCTTTCATGGGGCGAATGGCCTCAATATTGCCCGGAACGCGTCCTAACATCGCTTTTGCTTCTTTGCCGACGGCCAAAATGGTCTTTTTGCCACTTGGACCACCTTCTGTGCGAATTGCCACAACCGAGGGTTCATCAAGCACAATACCCCGCTCACGCATGTAAATTAAGGTGTTGGCGGTTCCTAGGTCGATGGCTAGGTCATTAGAAAAGTAGCTGCGGAAAAAACCAAACATGATGTAGTGGGAAAATAGTAAGTGTTAATAAATATATATAGGAATGATACTCCAGAGACCTATGAAACTTGATGATGTCCAGCGCATTGCGCACCTATCTAGGCTTGAGTTAAATCAGGCAGAAGCCGAGGCAGTTTTGCCTCAATTGCAGGCAGTTTTCTCCCTGGTGGAAGAAATGCAGGCAGTCGATACCTCTGGTCTGGAGCCCTTGGCTCACCCTATTCTTTTCTTGCGAGAGCTGGCTCAGCCTTTACGGGTTGATCAGGTCAGCGAGTCTGATCATCGCATTGAAAACATGCAATCTGCCCCTGCCCAGCAGGATGGTTATTTCTTAGTTCCAAGGGTGATTGAATGAGTTGGCACCAAACCCCCATCGCCCTAATGGCCAAAGCGTTGGCTGCAAAAGAGGTCTCCAGTATGGAGTTGACCCAGTACTTTTTGAGTCGTATTGAGGCTGAAAAACGTTGGAATGCATACCTTGATGTGAATGCTCACTTATCTTTAGAGCAAGCAAATAAAGCAGATGCATTAATAGCTGCCGGTAAAGGTACGCGTTTAACCGGAATTCCGGTGGCGCACAAAGATGTGTTCGTCACAAGGGGCTGGAAGTCAACCGCAGCCTCCAAAATTCTAGAAAACTACCAAAGCCCTTTTGATGCCACCGTGGTGGCAAATCTCGGAATGCCGAGCGAAGAAAATCCACATGGTGCAGGAATGGTCTGTCTTGGCAAGACCAATATGGATGAGTTCGCAATGGGCTCTTCCAATGAAAATTCAGCCTTTGGACCAGTCTTAAATCCCTGGAATCGCCAATATGTCTCTGGTGGCTCCTCCGGTGGTTCGGCTGCTGCCGTAGCTGCCGGATTGGCCCCTATTGCTACGGGTAGCGACACCGGCGGGTCCATTCGTCAGCCATCGGCCTTTTGTGGCATTACTGGCATCAAGCCTAGTTATGGGCGCGTATCCCGTTACGGCATGATTGCCTATGCCTCTTCCTTAGATCAGGCTGGCCCTATGGGTAAAACGGCCGAGGATTGCGCTTTATTGTTAACGGCAATGTCTTCCCATGACCCGCGCGACTCAACCTCCTTGGCTGATTCAGGCGAGGATTACAGCCGTTTCCTCAATAAGCCCTGGCAAGATAGCAGCACCAATGCCGCAAAACCTTTAGAAGGCTTACGAGTGGGGCTGCCAAAAGAGTTTTTTGCAGAAGGATTGGCGCAGGATGTTGCAAATGCTGTAAATGCTGCAGCGAAAGCTTTGGCAGATTTGGGTGCAACGCTAGTTGAGGTAAGTCTGCCTAAAACCAAATTATCCATTCCAGTCTATTACGTCTTGGCTCCCGCCGAGGCATCAAGCAATTTGAGTCGTTTCGATGGTGTACGTTATGGACATCGCGCAAATGAATATAAAGACCTTGGGGATATGTACCAAAAGTCTCGCACGGAAGGTTTTGGTGCTGAAGTCAGGCGCCGTATTTTGATTGGCACTTATGTGCTGTGCCATGGTTACTATGATGCCTATTATCTCCAGGCACAAAAGATTCGTCGCATTATTGCGGCAGATTTTCAGGCGGCATTTAATCAATGCGATGTCATTTTGGGGCCAGTGGCTCCTGATGTGGCTTGGCGTTTGGGTGAAAAGTCAAAAGATCCGGTGCAAATGTATTTGGAAGATATTTATACGCTTTCCACGAATCTGGCTGGACTGCCAGCAATGAGTGTGCCGTGCGGTTTTAATGCAAATGACTTACCCATCGGCATGCAACTCATTGGGAATTATTTTTCTGAGGCACGCTTATTGCAGGTGGCGCATCAGTATCAGCAGGCCAGCGATTGGCATTTGCGGCAAGCAAGCGAGGTGGCATGATGCAATGGGAAGTGGTTATTGGTTTAGAAACTCACGCGCAGTTACAAACACAATCAAAAATTTTTAGTGGCGCAAGCACGCGCTTTGGGGCTCAGCCCAATACACAGGCATGTGCTGTTGATTTGGCCTTACCTGGCGTATTGCCTGTACTCAATCGCCAAGCGGTAGAGCACGCCATTCGTTTTGGTTTGGCGGTAGGGGCAAAGATCTCGCCAGCCAGCATTTTTGCGCGCAAGAACTATTTCTATCCCGACCTGCCAAAGGGTTATCAAATTAGTCAATTTGAAATTCCGGTAGTAGTGGGTGGCCAATTAGAAATTTTGGTAGGCGATGAGGTGAAGGTTGTTGAGCTCACCCGAGCGCATATGGAAGAAGATGCGGGCAAATCTGTTCATGAAGAAGGTTTCACTGGTCCGCATGGTGAAGCTTCTAGTGGCATTGATCTCAATCGCGCTGGTACACCGCTACTTGAAATTGTGACTGAACCAGTCATGCGTAGCGCGGCAGAAGCAGTGGCTTACGCAAAAGCGCTGCATGGTTTAGTTGTTTGGTTGGGGGTATGTGATGGGAATATGCAAGAAGGCTCTTTCCGTTGCGATGCCAATGTCTCAGTGCGCCCTAAAGGACAAGTTGAATTTGGTACGCGTTGCGAAATTAAAAACCTCAATTCATTCCGCTTTTTGGAAGAGGCCATTCAATATGAAGTGCGCCGCCAAATTGAGTTAATAGAAGATGGTGGCACCGTTGTTCAGGAGACGCGCCTATACGATCCGGATAAACAGGAAACGCGTAGCATGCGTAGCAAAGAAGATGCGAATGACTATCGCTACTTCCCAGACCCTGATTTATTGCCAGTAGCGATTGATCAGGCTTGGATTGCTGATGTGCGTAGCCAAATGCCGGCATTGCCTGCGCAACTGCGTGAACAATGGCAAATTGATTTTGGCCTGAGCGCCTACGATGCACAGTTACTGACACAGGATCGCGATACCGCAAAATTATTTGAGACCCTATTAACTTTGGTGGATAAGTCTCTTGCGAAGGCTGCCGCTAATTTAATTACTGGTGAATTTGCTTCCGCTTTAAATCGTGCAGGGATGGCCACTGCAGATGCGCCCCTCAAGGCAGAACATCTCGCAGCGATACTTGCTCGCATTGCCGATGGCACGATATCGAACAAGATTGCGAAAGATATTTTTGCCATTCTCTGGGAAGATGCCGTAGCTGGTAAACCACTGAGTTCAGTTGATGAGATTATCGAGGCGAAGGGCTTGAAGCAAATTAGCGATAGTGGTGCATTGGAGGCAATGATCGATCAGGTCCTGGTAGCCAATCAGAAATCAGTTGAAGAATTCCGTTCTGGAAAAGAGAAGGCGTTTAATGCTTTGGTCGGGCAAATCATGAAGGCCTCTCAGGGCAAAGCCAATCCAGGTCAAGTCAATGAGTTGCTGCGTAAGAAATTAAGTTAAAACCAATTTGTAAAAAGAAAGAGACGATGAGCGCGATTGATCCAAAGCAAGCTGAGCAAGAAGAATTGGTAGCGGAGTGGTTGCGCTCCACCCCAGGTTTCTTTGAGCGTTATGCAGAGTTGTTCAATGAAATTCGTATTAAACATCCGCATGAAGATCGAGCTATCTCTTTGCAAGAGCGTCAAATGACAGTCTTGCGCACGCAGAATCAAGAGCTCAATCGTCGTTTAAGTGAGATGCTGCACTTTGGTAGTCGTAACGATAAAACCCAACAAAGCTTAGTAGCATGGTTATTACGCTTAATGAAAGCAAATAACAAGGCCGATGTAGAGGATGCAATTACCTCTGGTTTGGCCGATGTGTTTGAAGTCGAGTCTGCACAACTACTCTCACCAAACGCTGCATTTGGTCCCTGGGTTGATACTCCCTTATGTGGGTCTGCTAAAGAATTGGCGGCAGCGAGTGTGGATTTATTGGCAACCCAAACAACGATTGATCCAAATTGGCAAAGCATGGTCGCTATCGGCTTACCCTTAGGTAAGGGCGCTGCTACACCTCAATCTCCGGCGGTATTGCTGCTTGCCAGTTCGGATGCCACGCGTTTCACAGCTGATATGGGTGCCTTTTACTTGCGTCAGATCGCTGAATTAACGGCGGCAGCTTTGGATCGTATCCAAGCATATGAATCCCCGGCTGACTGAACTACATCCACTCATGCAGGAATACTTGCATGAGTTACATGTGTTGCGTCAGTTGTCTGCACACACCCTCAAGGCTTATCAAATGGATTTGGGGGCACTGCAGCTTTTTGCAGCCGAAGACACGACTGATCTATTGTGTGTCAGCAATGCGCATATTCGTCGTTGGGCTGGCAGAATGCATGCCAAAGGTAAATCCCCTAGAAGTATTGCCCGGGGTCTATCGGCTTGGCGTGGTTGGTATGACTGGTTAACTGAGAGGGATGCCAGGCGGAGTCCAGGTGTCGCCAAGGCTGCCGATAAGTTATTCGCCAACCCAGTTGATGATGTCAAGGCACCCAAGCGTTTGAAGTCGCTGCCAAAAGCCCTTTCTGTAGAACAGGCCCTATCCTTGGTAAATCAAGCTGTACGCGAAGCACAAGAGAGGGATGATTTCGAGTCAATTCGGGATGCTGCCATCATCGATTTACTGTATTCCTCTGGTTTACGCCTTTCCGAGTTGCTCGGAATTGATGCCATGCAAAGCAAGGATCGTCAGCATGAGTCGGCTGGTTGGTTGGATTGGGATGCGGGCGAGGTAACGGTGCTTGGTAAGGGAGGCAAGCGACGTTCTGTCCCTGTTGGTGCGCCAGCAATGGCGTCATTATCTAAATGGCGAGAGCACAGGGACACTCTCGATAGACAAATGATTTCTGCGGGCCTCTTTCTTTCTGCTACGGGCGCGCGTTTATCGCCCCGTACGGTACAAGCGCGTCTACGCTCCTTGGCTATTAGAGCCGGTCTGCCAACCCATGTTCATCCACATATGATGCGGCATAGCTTTGCCAGCCATGTTTTGCAGTCTTCACAGGATTTACGAGCGGTTCAGGAGATGTTGGGTCATGCCAGCATTGCCAGCACCCAGATCTACACTTCTTTGGATTTTCAGCATTTGGCACAGGCGTATGACAAAGCCCATCCTAGAGCAAAGGCTGGCAAAGGCTGAGGAACTCGGTAATATAGGGGGTTTCTCGGTTTGAGAACGCGACATACTCGATTTAGATTGGATTTTTAATGGCTTTAATTCCTGTAACGATTCTGACTGGCTTTCTGGGTAGCGGTAAGACCACTTTGCTAAAGCACATTCTGACTGAGCAACATGGCAAGAAAATTGCCGTGATTGAGAATGAGTTTGGCGAGGAAAATATTGATAACGATATTTTGGTCCAGGACAACCAAGAAAATATTGTGCAGATGAGCAATGGTTGCATCTGCTGCACCATCCGTGGCGACTTAGTAGAGGCCTTAAATGCCTTATGGGAACAGCGTAAAGAGAAAAAAATTAGCTTTGAGCGCGTGGTCATTGAAACCACGGGTGTAGCTAATCCAGGGCCAGTTGCACAAACTTTCTTTATGGACGATGACGTTGCCGACCACTATGTATTGGATGCTGTGGTCACATTGGTAGATGCCAAGCATGGACAACAACAATTAAATGAACATGAAGAAGCGCAGCGCCAAGTGGGTTTTGCCGATCAAATATTTATCACCAAAACGGATTTAGTCAGCCCTGCTGAGGTGGATGCATTGCGTAACCGTTTAATGCATATGAATCCGAGAGCCCCAATAGCTGGGATTTCTAAAGGGGTAGTACCCTTAGATGCGGTATTGGATCTAAAAGGCTTTAATCTCAACGCCAAACTGGATATTGACCCCCATTTTTTGGAGGCCGAGGATCATGATCACAGCAATTGCGGGCACGACCATGGCCATGATCACCATGACCACAGTCATTGTGGGCACGATCACTCCCACGACCATCATGGCCATGCAGGTCATACTGATCGTATCCAATCCTTCGTTTTTCGTAGTGATAAACCCTTTGATCATAAAAAATTGGAAGATTTCCTTGGTGGTATTTTGGAGGTCTTTGGCGAGAAGATGCTGCGCTACAAAGGGGTGCTTTACGTTAAGGGAAGTAGCCGAAAAGTCGTGTTCCAGGGCGTTCATCAGATGATGGGCAGCGATTTGGCCGGTCCTTGGGGTGCTGAGCACAAGCAAACCCGGATGGTGTTTATCGGCATCGATCTACCCAAAGATACCCTACTGGCGGGGCTTGAGGGTTGTTTGGCCTAGTTAAATTGCGAGTACAATCCGCCGCCACGGTCAATATTGGTAAAAGGTCTTAAAACTTTGGCAGAATGAGGCAATAATGCTTCAAATCCACTGAAAGAATGAATGATGGTTAAAACAGCAACAAAATCCACTGCGGCTACTAAGACAGCTAGCAAAGCTCCAAAGGGTGCGCCTCTCACTGAAGCTGAATTGCTCAAAATGTCCGAGAAGGACTATATGAATGCTGCTCAGTTGGATTTTTTCCGTCAGAAGCTTAATACCCTTAAAGATGACATCTTGAAGAATGCCTCTGAAACAACAGAGCACCTTCGTGAAAATATTTTGGTTCCCGATCCAGCCGATCGCGCAACGATTGAAGAAGAGCACGCGCTTGAATTGCGCACGCGTGATCGTGAGCGCAAGTTGCTCAAAAAAGTAGAGCAAGCTTTAGCGCGTATTGAATCAGGCGACTATGGTTGGTGCGAAGAAACCGGCGAGCCAATTGGCTTGAATCGTTTGATTGCCAGGCCAACTGCTAATTTATCTCTTGAGGCTCAAGAGCGTCGTGAATTACGCCAAAAGCTGTTTGGCGATTAATCTTAAAAATGTCTAATCAATCACCTTCTCTCGCAGATATCTCGCCTTTGTTAAAGGCGGAGATCTTAGCTGAGGCTCTGCCTTATATTCGGCAGTACCACGGCAAAACTATTGTGATCAAGTACGGCGGGAACGCCATGGTCGAAGAGCGTCTCAAAGAAAGTTTTGCGCGCGATGTCATTTTGCTCAAGCTAGTTGGTATGAATCCAGTGGTGGTTCATGGCGGCGGCCCACAAATTGATGAAGCTCTCAAAAAGATCGGTAAAACCGGTAACTTTATTCAAGGTATGCGCATTACTGATGATGAAACCATGGAAGTAGTTGAATGGGTTCTCGGTGGTGAAGTGCAGCAAGATATTGTGATGTTGATCAACCACTTTGGCGGTCAGGCTGTGGGCTTGACTGGTAAGGATGGCGGCTTAATTCATGCGCGAAAAATGTTAATTCCAGATGAAAAAAATCCTGGAGAGACAATTGATATTGGGTATGTGGGTGAGATTGAAGCCATCAATCCAGCAGTAGTAAAAGCATTGCAAGATGATGCCTTTATTCCAGTGATATCACCCATTGGCTTTAGTGATGAGGGTCAAGCCTACAACATCAATGCCGATTTGGTTGCTGGCAAGATGGCTGAAATTTTGCATGCTGAAAAATTAGTCATGATGACCAATATTCCCGGCGTGTTGGATAAAAATGGCACATTGATTACCGATTTGACTGCGCGTGAAATTGATGCCCTATTTGCAGATGGCACTATTTCTGGTGGCATGTTGCCTAAGATTTCTTCAGCATTAGATGCAGCAAAGAGCGGCGTCAATTCAGTGCATATTATTGACGGCCGAATTGAGCACTCTTTGTTATTGGAAATTTTGACTGAGCAAGCTTTCGGTACCATGATCCGTTCCAGGTAATCAATCAATAAGCGATATGACTATGCGTGATTCCCTCGAGCCGGCAGCAGAAGTTGACAACAGCGTTGCTGACGCCGGTAAGACACGTAAGCGCCCACGCCCAGGCGAGCGCCGTTTGCAAATCTTGCAAGTGCTTGCGGAGATGTTGCAAAATCCAAAAGGTGAGCGGGTCACAACGGCAGCCTTGGCAGCCAAAATACAAGTATCGGAAGCGGCTCTGTATCGTCACTTTGCTAGTAAAGCCCAAATGTTCGAGGGGCTCATTGCCTTTATTGAGCAGACTGTATTTGGCTTAATTAATCAGATTAATCAAAAAGAAGAATCCGGTCTTGCCCAAGCGCGCGGTATGTTGCAAATGCTTTTATTCTTTGCGGAAAAAAACCCCGGCATGACTCGTGTGCTCTTGGGCGATGCTTTGCTGCAGGAGGATGATCGTTTACAAGAGCGCATCACTCAGGTTCTAGATCGTGTCGAGGCATCACTGAAGCAAGCATTAAGAATTGCCCAGACTCAAGGTGGTGCATGGTCACACGTGAGTCAAGATGAGGTGGGTATTCGGGCTGCCATGTTGATGAGTTTTGTCTTGGGACGTTGGCATCGCTTTGCGCGTAGCGGCTTTAAAAAAATACCAACCGAAGCTTCTGACATTAGTCTTCGCATTCTTCTGTCCGAATGAGCGAGCTAAACCTCTCTAGAAACACCATCCACTTTGCCGAGCCCTTGCCTTTGCAAAGTGGCGCCATTCTGCCTGCTTATGACTTAGTGATTGAAACGTACGGCAAGTTAAATGCTGATAAAAGTAATGCCGTATTAATTTGCCATGCCCTCAATGCATCCCATCATGTAGCGGGACCAAGCCCCGATAATGCAAATGACATTGGCTGGTGGGACAATATGATTGGACCTGGTAAGCCAGTCGATACCAATTATTTTTATGTCATTGGCGTTAATAATTTAGGCTCCTGCTTTGGCTCAACTGGGCCAATGAGCATCAATCCTGAAGATGGCAAACCGTATGGTGCCAACTTTCCAGTCATTACTGTTGAGGATTGGGTAAATACCCAGGCGCGCTTGGCTGATAAATTAGGTATTCGTAAGTTTGCGGCAGTAATGGGTGGTAGCTTGGGTGGCATGCAAGCGATGGCTTGGGCAATTCAATACCCTAAGCGTTTAGATCATTGCGTAGTGATTGCCTCCACACCAAAACTCAGCGCACAAAATATTGCTTTCAACGAAGTCGCTCGCAATGCCATTCTCTCTGATCCAGACTTCCATGGCGGGAACTATTACGAGTACGGAGTGGTGCCCAAGCGTGGCTTAAGACTCGCGCGTATGGTTGGCCATATTACCTATTTGTCAGATGACGATATGGCTGAAAAGTTTGGGCGCGAGTTACAGCGTCCTCATGGTGAATCAAATGACTACCGCTTTAGTTTTGATGTTGAGTTTGAGGTCGAGAGTTATTTACGCCATCAGGGTGATAAGTTCTCCAATTATTTTGATGCCAACACCTATTTATTGATTACGCGCGCATTGGACTATTTTGATCCATCGCGACGTTATGGTGGTAGCCTAGATCGTGCCTTAGTAGATATTCAGGCGAAATTCTTGGTGGTAAGTTTTTCAACAGATTGGCGCTTCCCGCCAAATCGCAGTCGCGAAATTGTGCAATCCTTATTAAGCAATAAGAGTCAGGTCAGTTATGCGGAGATTGACGCACCACATGGCCACGATGCTTTCTTGTTGGATGACCCGCGCTACCATAATCTGATTCGTGCGTATTTTGAAAAAATGCATGAGGTTCATTCATGAAGCGCGCTGATTTTTCTGCCATTGCTAATTGGATATCACCTAACAGCCAGGTTTTAGATCTAGGCTGCGGCGATGGTAGTTTTTTGGAATATCTTCAAACACAAAAAACAGTACAAGCCTATGGTGTTGAAATTGATGATGCTCGCGTACTTTCTTGTGTACAAAAGGGTCTCAATGTCATTCAGCAAAATTTAGAGGGCGGACTCGCTCTTTTTGGAGATGCTAGTTTTGACACCGTAGTTCTATCTCAGACCTTACAAACCATTCATCAAACAGAAAAGATTTTGCGCGAAGTGGTGCGTGTTGGTAAAGAATCTATTATTTCTTTTCCTAATTTTGGCCACTGGTCACATCGTTTAGCCGTTGGACTGGGTCATATGCCTGTATCCAAAAGCCTGCCATATCAGTGGTACAACACGCCTAATGTACGCGTACTCACGGTGGCTGATTTTGAAAATCTGGCATCGAATCTTGGTCTCAAAATCATTGATCAATGCATCTTGCATGAGGGGCGGGTAGTGACATTAATGCCCAATTTGTTTGGTAGTTTGGCTCTGTTTCGCATACGTCGCGCTTGAGTACACCTTCTGCCTCACTTAAAGGCCCTAGCAATACCAAAGCCTTTATCGCCTGTGCCTTTTTAGGCTTTACTAGTGGCCTACCCTTATTCATCCTATACAACCTACTAGCTGCCTGGCTTAAATCAGGCGGCGTTGATTTGAAGGCAATTGGCCTATTTGCCTTAGTGGGCTTTCCCTACACCTGGAAATTTCTGTGGTCACCATTTCTGGATCGCTATCCATTGCCTTTTTTAGGAAGACGACGGGGATGGATGTTAGTGACACAAATAATCACCATGGCCGCGGTAATGGCGATGGGATTTTTTAATCCCGTAACAGAGATTTGGATCGTAGTTGGCTTGGCAGCAGTCGTTGCATTCTTTTCTGCTAGTCAGGATATTGTGGTCGATGCTTATCGACGTGAATGGCTTACTGATGCGCAGTTAGGTTCTGGTACTGCCGTATTTGTAAATGCTTATAAGTTGTCTACTCTGGTGCCCGGCTCTTTATCTTTGATCTTGTCAGATTTTATGCCTTGGTCCTCAGTGTTCTTAATTACGGGTGGATTTATTTCCATTGGCGTTCTGACAACCCTGATGTTGCCTGAGCCTACTTTGCGCGGGAAGCCGCCTCAAACTTTGCGTGCAGCAGTTATCGAGCCTTTTAAAGAATTCATTACACGACGCGGTTGGCGTTACGCATTCACGATTCTGGCGTTTATTTTTTTATATAAGTTGGGCGACTCCATGGCAACCGCTTTGGCTACGCCGTTTTATATGGACCTGGGTTTTACTCGTACACAGATTGGTTTGGTAGCAAAGAACGCCGGTCTTTGGGCTAGCTTAGGCGGCGGCTTATTAGGTGCCTATTGGCTGCAGAAGATGACCATTGCGCGCGGCCTATGGATTTTTGGTGTCTTGCAGGCCATTGCCATTTTGGGCTTTGCTATTTTGGCCAAAGTTGGTCTAAGCCCATGGATCTTGGCTTGGGTGATTGGCTTTGAGGCTTTTGCCGTTGGTCTGGGGACGGCCGCTTTTACTGCATACATTGCCCAAACTACTGACCCTCGCTATACGGCAACGCAATTTGCTTTGTTTACCAGCTTGGCTGCAGTGCCACGTACTTTTATTAATGCTATGACCGGCTATATCGTTGAAGCTTTGGGCTGGTTTAATTTCTTCATCTTATGTTTTGCTCTGGCGCTACCGGGGATGCTGTTGCTACTCAAGATTGCTCCGTGGAATCACACAGCAGAATCTGAGCGTACTTAAATAGACCAGTCGTAATCCACAATCAAGGGCGCGTGATCTGAGAAGCGCTCATCTTTGTATATAGAAGTCGATTGTGCGGTCGCTGCAATACCGGGTGTGGCGAGGTGATAGTCAATACGCCAACCCACATTCTTGGCATACGCTTGCCCCCGATTGCTCCACCAGGTGTAACAGGCTTCAGTCGCTTCTGGTTCAATTTGACGATAGACATCAACGTATCCGACCTGATCAAACAGTTTGCTCAGCCAAGCACGCTCCTCTGGCAAAAAGCCAGAATTCTTGAGATTGCCTTTCCAGTTCTTTAGATCTATTTCATTGTGAGCAATATTCACATCACCACACAGTACGATTTCTCTACCAGACTTTTTAAGCTTGATGAGGTGCGGTAGAAAAGCGTCAAGGTAGCGAAATTTAGCTTCCTGTCTTTCTGGAGAGCTGGAGCCGGAGGGCATGTATACCGAAAGAATCGATAAGCCTTTGAAGCGAGCCTCAACATAACGGCCCTCAGCATCAAACTCCTCATTACCAAAACCATAAAGCACTTCATCTGGTTGATGGGGGGTATAAATGCCGCAGCCACTGTAACCCTTCTTTTCTGCATGATGGAAAAAGCCATGCATCCCATCTGGGTTGAGTATGGCATCGTCCAGATCATCGCGCTGGGCTTTGAGTTCCTGTAGGCAGACAAAGTCGGCCTGCTGTTTTGTCATCCATGGCAGGAAGCCTTTTTTGACTGCAGAACGAATACCGTTGAGGTTGGCGGAAATGATGCGTAACATGTAGGCCTATGAGCTCAGAAAATTCAAATCAAGTTAACTTTATTCGTTTCGCCTTAGAGGCAAAAGTATTGTCGTTTGGGGAGTTTAAAACCAAAGCGGGCAGACTGACCCCTTATTTCTTTAATGCTGGCGAATTTAATGACGGCGCACGCTTAAACGCGCTGGGGCAGTATTACGCTCGTGCCCTCCAAGAATCGAACATTCAATATGACATGCTCTATGGCCCTGCATATAAAGGGATTACCTTAGCGGCTGCTACGGCGATTGCTTTAGCGCAGGCCGGTCGAAATGTGCCGTATGCGTATAACCGTAAAGAAGCCAAGGATCATGGTGAGGGCGGCACCTTGGTGGGCGCTCCCGTTCAAGGCAAGGTGGTCATCATTGACGATGTGATCTCGGCCGGTACCTCAGTAAGGGAGTCGGTGCAATTGATTCGTGCTGCTGGGGCTGAGCCTGCTGCGGTACTTATTGCCTTGGATCGCATGGAAAAGTCTGGAACAGCCACTGAGATTGGAGACAAGTCTGCCGTTCAAGCAGTGGAGCAAGAATTTGGTTTGCCGGTGATCGCGATTGCTAATTTAGCTGATTTGATGGCTTTCTTAACTGCTTCAAGCGATAGTCAGCTCGGTGCCTATTTGCCGGCTGTGAAAGCTTACCGCGAAAAATATGGGATTTAATTTCCTGCCAAAGAACTTAAGCAGGAAAAGCAGTCTCACCTTCAAAGACCGTGATGGCGGGCCCAGTCATAATGACCGGCTCGCAAACATCATTGTGAATGCCGCCCCATCCAATTGTTAAATCGCCACCACGGGTGTGAACTAGTACGGGTGAATCGAGCATACCCCGACGAATCCCTGCTACCACTGCGGCGCATGCACCAGTACCGCAAGCCAAGGTCTCGCCAGCCCCACGCTCAAATACACGTAATTTAATTTCATGGCGATTCATAATCTGCATGTAGCCGGCATTGACGCGCTTTGGAAAGGCAGGATGATTCTCAATCAACGGACCTTCAGTACGCACGGGCGCGCTCTCAACATCGACTACGACTTGCACTGCATGCGGGTTGCCCATAGACACTACGCTAATCCAATCATCATGATGACCTGGATGATTGCTAACAGCTAAGGCATAAACAGTTTCATGAAAGTCTTGCTTGCTTGGTAAACCTGCCGGGTTAAATGGAATATGACTAGGTTCAAAAATAGGTGCACCCATATTCACCTCTACTTGCCCATCTTCATGGGACAGCAGTGTGAGAATGGTATGAGTTACCTCAACGCGCAAAGGATTTTTGTTGGATAGCCCGTGGTCTTGTACATAGCGTACAAAGCAGCGTGACCCATTGCCACATTGCTCTACCTCGCCACCATCTGCATTAAAAATGCGATAACGAAAATCAGCATCTGGGCGAGTGGCTTTTTCTACCAAGAGAATTTGATCGGCACCAATGCCAAATTGACGGTGTGCTAATTGCTTCCATTGTTCTGCAGTAATACCACTTAAATCTTGGTCAATACCATTGAGCACAATAAAGTCATTGCCCGCGCCATGCATTTTAGTAAAGCGAAGTTTGCGTGCTGTATTGCTCAAAGGAATTCCATTTAGTTATAAAGACTAGGTTCGCCTGCGGGGCGATGCTTAAAGCGCTTATGTACCCAATAGTACTCTGCGGGTCTTTCGCGAACAAGATCCTCGATATAGCGATTGAGTCGAGCCGTATCTTGCTCAACATCATCACTAGGAAAATTAGGTAACGGTTCGCTAATGTTGCAGGTATAGCCCTTACGGTCTGGATTGAGGGTGGTAGTCATGAGGCATACTTCCGCACCACTTAATTTTGCCAAACGGGAGACTGAAGTGATCGTATTGGTTTGAATGCCAAAGAATGGGACAAAGACTGAGTCACGAGGACCCAGATCAATATCAGGGGCAATAAAAATAAAATTACCCGTCTGAATCTCGCGAATCAAATCACGAAGACGACTTTGCCTTTCAATAGACTTGCCACCAAAACGATTGCGCCACTCGATCATCTTTTGATTGAAGAATGGATTTTTCATGTTTTGATATAGGCCTGCCCCTCTGGGCCAGTCATGTTCAGCGGCTAATACTGAAAGAGCCATAAAGCCTCCCTCTAATCCCACAAAGTGTGGATTGATGAGTAGGCGAGGCTTGCGATCTCCAAGCGTGATGGCCGACCGAATGGTGACAATGTCAGTGATTTGCTTGCCACTACCGAGCCAAATGCGACTGCGTTCAATGACACTGCGCCCAAATAATTTCCAGTGTTCTAGCGCTAAAGCATTAATTTCTTTTTCACTCAAATTGGGAAAACACAGCCGCAGGTTGGTCTTGACAACCTTGGCGCGTTCATTTGGAATATGGGCTGCCAACCAGCCCAAGCCATAACCAATATAAATAGTGAGGCTGTAAGGCAAAAAGGCAAATAAGCGCAGCAGGTTGAGTGCTAAAAAATTAAACAGGTTTTGAAGCCAAGTCATTTTCGTTTAATTATAAATTTACCAATTCATTACTTGGCGGTAATTCAGCGCCAGCTGGATGTTTGTAGCGGTTGTACGCCCAGATAAATTGTTCTGGGGCCTTTAGGATTGCGTTTTCAATAGCGACATTCAGTTCTGCAGCTGCGACTGTTGGATCATCGGGGAGTGGTGTCAGTCTGCTTGCTTCCATGATCCAGCCCTTACCTAGACCTTTACGTTTTGCAGTAAACATCACCACGGGCGTGTTATTTCGGTTCGCTAAACGGGCTGGCAGTGGCGTTGTATAAGCGGGGCGCCCAAAGAAGGGCACCCAAACACCTTCCCCGCCACTAGGCACCTGATCGGGCAGAATACCGATGGCTTCACCGCGAGTCAGTGCCCGCGTCATCTGCCGGACGCCATTGAGGTTGGTGGGTACAAAGTGCATATTGGGATAGGCGCGCCCCTCTTCAACCACCTCATTGAGCCATGTTTGGCGAGAAGGTCGATACAGGATGGTGGCCGGGAAATGTTGTGCCAGCACACGAGGAATGATTTCAAAGCCGCCCAGATGGGGTGTGAGCATGACTAGACCATGCCCTTCGTTCATTGCCGCTTCAACTAAGTTCCAGTTCTGTACTTCTACTAATTTGAGCGCCTTTTGCGGATTGCGCCAAATCCACAGGCTATCTGAAAACAGCATGCCAGATGCGCGAACGGCAGCCCATAAATGATTTGGCAGTTTGTATTGTGAAATGACAGCCTCATATTGAGGCTTAAAAAGTTCGCGATATGGTTTTGAGCCCGCAAAAGCTAAAAGCCCTAAAAAGGACCCAATCAGCTGTACCAATGCCAAAGGAAGCGCCGCAATCGCATTGAGTGTTGTTAGAAGAAGAAATTTACGCACTTAGCAATGATATTCAATGCTGGCGATATGGCCAAATTTACCCAGCGTATTGCAAGATTTGGCGTTTTTCAGATAGAATGGGGTCATCGCTGAGTTAAGACAACTTGCAGAGCGATTCAAAAATTCTGCTAAAGCGTCGCCGTTGTTGTTCCTGGCACGTCGAGTTGTCCAATTGATAGTGTTAATTTTTAAAGGAATGCAGCAATGGCAAATGATTACTTCTTTACCTCAGAATCGGTTTCTGAAGGCCACCCCGATAAAGTAGCAGACCAAATTTCTGATTCGATCTTAGATGCCATCTTGGCGCAAGATCCGACTGCACGGGTTGCGGCTGAAACTCTCTGTAACACTGGTTTAGTCGTTTTGGCTGGTGAAATTACAACCAACGCAAACGTGGATTACATTCAAGTAGCCCGTAATACCTTGCGTGAAATTGGTTACGACAACACTGATTACGGTATCGACTACAAGGGCTGTGCTGTGTTGGTTGCCTATGACAAACAAAGTCCTGATATTGCTCAAGGTGTTGATAAGGCGCACGACGACGGTCTAGATCAAGGTGCTGGCGACCAGGGTTTGATGTTTGGTTACGCTTGTGATGAAACTGCAGAACTCATGCCGCTACCCATTCATTTGTCTCACCGTTTGGTAGAGCGTCAGTCTCAACTGCGTCGCGATGGTCGTTTGAACTGGTTGCGTCCTGATGCAAAGTCACAAGTGACCTTGCGTTACGTTGATGGAAAGCCTGATTCAATCGACACCGTCGTTTTATCTACCCAGCATGATGAAGATATCTCCCTTGAGAAATTGCGCGAAGCTGTCATCGAAGAAATCATCAAACCTGTACTGCCAAAGCATTTAATTAAAGGTGCCATTAATTTCTTAGTGAACCCAACGGGCCGCTTTGTGATTGGTGGGCCGCAAGGCGATTGCGGTTTAACAGGCCGCAAGATTATTGTAGATACCTACGGCGGTGCAGCTCCCCACGGTGGTGGCGCCTTCTCCGGGAAGGATCCATCTAAGGTAGACCGCTCAGCTGCCTATGCTGGTCGTTATGTTGCAAAGAATGTGGTGGCCGCAGGTTTGGCAAGTAAGTGCTTAATTCAGATTTCGTATGCGATTGGTGTTGCTAAACCCACTTCAGTGATGGTGAGCACCTTTGGCACTGGCAAGATCTCTGATGAGAAAATTGCACAACTCGTTTCTGAGCACTTTGACTTACGTCCAAAAGGCATCGTTAAGATGCTGAACCTCTTGCGTCCGATTTATCGCAAAACAGCAGCGTATGGCCACTTTGGTCGTGAAGAGCCAGAATTTAGCTGGGAGCAATGCGATAAAGCACCTGCATTACGTGCTGCAGCAGGGCTATAAGTAGCAAATAACTAGTATTGAAGCCAAAGATGGCGAAATTGATTACAATTTCGCCATACCTTCAAGGAGCGCTGCAAGGAATGCTGAGAACCAGTATTGCCTCAGGCTTGAGGGGAGTAAATTTTGGGCACACCCCAATTTGCTAATTGCAACTGCGCTCGCTAACCCATGATTCAATGGCTAGCGAGTACCCACTCCAGCATTGAATCGTATTTAGCTGGAGCATTCATGAATACCGTTTCTGATTTCAACTTACAAGACTTTGTCGCAACGCGTTGCGCAATTGCTGATATTTCTTTGGCAGACTTTGGTCGCAAAGAAATTGCGATTGCCGAAACCGAGATGCCGGGCTTGATCGCTATTCGCGATGAGTTTGCAGCACAACAGCCATTGCGCGGTGCGCGTATTACCGGTTCATTACACATGACCATTCAAACGGCTGTGTTGATTGAGACATTAGAAGCACTCGGTGCCGAAGTGCAATGGGCCTCTTGCAATATTTTCTCCACACAAGATCACGCCGCTGCTGCAATTGCAGCGAACGGTACACCTGTGTTTGCAATTAAGGGCGAAACCCTTGAGCAGTATTGGGATTACACCCACCGTATTTTTGAGTGGGCAGATGGCGGCTTTACCAACATGATTTTGGATGATGGCGGCGATGCTACTTTGTTGCTGCATCTGGGCGCGCGTGCTGAGAAAGATCAGGCCTGCATTGGCCATCCGACAAGCGAAGAAGAAACTATTTTGTTTGCTGCTATTAAAAAGAAATTAGCGCAAGACCCTACTTGGTATTCAACTCGCCTAGAAAAGGTAAAGGGTGTTACTGAAGAAACTACTACTGGTGTACATCGTCTCTATCAGATGTTTGCTAAAGGTGAGTTGAAGTTCCCAGCAATCAATGTGAATGACTCAGTAACTAAGAGCAAGTTCGACAATCTTTATGGTTGCCGTGAGTCTTTGGTTGATGCGATCAAGCGCGCTACTGATGTGATGGTTGCCGGTAAGGTGGCTGTGGTTTGTGGCTATGGCGATGTGGGTAAAGGTTCTGCGCAAGCCTTACGCGCCTTATCTGCACAAGTGTGGGTAACTGAAGTTGATCCAATTTGCGCATTGCAAGCTGCAATGGAAGGTTATCGCGTTGTCACTATGGACTACGCTGCTGATAAAGCCGACATCTTCGTTTCGGCAACTGGTAACTACCATGTGATCACGCACGACCATATGGTGAAGATGAAGAATCAAGCGATTGTTTGTAACATTGGTCACTTTGATAATGAGATTGATGTTGCCGGAATTGAAAAATACAAGTGGGAAGAAATCAAGCCACAAGTTGATCATGTCATTTTCCCGGCCGCCAATGGTCAGCCTGAAAAGCGCATCATCATTTTGGCTAAAGGTCGTTTGGTTAATCTTGGTTGCGGTACGGGCCACCCTTCCTATGTAATGAGCTCTTCTTTTGCAAATCAAGTCATTGCTCAGATTGAGTTGTGGAATGCGGTTGGAACCAATAAGTACCCGATTGGCGTTTACACCTTGCCTAAGCATTTGGATGAGAAAGTTGCACGCTTACAGTTGAAGACTCTGAATGCCGAGTTGACAGTGTTATCAGATCAACAAGCCTCTTACATTGGCGTCACCAAGGAAGGCCCGTACAAGGCTGACCACTACCGTTATTAATCTGTAGATATAAAGTACATAGGCCCAAAATCATGGAATTAAGCGTTGAATTCTTTCCTCCTAAAACACCTGAAGGGGAGAGCAAGCTGCACGTGGTACGTGAGCGTTTGAGTGAGACGCTCAAGCCTGCATTCTATTCCGTGACTTTTGGTGCCGGTGGCTCGACACAATCAGGTACTTTAAAAGTAGTAAGCGATATCCATGCAGCAGGGGCTGCTGTAGCGCCTCATTTGTCGTGTGTGGGTAGTTCACGTGACAGCGTGCGTGAGATGCTTAAGCAATACCAAGCGCTTGGCGTAAAACGCATTGTTGCTTTGCGGGGCGATTTACCCTCTGGCATGGGTCAGTACGGCGAATTTCATCATGCTAATGAATTAGTTGAATTTATTCGTGCCGAGACTGGCGATTGGTTTCACATTGATGTTGCTGCCTATCCCGAAACGCATCCACAAGCAAAATCACCGGCAAGTGACATTGAGTTCTTTGTACAAAAAATGAAAGCCGGTGCAGACTCAGCGGTAACCCAGTATTTTTACAACAGCGACGCTTACTTTCGCTTTGTAGATGAAGCTTATGATTTAGGTGTTACTCAGCCTGTAATCGCTGGCATTATGCCGATTACCAATAGTACGCAATTGTTACGTTTCTCTGATGCCTGTGGCGCTGAAATCCCTCGCTGGATTCGTTTGCGTTTGCAGTCGTATGGTGATGATATTGCTTCGATTCGTGCATTTGGTGAGGAAGTGGTTACCGACCTATGCGACCAGTTATTGACTGCTGGCGCTCCTGGATTGCATTTCTATTCTTTGAATCAAGCAGATGCTGTTTTAGCGATTGCGGATAATCTCAATTTAGCGCAATCAAAGTAGTAAACCGGACTCAGTAATGAGGGCATCCAAGGGTTCATCATGTGCTTGAGCAGCCCATTGGCTGTCAGCTAGTTTTTGCCAATCAAAACCAATGCCAACACATAGCAGTTTTGGGTTGGCATGACGTAATTGTGCAAGCGTGCGATCAAAATAACCTCCACCATAGCCAAGACGCCAATAATGTTGTTTACCTTCAAGCTGGGATGCATTCCAGCCTACGCAGGGTAGCAAGATGCAGTCAGGCACCATTTGGGGACGCTCGATATTTTCTGGATTCGGTTCTAGAACGCCATGCTTGCTTGGGCTTAATGTATCCCCCTCTTTCCATAGATAAAAATCAAGATGTTTATCTGGGCGTGCAAAGGGTAGCAGTAAGCTCCGCTTGGCATTCCGACTAGCCCAGGCTAGTAAGGCCGGGCGTAAATCGATTTCATCCTGAATGGGGCAATACAAGGCAACTGACCTGAGCAAAACATCATTGATGGCCAGGAAATTCTGAAGGGATGTAATGAGACCCTCTTTTGCTTGGGGGAATACAGACTCTGCCGCAAATGCTTTGCGCTGACTAATCAAGCTTTGGCGAAGAGTTTTTAACGAATTGCCGTGCATATCGACCATTATCAGGCGAAAATTAAAGAATATAGTAGCTCAGCGAGCTTGGTAAAGACACATGGGGTTTGATGGTGAAAAAGAAGTTGCTTGTAAGCGCAAAAAAAGGCAAGGCAATCGCAGGGGTATTCCTCTTGGGAATTCTTCTGGCATCCCCTATAGCTCACGCTGATAAAACAAAAAAGAGCGGTTCTAACAATATTAGCAAGGTAACGGCCAGCGATATAACTGATAGCGATCGTATTTTTATCGATTTACGCGAGGCTGCCAAAAAGAATGATGTCGCTAAAACGCAGCAATTGGCGGCAAGTCTGACCAACTACCCCTACGATGATTATGTGGCTTACTTTCGCATTAAGCCCCAGTTGTTTGATAGCGCTGGTGGCGCGCGTGCTGATAGTTCTGCAGATTCTCAGGTGAATGCATTTCTCACTCAATATCAAGGCAGTGCTTTAGCTGATCGGATGCGTAATGATTGGCTATTGGTTTTGGGCAAACGAAAAGATTGGGCTAATTTTGATGCTCAATATGCCAAATTTGTATTAGATGATGACACCCAAGTGAAGTGCTACGCTTTGCAATCCAGATTGGCGCAGGGTGAAAATCCTACAAAAGTAGGACTTGATGCACGTGCAGTTTTGATTGATCCCCGCTACTTCGGGCAGGCCTGTCAAGAGTTGGTGCCAGCCTTAGTAGGGTTTGGTGGCATGAGTGCAAGCGAAGCGAGGGCAATTGGGCGCGCTGCTAATGAAATGGGTTTTGATACGATGTCCCGCCGCTTAGGTGGCGATGATCCAATCGCAGATATTGTTAAGGCAGCCAAAACCGATCCTGCAAAAGCGTATAAAGATTTTGCTCAGGTGGCTTCTCGTTACAGTAAAGAGAATCAAGCAGTTGCTTGGGGCGTTATTGGACAGTTTTTAGGAAAAAAACTCGACTCAAACGCAGCCGATGCTTACCGCATGCAACAAGAATTAGGCTATAACGAACTACTCTCCGCTGAAACACAGGAGTGGAAAGTGCGCGCTGGACTGCGCGCCAAAGATTGGAGCTTGGTAAAGAGTGCAATTGAGGGTATGAACCCTGCTGTACGCAATCGCGATCCAGCCTGGGTGTATTGGTATGCGCGCGCATTAAAGGCGGATGGCCAAGATGCCAAGGCGCGAGAAAACTATGAGTTAATTTCTGACCAATTTAATTTTTACGGCCAATTAGCGCGTGAAGAATTGGGTAGACCAAATCATGCACCTCCACGCACTAAAGTATCCGAGCCAGAAATAGAAGCAATGACTAATCGCAAGGGTTTTATTAGAGCCGAGCGTTTATACGCAATGAATTTGCGCTTCGAGGGCAATCGGGAGTGGAATTGGGAGTTGCGCAATATGAGTGATAAACAATTATTGGCTGCCGCAGAATATGCCAAGCGAATCAACTTATATGACCGCGTTGTCAATACGGCCGATCGTACCAAGCAAGAGCATGACTTTAGTTTGCGCTATCCCACCCCTTATCGTGATGAGCTTTCTCCGATTGCCAAGCAAATTGATTTGAACTTGGCTTGGGCTTATGGATTGATACGTCAAGAATCGCGCTTCATTATGAATGCCGCATCTTCCGTTGGTGCTTCTGGTTTGATGCAGGTGATGCCCAACACTGCAAAATATGTAGCTAAGAAAATTGGGATGACCTCCTATACCAATGACCAGTTGAGCAATACCAATACCAACCTCACTTTAGGTAGTAATTACTTGAATATGGTATTGATGGATTTGGATGGCTCTTGGGTTTTGGCTTCAGCAGCATACAACGCAGGCCCTGGACGCTCTAAACAATGGCGTGAGAAACTAACAACGCCAACAGAAGGCGCCATCTTTGCTGAAACGATCCCATTTAATGAGACGCGTACCTATGTCAAGAATGTCTTGGCAAACTCAACTTACTACACGACAGTCATTCAGGGGCAAACACCTTCACTAAAACAACGGCTGGGAGTAATTAGCCCTAAAGCTGCTAATTCTTCTGATTTACCTTAAGACATTGGGGTTTTATGAGATACGACATTCTTTTAATTGGTGGCAATGGGTTTGTGGGGCGAACACTTGCAGCGCGCCTGCAAAGGGAGGGTTATTCTGTTTTAATCCCGACCCGTCACCTAGCTAGTGCACGTGACTTTCGCATTCTTCCTGCGGTGCATGTTGAAGATGCTGATGTAAATGACTTTGATGAATTGCAAAGCCTTTGTGCTCGCATCAAGCCTACTGGTGCTGTAATTAATTTAGTCGGCGTGTTACACGATAAACCTGCGACACCTTATGGCAAGGTGTTTAAGGCTGCACATGTTGATTTGCCAAAAAACATTATTACTGCAATGCAGTTGCATGGCTTAAAACGTTATTTACATATGAGCGCTCTGGGTGCTGATAGTCACGGCTTATCGATGTATCAGCGCAGTAAAGGCGATGGTGAGGCTGCAGTGAAGGCTAGTAATTTAGATTGGACCATTTTTCGCCCCTCCGTTATTTTTGGCGAGCAAGATGAATTCGTTAATCTGTTTGCTAAGTTAACTAAATTATTTCCAGCCTTACCTTTAGCGCATAGTGATGCACAGTTTCAGCCGGTTAGTGTCGATGATGTTGCGGGCGCATTTACTGCATCATTGAAAATGCCAAGAGCTATTCACCAATCTTATGATCTGGTTGGAGCGACAGTGCTGACGATGAAAGAAATTGTTCAATTAGCGGCGAGTAAATCTAAATCCTCTTGTATTGTTATTCCGGCGCCTGATTTAGTGGGTTATTTACAAGCCCTGGCTTTTGAGTATTTACCAATCAAGACGCTCATGTCCCGTGACAATATTGCATCTATGCAAACACCCAATATTTTGCCTCCAGGCGGCCAAGATGCACTGATGGAGGTATTTGGCATCAGTCGTCGAGCTATCGAGGATTTGGTGTAATGAAAATCTACGCGGTAGGCGGAGCCATTCGCGATACCCAAATGGGTTTACCGATACATGACATTGATTATGTGGTGGTTGGCTCTAGCGTAGAGGAGATGCTGGCGAAAGGTTTTCGACCGGTCGGAAAAGATTTCCCGGTATTTTTGCACCCCCAAACACAAGCTGAATATGCTTTGGCTCGTACGGAGCGCAAAACAGGCGTGGGCTATAAAGGTTTTCTCTTTCATGCTGATCCCTCGGTGACACTAGAGCAAGATTTAGAGCGGCGTGATTTGACGATTAATGCTATGGCTCAAGAAGTGTCAGAGAGTGGTGTATTGGTAGGTCCAATTATTGACCCTTTTAATGGTCAAAGAGATTTGGTGGCGAAAGTATTTCGGCATGTATCAGATGCTTTTGCAGAAGACCCTTTGCGCCTTCTGCGAATTGCTCGTTTTGCAGCGCGTTTTCCGCAATTTACGGTAGCCCCTGAAACGCTCGAAGCACTCAAGGCGATTGTTCAATCGGGTGAGCTCAATGCATTGTCTCCTGAACGTATCTGGCAAGAATTGGCCAGAGGCTTGATTGCGGATAAGCCGATGCGAATGTTTCAAGTCTTATTGGATACTGCTGCTGCGCAAACTATTTTGCCCGCAAGCTTGGTCGCTCAATTAGTACAAGAGCCAGCGAGAGAAATCATGGGTGCGCATTTACATGCAAGTGCGGCAGTATTAGAGCAGCGTTGTGCAGTGGCTTTGATGAACTTGCCCGCTACTGAAATACGGTCTTGGGCAGAGTGCATTCGAATGCCAATAGAGGTGCGTGACTTTAGTGAAATCTTTAGTGAATTAATTCAATTTCTCAAGATGAACTTAGGTGGTACATTTCAAGCAATCGATGTGCTTGCTTGGTTCAATCGCGCTGATGTTTGGCGTAAGCCTGGGCGTGGCAACAACTTATTGCAGCTAGCTCGCAAACTTGGTTTTAAGGTGGACGGCTTGATTCTTGCTATGCAACAAGCACAACTGCTTAATGCACCTGAAATTATTGCCACCATTCCCCTTGAGGACAAACTGAATGGTGAGCGCATTCGGAGTGCTGTGGAGGCGGCACGCTTAGCCACCATCACCTCTGCGCTGAATCTAAATAATTAAAACCAGGCTGGTTTACAGCCTATTTCTGCCGCGGAGTCCAGGTAGATCCTCAAGAGAATATCCCGGTAGTAATTTATTCAGATTCTTTGAGAAGGCAAACGCCTTAAATAGTTCACCCATCTCGGCTTCCGATAGTAGTTTTTGTAAGGTATTAGAGATGGGTAGAAAGACTTCAGGGTTGCTCGGGTCTGCACTCTCTAGGGCAATTTCACCGATACCAGCATCAAGTAAATATGCTGCTTGGTTAGTGAGGTACACGTCATCTGCATTTTCATCCAATGCATTGCGGGCAATTTGAGACCACTCGACGTGTGTCGTGATGTCGCATAGGCCAGGAAGATAAAACGGATCTTGAATCGCATGATGGCGATGGTGCGCCATCAGTGTGCCCTCAATGCGTTGTGGGTGGTAATACTCGCTCTCCGGAAAGCCATAATCAAATGTCAGAAACAAGCCCATATCCAGTTGTTTTGCAATCTGACGAAGCCAGCTATTTGCTTGAAGATGCAGCTCGCTGACATAGCCTTCTGAGTAGCTACCAACTCGTAGTGGCTCGGGTAAAAGATCTTGAGGGACTGGCGCACCGGTTTGCCAGGTAAGTTGACCTTCATGAAGGCAAACGTTCTGCCAATGCCAAAATCCATCTTGATAAACAATAGCATCGCAAGGAATAGCATCGATCACCTCATTAGCAATCATGACGCCCTTAAATTGCTCGGGTAAAGCGCTGAGCCACTGACATTCGGTTGTTAGGCCTAATTCTGCTGAGATACTCTCCAGCCTTTTTTGTTGTCTTTGCGTTAAGTCAGGTGAAATCTCAATAATTTGGTAGCGATCCAAAGCAAAGCCCAGATCGTGCAAGCGCTTCAGAATAGACTGGGCTAACTTACCAGTGCCGGCACCAAACTCCAGAATCTGGGTGGGTAAGCCTCTGGCTTTGAGGGCCTCCAAAACGGGCAATAAGGTTGAGACGATGGCTGCGCCAAATAGTGGGCTTAATTCGGGGGCGGTAGTGAAATCACCCCCAATGCCTAATTTATGAGCACCAGCACTGTAATAACCCATCCCAGGTTCGTAAAGTGCCATCTCCATATAGCGAGAAAAGGGCATTTGCCCGCTTCCAGAGGCTATTTCAGCCGCCATTTTTTGATATAGAAGGGCGGTATGCTCCGTTTCGAGGCTGCTCAAGGTAATATCCATAGCTCGTTAGTCTAAGAGAATTTTGGTGAACTTGAGTTCAATATCCCCTTCACAGCAAAATAAAGCGGTATTGGTGACCGGCGCTGCTAAGCGTTTAGGTAAGGCCATTGCCCTTGAGTTTGCTCGTCAAGGATGGGACGTTGCGGTTCATTATGGGCGTTCTGAGTCTGAGGCTATGGCCACAGTAACTGAAATACAAGCCCTGGGCAGAAGGGCCAAAGCATTTCGGGCGGACTTATCCCAGGAAGAAGATATTCAGACCCTATTTACCGCGGTGAGCCATGAATTTACTAACTTGTCTTGTTTGGTGAATAACGCTTCTATTTTTGAATTTGATCGCGCTAACTCTGAAGTGCCATTAAGTGGTGCAAGCTTACAAGAGCACATGCAGGTTAATGTGACTGCTCCGATTCTTTTATCTCAGCTCATGTTTGCATTGCAAAAGACAATCAAGGCAAAGCAAGCTGGTACAGAATCACCCCAAAGCGTTCTGCCTTCAGTTATTCAGTTGTTAGATCAAAAATTGATTAATCCAAATCCTGATTATTTAGCCTATACCTTGTCAAAAAGTGCGCTACTTGCTTCTGTGGAGTTATTGGCAATGGATTTTGCACCATGGCTACGTGTTGTTGGTTTAGCCCCTGGAATTTCTTTGCCATCGGGGGATCAAACGCAGTCAGGATTTACGAGTGCGCATCAGATGACGCCACTTGGAAAGTCCTCCACCCCAAATGATATTGCTAGAGCAGCAGTTTTTTTAGCGGAATCGAATGCCATCACGGGTACCACCTTATATGTTGATGGTGGGCAGCACTTGCTGCCATCTGACCGTGATGTCATGTTTAAAACGAATTGATTTACAAATAATTATTTAGGCCACTATTTATGCATGCCATCCTTTCTCATCCCGCTTTAGTGGATTGCCGCCGCTTATTTTTGCGCGATTATGAAATCTATATCAACATTGGCGTTCATGACTTCGAAAAAAAGGCTGAACAGCGCGTCATTTTGAATGTCGATTTATATATACCCTTAAAAGAAAATACACCCACACAAGATTTATTGGACGAAGTGGTTGATTATGACTTCATGCGTGAAACCATTAAGGCACGGGCTATGCAGGGCCATATTCATTTACAAGAAACCTTCTGTGATGAGATTGTTGCGGCAATGTTGATGCACCCAAAAGTATTGGCAGCCCGCGTGAGCACTGCAAAACCAGATGTGTACCCCGACTGCCATTCTGTTGGTGTTGAAGTATTTCGGATGAAACAAAATTAAACAAAAGAATATATTGATCTGATGGGTGATATTCGTAAAGTTGTTTTCGAAGAAAACAAGCTAGAAAAAAAGTTATGCCGCCTGGTGGGTCAAGCCATTGGTGATTTTGGCATGATCGAAGATGGCGATAAAGTCATGGTCTGTCTGTCGGGAGGTAAAGATAGTTATGCCATGCTCGATATCTTGCTCAAGCTGCGGGAGCGTGCGCCGATCCATTTTGAAATCGTTGCTGTTAACTTGGATCAAAAGCAGCCGGATTTCCCAGAAGAAATTTTGCCAAACTATTTAAAAAGTTTAGGCGTAGATTTTCATATTGAAGAGCAAGATACTTACAGTATTGTGAAACGCGTTATTCCTGAGGGAAAAACGACTTGTGGTTTATGTTCCCGCTTGCGCCGTGGAATTTTGTATCGGGTTGCCGATGAGCTGGGCGCAACAAAGATTGCTTTAGGACATCATCGCGATGACATCTTAGAAACACTCATGCTCAATATGTTTTATGCAGGGAAGTTAAAGGGTATGCCCCCTAAGTTACGCTCTGATGATGGCAAGCATATTGTGATTCGACCTTTGGCTTATGTGCCAGAAAAGCTGTTAGAGCGTTATGCGGTTGATATGAATTTCCCTATCATTCCATGTAATTTATGTGGCAGTCAGCCTAACTTACAGCGTGGCGCTATGAAGCAAATGCTGCGGGACTGGGAGAGGCAATTTCCGGGGCGCGTTGAAAATCTTTTTCGCTCAATGCACCACATCGTGCCATCCCATTTGATGGACGGCGAAGCATTTGATTTTAAGAATTTAGAGATCGCGACCCAATTAGGCGGTATTGCTGCCCGATCCGGCGGAGATAAGGCAATTGATGAGACCGAGCTCGATGAATTGGCTTGCGGCACGGTTATCCCTGGGATTTATAATCAATCTTTATGAATATTGTCATTTTGGCTGCAGGGCAAGGCAAGCGGATGAAATCCGCTCTGCCCAAAGTACTTCAAACACTTGCTGGTAAGCCTTTGCTTGCACATGTATTGAGCACGGCTTTAGCACTTCAAGGGAAGCAGGCTGCAAGAGGCCCGATTGTGGTTGTAGGACATGGCGCAGCAGATGTTAAAACCTTCTTAACTAAAGCAGCCCAAGCTGATGCTAGTTTCTCTAAGGTCAGCACGGTATTGCAGGCGGAACAAAAGGGTACCGGCCATGCGCTATTGCAGGCGCTCTCGAAGTTAGACGTGCAAGAGCCTACTTTAGTGCTTTATGGCGATGTGCCGCTAACCACTAAAAAAACTTTGTCAAAGCTAGTGAAGTTGGCTGATGGTGTGCGTGGTCAAGAATCTGCTCTCGCATTATTAACGCAAAATTTGAATAACCCAACAGGCTATGGTCGTATTGTGCGTGATGCGGATGGATCCGTTGTGCAAATTGTGGAAGAAAAAGATGCCACGCCAGTGCAAAAAGCGATTGCTGAAATCAATACCGGCATTATGGTGTTGCCAACTGGCTCGTTGAAGAAATGGTTAAAGTCCTTGCGTGCCAGTAATGCCCAAGGTGAGTACTATTTAACTGATGTGATTGCCATGGCAGTGAAAGATGGTGTTCCTATTCGAACAGCACAGGCAGATTTTGAATATGAAATTGTAGGTGTGAATAGTCGTGATCAACTCGCTTCCCTTGAGCGAGTCCACCAACAAAGTTTAGCCAATCAACTGTTAGATGCAGGCGTATCGCTGGCTGATCCTGCGCGTATTGATATTCGTGGTAGCTTAGTATGTGGCACCGATGTCTTTATTGACGTAGGTTGCGTCTTTGAGGGCGATGTCAGTTTGGCGGCTGGTACTCAGATCGGTCCATATTGCATTATTCGTAACAGCACACTTGCAGAAAATGTGCAGATACATGCATTTAGTCATTTAGATGGTGCTCGAGTCGGCAGTCACTCAATCATTGGTCCTTATGCACGCTTGCGTCCTGGTGCAGATTTAGCAAATGATGTGCACATCGGTAACTTTGTTGAAGTAAAAAATAGCAAGATTGCTGCGAATAGCAAGGCTAATCACTTAGCCTATGTAGGTGATTCCATTGTGGGCTCTAGAGTAAATATTGGGGCTGGGACAATCACTTGTAATTACGATGGTGTTAATAAACATCAAACCATTATTGAAGATGATGTATTCATTGGGTCGGATACTCAGTTGGTTGCACCGGTACGTGTTGGACGCGGTGCAACTTTAGGGGCAGGCACAACACTGACTAAAGACGCTCCACCAAATCAACTGACTGTTTCTAGAGCAAAACAAATTTCTCTGCAGTGGCAACGCCCTGTGAAGCAAGAGAAAAAGCCCGTTAGCAAAAAACCAGCGGCAAAAAAAAGTGCCTCAAAATCTACAAAGGGTAAAAAATAATGTGCGGTATTGTTGGAGGTGTATCACGTCAGAATATTGTGGATGTCCTGATTGAAGGACTACGGCGCCTTGAATATCGCGGTTACGATTCTTGTGGATTTGCAGTAATCAATGGTGACGATACCGAGCACCTCATTAAACGTGCGCGTACAACTGCTCGTGTTTCAGAATTGGCTGAGCAAGGTAAAGATTTTCATGGCACCCTGGGGATTGCCCATACCCGCTGGGCTACGCACGGTAAACCCGATACTGAAAATGCCCACCCTCACATCTCAAATGAATTGATTGCGGTAGTGCATAACGGCATCATTGAAAATTACGAGGTGCTACGCACGCAATTGAAGTCAGTGGGATATGTATTTACTTCCGAGACAGATACAGAAGTGATTGCACATTTGATTCATCAAGAATATGTAGCGCAGGGTAAAAAAGATCTTGTCGCATCTGTTAGGGCGGTATTACCTCGGCTGCATGGTGCTTACGCTATTGGTGTGATTGCACAGGACTGTCCAGATAGTTTGGTGGGTGCTAGAGTGGGTTCGCCGCTCGTTGTGGCGCTTGGAGAGGGCGAGAATTTCCTGGCTTCTGATGCACTTGCATTAGCAGGTAGAGCCCACTCCATGCTTTATCTAGAGGAGGGTGATGTTGTTGCTCTTCAGGCTGAAGGTATACAGATCATTGATGCAGCAGGTAATGCTGTTCAGCGCCAGCATAAGCCGATGCCAGCACAGGCCGACTCGGTTGATTTGGGCCCCTACCAGCATTACATGCAAAAAGAGATCTTTGAGCAACCCAGGGCGATTGGCGATACCTTGGCTAATATTGCAGGATTTGGCCCCGAGCTTTTTCATGCGGATCCAGAAGAGTGGAAAAAATTTGAGCAGATATTGATTCTTGCTTGCGGGACTAGTTATTACTCTGCTTGCGTAGCCAAGTATTGGATTGAAGATCTTGCTGGTATTCCTACGCAAGTGGAAATTGCAAGTGAGTATCGTTATCGCACTACTGTGCCCAATCCGAAAACCTTGGTTGTGGTTGTTTCGCAATCGGGCGAGACGGCGGATACTTTGGCTGCATTACGGCATGCACAAAGCTTGGGCCATGAATTTACATTGGCAGTATGTAATGTTGCTAGCAGTGCAATGGTGCGTGAAACCAAATGGCAATTTTTAACAAAAGCGGGGGCTGAGATTGGGGTTGCCTCTACCAAGGCTTTTACCACTCAGTTAGTAGCTCTTTATCTTTTAGCGGTATCACTTGCTAAACGTGCGGGAAAAATTTCTCCAGAAAAAGAAAAGCAATTGTTGGCTGAGTTGCGCCACTTGCCAAAAGCCCTGCACGCCGTCTTAGCGCTGGAGCCTCAAATCATGGCATGGAGTGCAGCATTCTCTCAATGTGAGAATGCCTTATTTCTTGGTCGTGGTATGCACTATCCGATTGCGCTCGAGGGTGCCCTCAAACTAAAAGAAATCTCTTATATTCATGCTGAGGCTTACCCTGCTGGGGAGCTCAAGCACGGACCATTGGCATTGGTTACGGATAAGATGCCCGTTGTCACGGTTGCCCCCAAGGATGAATTGCTCGAGAAGCTCAAATCCAATATGCAGGAAGTAAAAGCACGTGGTGGCAAGTTGTATGTATTTGCAGATCAAGATACTGAAATCACTAGCAGTGAAGGTATTCAAGTCATTCGCTTGCCTGAGCACTATGGGAATCTATCCCCTATATTGCATGTCGTGCCGCTGCAATTACTCGCGTACCACACTGCCTGTGCTTTAGGTACCGATGTCGACAAGCCAAGAAACCTGGCAAAAAGTGTCACCGTCGAGTAGGGTTAATTTGTGGTTTGACTTCCATCTCAGTGTGTAAACAAATTTAATTAGATAAATCAGGGCCTTACAAAACGAAGTCGCAAAACTGTGTTCAAATATCTGCTGTAGAAAGAGGGTATTGAAACACTTCATGTTTTTTCTAAAAAGCTTCCCAAGATTGCATTTGCTTCTGCCCATAATGGCGGCGGCATTGAGTGCGTGCGCAGTTGGCCCAGACTTTAAACAGCCGGATGCGCCTAAAGTGGTGGGATTTACTAAAACACCCGTTCCTGAAAAATTAGCTACCGTGCCAGATGTCCCTGGAGGCACACCGCAAGAGCTTGTGAAGGACTCTGATATTTCGGCGCAGTGGTGGGAGCTTTACAAGTCACCCCAATTAAATGCCCTCATTAAAAAAGCTCTGCAGCAGAATCCAACCCTGGGTGCTGCTGATGCTGCACTGCGCTCCGCTCAAGAAAACGTCAATGCACAAATTGGCGGTCAATATTTTCCTGCCGTAGGATTGGGGGCAAACGGTAGTCGCCAACAAACACCCAATGCTGCTTTTGGCCTACCCGGGAATGGGAGCAATATTTATAACTTATATAACACCACGGTTAACGTGAGCTATAAGTTAGACGTGTTTGGTGGTGCACGCCGCACAGTTGAGAGCGCTCGAGCTCAAGCCGAGTACCAACAATTTCAGTTAGAAGCGGCGTACTTATCTCTCACCTCGAATATAGTTGCCTCAGCCATTCGTGATGCAGCGCTTGAAGCGCAATTGAAGGCTACCGATGAAATCTTGAAGGCTCAAGAAAACTTGGCTGAGCTTACTGAGCAGCAATTGCAAATAGGAACCGTGTCTAAGGTTGACGTCACTTCGCAACAAGCATTAGTAGCTAACACGCAAGGTGATTTAATTGGCTACGAGAAAAATCTATCAATTACGCGCAATCAATTAGCAATTTATACCGGGGAGCTTCCTGGTAATGCAGACATTGCTGCATTCAATTTAAGTACCCTCAATTTACCGAGTAAGCTTCCACTTTCTTTGCCATCGAATTTAGTGCGTCAGCGACCTGACATTCGGGCTGCTGAAGCCCAGCTTAAATCGACTAATGCACTAGTGGGTGTGGCGACTGCTAATTTATTACCGCAGGTGAATTTAACAGCTGCCATGGGTTCTGAGGCTTTGACAACGGGCGCACTTTTTGGCCCGGGTGCAGCGCTGTGGAGTGTTGGTGGCGGGCTCTTCCAACCCCTGTTCCAGGGTGGCCAACTGCAGGCACAACGTCGCGGTGCAATGGCCAATTATGATCAGGCGGTATATCAATACCAGGCAACAGTATTAAATGCATTTAAAGAAGTGGCTGATGCTTTGCGTGCCTTAGATACGGGCGCAAGGTCATTGAAGGCCGCCTCCAATGCAGAGCGTTATGCCTATGAAACATTGGACTTAGTGCAGCAGCAATATAAGTTGGGGACCCAAAGCTATCTAGCAGTTTTGTATTACCAAAGCCAGTACCAGCAAGCCAAAATTAAATCGATTCAAGCACAAGCAACCCGCTTCTCGGATACAGCGGCTCTCTTTGCCGCATTGGGAGGTGGTTGGTGGAATCGTGAAGCTCCGGCGTTCCAAGCGCATAGCGAAAGTAATTCTTTAAGTAATGCCGATCTCACTAACGGATTAAGTAAGAACTCAAATGACACTCCTCGAGAAAATTAATTCCACCCTGGTTACGGTGTGGCTAAAGATAAAAGCAGTTTTTGGCTATCTTGGACAGAAGATGCGTTTACGTGCATGGTTTAAAACAACTCGGGCCTATGCAAAATTGCAGGCGATGAATCCCCTGCGTCGTCGCATGATCATCATGCTCTGCTGTGTCTGTTTGTTACTTGGCCTTATTTTTGGTTTCAACCAGTTTAAGAGCTACATGATTAAGAAATTCATCTCGGGGGCTGGCTTACCTCCAGCAACTGTGTCGACGATGGATATTACTTCTACCCTATGGCAGCCTAATTTAACTAGCGTGGCAAATGTACGCGCTTTCAGGGGGGTTGAATTAAGTACTGAGCTTGGTGGTTTGGTGCAAACAGTGGCGGTGAAATCAGGTCAAGATGTGCAAGAAGGAGACCTCTTGATTAAATTAAATGATGCGTCTGATGTTGCCCAGCTACATTCTTTAAAGGCTTTGGCTGATTTAGCGAAAGTGATTAATGAGCGAGATCGTCAGCAATTAGCAATTCAAGCGATTAGCAAGAATGTCTATGACACGAGCAAAGCAGACGCTCAATCTAAGCAAGCACAAGTGGAGCAGCAAGCTGCCTTAGTCGCCAAAAAGACCTTAAAGGCACCTTTTAGTGGACGCGTTGGTATTGTGACCATTAATCCAGGTCAATACGTCAATCCTGGCGATAAGTTGATGACCCTGCAAACACTAGATCCTATTTTTCTAGATTTCACACTGCCACAAAGCAATGCTGAGCAAATTGCAGTTGGGCAAGATATTGTCGTGACAACCGATGCATTTAAAGATGCTAGCTTCACTGGCAAGATCACAGCAGTTAGTCCAAAGGTGGATACCAATACTCGTAATATTCAGATTGAAGCCCAATTGGCCAATCCGGATAAGAAAATTTTGCCCGGGATGTTTGCAAACGTCAATATCAAAGTCGGCCAAGAAACCAAGTTATTGACTCTGCCCCAAACAGCGGTGACCTACAACCCATATGGCTCTACGGTATTTATTGCGAAAGCAACGGATAAGAAAGATAAAGAAGGTAAGCCTGTATTAGAAGCTCAACAAGTCTTTGTAACCACTGGTTCTACCCGGGGTGATCAGGTTGCTATTTTAAAAGGCTTGCAAGAGGGCGACACGATAGTGACCAGTGGACAGCTTAAATTAAAAAATGGTACCCCTTTAATTATTAACAATACCGTATTGCCCGCTAACTCTCCTAATCCAAAGCCACAGGAATAAGTCCCCAATGAAATGGACCGACCTATTTATTCGTAAGCCAGTGTTATCACTGGTTGTGAGCGCGCTGGTATTGGTGTTTGGCTTGAAGGCGATTGGCTCCTTGCCAATCAATCAATATCCGCAAACTCAGAATGCAGTAGTGACGATAACAACTGCCTATTACGGCGCCGATCCAGAAACGATTGCAGGCTTTATTACTCAACCACTGGAGGCTTCAGTTTCTCAGGCGCAGGGGATTGATTACCTTTCTTCTACAAGCGTGAGTGGCGTCTCAACTATTGTTGCTACGCTCAAGTTGAATTACGATTCAAATGCGGCCTTAACGCAAATTCAGACACAAATTAGTGCTGTCAAGAATCAACTTCCAGTGCAGGCCCAACAGCCAATCTTGACAGTACAAATGGGCCAATCTACTGATGCCATGTACATGGGTTTTGATAGTGAGAATTTACCCAGCAATGCAATTACCGATTACTTACTCCGTGTTGTAAAGCCTAAGCTTGATTCAGTTGAGGGCGTGCAGAATGCTGAAATTATTGGCGGCAGAAAATTTGCTTTACGAGCCTGGCTAGATCGTGAAAAGATGGCTGGATTAGGCATTGCGGCTGATGATGTCTATAACGCCATGGCTGCTAACAACTACATTTCTGCCGTTGGAAGTACCAAAGGAGACATGGTTGCCGTCGACTTGGTTGCGGGTACCGATCTACACACATTAGAAGAATTCCGTAAGCTCATTGTGAAGCAAGATGGCATCAACATTGTTCATTTGGAGCAAGTCGCTAGTGTGAGTCTGGGTTCAGAGGACTACAACACCAATGTCGCTTTTAGTGGCAAGCAATCTGTTTTTATAGGTATTAAGGTAGCGCCGCAGGCTAACTTATTAGATGTTGCTGAGCGAGTCCGCAAGGTGATACCAGATATTCAGAGGCAACTCCCAGTTGGCATGACTGGCAAGGTAGTTTATGACTCCACTCAATTTATCACTAGCTCGATTAGTGAAGTCATTCATACCCTGCTCGAAGCACTACTGATTGTGACGGTAGTGATTTACCTTTTCTTGGGTAGCTATCGCGCAGTTGCAGTGCCTGTCATTGCTATGCCCCTCTCATTGATTGGCACTTTCTTTTTAATGCAGATGCTGGGCTACTCGATTAATTTGCTGACCCTGTTGGCTTTGGTGCTTGCCATTGGATTGGTCGTAGATGATGCCATTATTGTGGTGGAGAACGTTGACCGCCATATGAAAGAGGGGAAGTCACCCCTAGAAGCCTCTTTGATTGCCGCTCGTGAATTAGGCGGCCCAATCTTAGCGATGACGGTAGTGCTTATTGCAGTGTACATACCTATTGGTTTCCAGGGCGGCTTAACAGGCGCTTTGTTTACTGAGTTTGCTTTTACATTAGCCAGTGCTGTTGCTGTTTCAGGCTTAATTGCGCTAACCCTTTCCCCAATGATGTGCTCCCGTATTTTTACTGAAGCTCAAGAGGCGTCTCCTTTTGTACAAAAGATTGATCACATCTTTGACAGAGTCCATCATAGTTATCAGGCCACTTTACGTAACCTATTGAGCACCTGGCAAGTCATTATTGTGATGGGTGTATTGCTCTTGGGTGGTGTTGCTTATCTCTATGCGACTGCGCGCGCTGAACTTGCTCCAACAGAAGATCAAGGCATTGTGTTGATGCAAGCTTCTGGGCCGCCAAATAGTACGGTCAACCAGATGCAAATGTATGCCGACCAGATTTATCAAATTGCGGCTGCTGAACCTGAGTATCAGCAAATTTTCCAAATCACCAGCCCTACTACCAGCTTCGGCGGCGTGATTCTCAAGGACTGGGGTGAGCGTAAGCGTGGCGCCACTTCGTTCCAGCAGGATATGCAGAATAAGTGGAATTCGATTGCTGGCGCTAGGGTGGCGGCATTCCAATTTCCTGCTTTACCTGGCGCACAAGGCTTACCAGTGCAAGTGGTTATTAATAGTACGGAGTCTTATGAATTACTCAATGAAGTAGCGCAGCAGGTATTGGATAAAGCGCGCCGCAGCGGTAATTTCTTTTTTGTCGATTCAGATTTAAAGATTGATAAACCGCAAGATGTCTTGGTAATTGATCGTGACAAAGTTGCAGCGCTCGGTATGACCCAGCAACAAGTAGGTGCTGCACTTACCAATGCATTGGGTGGTGGCTACGTTAATTATTTTGCCGTTGCGGGTAGGTCTTATCGCGTGATTCCACAAGTAAAACAGGTGGATCGATTAAATCCCGATCAAATCTTGGACTATTACATTCGTACGCCGAGCGGTGCGATGATTCAGGCGCGTACTTTTGCAACGATTAAGCAAAAAGTAGTTCCAGAGTCGATTAATCACTTTCAGCAATTGAATTCAGCAACGATTTCTGGGGTGAGTACGCCATTTATTTCTCAGGCGGATTTGTTGGAGTTTATGCGCCAGACTTTAAAAGAAGTTGCGCCAAGCGGCTACACCATGGACTATGCAGGACCTTCCCGCCAGTTCATGGCAGAGTCAGGCGGATTTTTAGTAACCATGTTCTTTGCGATTCTGATCGTGTTCTTGGTACTCGCAGCTCAATTTGAAAGTTTCCGTGATCCGATTGTGATTTTGGTATCAGTACCACTGGCATTGTTTGGCGCTCTGATCTTTATCAATCTGGGATTCACCACCCTAAACGTCTATACGCAGGTAGGTCTGGTCACGTTAATGGGTTTAATTAGTAAGCACGGAATTTTGATTGTCGAATTTGCAAATGAATTACAACTCGCAGGGCGCAGTAAGTTAGATGCAATTATTGAGGCAAGCAGTGTTCGTCTCAGACCCATCCTAATGACAACTGCAGCAATGGTATTGGGCGTATTGCCCTTGGTCGTAGCCTCTGGGGCGGGTGCAGCAGGGCGTCAGTCAATGGGTATCGTGATTTTTACCGGCTTATCTATTGGTACTCTATTTACCTTATTCGTGGTGCCTGCAATGTACCTATTTATTGGCGCTGATCACCACGCTAGGAAATTTACCCAAGAGTAAGAAACTATTTCGTGACGATATTGAGTTGCTTGTCAGCAAACTCATTAAAGTGAGTATTGTTCTTCATGCGCTCCATCCAGGCATCAATATTTTTTAATGGAGTGCGTGGACCAGTTTCTTCGGGGAAGGTTTCATTTAATAAAATCCAGCGGTGCACGCATAAGGCAAGGACAATATCACCTAGATGAAAGCGTTCACCCGCGCAGTACTGTTGAGTTTCTAGTGCCTGATCGAGCACACTAAAGTGTTTGTTTGAATTTTGGAATTGTTGACGTATTGCTGGGTAGTTTCTATCGGCTTGCGCAGTGCGTGTCAGCCCCAAAAAAGACTGCCTTAAGTCTGGCCACATCGCATTTAATTGCCAATCCATCCATTTTTCAGATTGATACTGACTGTTAATTTCGGTTGGGAAGCGGCCTTGCTTGTCATGGGTTCGCGCCAAATAACGCATGATGGTATTGGACTCCCACAGGGCGATGCCCTCATCTTCCAATACGGGTACTAGACCATTGGGATTGAGCTTTAGAAATTCAGGGCTGTTATTTTTTCCAAACTGCAGGCCTGCGTCGATGCGCTCGAAATCCTTGTCTTCTTCAAAGCCTAGCTCCAAAAGAGTCCACAGAATCTTTTGGACATTAATAGAATTTTTTCTGCCCCATAAGCGCATTTGAATTTCCTTTTTAAATGGTTTTAAGATCCATTGGATTGAGTCCCACAAATTTGCTACGCGCAAATATAAGGGGTTCTTTTTCCGGATCATTTTTTAAATTCAATACCTTTGCCACAATGATGTTGTGATCACCGCCCAAATGGACGGAGACGGTCTCACATTCGTAATAAGCCACACAACCATCAATTTGATTTAAGCCGCTAGCTGCGCGTTGGTGGGGGATATTGACGAACTGATTTTCTTTCACAGTTGCAAAATGCATTGCCAGCGCCTCTTGTGAGCGCTCAAGCACATGAATCAACTGCTTATGCCCAACTTCAAAAAAAGGCATTAAGCGCGAGTGCTTCTTCAGGCTCCACAAAATGAGAGGCGGCTCGAGTGAGACTGTATTAAAAGAGCTAATGGTGATTCCGTGTGACTGCTCCTGCGCATCTAAGCAGGTAATGACCGTCACTCCGGTTGCGAAAGAGGCAAATCCCTTGCGTAATTCTTGCGATGTAAAAGGCGTCATTATTTGATGAGTGGGCTTGTAGCGCATTCTGCGTGGGAAAAGGCGAAACCCAAGCCAGAAATTGCGGTTAATAGTAGAATTTTTTTCACGGAAACCTCTTTAGGCAACAATGCTCCTTAGAATAAACCTATTAAGTATTTGTTGTGAGGCTACACACGCTTATCAAAGGAAGAGACATGTTTAAAGCAATCGTAATTAATAAAGATGAGCAGGGCTATCGTGCACAGCTCCAACAGCTTGAGGAGGCTGCTCTCCCCGCAGGTGAGGTGAAGGTAGATGTTCTCTATTCGACCTTGAATTACAAGGACGGCCTGGCCATTACTGGCAAAGGTCCAGTAGTGCGTAGCTTTCCAATGGTGCCAGGCATTGATTTCGCGGGCCGCGTCACTGAAAGCGCCAGTCCTGACTTTAAGGTCGGGGATCTGGTCTTGTTAAACGGCTGGGGTGTGGGCGAAGGCCACTGGGGTGGTTTGGCGCAGCGTGCCAGCGTGAGGGCTGATTGGCTCATTCCGCTTCCAAAGGGTTTTACTGCTAAACAAGCCTTAGCCATTGGCACTGCAGGCTATACCGCCATGCTGTGCATCATGGCTCTACAAAAACATGGAACTAAGCCTAGTGATGGTGAAGTATTGGTTACTGGCGCAGCCGGTGGCGTTGGCAGCTTTGCGGTCAGTCTTTTGAGCAAACTTGGTTTTACTGTTGTGGCTAGTACTGGACGCCTTGATGAGGCAGACTATTTGAAAAAATTAGGCGCAAATGAAATCATTGAGCGTGCTTCCCTCTCCGCACCAGGCAAGCCTCTCGCTAAAGAGCGCTGGGCAGCCGTGGTTGATAGCGTAGGGAGCCATACCTTGGCAAATGCCTGTGCGCAAACAAAGAGCGATGGTGCCGTAGCCGCATGCGGTTTAGCGCAAGGCATGGATTTCCCATCATCGGTCGCGCCTTTTATTTTGCGTGGTGTAACGCTGTATGGCATCAATAGCGTGACGGTGCCGCGTGCAAAACGCATCGCTGCTTATGAGCAATTAAGTCAATTTGTTGATCTCAATACCTTAGATGAAATCTCTAAAGAAATTTCGCTGCAAGATGCAATTACTTATGCCGACCAATTAATGGCGGGCAATGTGCGTGGGCGCGTGATTGTAGATGTAAATCAATAGGCTTCTAAGAGGCTTGCTCAGGTTTGCGAGCATGAAGTTGCTCCCAAACTTTGAGCTTGTCTTCATTAGTGAGCTCAGACCAGGCGGCAATTTCATTCAGGGTACGATAGCATCCACGACAATACCCATTTAAAGGGTCGATGTCGCACCAATTAATGCAAGGTGATGGAACTGTTATCAAGACAAGCCTAAGATCAAAAATATGAATACAAAAAATCAGTCAGATTCTCAAAGTGCTATTCATTATCCCTTAGGTGATGTATTACCTGAATTGGGGTCAACGGTTGAGGTCGCCCCTGGAGTGCGTTGGCTGAGAATGCGACTTCCTTTTGCCTTAGATCATATTAATTTATGGCTTTTGCGTGACTCTATCGATGGTGTATCTGGCTGGACGATAGTCGATTGCGGTATTGCAAACGAAGAAACGCAGTTGGCTTGGGAGGCTATATTTGCTAGCCAATTAGAAGGTTTGCCGGTGCTACGTGTCATTGTGACGCATATGCACCCAGATCATATTGGCCTAGCTCAGTGGCTCTGTGAGCGGTGGAAGGCCCCATTGTGGATCTCTATGACCGATTATTTAACGGCGCAATGGTTGAGTTATAAAGAAGGTGGCGCTGCCATAGGTGCTCGAGCCGGAAGTGGCGGCTCGGCTGATCATTTTCAGCGTCATGGATTAAATGCCCCAGAAGACTTAGAAAAAATACGTGGGCGGGCAAATTACTATAGCAAGATAGTCCCTGGGGTGCCGCGGCAATACCGCCGCATCATGGATGGTGAAATGATTGCTATAGGCGGTCATGATTGGCAAGTCATCATGGGTTATGGCCATGCTCCTGAGCATGCCAGCTTATATTGCCAGGCTCTCGGGGTATTGATTTCTGGGGATATGTTGTTGCCGCGAATATCAACGAATGTGAGCGTGTATGACGCCGATCCGGATGGTGATCCCCTCGGCTTATATCTCGATTCCTTAGAGCGCTATTTACCTCTGCCTGACGATACTTTAGTCCTACCCTCTCATGGCAAGCCATTTATCGGGATGAAGCCTCGTATTGCGCAGCTAAAGACACACCATGATGAACGCTTGGCCGATACTATGAGCGCCTGCGAAAAACCGGCAACTGCTCGTGAGATAGTGCCGGTTTTATTTAAGCGCGAATTAGATATTCACCAAATGACCTTTGCCATGGGCGAGGCTATTGCTCATCTGAATTACCTACTTCGTCGAGGAAAGTTGGATCGCCAGCTTTGCGACGACGGCGTGTTGCGGTTTTGCGTGCGGTAGACTTCTTCGCCTTGGTGCTTGCACCCTCAGAATTTCCCGTAGCAGCAGCTCCTGCAGCAGATACAGCTTCCCCAAATGATTTAAGCGCCATCATGGTGGCATGCTGAACTTCTAGCCCCTGAATGGTTGACTTGAGAATGTTCAGGTTCATGCTGAGCCAGTTTTCGACGCTTTTCAGGTCTTTAATGCGCTTTTCGAGCTCATCTACGTCTAATCCAGGAAAAGCTGCTCCAAACCCACCTGCCGCCTTAGAAGCATCGGTATTGAAGGGAAATTGCCCAGGCATTTGACCTGCAGCCGTTTGCCCCCACATGGTCTTTAGCATGTCCATGCTTTGATTGAATTCTGGAATGGTTCCAAACATATAGACTCCGGTTAGATAAAGAGTGGCATTTACCAATAGAATAAGGGATTCTAGAGAGTTATCCCGGTAAAAAATGCAATCTAATGGTTTATCCCAGCGCTATACGCGCGGTCAGGCGCTTCCCGAGCTTTTAAAGCAACGTATCCTCATATTGGACGGGGCAATGGGAACCATGATTCAGCAATACAAGCTAACAGAGGCAGATTATCGTGGTCAGCCTGCTATGACACGTTTTAGTGATCATCCAGGCGATATCAAAGGAAACAATGAGTTATTGGTATTAACTCAGCCACAGATTATTAGCACCATTCATGAGCAGTACTTGGATGCTGGCGCAGACATCATTGAAACCAATACTTTTGGTGCGACCTCAGTAGCGCAAGAAGATTACAAGATGGCTGGTTTAGCGCGCGAGATGAATGAAGTTTCTGCTAAATTGGCGCGCGCTGCCTGCGATAAATATAGTACGCCTGATAAGCCTCGTTTTGCGGCTGGCGCTATTGGGCCAACGCCGAAGTCCGCCAGCATTTCTCCGGACGTGAACGACCCAGGCGCACGCAACATCACATTCGATGCGTTGCGAGCATCTTACCGCGAACAAATTGAAGGCTTGTTTGCTGGCGGCGTTGACCTATTTCTAGTTGAAACAATTTTTGATACTTTGAATGCCAAGGCCGCTCTATTTGCTTTGGATGAATTCTTTGAGGAAACTGGCGAGCGTTTGCCTGTCATGATTTCTGGAACGGTGACCGATGCTTCGGGACGCATTCTTTCGGGGCAAACTGTAGAGGCGTTTTGGAATAGCTTGCGTCATATTAAGCCGCTGACATTTGGTTTGAACTGTGCCTTGGGCGCTGCTCTCATGCGCCCTTACATTGCCGAGTTAGCGCGCATATGCGATGCAGCCGTTTCCTGCTACCCCAATGCTGGCCTGCCTAACCCCATGAGTGATACTGGCTTTGATGAAACACCGGACATTACTTCAAGCTTAGTTGATGGATTTGCTAAGGACGGCTTGGTTAACTTGGTGGGTGGCTGCTGCGGTACAACCCCGGATCACATTCGCGCAATAGCCAATGCTGTTGCAAAACGAAAACCACGCGCTTTTTACCGCGAAGCTACTGAGGCTGCAGTATGAGCGATAAAAAAGTAATGCCTGCAATGAAGTTGTCGGGCTTAGAGCCATTTAATGTGACCGCAGATGTAGGCTTTGTGAATATTGGTGAGCGTACGAATGTCACTGGTTCTAAAGCGTTTGCGCGCATGATTCTCAATAATCAATTTGATGAGGCATTGGCTGTTGCTCGCCAGCAAGTTGAAAATGGTGCACAGGTAATTGACATCAATATGGATGAAGCCATGTTAGATTCAGAGGCGGCGATGGTTCGCTTCTTAAATCTCATTGCCTCTGAGCCAGATATTGCGCGCGTGCCCATCATGATTGACTCTTCTAAATGGAGCGTCATTGAAGCAGGTCTTAAATGCATTCAAGGCAAACCTATTGTTAATTCGATTTCTCTGAAAGAGGGTGAAGAACCCTTCAGAAAACAAGCACGCTTGATCCGTCGTTATGGCGCTGCTTCAGTGGTGATGGCTTTTGATGAGCAGGGTCAAGCCGATACCTTTGAGCGTAAAACAGAAATCTGTCAGCGTTGTTACAAAGTGCTGGTGAATGAGATTGGTTTTCCGGCCGAAGATATTATTTTTGATCCGAATATTTTTGCGATTGCTACAGGCATTGAAGAGCACGATAACTACGCAGTGGATTTTATTAATGCAACGCGTTGGATTAAAGAAAATCTTCCCGGTGCAAAGGTCAGTGGCGGCGTATCGAATGTGAGTTTCTCATTCCGCGGCAATGATCGCGTGCGCGAAGCAATACACACCGTATTCCTGTACCACGCTATCCAAGCAGGCATGGATATGGGTATTGTGAATGCTGGCCAGTTAGGTGTGTATGCTGATCTCGATCCAGAGCTGCGTGAGCGCGTAGAAGATGTCGTTCTCAATCGCTTTAAAGAAAAAGAAGGTAAAACCCCTACTGAGCGTCTGCTTGAAATTGCCGATCAATTTAAAGGTGGCGGCGCAAAGCAAGTGGAGAATTTGGTTTGGCGTGAAGCGCCTGTGCGTGAACGTTTAACCCACGCACTCGTTCACGGCATCACAAACTTTATTGAAGAAGATACCGAAGAGTTGCGTGCTCAAATCATGGGTGCGGGCGGTCGACCAATTGAGGTAATCGAAGGCCCGCTCATGGACGGCATGAATGTCGTCGGCGACTTATTTGGCGCTGGAAAAATGTTCTTGCCTCAAGTAGTTAAGAGTGCGCGCGTGATGAAGCAGGCAGTAGCCTTGCTCATTCCTTACATTGAGGAAGAAAAGCGCCTACACATTGCAGCCGGTGGTGAGGCAAAAGCCAAGGGCAAAATTGTGATGGCTACTGTGAAGGGTGACGTCCATGATATTGGTAAAAATATTGTGACTGTTGTGCTGCAATGTAATAACTTTGAAGTGGCTAATATGGGTGTGATGGTGCCTTGCGCAGAAATTCTCAAGCGTGCCAAAGAAGAGAAGGCCGATATTGTCGGCCTCTCCGGTTTAATCACTCCATCCTTAGAAGAGATGACTTATGTTGCGCAAGAGATGCAACGTGATGATTATTTCCGTGAGCGTCAGATTCCATTAATGATTGGTGGCGCAACGACTTCACGTGTGCATACCGCTGTAAAAATTGCTCCACACTATGATGGACCAGTAGTTTATGTCCCTGATGCCTCACGTTCGGTATCGGTAGCCTCTAGTTTGCTTTCTGACGAGAGTGCTAAGAAGTTTATTCAAGAGCTGCGTGATGACTATGTACGCATTCGTGAGCAGCATGCGAATAAAAAGGCGGCGCCAACTATTTCATTGGAGGCGGCTCGCAAAAATCGTGAGTTAATTGATTGGTCATCTTATGTACCCGCGAAGCCAAAATTTATTGGCCGCCGCTTATTTAAGAACTTTGCCTTAAGTGATATTGCAAAATACATCGACTGGACTCCTTTTTTCCAGACTTGGGATTTGGCGGGAAAGTTTCCAGCCATCTTAAATGATGAAGTGGTTGGAGTTGAAGCTCGCAAAGTATTTGAAGATGCGCAAGTCTTGCTCGACAAATTGATTAAAGGTCAATGGCTGCAAGCTGATGCTGTAGTCGCTTTCTATCCTGCTAATGCAGTAGGTGACGATATTGTTTTATATAGCGATGAGTCGCGTGAACACCCTCTTTTCGTGTGGCATAACCTGCGTCAACAGGCTGAACGCCCTGTAGTGGATGGCGTACGTCGACCCAATCGCTGCCTAGCGGATTATGTTGCACCAAAGGATTCTGGTGTGGCCGACTACTTGGGTTGCTTTGCTGTGACCACTGGTCATGGTGTTGAGAAAAAAGTCGCTGAGTTTCAAGCCAAGCATGATGACTACAGTGCAATTATGCTGAAAGCCTTAGCTGATCGCTTGGCTGAAGCGTTCGCTGAGCTCATGCACCATCGTGTGCGCACTGATTTGTGGGGATATGCCACGGATGAGATGTTGACCAACGATCAAATGATCAATGAAGAGTACCGTGGTATTCGTCCGGCGCCTGGCTATCCAGCTTGCCCGGCACATGAGGTCAAGGAAGATTTATTGCGTGTCATAGGTTCTGAGGATATTGGTATGACATTGACAGAATCAATGGCTATGAATCCTGCTTCTAGCGTGAGTGGTTTCTATTTGGCACACCCGGATGCCCGTTACTTCAATGTGGGCAAAATCTCCCCTGATCAGCTCGAGGATTTAGCGCAGCGGCGTGGTGATTCTGTCGAGAATGTGCGCCGTCAGCTTTCCAGCTCCTTGGATTAAACGCCCCACATGACTGGTTCGCCCATGGAATTGGCTTGCTTCATCAACTCCAAGAAAGGGTAAGCTCGCTGACCCAATCGATCGGCGAGCTTCGGTTTTGTGCTTCCAGGCTCTTCTGCTGCATTAGTTTGGGCGCGATCCTCTAAATCCTTCAGAATGGCTGTTTCTAGGATGTGAATCAAACTAGGCAATTGTTCTGTAGTCAGGATTCCCCGAGATTCAAGCGGGCGACCCAAGATATCAAATATTCGTTGGGATAGATCAGCCAACATAATGACGTCTGGACCCGCTTTGGAGCGAAATTGATAGATCATTTGTATAGCTTACCACCTGATAAACTCACTATTCTATGTTGTCAAATAATAAAAACCAATTAATTTCCATCCTGAGCGCTGCCTTGCAGGGGCTTGCTCAGGATCGTGGCTTTGGGGATGTGCCGCAGCCCCGATTAGAGCGCCCTAAGGCAGTTGACCATGGCGATGTAGCATGCAACATTGCGTTGCAACTCTCAAAAGCTTGGAAGCTCAATCCAAGGGATTTGGCGCAGGCTTTAGTTGAGCGCTTACAGCAGCAATCTGGATTCGGTGATTTGATTGCCTCTTGTGAGATAGCTGGCCCTGGATTTATCAACTTTCGCCTCACTAAGGCGGCTAAAACCAAAGTCATCACAGAAATACTTGGCGCAAAATCCCAGTTTGGCGTGTTGCCGCAAGGCAGCGGCGTAGTTCCCAGTGCCATGATTGAGTTTGTATCTGCAAACCCAACAGGACCACTTCATGTTGGACATGGCCGCCAGGCAGCACTCGGTGATGCCCTAGCCAATCTATTGGGCACCCAAGGAATTGCTGTACACCGCGAGTTTTATTACAACGATGCTGGCGTGCAGATTGCCAATCTGGCGCTCTCAGTGCAAGCCCGTTTACAGGGCTTAAAGCCAGGCGATGCGAATTGGCCTGAACAAGCTTACAACGGTGAATACATTGCAGAAATTGCTACAGCCTTCAAAGCATCTCCAGAGTATCGTGAAGACCTGGAGGCTATTCGTCAATTTGCAGTTGCCTATTTACGTAATGAACAAGATATTGATTTAAAAACCTTTGGCGTGCAATTTGATTGCCATTACCTAGAGTCGTCTTTATATACCGACGGTAGTGTTGCGCAAATTGTAGATGACTTACAAACTATTGGCAAGACTTACGAAGCCGAGGGTGCGCTGTGGCTAAAAACTACTGATGATGGTGATGATAAAGATCGCGTCATGCGTAAGTCGGATGGTAGCTTTACCTACTTTGTACCAGACGTTGCCTACCATACTAGTAAGTGGAAGCGTGGCTTTGAGAAGGTCATTAATGTTCAAGGTAGCGATCACCATGGAACTATTGCCCGTGTTCGCTCTGGCTTGCAGGGTGTTGCTTTAAAACGTGGCTGGGATATTCCAAAATCTTACCCAGACTATGTTTTGCACAAAATGGTTACAGTGATGCGCAATGGAGAGGAAGTCAAAATCTCTAAACGTGCTGGTTCCTATGTCACTGTACGTGATTTAGTCGAATGGTCTGGCGGTGTTACACCTGACATGACTCCTGCTGAGCGTGAGCTTGCACTGCAGCGGGGGCGTGATGCAGTACGTTTCTTTTTGATTTCGCGCAAAGCAGATACTGAATTTGTCTTTGATATTGACTTGGCCTTGCAGCAAAATGATGAGAACCCCGTGTTTTATGTGCAGTATGCACATGCACGTATTTGCTCTATCCTGGCCCAGTGGGGCGGACAAGCTGCTGACTTAGTGGCAGCCGATTTATCCTTGCTCGATAGTAAAGCTTCGGATCATTTGTTGCGCCGTTTGGCTGAGTACCCTGAAGTGCTTGCGGATGCCGCTGCCGATTTGGCGCCACATGCTTTAGCCTTTTATCTGCGAGATCTAGCAGGTGATTTCCACACATTCTATAACGCAGACCGAGTTTTAGTAGATGATCAGGCACTTAAGCTGGCTCGCTTAGCACTTCTCTCGGCCACTCGCCAAGTATTGGAAAATGGTTTAAAACTACTAGGTGTATCCGCTCCGGCTAAGATGTAAATTGCAGGCAATGAAGTGAACATAGAAGATGGGGATGTGATGAAAAGATCGAATCAACAAACTGGCTTCATGCATCGTGAGAGCAGCAATAGTGCAGAGTACGGCGGCACGATTTTAGGCTTTATTGTGGGTCTGGGCGTGGGCCTTGGCATCGCATTTTTTATCGCCTTTTACATGTCCAAAAATACTCCACAAGAAAGACCTGGGGTACGTGCTCCCAATTTACCGCTTACGATTAAATCCGCTCCAGCGACTGCAGAGGGCGATGCACCAGCCCCAGCCGAACCATTAGATTTGAATAAGGGCTTGAAGGGCAAATCCATGCCAGCCCCGGCCTCTAATGGTTCCGATCCAATTGGTGATTTGGTTAATGGCAAAAAATCAACGGATGCCCCAGCCCCGGTAGCTGCGCCTAAGGCGGAGTCGATTTATTTCTTGCAAGTGGGCGCCTATGCTCAACGCGCAGACGCTGATGCGCAGAAAGCGAATTTAGCGATTCAAGGTATTTCTTCGCAATTGAGCGAAGTGACTAGTGATGGCAATACTGTATGGCGTGTGCGTGTTGGCCCATTTACTAGCCCAGAAGAAAGCAATCCCGTGCGCGATAAGTTAAGTGGCATGGGCGTTAAATCAACCATTATTAAATCGAATAAATCATGATTTCCTTTAATCGAAGACTCATTACCTTTCTTGCACTGATTTCTTTAAGTGGTATTGCTGCTGCCCAAGCCCAAAAATATGAAGAGGGTTTGGACTACCGCGTACTACCAGTTGCGCAACCAGTCGAAACTAAGGGCAAGGTCGAGGTGATTGAGTTCTTTTGGTATGGTTGCCCTCATTGCTATGATTTTGATCCAGATCTGATGGCCTGGGTAAAGCGTCAACCTAAAGATGTTGTATTTCGCAGAGTGCCCGTGGCATTTCGTGATGACTTTTTGCCACACAGTCAGTTGTTCTACACCCTACAAGCAATGGGCAAGAGTAATTTAGATATTAAGGTGATGGATACGATTCACCATAGCAACAATCATCTTTTGACGGAGTCTGAAATCACTGATTGGGCAGTTGCTCAAGGTTTAGACCGCAATACCTTTTTAACTACCTATCATTCCTTTGCGGTGGTATCAAAAGTGCGTGCAGCCAAGCAGCTTGCTGAAGCCTATCGGATTGATGGCGTACCAACCGTGGTGATTCAAGGAAAGTATGTCACTTCACCTTCAATAGCTGGCACTAAGGCGAAGGCGCTCTTGGTAATGGATTACTTAGTCGAAAAAGTCCGCAAAGACAAATATAAGTAAATGTTTAGATCGCTAAAAAGCGGCGTACAAACCAGAAGTAAATGGGGTAGGGCAAAATTCTGAGAAATTTCAGAAAGCCCGAAAAACGCTTGGGGAAGTGAATGTCAAACTTCCCCTTCTTCATGCCTTGCAAAATTGCTTGTGCTGCTTGATCTGCGCTAATAAGTGCTGGCATATAAAAATCATTTTGCGCCGTTGCCTCTGTTGCTACAAATCCCGGGGAAATCATGTGTACGCTGACCCCGGTTGGTAATAAGTCGTAATAGAGGGTTTCGCAAAAATTAATAATGCCTGCTTTGCTAGGGCCATAAGCTAGCGCTTTTGGTAGCCCACTATAGCCTGCAACACTACCAACAATTGCAATATGACCGCAGTGCGCTCGAAGCATATTGGGGAGTACTGTAGCTACAGCCCCCATTGGACCTAAAAGATTGGCATCAATGGTTTTTTTCGCGGCCTCATATTCAAAGTTATCGGCGCGCAGAGGAACGTATACGCCGGATACAAATAGGAGGATGTCAAGACCACCCCAAAGATTGAGAATGGTTTGATAGCCTTCCTCAACTTGTGATTGCTCTGTGACATCAAGTGGCACAATCAATGCTGACCCCCAGTGATTGTCTTTTGCTTTGGCTGCCATGCTATTGAGGCGTTCAACTCGTCTGGCTGACAAGGCTACCTTAGCCCCTGAAGCCATGAGCGCATTGGCGCATGCCTCGCCTATGCCGCTAGAGGCTCCAATAATCCAGATGCGTTTACCAAAAAAGGTATCAATGCCGTTTTGTTTCATGGCTCAGTGTAAATTGCACAACATCAATACTGCGCTCTGAAAACCCAGCAGCACAATACATTAAATAAAAATTCCACAAGCGAATAAATGCCTCATCAAATCCAAGTTGTTTGACTTCTTGTAGTTTGGCATTGAACTGATCTCGCCATATGCATAAGGTCTTGGCGTAGTCTTGTCCGAAGGCAAATTCACCTTCTACTTTTAGACCGGCCTTAGCGGCACTCGATCTAAATCTCTCAATCGATGGCAGCATGCCCCCGGGGAATACATACTGCTGAATAAAGTCAGTGCCAGCGCGATACCGTTCGAAAAATTCTTCTGCAATAACGATAGTTTGTATGCATGCTTTACCACCTGCCTTGAGATTTTTTGCAACAGTCTGAAAAAATTCTGGCCAATGCTTTTCACCAACGGCTTCAAACATTTCAACTGAGGCAATCCCATCGAATTGCTCATTACAGTCACGATAGTCTTGCAGGCGCACTTCAAACTCAGGCGCTCTTGTAAGCTCTTTCTGTATCTCTTCTAAGCGATGTTGAGCAAAGGCCTGCTGCTCGGTAGATAAAGTCAGGCCGGTAATGCTGGTCTGTTTACGCAAAGCTTCTTCCATCACGCCGCCCCATCCGCAACCAATTTCTAAGATGCGATCTCCGGGTTTTGTATTTAATGAGTCCAGAATGCGGGCAATCTTTGCTTTTTGTGCTTGTGCTAGCGATTCTTTATCAGCACCAGAGAACCATGCGCTCGAGTAACTCATCGTTGGGTCTAGCCAAAGGGTATAAAAGGCATTGCCTAAGTCATAGTGCGCGTGAATATTTTTGCGGCTACCTTCCTTGCTGTTATCCCTGAGCCAATGCTTCAAGCGATAAAACAGGGAGCCAAGCCAATGGCCATAAATCGCTTTTTCTAAAACTGTGCGATTGCGAATAGCTAGCTCGAGAACGCTTTTCAGGTTCGATGTGCTCCATTGGCCGCGAATGTAGCATTCCGCAAAGCCAATATCACCATGAGAGAGAAGCTCTTTAAATACAGCCCAGTCTAGAATGTCTATATCAGCATGCAGTTCATCGTTCGGCTTGCCAAATTCTTTTACCTGACCATCTGGGAGTGTCAGACGCAGATGCCCAGCGCGCAATTGCGCTAACAGGCTTAAGACTGTTTTGGTGCTCCAGCGGTTCCGGGGTATCAGGGTATTTGGTTTCTCGGCCTTGGAAAAATAGAGACGTGAGAGTAAAGATTGGCCTGGGCGATTCATCTACTAACCTCAAATTCAGGGGGTCTTGGCTTTGAGTGAAAGGGTACACCTTTTATAAATAATTTCAATGCTTGCCAGTGAATGCGCATAACCACACCTAAACTCATTAGTGGGTAGCGCAAGAGAGCACTGTATAGGGCGCGCTTTGAGAGAGGTGAGCTCATTCCGCTGATGCTGGTATTAATCAAGGGCATACCATCTCGGTGTAATTCGATTCTGCAAACACTATTCCTTTTGCTCTGACTATCCTGGGGAAATAAGAAGCGGAAATGATATTCCCCCGTGACATCACAAAAAGGAGAAACATGAAACACCTTTTTACTTTTGAGAGTCTCACCAGATCGTAAGGCTTCACCAGATTCCTTATAAAGCAAATAGCAATGACGCTCGCCAAAGGTGTTATTGACTTCAGCTAAGACTGCTTGTACTTGCCCGTCAGCGCGAGTACAGATCCAAAAACTGACAGGATTAAAGACGTAAGCAAGTACTCTTGGAAAGGTTTGCAACCAAATTTCACCATCAACATGGGGTATTTGATTTTCTTGAAGAATATTTTCAATCCATTGCAAGCTGTCAGGGCCGCCTTCACCGTGATCTTTGTCAAAGAAAGACAATAACTTATTTTGATTGTCCCCAAGACCGCATTTACTTAATAAGTCGGACTCTTTTTTTCGTGAGCGCATGGGTATGGATAAGGTAAAAACACCATATCCAAATGCATTGGATGCAGGCCGAAAACGGCGATGCTTCACCAAACCAAAATTAATAGTTGCCTGATGCATTTACTGAGTACTTGAGCTTGGGTTGAATCGCGCAGGGGGGTGAATACACTCTAGTAAATCCTTGGCTACCAATTCACCTGAGCGCAAGCCATCTTCATGAAAACCAAATCCAGTCCACGCACCACAATACCAAATGGAGTTCAATCCCTGTATGAGGGGCAATTCTTTTTGAGCCTGAATTGCGCGCATATCAAAAACCGGATGGGCGTATTCAATTTCTGCATGAACGAGTTTTGCATCAGGATTGGTTAAAGGGTTCAAGCTCACAATGATAGGCACTTGTTCAATTGCCTGGGGTAAGGGTTGTAAGCGATTGATGAGGTAGTGCACGCTGACATGTTTTGTTGAAGTGCTTGCAACACCAGATTTTGCGGTGTAGTTCCATGCAGCCCAACAACGTTCTGCTTGCGGTAAAAAATGCCGATCGGTATGCAGGATGGCGCGATTTTGTTGATACGGAATCGAGGCCAAAATATGTTTAGCTTCTTGGGTAATTCCATGTACCAGCCCAAGTGATTGATCGCTATGACAGGCCATGACTACCTCATCAAACCAGCTAGACCCAGTTTGGCTCATTACCTCAACCATGGGCTGAGCCTCAGAGGCCGCGTTGATTTGATGAACGCTTTGGCGGATTATTTTTACCTGGTGGCTTTCTAATACCGCTACAAGTCGTTTCACATATTCACGTGAGCCACCTTTGACAGTAAGCCATTGGGGTCGATTTTGAATCTGGAGTAAGCCATGGTTATGGCAAAAGCGCACCATGGTTTGAATCGGAAACTCCAGCATTTGCTCTACGGAGCAAGACCAGATTGCGCCAATCATTGGCAGGAAATAATTTTCCCGAAAGCTAGAACTAAAGCGGTAACGATTTAGAAATTGATCAATGGACTCTTGTGGCTCCGAATACTCGGTTTCATTTGCAATGTGCTGATGAGCGAGCTTCGTTGCCAAGCGATTAAAGCGGAGGATGTCATAAGCCATTCTCCAAAAAGACGGCGATAACAAATTTGCTCTTTGGCCAAAAAAGGAATTGAGATCATTGCCTGCCCACTCGATCTTTTTGTGAAAGAAGGAGGAGCGCCCTTGGTCAATCGAAACAGAAAATGACATTTCTGATGCGCTAATTGGCACCGCAATTTCTTCAAAGAGTCTGACAAGGCGGGGATACGTTTTGCGATTGAAAACCAAAAATCCTGTATCAATCCCATGGGTGATGGGTCCTGCTGGTGTCTGCAGGGTCATATCAACGGTATTACTATGGCCGCCAATATGCGAGCCACCCTCGAAAATCGTGACTTCTATATTTGGATCATTTCTTAGTGCGTAGGCACATCCAAGACCGGATATTCCTGCGCCAATAATGGCAACTTTTTTCTTACTCACTATATTTTTTCCTGTAGCAATTTTTCAATTGCATTCACAATGCTTTCGCTGGTGGGTTTAGTCATGCTGTTATAGGAGTCGACCACATTGCCATTGCGATCTATTAGGTATTTATAAAAATTCCATTTCGGTGTGGTGCCCGTTTTAGCAATGAGCATCTTAAATAATGGGTTAGCAGAAGACCCGCTGACTGATGATTTAGCAAACATGGGAAACTTGACGTCATAGGTATTTTTGCAAAAGTCAGCAATTTCCTTATTGCTGCCAGGCTCTTGTTGTCCAAAATCATTTGATGGAAAGCCCAGAACAACCAGCCCCTGATCTTTGTATTTGGCATACAGTTTTTCAAGGCCGTCGTATTGACTGGTAAAGCCGCAATAACTGGCTGTATTAACTACTAGAATGACCTTGCCCTGGTACTGACATAGGTTTTGAGGGGCCTCATCTTGCAAGCGGGGGAAGGTATGGGAAAGCAGGGGGCTGCATGTAGCCGGCGCAGCGCGAACCATTCCGATCATAGAAGTGAGAAGAAAAAAGGCAATTAAGCTAGTACTGAGCAGGCGCTTGATCATAGTCTTTGGCGTTGTAATGGACAGCGCCCAGTCTAAGACATTCTGGACAATATCGCTGGGATTTAGTCAATGCTATTAATATTGAGACATGAGCACCTTACTACCGCCTTCATTTGAGTCAAAAGTATGTCCTCCAGAGGACTTGCAGGCTCGTATTACACAATTGCCCAGACCTTTAGTCTTTACGAATGGGGTGTTTGATATTCTGCATCGTGGGCATGCCAGTTATTTGGCCCAAGCACGTGATTTGGGGGCTAGCTTAGTGGTGGGGGTGAATTCGGATGCATCGGTAAAGATGCTTGGCAAAGGCGACGACCGGCCTATTAATTCTGAAGAAGATCGCCAGGCTCTGCTGGCTGCCTTGGCTAGTGTTGATATGACAGTGCTGTTTACGGAGCAAACCCCCGTCAACCTGATTGCGCAAATTCGCCCTGATATTTATGTGAAGGGCGGGGATTATGAGATTGATGCCTTGGAAGAAACCCGTCTGGTAAAAAGCTGGGGTGGAACAGCGGTTGCCATTCCGTTTTTATATGAGCGTTCTACAACAAAATTATTAGGGCGGATTCGGTCTTAAGACGCCTTTAGTAACCACGCCCAAATTCCACGCAATACCAAACCTTCGATTGGCTCTATTAATAGACCATATTGCTTGGCCAAGAGATCAAGTTGTTTTGCCAGAATTGGGGCATTTCCGCCATCGATCCAAATACGCTCAATTGGGTGATTGATTTCTTTGGCTAATTGCACGGCGCGTGTAATGGCGCCAAACTGAGCAGCTTCGCAGCCAAAGCCAATCGCTTCTGTAGTGGAAAGCCCAAAGCCCCCTGATTGTGCTTGCCGAGGGTCGCTTTCGACTAGGGGCAGTTGGGCGGTATTGGTATGCAAGCTTTCTTGCATCAAAGCCAAGCCAGGCATGATCCAGCCGCCATAATGAACACCGTTACTGCCTAATAAATCAATCGTAGTGGCCGTGCCTGCGCTAATGACTAGAGTGTTGCTAGTCGCGAGTGCGCGGGCTCCAATAACGGCAGCCCAACGGTCAGCCCCTAATTTCACAGGATCTGCATACAAGGTGCGAATGCCTGGATAGATGCTATCGCCTTGTAGCTGTTTCCATGCAACATCGCTCCATTGGGGAAAGAGCAATTGAAGATTGGCAATAGCCTCGCTGCCAGCAACACAGCAAAAGCCAATGGCATCCGGTTTGGGAATCGTCTTGGCAATATAGTCAGCCAGTTCTGTGCGGTGATCTGCAGATGCAAGCAGCTTGGTGCTAATAGACCCAGAGTAAGCCCACCCCTTTTTTTGTCGATCGGCGGGATTTTGGGTGGATTCAACGGCGGCCCATTTCAGGCGTGTATTGCCAACATCAAATACTAAATACAGACTCATGGTTGAACTCGCAAAGAAACATCGCCGGCATGGATAGTGATGATCTTACCTGCCTGCTCGAGAAGTAAGGCCCCAGTCTCATCCAGACCTTTAGCGAGCCCTTCAATCGGCTGCTTACCCCCACCTAAGATGCTAACGGCTTGATTTTGATAGGCATCCCATTTCATCCACTGGTCGCGAAACTGAGAAAAACCGCCTTCTTCAAACTGGGTTAAATAGTGTTCGAGTGCTTCAATGATCTTGAGCCAGAGGAAATCAACCTCTGGCAGCACATTATTTTCTGAGCCCATCAACTCATCTAAGGCGGCGACCTTTTGAGCCCCGACAGATTGAAGTTGAGTCTGGATTTTCATGGCATGGCCTAGGTTTATTCCTACTCCAATCACCATCCATGTCGACTCTGTGGGCTTTGTTTGACCACCCTCAATCAAGATGCCACCTAATTTAGCCTGATGTATTAAGAGATCATTGGGCCATTTCAGTCGTAAACCTTGCCGATGTAAGGTAGCCAGGTCCAGATTGAGGGCGGCGCCGATGCCGGTAATCACTGCTAGCCCTGCCACCAAACTCAAGCCGCTCAGCTGAGCAATATTTTTCTTGAAGGGGTAGGCTAAGGAAAAGCAAAGGGAGTCTTCTGGGTTTGCTAACCAGGATCGTCCAGCCCTACCTTTACCAGCGGTTTGCCGATAGGCAATGCGGGCTACTGGGCAACTTAGCTCGCCAGCGCGCCAGCGCGATAACAGATCGTCATTGGTCGACTGGGTCTCTTCTACACGTTCAAGAATGCAATTTGGGCTCATTTTGTCCATTGTAGAAAGGTCTGACCTAGAATTGGGGAATGCATCCGGAAGAAATACGTCCCCGCAAGTTTATTTGGCCGCTCCAGGCCATGCCTCTGGCTAGAGTCATCAGTATTGCCTATGCTTTGCTCATTATTTATGTGAGCTTAAACCCCTTTGATTTTGACTTTCAAAATGGGGTTGCCGGATGGGCTTGGCTAGATGCGCCATTGCCGCGTTTCATTACGGTTTTTGATGTATCTGTGAACATCTTGGCGTATATTCCCCTGGGGTTTTTGTTGGTATTTGCCGCTTATCCACGTTGGCAAAACTTTGTGGCCTTGGGTATGACGCTGACCTTCACGGCGATTTTGGCATTTAGTGTCGAGTCTTTGCAAACCTGGTTGCCAACGCGTATCCCCAGTCAAATCGACTGGTGGACCAATATGTTAGGAGGTCTCTTGGGCGGCTTACTCGCCATTCCTTTGGGCCCTCAATGGCTTTCAGGCAGTGCGATTCGGCGGCGCTTTGATCTTTGGTTTGGGGCAAATTGGGGCGCTTGCGCTTTATTTATCTTATTTCCGTGGTCACAGATTTATCCACAAAGTTCATGGTTAGGGATGGGTGTTTGGGGTCATGCCATTTTTGGTTCGATTGATTGGGGCACTACCGTCATCAATCAGGTTGCCCAAGAAACGGTGATTACCGCGGTTTGCTGGTTCGGGACGGCTTTATTGCTTTCCTTGGGCATGAGGGTCAAAGCGCCGCAATGGCGCATTCTCAATGAGCTGCTGTGTGTAACACTCGTAGTCAAGATTTTTTTTACCGCCCTGCAATTTGGAATTGAATTAAGCCTGCTCTGGTTAACCGCTGGGGCTGCTTGGGGAATGGCCTTAGCCAGTCTGGCCCTCAGGTGGGCTTTGCGCTTTTCCAATGCAATGAAATTTTGGCTTGCTTTTCTCTGCTTACTTGCGGCAACGATCGCAGTCAACTTACTGCCTGATAATCCATATTTCGTTTTAACCATGCGCCATTGGTATCAAGGGCCTCTATTGCATTTTAATGAGCTCATGCAATGGGTTTCGGTGGTATGGTTACCAATGGCATTGATTTGGGCAGTACGGAATGCGCTGCCTTTTAAAACCTACTCTGAATGAAATTTGTATGAGCTTTAAGCACCATGTTTTTTTCTGTTTAAACCAGCGCGCAAATGGCGAGGATTGTTGCGATCGACACAATGCCTTTGCTTTATTTGAGTATGCAAAAAATCGCATCAAAGAACTTGGTCTATCGGGGCCCGGCAAGATCCGCATCAACAAGGCGGGTTGCCTTGATCGATGTGCTGACGGCCCAGTATTGGTAGTTTATCCGGCTGGAGTTTGGTATACATTGGTTGATACAGAAGACGTGGAAGAAATTATTCAGTCTCACTTGATTGCAGGAAATCCTGTAGAGCGTTTGCAATTAGTTTAGAAAGTTTGCAAGATGAACAGCCGTACACAAATTATTCATATTGAAGGCTTGGTTGGCCCCATTCAGATGTCAATTGATTTGCCAGATGAGCTCAAGAATGACCCTCACTTTGTAGTGCGTGGTTTAGCCTTAGTAGCGCATCCTCACCCGCTCATGGGTGGAACCATGGATAACAAAGTGGCGCAGACAATGGCACGCGCTTTTAATCAGCTGGGTTATGTCAGTGTTCGGCCTAATTTTCGTGGCGTGGGTGAGACTGGCGGAATTCATGATGATGGCGTTGGCGAGCTAGAAGACTTGTTACATGTTACTGATTGGATGCGCACCCCATCGAGTTGGGCGCATTTACCTGGGATTGAGCATCAAGCATGGGTGAGTGCAGCCAATACATTGCCTTTAGTGGTCTCTGGATTTTCATTTGGAAGTTACGTGGGCACGCATCTTGTGCAACGCCTAGCTGAATTGGGGAGGCCAGCAGAGCGTTTAGTGATGGTGGGCAGTGCTGCCGGCAAATGGGAGTTGGCGCCAGTACCAGCAGATACGATATTGATTCATGGTGAGGTGGACGAAACCATTACCTTGGGTGCGGTACTGGATTGGGCGCGACCACAGGAGTTAACCGTGCAGGTGGTGCCTGGTGCGGACCACTTCTTTCATCGCAGACTGCATTGCATCCGAAACATTATTACGGGCGCTTGGTTAGGCATGCCTGATCAACGCATTAAGTGAGAGCGCTATGACTGAAGAAAAATCTTTAATTGAATACCCATCAGAATTTCCGATTAAGGTGATGGGCAAAGCTAGCCCAGAATATTTGCCGGCCATTGTGCACATTGCAAAACAATTTGATCCGACTTTTGATGAAAGCAAGGTGGAGCAGCGGCCATCAAAAGATGGTAACTATTTAGGCCTGACTTTGCCAATTACTGCAACCAGTCGCGAGCAGTTAGATGAGTTGTATCGTACCCTCTCTACCCATCCGCTCGTTAGTATCGTTCTCTAGTTACAGTCTTCATGACCATCCTAGTCAAGCATTTGGGTTTGGTGGATTATTCATCGACTTATGAAGCGATGCGTTCATTTACACAAGAGCGCGATAGCGATACTCCTGATGAGATTTGGGTCTTAGAGCATCCACCGGTATTTACTTTGGGATTGGCTGGAGATGCGGGTAATTTGCATTCACCGAGCAATCAAATTCCATTGGTGCAGGTTGATCGTGGCGGTGAGATTACCTATCATGGACCAGGACAGATTGTGATTTACCTGCTCTTGGATCTACGTCGATTAGGTATCTTTGTAAAAGAATTGGTTTTGCGGATTGAGCAAGCCCTCATCGATACACTCGCTGAATATGGGTTGAAGGCGGAGAGGCATGCTGGAGCACCCGGTATTTATGTGGCAGAACAAGATGAAATATCCCAGTCTTGGGTTGGCGCTAAGATCGCTGCACTGGGCTTAAAGGTCTCAAAAGGGTGCTCGTATCATGGTTTAGCCCTCAATGTGGCCACTGATTTAGGGGCTTTTGCCCGCATTCATCCTTGCGGCTATGAGGGTTTGAAGACAGTTGATATGCAAACCCTGGGGATCGGGGACAATATAGATCTTATTGGCCAAACGCTCTTAGGGCATTTGCAACAGCAATTGATCAAATCATGACCACTGACAAAACAAGCATCCATTCCGATAAAGAAGTGCGCCAAGACTTGGCTTACGATGCAACGCGTAAGCAAAAGTCGAGCGAGAAGACTGCGCGCATTCCAATCAAGATTGTTCCATTGGCAGAGGTATTGAAAAAACCGGATTGGATCAGGGTAAAGGCAGCCTCAGGCAATTCACGTTTTTCTGAAATCAAAAAGATCTTGCGTGAGAATGAATTAGTCACGGTATGTGAAGAAGCCAGTTGCCCCAATATTGGTGAGTGCTTTGGTAAGGGCACGGCTACTTTCATGATCATGGGCGACAAATGCACACGACGTTGTCCATTTTGCGATGTGGGGCATGGCAGACCAGATCCGCTCGATGAAAAAGAGCCGGGCAATCTAGCTAGAACAATTGCTGCTTTAAAGCTCAATTACGTTGTGATTACTAGTGTTGATCGTGATGACTTGCGCGATGGTGGTGCTATGCACTATGTTGATTGCATCTCTCAATCAAGAGCACTTTCTCCAAAGACACGTATTGAGGTATTGGTGCCAGATTTTCGGGGTCGTCTTGACAAGGCTCTCGATATTTTTTCTGAGCATGCACCACAAGGTTTGCCCGATGTGATGAATCACAATTTAGAAACCGTGCCACGTCTGTACAAGCAGGCTCGTCCCGGCGCTGATTACGCGCATTCATTGAAGTTGTTGAAAGAATTTAAAGAGCGCTTCCCGCATATCCCCACCAAGAGTGGCTTAATGGTGGGTCTGGGCGAAACCGATGAAGAAATCTTGGAAGTGATGCGTGATATGCGCGAGCACAATATTGACATGCTCACGATTGGCCAATACCTAGCGCCTTCTGGACATCATCTCCCAGTGCAACGTTATGTTCATCCCGATGTCTTTAAGCATTTTGAAAAAGAGGCTTATGCCATGGGCTTTTCGCATGCGGCAGTTGGTGCTATGGTGCGTTCGAGCTATCACGCTGACCAGCAGGCCCATGAGGCCGGGCTAATGGAAAATCAAATCGCTTGATTTAAGCAAGGACTAGTGGGTTGATAGAGTAACCCACTTTAGGAATTGAAGAAATCAGTTCGCGTGTTTCTCCAGCTTCCGCTATCTTGTTCTTAATTCCCCAAATGCTGACTCGGAGTGAGCCAATGGCATGCTTGTAGGATGGCCCCCAGATTTCATTGATCAGCTCTTCGTGGGAGAAAATTTTCCCCGGTTGAGTGAGCAAAAGAGAGAGCACACGATATTCGAATACGCTTAGGCTGATACTACCTTTGGGCCCGTGCAGCTTTCTGTCTAAATTGCTAATTTTTAGATCCCCTAATTTCAGTGATAAATCAGAGGAATTGTCGATCATCTTTTTGCGCAGAAATAGGCGAATGCGCGCATTGAGCTCATCTAAGGAAAAAGGCTTTTCTAGAAAGGCGTCTGCCCCCAGCTCTAAGATATTGACGATGGTGTTTTCATCATTAAAGGCGGATACAGCAATAATCGGCACCTTAGACCATTTGCGGATTTCAGAAATCACATACTGGCCATTGACGTCAGGAAGCCCAAGATCCAAGATGATTAAGTCTGGACGTCTTGACTTGGCCAACTGCATGCCTTCGCTACCATTTTTCGCGGCAAAGGTTTTAAAGCCTTCCCGACCAAATAGTCTTTTCAACAGAAGTTGAAGCGAGTTCTCGTCTTCGATTACTAAAATTGTGATCATCTCGGGGCAATGATATATTGCGAGGGCTATTGGGTCCCAGCTTTGAAAAAATTCTAACATTTGCAAAGCCTTAGGCTCATACTGCTTACATATGATCATGAAACCATCCGCGGAAAAATAGACAGTGCCTGCATTTATTAAGAATCAGCCTTGGGTTGGCAAGATTGGATGCATTTTTTTGGGCGCTCCTGTCGATCTCATGAGCATCTCGTTTGCCGAAGAGATTCCAGATGAGCATCTGCAGGTACTCACTGAGATCAATAACGAATCTATCCATCAGTTGGACATCATTCTGTTTGTGCTGGGGAAAGCAGATCAAGCCATCATGGATCGAGTGTTTACGGAACTCAAACTCTTGCGTGCTCAAGATACGCTACCAGTTGCCACTTATGGCATTGCTTTAGAGAGCCATGAGAAAGTGGCATTGATTAATGCTGGCTTGAATGAGTGTCTTAGCCCCAATGAGTCGCCACGTGAAATGCTGGCCAAAATGAGAGCATTGATACGCAGATATGGGTTTGAGAAGGCGCCGGCTTCGGAAATCATGCAACTTGGCGACTGTGTCATTGACTTTACAAAGCACACGATTTCCTTGAATGGCGAGACCAGCAACTTATCGCCCATTGAGTATCGACTCCTCAAATATTTTGAGAAAAACAAAGGTGTACTACTGACTCAGCAGCAAATTTTTTCCCATGTTTGGGGGGTCGATAAGCCCTTTAATAGCCACTATGTCGTTCTCTATATCGGCAAAATCCGCAAAAGAATTGGCGATGTGGCAAGCAATCCCCAGTGGATTGTTTCCGATAAAGGACTGGGTTATCGGTTTATGGACAACAGTATTTAGTCGCTCCAACCGATTAGTCTTGATTGGGATGCCAGATTGTTGTGCATCTGCAACAAAACTGACTTGAAGCCTTTATTTTAATTTTTAGCGCCTGCTGCCACATTGGCGCTCCTGAGTGATCATGCTCAAAAATAAGGGGAAACACCTATAAACCCTTGGTTTTATTGGTTTTATTGGGTTTATGAGGAATGCTTTGATTTCTATTTAATTTTTATTTTACTTATTTGAATCTGAATTTAATTATTTTTTAATTAAATTAAATCAATTTGAGCCTTTATTTATATGGCTCAGAACGGCATTAATAAATTATTTTACGTTTTTAGCCATTTAATAATTATTTTTTTACTTTACTTTCTTAGCATAGCTACATGGGATAAATGAGTAACAAAAGTGTCACCGAATTTCCTATGAAAAGTGCAATGCAAATCAGCTGTTCCGGATTTTTGGAATTTTAGCGTTTTAAATGAAAGGTAGGACGATATGTCTAACAAATGGCGAAGTAACGCAGTCAAGGGGGTAATGGCAGTTGCTATTACTGCCGCTGCATTTGGGGTAGCGCAGAACGCCAGCGCACAAGCCCAAGTAACGGCTAAATCCGTTCCTTGCGACCCCTACGCTAAATACGACTGTTTAGATTCGTATTTGGGTGATGGTTTCTGGAACCGTTTAACAAATTACTACAAATTAGAGATGGGTAAAGATGCGGCTCCTGCCGATCCAAACGCACCCCCCTCACGTAGTGAAGATTTCCCACCAGCAGCGATGACTACGCCACCAATGCCATTTACTGAATGGCCAAACGGCGGTAATCCTGGAATTGGGGTTACTGTTCCAAACATGGTCGACAGCCCGTTCATGAATGCGATTGCCAACACGACAGTTGGTCAGTGGATGATTGATAACCACATTCAGGCATACGGTTGGGCCAACGCGGGTTTTAACTTCAGTACAAATAACACCCACGGTGGTAACGCTCCTGCAGCGTATGACTACAACCCGAACGTTCCTGTATTGAACCAAATCGTTGAGTATGTTGAGCGTCTGCCTGATACGGTGCAAAAAGAGCACAACGATTGGGGCTTCCGTCTGAACTTAATCTACGGTGAAGACTATCGCTACACCACGTCCTACGGTATCTTCAGCGGTCAGTTGATGAACAAAAACTTCCAATACGGCTTTGATGCTGTGATGGCCTATTTCGATTACTTCATTCCATCAGTTGCACAAGGTTTGAATATTCGTGTGGGTCGTTACATTGCAATTCCGGACATTGAAGCGCAGTTAGCACCAAACAACTACATGTACTCACACTCCATCACGTATGGTTATGACAACTATACGAACGAAGGTATTTTGGGTACATTGGCTGTGGATAAAAACTGGCAGGTTCAGGCTGGTGTAACAGCTGGTACGGACACAACAGTGCAACACATGTGGACAACTAACACAGTTGCATGTTCCCAGTTGTACCCATGTAAAGGTGCAACTTATAACCAAAACAATGGTTTTAGCTCGACCCAAACGCAAGGTATGTTGCAAGATCCAGGAGCCAAGCCATCCTTTACTGGTGCAATTCGCTGGAACTCGGATGACGGTAAAACTAGTGCACAGGCTGTTGTTAACGGCTTGAACAGTGGTCAATGGGGTTACAACAACTTGCAATGGCACGGTTTCACTCTGTACCATACCTTTGATGAGCACTGGCATATTTCTACTGAGTTCTATAACGAATTCCAGAAGAATGTTCCAAACTCCAATAACCCTAATGTAGCCGCCATGTATGGTCAAGGTGGTATGGTTAATGGTGTCCCAGCCTTGCCGTTTGGTCAGTTTGCCTACAATGCGCCTAACTTAGCTGCTTGCGGTAACACTGTAGCGCTCACATGTAGAGCGATGGCTAATGGTTCGGTAACTTACATTAACTACCAGATTGATCCGCTCAATAACCTGTCCTTCCGCCCTGAGTTTTATTGGGATGCACAAGGTCAACGTACTGGCGCAGGAAACGCTCCTTTAGGTGCAGGAGTTTATGGAAATGGCTCAGCTGTTGGATCTGGCGCTATCTACCGTAACTATGCATTCGGTTGGCAGCACTGGTTCTCCCCACAGATCGAAGTACGTCCTGAAGTGGCTTGGTACTCAGCTTCCGCTCCAGTGTTTAACAACGGTCAAACACGCTATCAAACAGTTTGGTCTGGTGACATCATCTGGCACTGGTAAGCATGTTTGAAGTAGAAGTTAAGTAATATCTGTATCAATAGAAACAGCATGGATTTAATCCCATGCTGTTTTTTTATTGAGATGTTTCGCACTACACTTAAAGTAATTTCAAGATTAAGGAAGTCATTTATGTCGAATAAAACCAATCACGTGGCCTTATGCACTAATTTGATTGCAATTATTTTATTAACCCTGTCTAGTCCATCTTGGGCGGGAATATTTGGCGACTACTCCTATGATGATTGCTATAAGAGCTTGAAATCTAAATACGGTGAAGGCACTACCGAGGGTTACATTGAAAAGATTTGTCGGAAACGCTACCCCAAAATGCCTAAATTAGACGATCGTGGCGACACTAAATTTATCTGTAAGGGCGTTAAAGACGAGAATGACGTTTTCCATTTTGCGGTGATCGACAATATTGCTGAAATGACAAAGGGAGCTGACGATCCCCATAAGATTGAATTTAATGTACTGGTTCGCAAAAACAACGCATTTGCGCTTAAAAGCCGTGAAGCGCAGAAGATCAATAAAAAAGAGATCTATATCATTGTTGACATCAATACGGGTACCGGTAAAGGGCAAATCTATTTTGCAGACAATGACCAAACCCCAATTGGTACTACCCAGTTACTTTGCTCTGAATAGATCCCCTCTGTTTTTGTAGTTAGCGAACCAGAGTGGGTTATTTTTGCACCAATAAGGTGCATAAGTAATATTTCAGCCATCTGGGATAACTAGAATGAGCGGGTAGATAGTATGGGCAAAAAATTGATGCCCAAAACCTGGATTAGTTAATTTTTACACTTTTTTTACTGCGATTTATGACAGCAGACAGGCTTTTGCATTGTTTTTATTATGTGCAAATGCACAATTTTTCATTGAGCGGCAACGATTCTTAATTTGATTAAAAAATGAATACACCAAAAAATCTAAATGAACTAAAGCAACGTGTCCAAGCTTGGTATGCGACCAAAGTGAAGCCTAGCGTTGATGAAGCAATCGTTGCTTGGAATACGAAGCTCACTAAAAAGCAGCGCACACTGATTGTTATCGGCGTGGTGATTGTGTTGATTTTGTATTTTGGCTTGCCATTCTTAAAACATGCCGAAGAAGAGAAAGTGGAGACTGGACCTAAAACCTTCGTTGTTCTCAATGAAAAGCAGGTTTCCACTATCGCACTCAAGGCAGTTGGAAGTGCTGAATTTACCGCTGAATTTCCAGCATATGGCAGCATTGATTTCAATCAAAACTCAGCCGTTCAAGTATTCACCAACTATCAAGGCAGAGTCATTAAGGCGAACTTTGATGTAGGCGATGCCGTTAAAAAAGGAGATGTACTCTTTACTGTAGATAGTCCAGATTTGGCTAGTGCCGAGTCCGCATTGTTAAGCGCTAAGGGCGTTTATGACAACACTACTGCTGTGCTCAACAGAGCAAAACAGTTATATGAATTAAAGTCCATTTCTTTGCAGCAGTATCAACAAAACGTTGCCGATCAAACTGCTGCAGATGCAGCTTTAAAAGCGGCGCGCGATACCGTTCGTATGTTTGGTAAGTCAGCTAGTGATATTCAGCAGATTGAAACCAAGCGCAAGATGGATTCCACCTTGGCGGTGTTAAGTCCATTGGATGGTCAGGTAGTAGCGCGTAATGTTCAGCCCGGACTATTAGTTCAGCCAGGCAATACACCTGCTCCGTTTATTGTGGCAGATCCAACAATGAAATGGTTGGTGATCAATGCGCCTGAATCTGAAAGTACACGCTTGGCACAGGGTCAAGAATTGGATGTGACTGTGCCTGCTTTACCCAACGAGAAATTCACAGCTAAGGTGAAGATTGTCGGTTCCATCGTTGATCCAGTTACTAGAACGGTTAATGTGCGTGCCGATGTAGCCGATCCTAAAAACATGATGCGTGGTGGTATGTATGCCAACTATGTAGTCCATGCGGATGCGCCAATCAAAGGCATTGCCGTTCCAATCGAAGCAGTGGTACGCGAAGGCGATGGCTCCAATACAGTTTGGGTGACTACTGACGGCGGAAAACACATGAATGTGCGTTCTGTGAAATTGGGCATTCGGAGCAATGGCTTGGTGCAAGTTACTGAAGGTCTGCAAGAAGGTGAAGTGATTGCAACCACGAATGCTATTTTCCTCAGCAACTTATTAGTTGTTGGAGAATAAGAGCTTAGTAACTATTACTGCTATTGAAAAAATTTAAGAAAGATTTCTTGTGATTAAGTCGCTCATTGCTTTTGGCCTTTCACGACGCCCAATTATTTTATTAACCCTCTTTGTCTTCTTGGGGGCGGGTTTGTTTGCTTTTAGCAAACTCAATATCGAGGCTTATCCTAATCCAGCGCCGGTGATTCTGGAGATTACTGCTCAGGCCCCCGGTTTGTCTGCTGAGGAGATGGAGAAGTACTACACCATTCCAATGGAAATTGGCTTATATACAACCCCAGGCATTTCAAATGTGCGCTCCACGTCTTTCTATGGCCTGTCATTTGTACGCGTCACCTTTAGATATGGCATCGACTTCTTCTTTGCCTATTCACAAGCGGCTGTAGCGATTCAGCAGAACATTAGTTTGCCGGGCAATTTGGTGCCAACTATTCAGCAATCAAGCTTAACGGGTGAAATTTATCGTTACGAAGTGGTAGGCCCTCCCGGATTTGGTTTGAGCAATTTACGCACAGTTCAAGATTGGATTGTTGCCCGTCGTCTCGCCACCATTCCTGGCATTGTGATGATCAATAGCTGGGGCGGTACTACTAAAGAATTTCAGGTTCATGTGGATATGGCCAAGCTGCAAGCTTATGGCATGACTCTGAATCAAGTGCTCACCAATCTGGGAAGCTCGAATATTAACGTTGGTGGTCGTGAGATTGAGTATGGCCAACAGTCGATTAATATTCGCGGCGTTGGCTTGATTGATGATGGTGGTGAGTACAACATTGTTGATGGTTACCACACCAAAGATATTGAAAACGTCGTCCTTTCCCAAACGAATGGTGTACCAATTCGTGTGAAAGATATCGGTACCGTTGAGGTTGGTTTTGTTCCTCGTTTAGGTATTGCCGGTAAAGATCATAACGATGACGTAGTTGCATCGATTGTGGCGATGGGCCGTAATCAACATACCAATGACATGATTCCCAAAGTCAAAGAGATGGTTGAGAAGATGAATACTGACGGCAGCTTGCCAGCTGGTGTCAAGATCGTTTCTTACTATGACCGCTCTGGCTTGGTTGGCGTTACCACGCATACCGTTTTAGAAAACTTAGTCATGGGTTGTTTATTTGTTTTCTTCATCCAGTGGATTTTCTTGGGTGACCTACGAAGCGCAATCATTGTGGGTATTAACATTCCATTCGCATTGCTATTTAGTATCATTATTTTGGTGTTGCGCGATGAAGACGCCAACCTCTTATCTATTGGTGCGGTGGACTTCGGAATTATTGTCGACTCGGCGGTAATTCTTGTTGAGAATATTTTCAGAAACTTCCAATCAACGCCTGCCCAACGAGTGGGTATGCTGCGTGATTTATCTTCAGGTCGTTTAGGTATTGATCCTAAGGTAGCTGATGGTGGTGGTGAGGGATCTGCATCCAAGCCTTGGTCTGACCGCTTAAAAATGATTTATATCAGTGCTTGTCAGATTGATACCTCGGTTTTGTTCTCGGTTGTCATTACAGTAGCCGCATTTATTCCGCTCTTCACGATGCAAGGTGTGGAAGGTCAAATTTTTGGACCAATGGCAAAAACCTATGCTTACGCATTGACTGGTGGTTTGCTCGCAACCTTCACAATTACTCCGGTCTTATGCTCCTATATGTTGCCAGAGCATATTGAAGAAGTAGAGACATTCATTGTGCGTTGGTTGCGTGAGCGCTATGAGCCATTGCTCAAGTGGTCATTAAACAATGGCAAGAAGTCTGTCATGTACGGTATTCTCTTTTTGGTGGTCTGCGGAATTGCAGGTTCACGCTTAGGCTCTGAGTTTTTACCAGCCCTAGAAGAAGGAAACTTGTGGATTCGTGCGGCGATGCCCATGACCATGGGTTTGAACGCAGGTACTGAGCCAACACGCAAGATGCGCGAAATCTTGCTGCGTCATCCAGAGGTGGTTACAGTGGTTTCGCAACACGGTCGTCCTGATAACGGAAGCGATGCTTCGCCATTCTCAAACGTAGAGCTGTTTGTACCGCTAAAGCCAATGGATGAATGGCCTAAGGGTGAAGATAAAGAGCAGTTGGTGGCTAAGATTCAAAAAGAATTTAATGATGAATTACCTGGCGTTGTCTTTAACTTCTCTCAATATATTCAAGATAACGTTGAGGAGGCGCTCTCCGGTGTGAAGGGTGCAAACTCAGTCAAAATTATTGGCCCTGATTTAAAAGAATTAGAGAAGTATGCTGTGCAAGTTAAGGATGTAATGGCCAAGATCAAAGGTGTTGAAGATCTCGGCATTTTTAACGTGCTCGGTCAACCCAACTTAAATATTAAGATTAATCGTGAAAAGGCTGCGCGCTATAACTTGAATACAGGCGATGTCAATGCCTATATCCAGGCTGCGCTCTCGGATCAAGTCGCCACTACTGTATTAGAGGGGCCACGCCAATTTAATCTTTCTGTACGTTTAGATAAATCATATCGAAACGATATCGAAAAAATCAAAGAATTGCGCGTAGGCTACCAAAACAATAATGGCAGCACTTCCTATGTTCCTCTGAAGGATGTAGCCGATATCACGCTAGACACAGGCGCAGCTTTTATTTATCACGAATCGACTGTTCGCTATATCCCAATTAAATTTAGCGTCCGTGGTCGTGACTTGGGCAGTACTGTTTCCGAGGCGCAACAGAAAATTGCTAAGGCTGTGCCATTGGCTCGTGGTTATCGTATTGAGTGGGCGGGTGAGTTTGAGAGTTTGCAAAAAGCCTCTGCTCGCTTGATGGTGATTGTTCCAATTACTTTGATTGTGATCATCATTCTCTTGTACTGCTTGTTTAATAATGTCCGCGACGTGGTATTTGTGCTCTCTGGTTTGCCGTTTGCGATTGGCGGAGGCATCTTAGGTCTGTGGATCTCGGGGCTGGATTTCAGTATTTCTGCGGCAATTGGTTTCATCTCCTTGTTTGGTATTAGTGTGATGAACGGTATTTTGATGACGACATACTTCAATGAAACCTATAAAACTGGCAAGATGAACAGCATCGATGCGATGTACCATGCTGCGACTCACCGTATGCGACCTATGCTGATGACCGCATGGTCAGCATGTATTGGTCTTTTCCCTGCAGCGATTGCAACAGGTATTGGTAGTCAAGTTCAGAAACCACTGGCAACGGTAGTTGTGGGCGGCTTGTTGATTGGCCCAATCATGTTATTGATCGTGGTTCCAGCCCTTTGCTTGCTGATGATCAAAGAGGAAGGCGAGCTCAAGGGGCCAAGTCATATTTCTGAAGATGCACATCACTAATATGAAAAGACACTTCTTGTTCTCAAGGACTCTCTGCTTCCTGTTGGTTTTGGCGAGTTCTTCTTTAGCCTTAGCTGCACAAGTGGGTGGGGCTAAGGCAGTTGCTCCTATGATCCCAGCGGGTCCGCCAGCTCAGACCAAGAAGACGCCTGGACCAACAGGTGGTCCAGCTCCTGGCACACCGAATGTGCCTGATGCAAAACCGGTGAAGAAATAATCAACCCTCGCCATGAATCACTCTAATCAAGCCCTCGAAATGCGAAAACCAACCCTAGCCAAAATGGCCTGGGTTAAAGGCTTGTTTCGTTTTGATCTTGCAGGGCGGGTTTCGCATTTACAAGAATTGCAGACAGGAAATACTTCGTTTGTTGTGAGTTTGCTATTGTTTGCGGCTCTCATTCAGATCTGTGCATTATTTATTCCGTTTTTTGCTTGGTTTACTTGGCCGTACTTAGTCTTCGCTTGCGTAGATATTCTGAATACTCAGAAGCCGTCTTGGCGTTTAGCACCAAAGCTATTGGGTAAGCGCATTCTTGCTCTTAAAAGTCAGTTATCTGTAGCCTTCTCTTTGTTTCTTTATGGTGCGCTAGGCTTGCTGATGTTCCGCGTGATTGCCGAACTCATTCTACGTATCTCCCTCCCTGTTGGAGTGTTGCCAAACGAAATGGTGGCTTTGCTTCCTTATACGCTGTCTGAAGCTATTTGTTTATTGTTTATTGGGGCTAGTTCAGCGCGCTATACCGTGAGCTTGGAAGACCCACTCTCTATTTTGGGTAAAGCTTTAATGGATTTAGTATTGGCGCCGATTTCATTTTTGATCTTGGTAACACTTCAAACGATCGTGATCGCTCCCCTAGCAATTCACATTAGTCTGGCATTGAAGATGCCGGTGCTATCTACTTTTTTAGGGCATGCGCCATTTATTTTGATTACTCTGTTTTGGTCTTGTGGGCAAATAATCAAGACTTCGGCCAGTGAAAGAACTTAATACTTACTATGCATAATTTCAAAAAACGAATTCTAGTTGCAAGCTTGGGTGCCTTGGTTGGCTCTGGTTTAATTTCTTGCGCGGTTGGCCCTGACTACAAAAGACCGGATGTCGTACCTGCGAGCACCTCATCCTTTACGCGTGATGCGAGTGGTGTTGAGACAGCTAAACCTTCTACTATTGATCAAGATTGGTGGAAAGCGTATGGCTCTCCACAGTTAAATGATTTGGTTGAGTTGGCCCTCAAAAATAATCCGAACATTGAAGCGGCATCTGCTAATTTAAGAGTAGCGCAGCAAAACGTGATTGCTCAGCAGGGCTTCTTTTTTCCACAGGTCAATGCGGGCTATGCCGTTTCAAGACAGAGCACTGGTAACAACCTTCAGCCTGCGATTAACGTAACGCCGCCATCTATTTATACCTTCCAAACTGCGCAATTAAGCGTTGGTTTTACGCCTGATATTTTTGGTGGGAATCGTAGAGCAGTGGAGTCCTTAGTTGGTCAAGCGAATTCACAACAATATCAATTAGATGCTTTGCGCATCACTATCATCACAAACGTCATTGCTACAGCTGCACAAGAAGCGGTTTACCGAGAAGAGCTGCAATCAGCCATTCAATCGGTAGAGGCACAGCGTCTTCAGTTGGAGCACACGGGTCATATGGTGCGCTTAGGTTACTTGGGTGGGATGGATTTAGCTAATGCGCAATCTGCTTATGCGGCTGCCGCAGCTCAAGTGCCTACTTTGAGAAAGATACATGAGCAAGCCTTAGATTTGTTGGCGGTGTATTGCGGTAAGTTTCCAAATGAACAATTGCTATTGCCGAATTTAGAGTCTTTACACATACCTGAAAACTTGCCAAATGCCTTGCCTTCTAGCTTGGTTACGCAACGTCCTGACGTACGTGCAGCCGAAGAATTGGTGCGCGCAAGTAATGCGCAAATTGGCGTAGCGATTGCTAACCGCATTCCACAATTCTCCATCACCGGGTTGGTTGGTGGCGTGACGGGCCCTGCATTTACTAATTTATTTGGTAATGATTCGATTTGGGGTCTCACTGGCGGCGTAACAGCGCCGATCTTTGCTGGCGGTACCTTGGCGGCTCGCCAAAAAGCAGCTGAAGCTGGCTTAGATGCATCCGTTGCACAATACAAAGCAACTGTACTGACTGCATTTCAGAACGTAGCGGATACTTTGTATGCCCTTGATAATGATGGCAAGTTATATGCATTAGCAAAAGACAGTGAGCAGGCCAATAAGACTGTTTATGAAATGACCCAATCTCAACTGAAATTAGGTTATGCATCTGAGCCTGGCATGTTGATGGCACAACAGCAGTACCTTCAGTCAAAAATTAATCGCGTGCAAGCATTTGCTGTTTACTTGGGTGATACGGCTGCACTGTATCAATCATTGGGTGGCGGTTGGGTTTCTCCTGAGCAGGCTCAGGCTGCACAGAAAGCAAAGGAAACGCCTAGTCAGGCCAATCAATCGCCTTTGCAAAAGTTATTAGACTAATAAAAAAGCCCTGTGAATCATCAACAGGGCTTTTTAAATAGTGCCGACCCAAATCAGAATGGTCGGTTATAGCTAAATGAGTTCTGATCAAACTGGTGAATAGAGATGTAAGAATCTTGGTGCAAGTCGCCAAGCACCTCATTGAGCGCTACAAATGTTTCGCGAATAAAGTTTGCCTTCTCTTCGTCATTGATTAAATCTGAAATAGTGACATTCATGATCATGCAATTTTTTTGCTGTTCACTTAATGGCACTCCACCAATGACCCAAAGATCTAGCGGTATGTACTCGACCATCACTACGGTGTAGTCTTTTCTGCCACGGAGGTATTGCAGGTTCATATCCAAAATAACCTTGGAAATAGACTTCGTGGTTCCGTAGGATTTATTGCCGCTCACTTTGATTGTAAAAATGGCCATACTTGTCTCCGCTAATGCTTGAGCATTAATTGTGTTAGTTCATGCAGTGAATGAAGATAATGCCTCAAAATTGATAAGGGATTATTCAGTGAATACCCCATGTTCATATCTTTGAGGTCTTCATGATCAAGGCAGAGGTTGCTGCTTATTTACTGCCGCCACCAGTGTGAGGTTGGGTGATATTGAGTTTTTTGAGTTCTGTAATGTCCAATTTGCCTGCCTTGTTGACATCCAAATTATCAAACTCAGCTGACATGTAGTTCATAAACTCGGTTTTTGAGACCATGCCATCGTTGTCAGCGTCCATGAGCAATAAGAGACGCTTTACCAAGGGCTCACCTTTGGTAATTTGGTAATTTCCTGTTGGCGTAGAGTGTGATCCACCGGCTCCAAATGCAGAGTAGGCCAAAGAAAGCCCCAGTAGTACTGCAAAAATAGAGAATAACTTCAATAACTTAGTCATAAAACACCCTGAATAAACGGATACGGCTTAATTAAGTACTTGATATTAGTATAAGGATACTTATTCTCCAGAATCTACGAAATATTGTGGCGCCACCAAATTGGTGCAAGTACTTTCCAGTTCTGCACTAGCAAAGTGCACAATTTAAAACTGAGTGATTACCCCACACTAAAATTTCCAGATATATATCTTTCTAATGGTAATGATTTAATGAAAAGTGCATTCTCCAAGTCATCCCTTCGCCTAAAAACTGCCTTGTGCGGGTTAGGGATTACTTTTTCCCTCGCTTTTCAGTTGGCCTATGCCGAAGAATCTGCAACGGTTGCAGTTATTCCAGCCCCTGGCGCCACTGATTGCAACCCTTATGAGGAATACACCTGTCTTGACGATTATTTAGGTACAGGTTTTTGGCAGCGCTTAAAAAATTATTACAAGTTAGAGATGGGGCAGGCCACTCCACCCGTAGATCCGGATGGTCCTTTGTCGCGTCGGGATGATTTTCCACCAGAAGCCCAGACCATTCCGCCAATGCCATTTACTGAGTGGCCTTATGGTGGAACCAATCCATTAGGCGCCACCATTCCGAATTCAGTAGATAGCCCATTGATGGCGGCTATTGGGGATACCGATATTGGTAAGTGGATGTTTGAAAACCATATCCAGGCTTACGGCTGGGTGGACGTCGGCGGAAATGTCAGTACCAGTAAGGTCAGTCACGGTGGTAACTCACCAGCAGCATATGACTACAACCCAAATGCTTTGGATTTGAATCAAATTGTTTTATACATCGATCGCTTTCCCGATATGGTTCAAAAAGAACACAATGACTGGGGTTTCCGTCTCTCAGGCATTTATGGTTCCGACTATCGCTACACAACCTCTTATGGCCTGGGCAGTAATCAATTGATCACCAAGAACCTGGCTAATGGTTGGGATACGCCAATGATTTATGCCGACTGGTATACCCCATTTGTAATGGAAGGCTTAAATATTCGGGTAGGTCGCTATATTTCTTTGCCAGATATTGAGGCGCAATTGGCACCAAATAATTATATGTATACGCACTCAATGACGTATACCTATGACAACTACACCAACACCGGCATTATGGCCTCGTTAGCTGTCAATAAAAACTGGATCGTCCAGTTCGGCGTTGCTGATGGTACGGAAGCAACGATTCCACATATGTATCAGAAGCAAACAAATCCTTACCCCAATAATCCAGCTGCTGGACAGATTAATCCTTTATATCCAAACAGCACCTTCCGCGTTGATCCAGGAGCCAACCCAAACTTTACCCTTTGCGGTCGTTGGAACTCCGATGATGGCAAGGATGATGTGAATTTCTGCGCCAATGACATCAATCGCGGTAATTACGGCTACAACAATTTACAGTGGTACGGTATTACCGTGTATCACCAGATTGATGAGCACTGGCATCTTGATGCAGAGCTTTATAACGAGCATCAGAATAATGCGCCAAATGCCAATAATCCAACGTCGTACAACATAGTTAATACATATATGGGGTCGCCATTTTCGCCCAAATTCATGCCCTATAACGCACCAAGCATGGCGTACTGTTCTAGTGCTGCAGTCTACACCTGCACCTCTTCATCAACTGGTTTAACAGGCTATCTCAATTACTCTCCTGATCCAATGAATAATTTCTCATTACGTCCAGAAATTTATTGGGACTATCAGGGTCAACGTACTGGTACGGCAACCACCTATCGTAATATTGCGGTAGGTTGGCAACATTGGTTCTCACCACAAATTGAGGTGCGTCCTGAGATTGGCTACATGAAGGCAAATACTGCCGCCTTTAATGGAAATTCTAATTTAGGGATTGCTCCTAATCGGAATAATCAGACGGTTTTGGCTGGCGATATTATTTGGCACTTCTAATCAGAGAGTTTGGGGTTTCTATGCTTAAGTTCATTTCTATTGCTATCACTCTTTGTCTTGCTGTGCCGTCATTGACTGCTGCTGCAGCTGACTGTCCGTCGGCTCAAGCGATTGCATCTGCAGCACCAGGTGCGCTCAAAGGCACCACCTGGGCTGGTTGCGATTACACCAAGGCTAATCTCTCTAATAGTTTGAATTTAGAGAACGCCAATTTAAGTCAAACCATTTTGGTTGATGCCAATTTGAGCAATGCCAATTTAAATGAGACTCTTATGCAAGAGGCTAACTTGACGAATGCCACGTTGGTGAAGACTTCGTTTAAGGAGTCCAATCTCACTTACGCTAACCTGACTGGCGCAAATCTCTCAAGCGCCAATCTGAGCCATGCTCGGCTGTATGGTGTGTATTTGCGACAAGCAAATCTCAAGGGCGCGAATTTAAGCTCTGCCGATCTGACTGCGGCTGACTTGTCTAATGCGGACTTAACGGGCGCTAATATTGATGATGCTAACTTTGAATATGCCAAATTAGGTGGCGCTACTTGGGTAACGGGCGATCGCGTATGCAAGCCAGGTAGTATGGGTGAGTGTAATTAATTTTTTTCCAAATCAATTGTTGAAGCGCTCCTTTGCAGTCTTTGCCTTTATTGGCTTACTGGCTTCTGTGCTTTGCGCTTGTAGCCCTCAATTAGATTGGCGCACGGTCACATCAAATCAAGCGCAGTACACCGCTTTATTTCCGGCAAAGCCCGAACATCTTGAGCGTCATCTGGTATATCAAGATCAGGATATTTTGCAGGTTCTAGACGCTGTAAAAATAGATGATGCTATTTTTTCGATTAGTACTATTGAGCTCAAAAAAGATCAAGCTAGCCTTGAAGATGGCATTCTGGAAAGCTCGAAAAATGCACTGAGTCAACAAGCTGATTTAGTGAAAGATGCGTCTCTCATTAAGGAAGTAAGTTATCAAACGGTCGATCATCAGCGCTTTGCAGTCAAAGATTATTATTTTGAAGTGAAGATGCCAAACCATTCGCAGTTCATGAGATCAAGGTGGATTGTGAGGCACACTCCTGCAGGAGAAGTTTTTATTTATCAGGTTTCTGTATTGCTACAGAATGTGAAAAGTGGCACCTTGGAACAAATGCTCTCTCAAGATCAGTACGCTACTTTTTTTGAAGAGTTCCATCCTCTTTAGAGGATTGGTGGGTGGGTTGCTGCGTGAGCTTAATTGCCGACTTGCTCTAGCGCCGCCACTTTCTTTTCAAGGGCCTCAAGCTTTTCTCTAGTCTTGGCTAGAACTTTAGATTGCAGTTCGAATTCTTCGCGGGTCACTAAGTCCATTTTTTGGAAACCCTGATTCATGAGCGCTTTGACGTTCTTTTCAATCTCTTGCGCTGGTGAGTTGCGAATGGCATCCCCCACTTTTGCTTGCATGCCAGAGGCAATTTGCTGAATTTGCTCAAGAATCTCGCCAGTTTTTTTCATAGGTAGCCGTGGTGCTTTATTTTGGTGCAATTAAATGAACTATTTTGGTGCATTTGCATTGATAACGTGAATTTACAAATTGAATTCAAGGTATCTTAAGTCATTATTTTAGCGTGGAAGGTGGATTCTTTCCGCCTTAATAAGATTATTTAATTCTTTTCCTGAACGGAGAAATGTATGAAATTAATTACTACCATCATAAAGCCCTTCAAGCTTGATGAAGTACGTGAAGCCTTATCGGAAGTCGGCGTTTCCGGCATTACCGTCACTGAAGTAAAAGGCTTTGGTCGCCAAAAGGGCCACACTGAGCTATATCGCGGTGCTGAGTATGTAGTGGATTTTTTACCTAAGGTAAAAATTGAAGCGGCTGTTGAAGATGGCATTCTCGAGCGCGCGCTTGAAGCCATTGAAAAATCTGCTCGTACAGGCAAGATTGGGGATGGCAAGATTTTTGTTTCTCCGATTGAGCATGTCATTCGTATTCGCACCGGTGAAACCGGTGTGGCAGCCCTTTAATAAGAGAGGTAAAAAATGTTCACTTGGATAAAACAACTTGTCGCTGGCGGCGCGATTGCCTTAAGTCTTGGCGTAGCCGGTGTAATGGTGATTGCACCAGCACATGCAGATGAAGCTAAAAAGCCGGCAGTAGTTGCTCCAGCTGCTGGTACAGCCGCAGCCGCAACTGCACCTACAGCCGTACCCAATAAAGGCGATACAGCTTGGATGTTGGTTTCTACTGCCTTGGTTTTATTAATGACTTTGCCAGGTTTGGCTTTGTTCTACGGCGGTTTGACACGTAGTAAAAATATTCTATCGATCTGCATGCAATGTATGGTCATCTTCTCGGTAATTACGGTCTTATGGTCCCTCTATGGCTATAGCATCGCCTTTACTGAAGGTGGACCATTCTTAGGTGGATTAGATCGCTTGTTCTTGTCTGGTATTACTCCTGATTCTGTAGCTGCTACTTTCTCTAAGGGTGTTGTTATTCCTGAGTATGTATTTATGGCATTCCAGGCAGTATTTGCCACCATTACCTGCTGCTTGATCATTGGTTCTTTTGCAGAGCGCGCTAAGTTTTCTGCAATTTTGGTATTCATGGTGATTTGGTTCACATTTAGCTATTTGCCAATCGCACACATGGTTTGGTTCTGGCCTGGTCCTGATGACATCAAAGATGCTGCTTCACTGGAAGCGGTAACTGCGCGTGCTGGTTGGTTGTTCCAAAAAGGCGTGCTTGATTTTGCTGGCGGTACAGTGGTTCATATCAATGCGGCGATTGCTGGTTTAGTTGGTTCATTCGTTATCGGTAAGCGTATTGGTTACGGTAAAGAAGCCATGAAGCCACATAACTTAGTCTATGTAATGACTGGTGCTGCTCTCTTGTGGTTCGGTTGGTTTGGTTTTAATGCGGGTTCTGCTTTAGAGGCAAACGGCAGTGCAGCATTGGCATTCGTGAACACTTATTTGGCTACTGCAGCTGCAGTATTGAGCTGGTCATTGGGTGAGTGGGTTCACAAAGGTAAGCCTTCTGTATTGGGCGCAGCTTCTGGTTGCGTAGCAGGCTTGGTTGCAATTACCCCTGCTGCTGGTTTTGTAGGCCCAATGGGCGCTCTAGCAATCGGTGCTGCTGCTGGCGTGGTGTGCTTGTGGGGTGTTACTGGCCTCAAGCGCATGCTTGGCTCTGATGACAGTTTGGATGTGTTCGGTGTGCACGGCGTTGGCGGTATCTTAGGCGCCTTGTTGACTGGTATCTTTGCTGACCCAGCTCTGGGTGGTACAGGCATATACGATTATGTTTCCAATGCTGTTAGCCCAGACTATTCCATTCCTGGTCAGCTTTGGGTTCAGGCTCAGGGCGTGATTACAACCGTGATTTGGTCAGCACTTGTATCCTTCATCGCCTTCAAATTGATCGATATCGTGATTGGTTTGCGTGTGAAAGAGGACGAAGAGCGCGAAGGCTTGGATATCAGCTCCCACGGCGAGACCGCTTACGAGAGTTAATCCATACTTACCCTGATTGGGCGGGCTTGCTTGGCTGCCTAGTTTTTAAGCGCGGGATCTCAGTATCCCGCGTCTTTCTTTTAAAAATCTTACAATGATGAAATGGTCCCACATCTCATCACTGCCCTGAGCGGCCCTTTGCTTGAACTCGAGACAAAGGTATTAGAAGCAACCCCAACAATTGAGCGCTGGTTTAGGCTGGAGTGGCAAGAGCACACCCCACCGTTTTACTGCTCGGTTGATCTGCGTAATTCTGGATTTAAGCTTGCTCCAGTAGATACCAATCTATTTCCAGGTGGATTTAATAACCTATCGCCACAAATGCTCCCATTGGCGGTACAGGCAGCAATGGCTGCGATCGAGAAGATCTGCCCAGAAGCCAAAAATTTATTATTGATTCCTGAGCGCCATACGCGTAATACCTTCTATTTGCAAAATATCGCACGGCTTTCATCGATCTTGCGTCAAGCGGGTTTGAATGTTCGCCTCGGTAGCTTGTCTGATGAAATCAAAAAACCCACTTGGATTGATTTGCCCGATGGCAATCGTTTATTAATGGAGCCTTTGGCGCGCACTGGACTGAAAAAGCAGCGTTTGGGATTAAAGGATTTTGATCCTTGCTCCATCTTATTGAATAATGATTTATCGGCTGGGATTCCCCCCGTTCTAGAAAATATTCACGAACAATATTTATTGCCCGGCCTGCACGCCGGCTGGCATGTGCGTCGTAAGTCGGCGCACTTTGCGGCGTATGAAGAAGTTGCCAAAAAGTTTGCCAAGGTGGTCAACATTGATCCTTGGATGATTAATCCTTACTTTACGAGTTGCTCGAATGTGAATTTTCATGAGCGTAAGGGTGAAGATGAGTTGCAAACAGCCGTCGAACAGATTCTAAAAAAGACTGCCAAAAAATATCGTGAGTACGGCATTAAAGAAAAACCGTATGTCGTAGTCAAGGCAGATGCTGGTACATATGGCATGGGTGTGATGGTTGTTCAAGATCCAGCCCAACTCAAAGGTCTAAATCGTAAAGACCGCAATAAGATGAGTGTGGTCAAAGAGGGCCTTGAAGTAAGTGATGTGCTCATTCAAGAGGGCGTCTATTCATTTGAAAAAGTAAATGAGGCCGTGGCAGAGCCGGTGGTTTACATGATTGATCGTTATGTCATTGGCGGCTTCTACCGCGTGCATACAGATCGCGGCCCGAATGAGAATTTAAATGCACCTGGTATGCATTTTGTGCCTTTGGCCTTTGAGCAAAACTCCATGCCTGATTTGTCTGCTAAGCCCGGTAGTGCTGCGCCAAATCGCTTTTATTTGTATGGCGTAGTTGCCCGTCTAGCCCTGTTGGCTGCCTCCTTAGAGCTAGAGCGCACCGATCCCAATGCTGAATTTTCTTAATAACTAAGCAAATAAAAAATGGATTTTTTATTTATTGCCGATCCCCTAGAGTCTTTCAAGATCTACAAAGACACTACTTTGGCAATGATGCGCGCTGCGCAAGGGGCAGGTCATCGCCTCTGGTTTTGTCAAAGTCGCCAAATTCTATGGAAAGATAATTTTGTCGTAGCCGATTGCCAGACTGTGGCAATTAAGCCAAGTGGAACTTCTTGGTATGAGTTAGGTGAAATAGAGCAGCGTAAATTAAATAGTTTTTCTGCGGTGCTGATGCGTACCGACCCACCTTTTGATATTGAATATCTCAATACCACTTGGATGTTATCCGCCGCTGTCCGGCAGGGGGCTGTGGTCATGAATAATCCAGCAGCGATTCGTGATCACTCTGAAAAATTATCAATTACTGAGTTCCCGGAACTGATTCCACCAACTTTGGTGACACGTGAGCTTGAGGCAGTACAAGCCTTTCATCAACAGCATGCCGATATTGTTGTGAAGCCTTTAGATGGAATGGGTGGCATGGGTATTTTCCGGGTAGGGCCTGATGGCCTTAATCTGGCGAGCATTGTTGAAACGCTAGGCGAGAATGGTGCAAGAACCTTAATGATTCAACGTTTCTTGCCAGAAATCTCCCAGGGCGATAAGCGCGTGCTATTAATTGGTGGCGAGGTAGTGCCATTCGCATTGGCGCGCATTCCGCAAGGTAGTGAAATGCGTGGCAACTTAGCCGCTGGCGGTAAAGGTGTAGCAATGCCTTTAACTGATTCTGAAAAAAGAGTTGCTGAGCGGTTGGCGCCCCTCTTAAATGAGCGCGGTTTATTTTTGGTTGGACTCGACTTAATTGGAGGCTATGTCACTGAGATTAATGTGACGAGCCCCACTTGCTTTGTAGAAATTACTGAGCAAACGGATTTTGATGTTGCCGCTTTTTGGTTAAAAGCACTTGAAAAAAGATTGAGCCTGACATGACGGGAATTGTGATTGTGGCCCATACCCCAGTAGCGAGTGCTATGTTGGGATTTGTGGAGCATGCATTTGGAGTGATGCCACAAGGAGTGAGGGCGGTAGATATTCCTGCACATGAAGATACCAAAATCAGTTTTGATCGTGTACTTGAGGCCGCCAAGGGCGTGAACTCAGGTAAAGGCGTGCTCATTTTGACCGATGTCATGGGCGCAACGCCGGCAAACGTGGCCTCTAAGATAGAGGCTGCTGGTGCTGTGACTGGCCTAGCTGCGCCGGTAATTGTCTTAGCTGGACTCAATCTTCCCATGTTAATGCGTTGCGTTTCACACCGAAGTGATGATTTAGAGGGTTTAGCTCAAAAAGCCTTGCAGGGTGGTCAGCATGGGATTTTGCGTCTTGGCGCTAAAGTGACATAACAATAGAAGGAAATCAGTTCCGATCATGCCAGTTTCAGAAATTGAAATTATTAATAAGCTAGGGCTGCATGCCAGAGCATCTGCCAAGTTATCGCAACTGGCAGCCCAATTTCCTTGTGAAATACTTCTGTCGCGCAATGGAAGGCAGATCAATGCAAAAAGCATTATGGGTGTGATGATGCTGGCTGCTGGTATGGGTAGCACCATTACGCTTGAAACAGTGGGCGAGCAAGCCGATGAAGCAATGCAAGCATTGACGCATTTAATTAATGACCGCTTTGGTGAGGGTGAGTAAGGATGACATTTGCTCTGCACGGAATTCCAGTATCTAAGGGCATTGCCATCGGCAAGGCGGTACTGATTTCACGTGCAGCGTTAGAGGTTAGCCACTATTTAATCGAAGCAGGAAAAGAAGAGTTAGAGGCGCAAAAATTAATTAATGCATTTGAGCAAGTACGTCTTGAGTTAGAACAACTACGCTATGGCTTGCCCAAAGATGCCCCAGGTGAGATGGCGGCATTCTTGGATGTGCATGGCATGATTTTGGCTGATCCTGCGCTAGCTGAAAAACCCTTGAAACTGATTCGTAGCCAGCGTTTAAATGCTGCTTGGGCTTTAACGACTGAGCTCAATGATTTGCTAGAACAGTTTTCTGAAATTGAAGATATCTACTTAAAAGAGCGGGCAAATGACATACGGCAGGTTGCTGAGCGCGTTCTCAAGGCACTCAAGTCGGGCGAAAAGGAATCGACAGAAGACCCTGAATTAGCATTGTTCGGTGAGGTAGATGTAGATGCCATTATTGTTGCGCACGATATTGCACCCCACGATATGTTGCGTTTCAAGGATCGCGCACTCACTGGCTTTGTCACTGATTTGGGTGGCAAAACTTCTCACACCGCTATTGTGGCCCGCAGTATGGAAATACCCGCGGTGGTGGGTGTGCGTCACGCCAGTGAAATGATTCGTCATGGCGATTGGTTGATTCTTGATGGTGAGCATGGTGTAGTCATCGTTGCACCAGACGAGCAACTCTTATCGGAGTATCGCTCTCTCAGAGCGCAGGCCTTGGAAGATACCCGCCAGCTCCAGCAGCTCAAGCATTCAAAAACCCGCACCCTAGATGGCGTTGATATCTCTTTGTTTGCCAATATTGAATTACCTGAAGATGCTACGCAAGCGGTTGAAGTGGGTGCAGTGGGTGTTGGCCTATTTCGCTCCGAATTTTTATTCATGGATCGCAACCAAGCTCTGCCCGATGAAGAAAAGCAATATCAAGAGTATCGTCGTGTAGTCGATCTGATGCATGGCCTGCCGGTCAATATTCGCACGATTGACGTTGGGGCAGATAAGGCTTTGGGTGCAGGTACGGATTTATCTCAGACGGGTACTTCTCCCTTGGGTTTACGTGCAATTCGCTGGTCACTGACTGAGCCAGAAATTTTTCTTACGCAATTGAGGGCCATTTTGCGGGCATCTGCCCATGGCCAAGCGCGCATCATGATTCCCATGCTGGCACATGCAAAAGAGATTGATGAAACTTTGCGCTTAATAGAAAAAGCCAAACAACAATTGCATCAACGCGGCAAGGCTTTTAACCCCAATATTCAAGTAGGGGCAATGATTGAGATTCCTGCTGCTGCCTTGGTATTGCCTTTATTTATCAAGCGCTTTGATTTCCTATCTATTGGTACAAACGATTTAATTCAATACACATTGGCTATCGACCGGGCTGACCATGCGGTGGCCCATTTGTATGACCCATTGCATCCAGCGATTTTGTATTTACTCTCGAATATTATTAGCCAAGCAAAACGTGCCAATGTGCCGATTTCTGTTTGCGGTGAAATGGCGGGAGACCCTGCTCTCACTAAATTACTAGTGGCTTTGGGTTTAACCGATTTCTCAATGCACTTCAGTCAGTTGCTCTTGGTTAAGCGAGAAATATTGCAGGCCGATGTTGGCCAATTACAGGCCCATATCCCACAACTCTTAGAGGCAGTTGAGCCTGAAGCCCAAGCGAAGGCGCTTGAATTCTTATTGGCTTAGTGGGCTTTGCCGCAAACGGGGCAGTCTGGGTTACGAGATAGCTTGATTTCATCTATCTGAGTTGAACGCGCATTCCAAAGCAATAATCGTCCAACCAAAGGTTCGCCAAAGCCAATCAATAGTTGCAGACATTGAGCTGCCTGCATTGCCCCAATGATTCCTACTAATGGTGAAAAGATACCCATGCTTGAGCAGCTTACTTCCTCAAATTGCTCTTCTGGTGAGAAGATGCAGGCATAACAAGGTGAGCTAGATTGGCGACGATCAAACACTGTTAATTGACCGTCAAAACCCAATGCCGAGCCTGATACTAGAGGCGTTTGATGTGCTACACAACAAGCATTAATGAATTGCCGAGTAGAAAAGTTATCGGTGCAATCGAGCACTATATCAACGCTAGGTAGTAACTCATCGAGTAGTGCTTGCTCGGCTTTGGCAGCAATCGCATGGATTTGTATATTGGGATTGAGTGTTTCTAAAAAGGTTTTTGCAGACAATGCTTTACTTTTCCCAACCGAATCTTGGGAATACATAATTTGTCTTTGGAGGTTGGTTAACTCAACTTGATCATGATCAATCAAGGTGATCTTGCCAATGCCTGCTGCAACAAGATAGGGGGCTGTAGCACTACCTAAGCCCCCGCATCCAACGACTAGAACATGTGAGGCCAAGAGTTTTTCTTGGCCAAGCACATCGATTTCCTCAAGAAGCAAATGCCTGGAGTAACGCAGCAATTGCTCATCATTCATATACAGATATGTAGTCTAAAAATGAAATTATTCGAGCTTGGATGAGGAGCGCTTCACAGGCTCACCATTAATAAATGCCACTGCTTGTGAAAGCATGAAGTCATCTGCACTTCCCAATTCGACTGGTTTTTTGTTCTTGTCTTTTTCTTTTTCCTCAGGCGTCTTCTTCGCATTTTTTTCTTCAATGCGTTGCAACTCTTCCAGGCGACGTTTTTCGCGATCGGCAATTAACTTGTCTTCAGAGGACTGGGTATTTTTAAGGTGCTTCTCACTATCTACTTCACGCGTGATCAATACATCATCGGGATCACCATCTTTATTTTGATCGACTGCGATATCAGGTTTGATACCAAACGCCTGAATCGATTTACCGCTGGGAGTGTAGTAATAAGCGGTAGTAATTTTTAATGCAGAATCATTTGAGAGTGGGCGAACTGTCTGAACAGAGCCTTTGCCAAAACTCGTTTTACCAATAATGGTCGCGCGTTTGTAATCTTGCAGGGCGCCCGCAACAATCTCTGAAGCAGAGGCGGAGTAGGCGTTAACCAATACGACCATTGGCAATTTCTTAAACATCTCAGGCACGCCAGCCAAAGGATCGCCAGGTTCATTGAGTCGATACATTGCGGGCGTGGCATTAAATACTTGTTGCGAGTCAGGTGACTGGCCTTTGGTTGAAACAATGACTGAGTCTGGCGGTAAGAATGCTGCGGCAACACCAACAGCGCCTTGCAGGAGCCCCCCACCATTGTTGCGGAGATCCAAGATGATGCCTTTCAGCTTGGGGTCTTGCGCCGCAATGTCGGTTAACTTTTTAGCTAGATCCGGCACAGTGCGTTCTTGGAAGCTAGTGATGCGAACCCAGGCAATATCGTTATCCAGAATTTTAGTTTTAACAGATTGAACTTTGATTTCAGCGCGCGTAATGGTTACTGGAAAGCTACGTTCTTCACTCTTGCGATAAATCGTTAAAGTAATTTTTGTGCCAGGAGTACCGCGCATAGTGCGCACTGCTTTGTCTAATGACATGCCGCGCACCGGTTTGTCATCTAGGCGAGTAATGAGATCGCCTGCTTGTAAACCAGCACGTGAGGCAGGAGTATCTTCAATTGGATTGAGAACTTTCACTACGCCATCTTCAGAAGTAATTTCGATGCCTAAGCCAGCAAACTTACCTGAAGTTTGCTCCTGCATCTCTTCAAAATCTTTTTTATCCAAAAAAGTGGAATGCGGATCTAAGCTGCTCACCATTCCTTTGACAGCATCCGTTAGTAACTGCTTGTCATCAATTGGTTGCACATAGTCATGCTTGATTTGTGCAAATACATTGGAGAGGGTGCGCAATTCATCCAATGGAAGCTGCGCATTCTGTTGTGCTGTAGCTGAGATTTGAATGGTTGCAAAAACGCCCGCAATCAGACCAACCGCGATGAGGGCAAAGTTTTTCAAAAATTGACGCATGTATTTTTAACCCTGATTCAAATAAAAATGTTTGATTGGCTTGAGGTTGTCATCCAATTCATAAACGAGTGGTACACCGTTGGGGACATTAATTTCCATGATATCGCTATCGGAGACTTGATCTAAGTACTTAATTAAGGAGCGAATACTATTGCCGTGCGCAACCAATAGAACACGTTTACCGGCTTTCAGTGCGGGTGCAATAGATTCATTCCATAAAGGGAGTACACGCTCCACATTGTCTTTAAGGCACTCACCCAAAGGAATGTCTGCAGCAGCTAATTTTGAATAGCGGCGATCATGTTGAGGGTTGCGCTCATCATGAGTCTCCAGGAGCGGTGGCCTTACATCATATGAACGGCGCCAAATATGTACTTGTTCATCGCCATATTCTGCAGCGGTTTCAACCTTATTAAGGCCAGTAAGGGCGCCATAATGGCGTTCATTCAGTCTCCAGCTATGAACTACCGGAATCCACATCAAGTCCATAGCGTCTTGAACATGCCATAGGGTGCGGATAGCCCTTCTCAAAACGGAGGTATAGGCAACATCGAACTCATAACCTGCTTTTCGCAGGTCTTCACCTGCAGCAAGGGCTTGTTCAGTCCCCTTGGGAGTGAGGTCAACGTCGGCCCAGCCAGTAAAGCGGTTTTCAAGGTTCCAGGCGGATTCGCCATGACGAATAAGGACAAGTTGTTTCATAGAGCCATTCTATAATCCGGTGATGAACTTTCTCACGCAAATTGATAATTTAGCGCTGATCGCCTTATTGGTAGTTTCAGGCATCGCGCTTTTCCTCCCTACATTATCTACGCTTATTAGCGGAAAAGGCTTGTCTCCCACCGAGGCAACCATTTGGATTAATCGCCGCAAGGCCTATGTATTTGATTTACGACCTGAAGAGGCCTTCAAACTGGGCCATTTGCCTGGCGCAAAACGCCTTTCTTCTGCGGACCTCGCTGCTAGTCTAGAAAAGATGAAATTGGACCGTAAACACCCTGTAGTCCTGGTGTGTGAAACAGGGTCTGAGTCACGTAAGGCAATTGGCCAAGTGCGCCAATTAGGCTTTTCTGAGGTTGCTACCCTGCAAGGTGGCGTTGCAGCCTGGAAGGCAGCCATTCTTCCATTGGTGAAATAAGAAAGAACCTATGCCTCCAGTCACGATGTATAGCACCCAAGTCTGTCCTTACTGTGTGATGGCAGAGAAATTGCTGCAAAAGAAGGGTGTACAAAATATTGAAAAGATTCTGATCGATCGCGATCCTGCCCAGCGCGAGATCATGATGACTCGAACCGGAAGACGTACTGTCCCTCAGATTTATATTGGCGATACCCATGTTGGGGGTTTCGATGATTTAGCCGCGCTCGATCGCGCAGGTAAATTGGATGCGCTCTTGGCTTAATGCTTGAAAAATTAATAAGGAATTTGTGATGACTGAAAATACTGCCGCTGCACCAGAAAATAATGAACAAGCCAAACAGCCTGGCTTTCGTATTCAGCGTATTTATTTGAAAGATTTGTCGCTTGAGCAGCCCAATGCACCCCAGATTCTCTTGGTGGCTGCAGAACCAACAGTTGAAGTTGAGGTGGATGTAGCGGTAAATCGCCTCAGCGATGAAATTTTCGAAGTCGCCTTGATCTCAACGGTTACAGCTAAGGTTGATGGAAAAGTGCTCTTTTTAGTAGAGGTAAAACAGGCTGGAATTTTTGAATTCAACCACATTCCACCAGAGCAAATTGACCCTATGTTGGGTATTGCTTGCCCGACGATTTTGTATCCATATTTACGCTCTAACATTGCTGATGTGATTGGTCGCGCAGGCTTCCAACCCATTCATCTCAATGAGATTAACTTCCACGGCATGTATGAGCACCGTATCCGTCAGGCCCAAGAGGCGGCGCTTGCAGAAGCCAAGGGAAGTCTTCCTAACTAATTTCATTTACGAGCTCTCAGAATCATGAAAGTGACGCTGCTTGGAGCTGGTGCTTGGGGAACAGCCATGGCTGCACAAGCAGCTCGCCACCTCCCAAGTGCAGATGTATGCCTTTGGTCCCGTAGCTCTGCACAAATTGCGGAGATTAAAAAGGCCGGTCAAAACCAGGCGTATTTACCGGGCGCAACTTTGCCAAGCGGTCTTGAGTTAGAAGCTCATTTTGAGAAGGCTATTGCTAGATTGTCGTCAGATGATCTTTTGGTGATTGCCACGCCAATGGCGGGTTTGTCTGACACTATTTCTCAGATATTAGAGCTCGCGAAGCACCCTTTACACATTGTGTGGCTATGTAAAGGGCTTGAGCCCGATACGGCACTCTTGCCACATCAAGTGGTTGAGCGCCAAGACCGTTTACATCACCATGGTTTAGTGCATTCTTACGGCGCTTTATCGGGTCCCAGTTTTGCTAAAGAGGTTGCGCAAGGAATGCCTTGCGCCTTAACCGTTGCAAGTAAGTCCAAGACTTTATGTGAGATTGTTCAAGCCGCTTTTCATCATGGCAATATGCGCATCTATGCAAGTGATGATTTGATTGGTGTGGAATTGGGCGGCGCCATTAAAAATGTCCTAGCGATTGCCGCTGGAATTGGTGATGGTCTCGATCTTGGGCTCAATGCCCGCGCAGCGGTGTTAACGCGCGGTCTTGCCGAGATGATGCGTTTGGTGAAGGCCGCTGGCGGCAAGTCTGAAACATGCATGGGTTTGACTGTCGTGGGCGATTTAATTTTGACAGCTACTGGCGATCTGTCTCGTAACCGCCAGGTGGGCCTTGCACTAGCAGCCGGCAAATCTTTACAAGAAATTTTAGATAACTTGGGGCACGTAGCTGAAGGTGTTTTATGTGCCGCTGCAGTAGGTAATCTAGCTAAGCGCTTAGGCGTTGAAATGCCCATTACAGCCAGCATGGGTGAGGTGCTTGCAGGCAAACTCACTCCATTGGAGGCTGTTACTAAATTGATGGGGCGCGACCCCAAAATTGAAACTTAGTTACCGCCTGTAAAAGCGCTTTGACGCCAGGCTTCATACACCACAATGGCGACCGTATTGGATAGATTGAGACTGCGACTGCCATCTTGCATGGCTAAGCGCATGCGATTTGGGGCGGGTATAGAGTCCCTCACTTCATCGCTAATCCCTTTTGTTTCAGAGCCAAAGACAAAATAGTCATTGGTCAAATAGATGCCTTCATGAAACTTCCCAGAACCTTTGGTAGTTAAAGCAAATATCCTATCGACTGGTGGCTTTTCATTCTCAAGAAATGCTTTCCAACTAGCATGTACTTTTACCTTAGCAAACTCGTGGTAATCAAGCCCTGCGCGGCGCAATTTCGCATCTTCCATGGGGAAACCCAAGGGCTCTATCAGATGTAATTTTGCGCCCGTATTTGCGCATAGGCGAATGATATTGCCAGTATTTGGAGGGATTTCAGGTTCGAATAAGACGATATTAAACATGGAGAGTTTTAGTTTGTTGTGGCTCTAGAGTGCGCAGCACCGCCCAATTGATTACGCGCGATACCCCATTGTCCTTCAGAATGCGCGCGATTTCATTGAAGGTTGCTCCGGTAGTCATGACATCGTCGAATACCACCACTGTTTGTTGCTCTAATTGGGCGCGATAGAGCGGATTAATATAAAACTGATCGCGAATCGCTAGTTCACGCGCTGATCTGCTAGCTAATGCTTGCTGTACCGGATGATGGCGGCGCAATAAAACGTTTGGGAGTCTTTGCATCTGCTCTGGGCATTGAATACGACGCGCAATTTCCCAACTTTGATTGAAGCCTCGCATCGCGAGTTTTTCTTTGCTTAATGGCACTGGTAAGAGAAAGTGAGCATGATGGGTTTTTAAGTCCCTCGAAATGAATTGATCCCATACTTGCGCCAGCCCATGCGCATAAGCTAAGCGCTTTTGGTATTTGAGCAAGTGCAATGCGTTTTGCAAACAACCGAGATAGCGATCAAGGCAAATAGTTTGATCAAAATAGGGCGGTGTCCTGATGCACTGAATGCAATGACCTTGGGATGCCTCATCTGCTTGTAGTGGGACGCCGCACTGCAAGCAACATACGTAATTGAATAGGCCATTTGCTGTCAGTTGAGTAGTGCATTTGAGGCACAAACTATCGCGCTGAAACGATCCACAGGAAATGCATGAGGTTGGCAGAATATGGGCACAAACCGAGGTGAAAAGATTGTTCAATGAGCGCATGGGGCGCTGAGTATACTGAGGCAATGACCCAATCAATCAGATGGCTACAGGATGAAATTGCAGATCGAATGCTGCAAAAACTGGACATTGTGAAGCTGGAGGCAAAAGACCTTTTGCTGATCCCAGATTTCCCTGGGGCACACCTGCAGTTTTTAGCGAAACGTTTCCCCAATGCGTCAATTCATAGCGCGCAGGAGCTTGATGCAAGCAAAGAGCCCTTGCGATTGAGGGTTTCTAGATTCTGGCGCTCGATATTTAAAAAAGACACGCGATTTTCCTTGGAGGCCTACCTCAAGACGGGGCGGATTGATTTACCCAATAATTCAGTGGATTTAATTTTTAGCGATTTGCTCATCCAAGACTTGGCTGATCCTAAGCACTTTTTAGGCGAGTGCTGGCGGGTATTGCGGGAGGGTGGATTACTTACTTTTAGTTATCTTGGCCCAGATACCGGTAAGGAGCTCGGTGCAGAATTGCCTATTACCGAGATTCAGCCCAAAAAACTCGCAAGTCCTTGGGATATGCACGATATGGGGGATGCATTGCTTGGTGTGCGTTTTGCCGATCCTGTTATGGATATGGAATTGCTCCATTTGGACTACGAATCACCAAAATTGCTAATTGATGATGCAGTCAACCTTGGATTGATCGAAAAGCCTGCTGCTAGCACATCAAATATTGGGGGTTTACCCAACAAGCTGACCCTAGAGTTAGTTTATGGGCATGCTTGGGCGGTTGGAAAGCACCTTGCAAAAGCACAAAATCAGCTTGCTTATATTGATGTAAATCAAATCGGACGCAAGACTAGGAGTGATTCTGCTTAAGTGTAAGTGCTTACTATCATTTAGACCATTGTCAAGATTGGTTAAGGCACTGTTTATGCGGTTTGTTGATATACCTAATTAACCCTATAATCTTGGCTGGATGTATTGGCTTGATACCGCTTTTTGGACTATCTGAGGCTGTTTTGCCCCAGGTATTCACGACAATAAACAGAGAATAAGATGAATTTATTTGGAAAAGTCACTAGGGCTTCGCTCTATTTAGTAGCAGCCTTTGGAACTGCATTTGCTCACGCAACTGAAAACATGCCTGGCGGCCCCGCTGTAAACCAGCTCAATTTTGCAGCTCCTGCAACCAAAATCATGGCTCAAATCCATTGGTTGCATTGGATGATGTTGGTTATCTGTGCTGTCATTTTTGTGGGTGTTTTTGGGGTGATGTTTTATTCCATCCTCAAGCACCGCAAATCCTTAGGCCATAAATCAGCCTCATTCCATGAAAGCATCACTGTTGAAATTCTATGGACAGTCGTGCCATTGCTCATCGTGATTGGTATGGCATTGCCTGCGACAAAAACAGTTGTAGCGATGAAGGACACCACCAATTCTGATATCACCATTAAAACGACTGGTTACCAGTGGAAATGGGGATATGACTACATTAAGGGCGAAGGCGAAGGCATTAGCTTCTTATCCACCCTCTCTACTTCGCGTGAAGCGATCAATAACTTGGTGCCAAAGTCAGATACTTACTTGATGGAAGTAGATAACGAGATGGTCGTGCCGGTTGGTAAAAAGATTCGTTTAATCACAACGGCTAATGACGTGATTCACTCATGGACAATTCCAGCGTTCGGCGTAAAGCAAGATGCTATTCCTGGATTTGTGCGTGACACCTGGTTTAAGGCTGAAACGATTGGTACTTTCCGTGGTCAGTGTTCTGAGTTGTGCGGAGCTGAGCATGCTTTTATGCCGATCGTTGTCAAAGTAGTTTCCCAGGAGGATTACACCAAATGGGTTGAGCAGAAGAAAAAAGAAATGGCTGCTGCTTCAGATGATCCTTCCAAGATTTACACACTAGATGAGCAAAAAGAGCGTGGTGCCAAAGTGTATGCCGCCAATTGTGCTGCTTGCCATCAGGCCAACGGTAAGGGAATGGGAGCTTTCCCAGCATTAGATGGCAGCAAAATGGTTCTTGGCCCTAAAGCCGATCAGATCCACCTGGTACTCAACGGGAAGAATGCGATGCCTAAATGGGGTGGCGTAATTTCTGATGGTGATATTGCTGCTGTGATTACGTACGAACGTAACGCTTGGGGCAATAAAACTGGTGAAGTGATTCAGACTCAAGAAGTTGCAAATGCTCGCGCAGCAAACTAATTAACTTATTTAGATATAACTAACTCGGAGTAATCCATGAGCACAGTCTCTACTACCATTGACCACGCACACGATCACGCGCATGATGATCACACGCCACACGGTTGGCGTCGTTGGTTGTTCGCAACCAACCATAAAGACATTGGCACGATGTATTTGATGTTCTCGTTTATCAGTCTGTTGGCTGGCGGAACGATGGCTTTGGGTATTCGTTTGGAGTTATTCCAGCCGGGCTTGCAATTTTTCCGCCCTGAGTTCTTTAATCAGCTCACCACCATGCATGGTTTGATCATGGTGTTCGGTGCGATCATGCCAGCCTTTGTTGGCTTTGCGAACTGGATGGTGCCATTGCAAATTGGTGCTTCAGATATGGCCTTTGCACGTATGAACAACTTCAGCTTCTGGATTCTTCCAGTAGCTGCTTGTTTATTGTTTGGCTCTTTCTTTGCACCAGGCGGTGCACCTGCTGGTGGTTGGACTATCTATGCACCATTGACTAATCAAATGGGCCCTGGCTTAGATATGGCGATTTTTGCCCTCCATTTATTAGGTGCTTCTTCCATCATGGGTTCGATCAATATCATCGTGACCATTTTGAATATGCGCGCTCCTGGCATGACATTGATGAAGATGCCCATGTTCTGCTGGACTTGGTTGATTACTGCTTACTTGTTAATTGCTGTGATGCCTGTATTGGCTGGCGCAATCACCATGGTGTTGACTGATCGTCATTTCGGTACCAGCTTCTTCTCTGCAGTTGGTGGTGGCGACCCGATCATGTTCCAGCATATTTTCTGGTTCTTTGGTCACCCAGAGGTTTACATCATGATTTTGCCTGCGTTCGGCATCATCAGCGAGATTATTCCTGCATTCTCCAGAAAAACCTTGTTTGGCTATAGCTCCATGGTTTATGCCACTGCATCCATTGCGATTTTGTCCTTCATTGTTTGGGCGCATCACATGTTTGCAACCGGTATGCCGGTGACAGGCCAACTGTTCTTTATGTACGCAACCATGTTAATTGCGGTTCCAACAGGTGTGAAGATTTTTAACTGGGTTGCAACCATGTGGAGAGGGTCGATGACCTTTGAAACCCCGATGTTGTGGTCAGTTGGATTTATTTTCGTATTCACCATGGGTGGATTTACTGGGTTGATTCTGGCAATGGCTCCAATTGATATTGGCCTACAAGATACCTACTACGTGGTAGCGCACTTCCACTATGTATTGGTTGCTGGTTCCTTGTTTGCGATGTTCGCTGGTTTCTATTACTGGTGTCCAAAGTGGACTGGCTATATGGCTAGTGAAACCCGTGGCAAGATCCATTTCTGGGCTTCCATGATTTTCTTCAACATCACCTTCTTCCCAATGCATTTCTTGGGCTTGGCAGGTATGCCACGTCGTTATGCAGACTACCCAACCCAGTTTGCTGATTTCAATATGATTGCTTCGATTGGTGCCCTCGGTTTTGGTTTGGCTCAGGTGTATTTCCTGGTATTTGTTGTATTGCCTGCGTACCGTGGTCAAGGTCAAAAAGCACCGATGAAGCCTTGGGATGGTGCCAAAGGTTTGGAGTGGACAGTGCCTTCACCGGCACCCCACCATACTTTTGAAACACCTCCAAGTGCAGAACAAATGCATGAAGCCGGAATTTAATTCCAGCTCTAAGGAAGCCCTAGCTGCGAATAATCGCAGAATGGGGCTTACCCTTTTGAGTATCGCTGTCATATTTTTTATTGGCATCGTTCTCAAGCGGAGTGTTTTGGGTTAATCCCAACCAAGTTGATATGGCAGGCCTGCAAACGCTTAATCGTCAAATATTGCTGAAGCTATTAATAGTGTCAGTAATGATGTTTGGTTTTGGCTATGCCCTAGTGCCGATGTACAAAGCTTTATGTGAAGTAACTGGTATCAATGTTTTAACGAATAAGAATGACTATGGTGTGCGTGCCTATAGCCCGAATAAGGTTGGCAACACCCAAGTAGATTATTCCCGTGTGATTACGGTTGAGTTTGATTCCAATAGTCGTGGGCCGTTTTCATTTCGCCCACTAAAGAATTTTTTGGAAGTGCATCCTGGTGAAATGATGCAAATTGATTATCAGGTATCCAATAATTTGGATCGTGCTGTGCAGGCTCAGGCCATTCCCAGCTACGCTCCTAAGGTGGCTACCGAGTATTTCACTAAGCTGGAATGTTTTTGTTTTCAGCAGCAAACTTTAGCTGCACATGAAACAAAGACAATGCCGGTGGTTTTTATTATTGATGCTGGTTTACCGCAAGATGTGAAGACGATTACCTTGTCTTACACATTCTTCGAGGTAGGCGAGGGTCAACATGCAGTACCTGAAGCGCCTAAATCGAAGGTGGCCTCATGAAAAAGAAAAGTTCTTTTTTGCAGTCAATGATTGCTGTGATGTGGGCTTTTTTAGGTGTGCGTAAGAAATCGGGTTTACAAGACGATGTAGCTTCGTTGAGTTTTATCCACATTATTATTGCGGGAGTGCTGGGCGCTTTGATTTTTATGAGCGTGCTCCTCCTGATTGTTAAAGCAGTTGTGTCCCATTGATTATTTTTTGATTGAATAGAGGAAATACGATGTCATCCAATTCAACCCCATACTATTTTGTCCCTGGACTGTCTAAACATCCAGTCGTGACGGCCATTGGCTTAATTGCTTTTGGTTTTGGCATGACTGGCTGGGTAAACCACACAAGCTGGGGCGGTCCTTTGGCGATTGCCGGTGTCGTATGGGTGCTCTTTTCTCTCTACCACTGGTTTGGTGACACGATTGCTGAATCAAATACTGGTAAGAATGGTGCAAACGTCGACGTTTCCTATCGCTGGTCGATGGCTTGGTTCATCTTCTCAGAAATTATGTTCTTTGGTGCTTTCTTTGCTGCTTTGTTCTATTCACGCAATATTGCAATGCCTTGGCTCGGTTCTGTTGAAGGCAAATTACTTTGGCCCAACTTTACAGCGGTATGGCCGAATGCCGGCCCTGCTGGCTTGATCCCTCAGTTTGAGACGATGGGTCCTTGGCCAATCCCAACAATCAATACATTGTTGCTTTTAAGCTCTGGTGTGACTGTGACCTATGCACATCATGCTTTGCGTGAAAATCACATCAAGCAGGCCATTATTGGTTTGGCTGCAACAGTCAGCTTGGGTTTCATTTTCTTGTGCTTCCAGGGTTTTGAGTACTACCACGCATACCATGAGCTTGGCTTGAAATTAACCTCTGGTATTTATGGCTCCACCTTCTTTATGTTGACTGGTTTCCATGGATTCCACGTATTCTTGGGTGGCTTGATGTTGGCAATTGTTTTGCGTCGCGCAATTCGCGGGGACTTCACTGCTGAGCATCATTTCGCGTTTGAGGGTGCGGCTTGGTATTGGCACTTTGTTGACGTAGTCTGGCTTGGTCTTTACATCGCTGTTTACTGGATGTAATGAGAGACAGAAATCGGGGCTTAAAGCCCCGATGTGTTTTATGGCCTTTGCATTCTTAAGCTGTTTACCTGACTCCCACCTGAATACCGGTAGACTCAATTAGCCCAAAGTAGTGAGCAATCCAGATTCCTGCAAATAATGCGATTGATAAGCCAATGCGTAACATCAAAGAATGAATCATTCTTGAGCTGCCGCCTTTATCTCGCATCATAAAGAATAGGGCGGAACCAAGACTGCCAACAATCATTAATAATGCTATTGCTATAACCCATTTCATTCTGCGAACCCCTTGAATATATTTACGAGCCTCATCGGCTCTCGTCTAGTCGCTACTGTATCAGCCCTTTTTGTAATTGGGGTGGGTTGTGCTGCAGGAGTCTGGCAACTTGATAGAGCTCACCAAAAGATGGCCTTATCGCAAAGCATGGCTGAGCATGCCCAATTACCGCCATTGGCTTTAAATGGTCGCTCTTGGACTCTGGAAGAGGTATTACAACGGCGTGTTATTGCTAAAGGGCATTACTTGCCCAGTCAAACTATTTGGCTCGATAACCGCCCCCGTCCCATACCAGCAGGTGGTGCTGATAGCGCCGCTCAGTCTGGTTTTTTTGTCATGACACCCCTGCAATTGCAGGGCAGCGATGCCGTGTTGTGGGTAAACCGAGGCTGGGCTCCCCGTAACAATGAAAACCGTACAGAATTACCACCTGTCAGCACCCCCGATGGCCTTGTTGTAGTTGAGGGTATTGCTTTAGCAAATCCAGGCAAGGTGTATGACTTGGGTAAAAATGATGGACCTATTGTCAGGCCCCGGATTGAGCAGAATTTAGATTTAGCAAAAGAGGCGAATTTGCACCAGTGGCAACAGCTGCCATTTATATTGCGCGAAACCAATGTAGATGGCTTAGATGGTTTGGCGAGGAGTTGGGCACCCCCAACAACAGGAGTCGAGCGCCATTATGCTTATGCCTTCCAGTGGTTTGCTTTGGCATTGTGTGGCTTTATTTTTTGGCTGGTGACTGGTTTAAAACAATATCGGCAACAAGGTGGTGATCAGAGTGAATGAAAACGAAGTATTAATTCCGGCATCTCAAATGGATCCTTCAGCAATTAATGCACGCACTAAGCGTGGGCGCATACAAATGCTGTTTTTATTATTGGCCTGCGCTGCTCCAGTGCTAGCTTCTTATTTTGCCTACTATGTATATAAGCCTGAGGGTGGCAAAACGAATTACGGTACGCTGGTTCAGCCTGTCCAAGAAACCAATCCCGCTTGGTTTGCTTTACCTCTTCAAGGTAAGTGGACTTTATTGGCAGCTCGTCCAGCGGGCGATTGTACGGTGCAGAATACTAAATGCCTTGAAGCATTATTTTTGATGCGCCAATTGCGCGTAGCAATGGGCAGGGAAAGTAATCGCGTACAACTGCTGTGGGTGAATACCGATGGCAAGCAAGTGGACCCAGAAATAGCTCTTGCCTATGATCATGAAACCGCTGGTTTTACTGTTGAAGATCTGCCATCCAACCTAGAACTCAAAGCACAGTTTATGCAGTGGCTCAATCACGAAGGTGCAGGACAGCAAATCCAGCTGATCGATCCCAGTGGTGCAAAGATGATGTATTTTCCGGTGACTAATTCTCCTAAGGAGTTTGGCAGCATCAAGAAGGATTTAGAGAAGCTCCTGCGCATCAATTACAAGGGTGAAAAATTGCAATGAGCAGTATTGCTTTATTCCTCGAGCTTGCGGTCATTGCAATTGTCTTTGCAGGCTTGCCTTTGACTTATCTGTGGCAAAAGCGCGAGTATGGTTTTTTTGAAAAACTCAATTGGCTCTTAGTCTTCATGACATTTGATCTGATTGTGTTCGGTGCTTTTACCCGTCTGAGTGATTCTGGATTGGGTTGTCCTGATTGGCCAGGTTGCTATGGCACCTCTAATCCATGGCACGCTCTGGGAGATATTCAGGAGGCAAATGCCGCTTTTCCGACAGGGCCTGTATCACTTGCAAAAGCATGGATTGAAATGATTCATCGCTACCTAGCAATGACAGTTGGTACATTAATTGTGGTGCAACTGCTTATGGCGTACAGCAAGGTGAAGTCGCTTGGCACTAAACCACTGTATGGCAGTTTGGGTTTATTGCTCTTGGTCTGTATTCAAGGGGCATTTGGTGCATGGACAGTCACGCTGAAATTGCAACCCATTATTGTGAGTACCCATTTGCTCTTAGCAATCATTTTGCTTGGATGCTTAACAGCTTACGCAAATCAAGCATGCTTTCATAAAAGTGGAGAACTGGCCAATCAAGAGCGCTTGCCAGCTAAGGTACTCGCTGCTGCCTTTGGAGTCCTTGGCTTGCAAATTTTCTTAGGTGCCTGGGTCAGTACGAATTATGCCGTGCTGGCTTGCCCTGATTTTCCGACTTGCTTAGGCGCATTTTGGCCTGAAACTCAGTGGCAAGAAGGTTTTACGCTGTGGCGACAGTTAGGCCTCACCGCAGGAGGTGAGTATCTCTCCCCGACTGCATTACAGACTATTCATTGGGCGCATCGTCTTTTTGCTGTGCTCGTTTTACTTGTGCTGACCACTTTGTTTTTCGTTGCACGTCAGTTACCCCAGTTAAAGTCCCTATCCAAATTGCTGTTGGGGCTTTTAATTCTCCAGGTAATCACCGGAATTTCTAATGTGGTCTTTCAGTGGCCATTGTTGGCGGCTTTAATGCATACCGGCGGTGCAGCCGCTTTAGTGTTTTGTTTAGTACGAATGAGTTATTGGGCGAGCTGGAAATCCCCGATTCAATTAAGATAGAAGACCATCATGAGTAGCCCTAATTCCACTACCGCAGTCCCAATGCCTCGATGGCGTCAATATTGGGTCTTAACAAAGCCTCGGGTCACTCAGTTAGCCGTTTTTTGTGCCGTGATTGGGATGTTTCTTGCCACCCCTGGCATGGTCCCATATCCAATTTTGCTTGGCGGGATTGTTGGTATATGGCTATTGGCAGGCGCTGCTTTTGCAATGAACTGTCTAATTGAGCAAGCAGTTGATGCAAAAATGAAGCGGACATCTTGGAGACCTTCTGCTACAGGTGAGCTAAAGCCTATTCATATTGTGATTTTCTCGATCATTTTGGGCTCCCTTGGAATGGTCATTTTGTGGAACTTCACCAATCCCTTAACGATGTGGCTGACTGCTGCAACTTTTGTGGGTTATGCCGTGATTTATACCTGGCTATTAAAACCAGCGACTCCGCAAAATATTGTCATTGGTGGTTTGTCTGGGGCAATGCCGCCAGCCCTAGGTTGGGCCGCAGTGACTAATAGCCTGTCTGCTGAAGCATGGCTCTTGGTGTTAATTATTTTTGTATGGACGCCCCCACATTTTTGGGCTTTAGCTTTGTATCGTCGTGATGACTATGCACAATCCGGATTGCCGATGCTACCAGTCACGCATGGTGAGCGCTTCACTCTACTCAATATTTTGCTTTACACCCTGATTTTGATTGCAGCCACCTTACTTCCATACATCTATGGGATGAGTGGCTTGGTCTATCTGATTGCAGCCGTGCTTTTGGGTTTCCTCTTCTTGGCTTATGTCATTGCCTTATTTATCTCTTATAGTGATGCCTTGGCAAAGAGGACCTTCCGTTTCTCTATCACTTATTTATCACTCTTATTTGCAGCCCTGTTGATAGATCACTATTTCATTTAAGAAAATAATGAGAAATCCGCTCTATCGCCTTGGATCGTTAATCGCCGCCTCTATTTTGGCGTTTGCCCTATTGGGCTGCAGCCCAAAAGCCAGTTTTACGAATGTGGATATCACTGGAAGTACCGCATTTGGTAAAGACTTTAGCTTGCTAGATTCGGATGGTAAGACCAGAACATTGGAAGATTTCAAAGGCAAAGTGGTGGTCATGTTTTTTGGTTATACCCAGTGCCCTGATGTCTGTCCAACTACTTTGACAGAGATGGAGCAAGCAATGAACTTGCTAGGGCCCCAATCAAATCAGGTACAAGTTCTCTTTGTGACAGTCGATCCACAGCGAGATACGGCAGCGATACTAAAACAGTATGTACCGGCTTTTGATCCGCGTTTTCTGGGTCTACGACCAGCAGATGATGCTGCTTTAGACAAGGTTACCAAAGACTTTAAGATTTACTACAAGAAAGTGCCCGGATCGAGCCCGGGTTCATATACCATCGATCACACCGCAGGCAGCTATGCTTTTGACCGTAATGGGCAATTGCGATTATTTATCAAGCATGCGCAAGGTCCGCAGACCTTAGCGCAAGACTTGAAAGAGTTATTGAAACAGTAAAAAATTAAGCGGCTGGTGCTTGTAGCATCGTCCGCATTTTTTTTAGAGCGGACATCTCTATTTGGCGCACACGTTCGGCAGAGATGCCGTATTCATCAGCTAAATCATGTAATGTTTTTGTGCCATGACCATCCGCATCCATTGCTAACCAGCGAGATTGCACAATATTGCGGCTGCGCTCATCCAATGCCATCAAGGCATTGTTCAGCTGAGGTCCTTGGAGTGCATCGGTTTCAGCGGCGGCCATCATTTCAGTAGGCTCCTGAGTGCTATCACTGAGCCACTGAATGGGTGCGTAGGCAGCATCTTCGTCGCTATCATCACTGTCCAGTGCAACATCACCGCCAGCCAAGCGCATTTCCATTTCTCTGACATCGGACCCCTTAACATCGAGGGCTTTTGCAAGCGCCTCAATTTCACCAGGAGTTAATGCGCTGAGAGTCGGTTTATTGCTGCGTAAATTGAAGAACAACTTACGCTGTGCTTTGGTAGTGGCGACCTTAACGAGGCGCCAGTTTTTGAGAATATATTCATGAATCTCGGCTTTGATCCAATGAATTGCATAAGATACTAAGCGTGCTCCCTGATTAGGGTCATAGCGCTTCACAGCCTTCATCAAGCCCACATTACCTTCTTGTATCAGGTCGGCGTGTGGAATGCCATACCCAAGATACTGGCGCGCAACGGAGACGACTAAACGTAGGTGTGATAACACCAGGGTTTTGGCGGCATCCACATTTTCAGTGCGACGAAATTCTTGCGCAAGATGGAGTTCTTCAGCAGCACTGAGCATGGGGACGCGATTAACGTAATTAATGTAGGCATCGAGTGTCCCAACCCCGAGCGATGGCAACATTGGAAAAGCAAGCGAACCACCAGCAGTCTGCGCTGCTGGCAATGTTTGCCTGGCTTGCACTAGCGGTTTATCAGCTTTCTTTTGAATCATTTTTTTGTATTTTGTAGGTGTGTATAAGCTCTATTTTAGCACTCCTGTCAAGAGACTGCTAATGCTTTTTTACTTTTGTAAGTAACTGATTTAATTGAATAATTCTTCTGAATATTGCTTGGCAGTGAAGGGGACTAGGTCGTCAATTCCCTCACCTTTTCCAAGAGCCAGAATGGCTGGTTTTGGGCCATCTTTCAGAGTATGGGCAAGGGCGCAGATGACACCCCCTTTTGCAGTGCCATCGAGCTTCGTCACGATGATTCCGGTAAGACCAAGGGCTGCATGAAATGCCTTGACTTGACTCAAACCATTCTGACCGGTGTTTCCATCCAGAACGAGTAAGGTCTGGTGTGGTGCCCCGGGTAGGGCCTTGCCGATGACGCGCTTGACCTTCTTGAGCTCTTCCATCAGGTGGTCTTGCGTTGCCAGACGTCCAGCCGTATCAATAATGAGAATATCGCTTTTGCGTGAGATGGCCGAATGGATAGCGTCATGTGCTACTGCCGCTGCGTCACCACCTTCTTGGGTGATGACATCAACCTGGTTGCGCCCACCCCACTCTTGCAATTGATTGCGTGCCGCAGCGCGGAAGGTATCGCCAGCGGCCAATAGGACTGATTTACCCTGCGATTGAAAGAGTCGACATAACTTGCCAATGGTGGTTGTCTTGCCCGCCCCATTCACGCCAATTACTAGCCAAACTTCAGGGCTACCTATGAAGGTATGGGTATATAAGGGGTTGGGTGAGGGCTCTATGGCGCCAAGTAATGCAGCGACCTCTTGGATGAGAAGCTGTTGTAAGTCTTCAGGGGTAGATGCCTTTTCTGACTTTGCTGCCTTACGCAGCTTAATCATCAATTGCTCAGTGGTGGGTAGTCCCACATCACTTTGGATGAGTGTCTCTTCGAGAGTCTCAAACCAAACTTCGTCAGTTTGGTTTGATTTAAATAGAGAACCGAGGGTTTTACGTAGGCCGAACATAATCGATACAATTTAAAAGATGCATCTTATCAATTTAATTTTTGGAGATACAGTGATCTTACAGATGCGCAGCGTTTTACCGCGGCTTTCTTTGCTTTTCTTGCTCTGTATGCCCTTATTGGCATGCGCTGAAGCAAATCAGACTGCTGATACTCATGAGTACCAACTCTCGAATGGCCTCAAACTCATTGTGAGGGAGGATCATCGCGCTCCTACTGTGGCACATATGGTTTGGTATCGCGCAGGATCAATTGATGAAACCAATGGTCGCACTGGCGTAGCCCATGTCCTTGAGCATATGATGTTTAAGGGTACCGATCAAGTAAAAGCTGGTGAATTCTCCCGCTTAGTTGCTGCTGTTGGAGGGCGCGAGAATGCCTTTACCAATCGTGATTACACCGCCTTCTTTCAGCAGGTTGAAAAATCTAAATTAAACGATGTGATGAAGCTAGAGGCCGACCGCATGTCTAATCTCAATTTTGATGATGCGGAATATGCCAAAGAAATTCAGGTGATCATGGAAGAGCGGCGCTTACGCACCGAAGATAATCCAGCAAGCCTATTA
>Ga0364922_10006_pt1 | contig 121336 bp, 109 predicted proteins | sample ExccelJu500001D4_2_FD_206955 | JGI IMG/M metagenome (GOLD analysis project Ga0364922, IMG submission 206955) | Enriched cells from Trout Bog Lake Hypolimnion, Wisconsin, USA - BchlTB.June20.5000.01.D4 | ecosystem: Environmental > Aquatic > Freshwater > Lake > Hypolimnion/Profundal zone | place...
GCCGGTGGAGGAGGACCGCTTTGTCATTTACGAATTGTTCGTGCCGGCTTCACTGCGCCGGCGCGGTATCGGCACTTGGCTGCTCGCCGCAGCTGAAGAGAAGGCGAGGGGCCTTGGTCACAGGTCAGTAATACTCATTCCAAGGACAATGGATACGACATTTGACCAACGAAGTTTGGAAGAGTGGTATGCCAGCAAGGGCTACGTTCCGCTTGAAGACGATGGGAATGGCGCTTACGTCAAGCAGGTAGGCTAATGAACATTCGCGCAATCGAGAGCATGCCTTCTAAATAATGTGGAGTGTGACCGGCCGGCTTTGCCGGTATTTCACCTTCTTGGAGTTCGCGATGAAGAAACCTCGGATGAAACCATATGCATGTGGCTTGACTTTAGCGGCAGTGCTTCTTGGCATTCCACTACTGGGATGGGCGCAACACACACAGCAAGATATCGATCACATTAATCACTGTACTGATTTGATGTCGAAGGATAACCATCTCTCCGACGGCATAAATTCCATAAACCAAATGATCTCCTACAAGAAGGGAAACCTGCGTTTCCCCTCGGGCATGGAAGACTTGAAGTCCCAAATGCTCCGCAAGGTCGAGGCTTTGGAATCGGAAAATGGGACCACCGACCTGGAGGCATTGAAGAGGACGCTGCTCACAAAGAGCTTGGGGATCCTTAGGACTGAAGAGGCGGAATGTTCTGATACCGATCAAAACAAATCGTGGCGATCCATGAGATTGGAAGAGATCGGTCACACTCTTGACTTGCTTGGACAAGCTGAAGACGCGATCCCCGTATTCCGACGGTGCATAGCGCTGGATCAAGACTTCGCACCTTGCTACGAAGCGATGGGACAGGCTTTCTTGAGTCTGAATCGAAAGCCAGAAGCTAGAGATGCGTTCAAGAAGACGATAGAAATAGGCGGTTTCAATGAACGGAATGCCAAGTACATCGAATTTGCAAGGCATAACCTTGCAATGTTAGACCGGGAAGACGCGGCCCGTGGGGAGGCTCCGGTAAAGGATGCAGCTAAACCTACTCAACATGCTTTTGGCACGGGGTTTTTCGTCAGCAGCGATGGGGAAATACTTACAAACAACCACGTCGTGGCAGGCTGCCGCAATCTCACGATCAAAGGGGGGCTCCCTGTGCAGGTGATCAGCAGGAACCCGGCATCCGACCTGGCCGTCGTGAAGGCAGAAATTAGACCAGACCAAATCGCCGTTTTCAGAAGCGGCCCCTCACCAAAACTCGGTGATACAGTTGTGACCTTCGGTTTCCCATTGCCAGGAGTCCTCTCTTCCGAGGGGAACGCTTCCACGGGGATTCTCAGCGCCACGGCTGGTCTACAAAATGATATTAGGTTTGTGCAGATCAGTGCGCCGGTGCAGCCGGGCAACAGTGGTGGTCCAGTCTTCGATACGAGTGGCCACGTGATTGGGGTCGTCGTAGCCAAACTCGATGCCATGCGGGTTGCACAATTCACCGGAGATATTCCGCAGAACGTGAATTTTGCAGTTCATTGGTCAGAGGTTCGTGCGCTACTGGACGAACAGGGCATCCGATACAAAAAACTTCCCTCTCAACAGCCCATTGGTACACGCGCGGTAGCCAAGATCGGTGCGCAAATCTCGGTCATGCTGGACTGCGTCCAATAGCACCGCGATGGACCTGCATGGGGAGAGTGCCCGCGTTCCGATACCTCAAACTCAGCTAAATCCATCCAGCCCGGCAGGCAGGATCGGTATCGGCAAACGCCGATTGGACGGGAAATCGCCGAAGCCCGTTGGGCACCGAATCCTGGCCAACCTGCGGGGACCTACTCATCCGTCCTCAATGAGCGACTCGGCGATAATGCGTAAACTGAGAATTGCGGCGCGGATTAATTCCGGTTTGGCGACAATACGCCCGGAAATCCCTTCTAGCGCTTGACCTTGGCTTTTTTCTTTCTTGCAGCTCGATCAACGCTCTTACGGACAACAAGAGTTTTGAGTTGATCAGCAAGGCTGCGCCGCGAAACAAGGTCTATCAAATTATTTCCAAGATCAACTTGCCAAGAGATCGAACCAGTCATTCCATCAATGCGTCCATATCCCGGAGCCATAGCAGGAACGCCATGCAGTTTTGGTACTTCGTGCTTGGCGAGGTTCATGCGCAGTGCCTCGATACGCTTGAACAGGGGATCCGTGAGATTCACCGCACGATCCATTTCCTTCGCGTATGCGGGCTTCCTCCGTAAATGGGCGAGTTGATCCTGATAATACATACCGGCAAGCTTCGAGTGGCCCGCCTGTTGCACCACTGGCTTCTGGGCATCGCGTTTTAAATCCTTAACGCGCTGACGCCAGGTCCGCAGTAGTTCGTAGACCGCGAAGATCCACATCTGGCTGAGGGCCGACACGATGAGCGTGGCAGGAAAGGGTGTGCGTTCGATCTCGATGAGTTCCCGTAAGAGATCGCGCTCCAAGTCTCGCAGATACATATCAACGAGCATCAGGTTCTGACCCTGCATCGAGAGAAACAGGTCATCGAATAAGGGCAGCTTCCATAGCAGCTCGGCAAACGAAATAGGTTCTTCGGCCATGATAGTTCGAAGTTTACGTCGATGTAAGAAAACCTGGGACTGCCCCTAGCCTCTTGCAATAGCATTGCTCTCTGTTCTACTTCTTCGAAGGTTTCACGCTGCACTCCTCGCAGAATGTGAGAAGGAATCCCTCAGCATCGAGATTAGCGTCTTTGCATTTTCGCAGAAGACTTCCCAAATGGGCCTCCCCTATTATCGCGAGAACGCGATCATGCTTAGCAATCTGAGATTGAATTTGAGCAAACATGTGGTCCTCGCGTTTGATGTGATGATTCAAACGGTAACGCCCCATAATCAACGTGGAGTTTTGTTCCCCGACCTTATCCCAAGCGTAATACTCAGGCGATGGTCGTCCAGCAAGAAAGGCTGTGAGATTTTCAGGCAGCGGAACAAGGCGTGCGCTGTCAAACTCTGCGGGGATCGGCGGATCAAACAGGATGTCTCCAAATGTTGGCGCGTCGTTCGGAAGACCAAGCTCCTCCCAATGGATTCCTTGCTTTTCGCAGACCATTTGTGTCGCCGACTTCAGAACGAAATTTCCGTAGTGGTCCCACTCCTCCAGAACCACCTCAACACCTTTGGCTAGGAGAAGCTGGAGAGCTTTGCGAAACTTATCCGCCCACTTGAACGTCGTCAACTGCTGACCGTGAGTAGTGCCACACAAAAAGAGAGTCTTGGACATGACTTATATATTGTCTACCAATGTCGTCGCTTCCCCAACGCTGCGAGAAGCTAACCGTTCGCAGTTTACCGCGAATGAGTAGGGCGTCCTAAGAATAAGTACCGGGACCTCGACCAGTGTGGCGTGATCGCCGAATTGTCCATTACACCCGGGTGAGGGGCTAACCGGAAGTATTTCTCAACTGTCGAGAACAGGGCAAACCACTTATCGACAATTAGTTATGAAGAATCGGTGAGATTACTCCCGGTAAACGCCGCAGGGTCTTAAAGTCATCGTTACGGGCGGATCGTCGCCAACTCGGCAGTTACTTTCGTTCAACAGATGCGGTGACCCCGCCCGTGCCTGCAGACAGGATGGGTAAACGGCGATTTCACCTTCTACGCGGTCCCGAACTCTCAATCTGGGAACCCAGCGTGGACAGGAGATCGTCTCCAGGAGTTCATTCCTTAACTGACGCAAAGCCGGTATCAGGACCGCTGACCGAAATTCAGATTCTTGTTCTACCCGACACTGTCGCGATGCCCCGCACTGCCTCCGCGCCACAACCGTGTGGGTAGTTTGGTTAGTACGCAAGTGGTATCTGACGTATGGCCCGTGACTCCGCCGGAACCCAGACCGGCCAGACCCGAATCGTGAGTTGTGATCGCCTGGTTTCGACAACTATCCATGCTATTTGGGGTCTGCCAATCAACGAGTTGTACACGTCAGGCCCTTGCCGCCCATTGATCCGATATCCGCCAGAGGCAAATCTTAGCGTGATTTTTTGGTCAAAAGTTGAGTAATCCGCCGGGGTTTGATCGTATACAGGATATATGTCGGCTCTTCCCATGACATTGAATACGACAGCCGAAACCGAAACGGCAAAGATTGCGCGAGGCTTACGTGAGAGGGATATGGAGCTTCTTGCAGACCTGGTGGAGCGCAGTCAGCATCGACTGGTGCGCTACCTGCTATACCTCACCGGGAGGCGAGAGTATGCGGAGGACCTTGCGCAGGAGACCTGGATTCGCGTGCTGCAACGGGGCAGCCAGTACAACGGGCGCCAGCGGTTTGATCCATGGCTATTCGCGATCGCCCGCAATTTGGCAATAGATTACCTCCGGAAAAAACGAAAAGCGGTGCAGACAGATTCCTTGCCAGATGATCCCGATGCAATGCTGCTGTTACCCTCTTCCGATCCTTCCCCGTTCGAAGCCGCGGCCCGAAGCGAAGACGCAATGCGTCTGGCCGGCCGTCTGCAGATTCTGCCACCGCTGTATCGCGAGGCTTTGCTGCTGAGGTTTCAAGAAGACCTGTCTCTTGCGGAGATGGCTCAGGTTTTGGGTGCCCCTGTAACAACGGTGACGTCCAGAATCTATCGCGGTCTTGCAGCACTGAGATCCGCATTTGAGGAAGGGGGTGATTCGCCTGGAGTGTGACAAGAGATTTCGCGAGCTTATCGACAGGTCTTTTGTAGAAGAGGTTTCAGAGGGCGAAAGACAGCTCATCCATGACCACATCCGCGACTGTGATGGCTGCAAGCGCTACGTCGAGCTAACTGCGCGTACGATTCGGGGGTTGCGGGAATTCACCTTTACCAGTGAACCAGATTCGAATGCCCAGGTCCGTGAGATTCTTGCGCATCATACCGAGACAATGCGCCAGCACAACGTGCAATTCAAGGTCTGGGTTGCATTCGCCGTAGCGCTCTCGATGTCCATTGTGGGATCGGCACTTGTCTACCAGGTGGCCAAGCTCCTGACGGTCCCAATGCATTTCGACACTGCTCAAGTCCAGGCAGGCGTGCTCGTCTTTTGGCTGCTGCCATCTTTTTGCTCGGCCTTATGTCTGCTCGCGGCGCCTGGTGAGAATAGAGGTATTGCATGACACAGCAATCGGCGGTGCTTTTGATAGCGTTCTTGGCCGGGCTTGTAGTTGCGGCTGTCTTGTTGGGAACCGCAAGACGGAAAGTTCTACCCAGGTCTGCAATGGTCATCGCAGCACTGGCGATCCCGATTTGGGTAGTCTATTTTGCTTCCAGCCAGAGCCGTTCCTTACTTGCTTCCAAAGGATTTCTCAGTACCATGCCAGAAGCGCTTTGGTTTGGCTTGACGTTTGGCGTCTTCACCGCGGCTTTTTTCCTTGCCCTCGGATATCTTTATGGGGACGCAAAAAGGCGTCAAATGCCTGCTTGGGCCTGGGTGATTGCCGCTTTCCTCATACCCAATTTGATTGGATTCATCCTTTTTTTTGTGTTCCGAGGGCCTCTCCTTGGGCCTTGCAGTTCCTGTGGCAAGCCTATTCGAGGGGGAGAAGCATTCTGCTCACACTGCGGATGCTCGCAGGGTTCCAGTATCGGACGCATCGCAGTCTGACAATCGCACAATCTGAAGTAAAAAAGGTGGTAACAACCTTGCATCGCACAAAACGGAGGACGGTATGAAGCGCGAGCGCGCCTTGCAGGTAGTGTTGGTGTTGGTGGGCTTGTTCTATTGCTTTTGGGGCTATCTCCTGTTCGACGATCTGTGGCACTCGAGGTGGCTTAGCGGGCATAACGATGTCATGCCGATGTTCCTGAGCCTTAACACGGCGCTCGGGCCCTGTCTGTTGCTGGCCGTTAAGCAGCCGGCCAAGCATCGCTTGATGATCGCCTATGGGGCGTGGTCAAGCCTTGCCCATGGGTTCACGATGACAATCATGTCGGCGCAGGCCGTGGCGCACGGGATGCACAGGAAAGATAGCCCCCAGGATATTGTGATCTTTGGCGTGATTGGAGTTACGCTGCTTGCACTCCTCCCGTCAAAACAACCATCGCCGGCCGGCGCGCCTATCAGTGAGCCGCACGTTGCCGAACGCTAGAGGACCTGGTTCACCGCCGCGCGATTCTTTACAATCTCTACCTGATCTGCGAGTTTAGCCAAATGGACGAAATTCGAAAAGCATACTTGGGAGAGTGCTGAAATCGCTAATCTTGAGATTTCAGCGGGACTGGCACCGACGAGCTAACCCGCAATGTCGGCGGATGGCGCGGGACTCAGCAAAACGGGAAGCCGCTCCCGGAGGCGCGGCTTCCCTGTACCGTTTCGTATTACCGAACTACTGCCGTCATGCTCACTGGCGTTGCATTAGTTAGTGTGACTGCTCCGGCCGGAGTCACCGTCCCTGTGGGAGTTACCAATACGGTGTACGTCCGTCCCGCAGACGACGAACCGCAAGCCATCGGGAAGCCCGCCATCGAGATCGCCAATGCTGTCAACAATATCGCACTTGTGCGTTGTTTCCGGCGGAAGGCAAACGGGCCACCTAGCAGCATCGCGCATAACATTACAGCTCCCCCGCCCTTCCAGGGAACTGCCGGAGCGTGGTTCGACGCACTGTTGGTTGTTGTGATCAGCAGGGTCGAAGTCCCGGTGCCTCCCGCTGTCAGCGTGACTGGGGCTGCCGTAGCGGTAACGGCCGAAGCCGTACCAGAAGTCGAACTGATGCTGGTCACGAAAGTAACTGTCCCAGCATAATTGGTTGAGGTCAGGGAAAGTGTGATTGCGTTGTTCGCTCCTCTGGTGATGTTAATCGGAGAGGGCGTACCCGCGGCAAGTGTGTAACTCGCCGTTTGCGGGTTCACCAGGAAGCTAACGCTAACCGGAGTGGCCGCGGAGTAGGTCCCGCTACCAGATTGAGAGGCCTGAACTACTACCGTTCCAGCCCCGGTAATCTTCAGTTGGTTGCCAGAGACCGTGGCGGGACCAGAGGTCACCGTGTAGTTGACGGGAAGCGATGAACTAGCGGTCGCATTCAATGTCATCGTGTCCACGCCGTAGGTCTGGGTTCCCGGATTCGGGAAAGTGATGGTCTGAGAACCCATGCCGTTCACTGTGACCGTGTGTGTGAGTCCGCTGGCACTGTTGTCAATGACCGCGATCTGGCCGCTGGCTGGACTGGACGTTGCTGGCGTGAACTCGATGCCGAGGATGCAACTTGCCCCCGCCACCAAGGATAGCCCGCTCCTGCACGTAGTATCGGCCCCACCGAGCGAGAAGCTCGCGGGAGTAAAGATCTGGTCAATCATCAAGGGTGTTGGAATCAGGGTTGCCGTCGGCGTCCCCCCGCTGCCAAAGTTCATTAGTGTGACATCCTGCGCAGCACTGGTTTGGCCAGGCGCGGCAGTAAAGTTGAGCATTAACGGCGCGCCGGTAAAACTGATCTTGCGAATTACAGAGTTCTTGGAATCGGCGATGTAGAGGTTGGCATATTCATCCAAACTCAATCCGTAGGTGTTATTTACTTGCCCCTTGGTGGAAGGACCGCCATCGCCACTATAGCCGCCCGTCCCGGTGCCCGCGATGGTCGATATGATTCCAGTCGCCGCATTCACCATACGAATTACCTGGTTATTGGAGTCGGCGATATAGATATTTCCAGCGGCATCCACTCTTACGCCAGTGGGGCCGTTGAGTTTGGCAGCAGTGGCAAGTCCACCATCGCCGGAATAGCCGGCTACACCAGGCGTTCCCGCAACTGTCGCAATAGGATTCGGGGTAGTCCCAGTCAGCAGGGTCTTACGAATAATGTTGTTGGCTGTGTCTGCGACATAGATGAAGTTCTTCGCATCCATGTCCATGCCCTTAGGGGCGTTAAGCTCAGCGGCGGTATTGAGCTCGCCGTCACCGTTGTACCCCGGTGTGCCGTTGCCCACTTGCGTGATAGTTGCCAGATTTGTTCTGAATACCGTACGCTCTCGGTGTTGTGCTGTGTCCAGAACATGAAGATTTCCAGCATGGCACATGATCAGGTCAACAGGCGTGTCAAATATGATCTGGTTGGCATAGCAGCCGTCGCCAACGGAATCAGCGTAGATATTCGGGTTGTAGGCCGCTGTTGCGGCGGAGCATACCGCCGGAGGGGTGGTGCCGGTGTAATACTGCCCTGCATACGTCGAAATAACTCCGAATGAATTCACCACACGAATTACGTGGTTTCCCGTATCCGCGATGAAGACCCATCCGCTTCCATCCACTAGAACCGCCATTGGATGGTTGAGTTGGGCGCTGGAGGCAGGGCCGTTGTCTCCACTAAACCCCGCCGTTCCGTTGCCGGCAAAAGTCGATATGACCCCGGTCGGAGTCACCTTGCGAACATTATTGTTAGTCGGGTCTGCTATGTAGATATTGCCGAATCCATCCACCGAAGTACTCGTGGGACCAGCCAGTTGCGCGCTGGTGGCCAGTCCGGCGTCGCCACTAAAGCCCGACGTGCCGTTGCCTGCGACCGTTGAAATAATGCCAGGGGCAAAGCCCGTCAGCGGCAGGATGCTCATGCCTATCATGTTCACGCTCAGCAGGGTATTACCACTCGAATCGTTGATCTGCAACGCCCCGATCCGTCTGCCAGAGGCCATCGGTTGGAACTGGACTAAAACCGTGCAAGTGCCGCCGACCACGTTCGGGCAGGTAGTGCCGGACGGAATCACGGTGAAGTCGAGGTTCGGCGCTCCCATAGTCAAAGCTAAGGGGGTACCCAGAGTAGTGCCCGCGGGAACTGTGATGGTAAATGTCGCCGTATACGGCGGGGCGTTGAAAATCTGGCCGGTAGGCGACGCGGTCACGGCGGCCGACATTGGCGACGCGATCAAAAAGAGGCTGACAAAGATACATAACAGAGTTGAGATTTGAAACTTAAACGAAGCGTGGGCATTTCTCGGTCGAATTCTATTTGGCGACATAATGGCACCTATCTAAGATTCGGTCAATTTTGAACCGCCGGAAGTATATTGTTGCCGAGCGGCTTTGCAACACCAAATCCGCATCTACAAACGAAAGCCGCGAGACGCCGTTCTGTTTTGGGATTCTGGGGACTTATGTGCTACAGCTATCTACATGCTATGTACATCCAGCTAAATGTCACACGGCAAATGAAAAAAAACCGAGTAAGCTCGGTTCTGTTCACCGATTTTGAGGGCCTGTCCATTTGTCAGCATGCAGCCAGCTTTGAGCACTGGATTGGTACCGAAAAACGCCGCAGAGTCTTGAAGTCGTCGTTACGGGCGGATCGTGGCCTACCGGCAGTTACTTTTCGTTCAACAGATGCGGTGAACCCGGCCGGTATGGGAGTCTGTGCCAGCACGCAGGACTGGCAAGTGGGACGACGATTTCACCTTCGATGCGGTCCCGAAGTCCGGATCTGGGAAGCCAGGGTGGACCGGGATCGCTCGCCTGGGGTTCGCTCTCCTGAATGATTAGGAGCCGGTTTCGGATGACACTAGCCGACTTGTCGGCGAGCGAGCCAATTGCGCCTTAAGTGGCCTGGGGGGACTTGGAAAAGGACGCAGCGTTCCTTCTTTTTCTGTGTTGCGCAGGTGCGTGCGAAACGGTATGCTGACCCATCATAAACAGCAGGCCTCCAACAAGATTAAGAAAAACATGAGCAGGAACTCTGACCTGTATAGCCTCCTGCCATGTGAATGTTTCGGTGCCGCGCAGCGGTGAACGAACTCCAGGTCTCACCCGCCTTCTTCATTGCTTGCTCGTGTTAGAAGAGCACGGATTACATTACAACCGTGCCGCTGCTGGACCTTGCCTCACTGCCACGTTGAACGATGACTCCACACAGGGCTCGTTTGGATCCTGCAATTTGAGCCATGTGTGCCATGAAGGCGGAGATGAGTGAGTGCGTTATGCTGGCTGCCGCCCTTCGGTGATCAGAGGCTCATACTGATGTTGCAGCAGGATCCGGAACGCGAGTCCGTGCGTGATCAGCAGGAGTGGCACGACGAGAGTCGGAATGAAATAGGTAGCCCCCAACTGTCCTGCCGCCAACTGGGCGTGATTGGCCTGATAGAAAGCATTCAGCAGGTCGGCTGTACCCCAGGCGTTGAAGATCCATGTGAGGACCACGCCAGTCCCGCTGGGCAGCGATGATAGTGAAAGCAAGGCGAGTACTGCTGCGATGATGTCCCCATAGGCAGCAGAATGCGCAAAGCTAGACGGCAGATCGGGTGACACAACGCCTGGAACCAGGAATGCCAGACCGATGAAGCGGAAGCTGTGCAGGACGAGCAAGGGGCGCAACGCTTCAGCCCGGTGCTTCAGGCGGAGCTCCGGCCAAATGTATTTTGATGTCACAATCCCCCACGCGACGAAGCTGAATGCGATGCTCACGAAAAAGCAGAGTTGCGGATGCATAACTGTCCTCCTATTGGAATTTCAGTGACTGTGTGTGGCTGTTGACCGCAGGACGGGCCGTGTCGCGGCCCGGCGCTGCGGCCTCGGTGACGGCGGAGACCGCATGTTCGCGCCGCCAAACTTCCGATTCGGGCGCGAACTGCGGTCGGGATGGCGAAGGACTGCGCAGTTCGCGGTCGTACCGGCGCAAATTGAAGCCTGGACTGAACGGCGTAATGATGAACTCGGCTAAGTTGCGAAACCAGTTGCCCAAGGTCCGCCGGTTGCCTGGCCGCGACGCATACCGGCGAGCGATGGTTTCGAAGTCTTCTGCGGGCCGTGCCGTTACATCGAGGACGTCCGTCGTTGGTGCGCCCAGTTCGAATGCGCCGAGTTTGTGATCGGCGATGTAATAACGCATGTTGCTCAGCACATCGATAGACAGGCCGGCCATCCGTGCGCCCTTCATGAAAAGCCACGCAGGCGTCGGCACAACTCTTACCGGTCTTCCAACAGCTCGGGCGATCGCCTTGGCCATGTCCTCCGCGCCGATGAGTTCCGGTCCAGTAGGCCGATAACTCTTACCGGCATGCCGGGTAGGATCGATCAGGGCGGCGACAGCGACTCGCGCAATATCTTCGCTTGAGGGTGGCGCATTGCGGCTGTTGCCATAAATCCAGGGAAACAGGCCGAAATGCGCGGCCAATCCAATTGTCTCCAGGTAGGCGTCAGCGAAAAACCCCGGGTTGACGATGGTATGCGTGAGTTCAGGGGTCATCGAGAACAGCCGGTCGACGAGCCAATGCTGGCGGGTCATCAGCGAGGGATGCGAGGGACTCGCCAGCCATTGGGTGATCCCGACGATGTGCTCGAGTCGGGCCTCGCGCGCAGCGACGGCGAAAGCGACCGCCCCCTGAATCATGAACGGGTCGAATGGCGGGCAATAATAAGCGCGCTGAACGTCGTGCAGAGCGTCGGCGACGCGCTCGACATCGCTCATTTCAGCGACCGCAATTTCGACACCTTGCGCTCTCAGCCATGCGCTGCGACCATCTTCGCGGTGTACCAAGGCGCGGATGGGATAGCCGCCCCTCAGCAGTTCGGCAACAACGACGCTGCCCGTCTTCCCGGTTGCGCCAGTCACGATGATTCTCGGCTTGATCATTTCATCTCCCCATTTTTATGCATGAGATTATGATCATGATCTTATGGTTGCAAAAAAATCAGAGACTCGACAACAAATGATCTCTGACAGTATCGAGAATGTTTTGTCGGACCTCCGGATCGACCATCGTGCGCGCAAAAGAAATGGCGCCTGACATCGCCGCCATTGCCACAATGAAGTTTGTTTCCTTCTCAGCGATATTTCGCCCTGGCACAAACGCCATGATTGCGCCGCGATGTTGTTTGAACAGGACCGCGACGTCCTTCTTCAAGGACGGCTTCGCCCGCGAGATATCCCCGGCGAGTGCGGCCAGAGGACAACCCTGCTCTGGGTGCTCACAGTGCTTCATGGAGAGATAGCCCGTTACAAACTCCTTCCAACCCTCCTCGACTGGAACTGCTTTGTCACGAGGAAGCAGCTTTTGACGAACGTCTTTGAGACTTTCCTCAATGGCTTCGACCAGTAGATTATCTTTACTACGGAAATGCTTATAGAAGCCGCCGACAGTCAGGCCGGATGCATGCATCACTTCGGCGACACCCGCTCCGCTCAGGCCTCGAGAACGAAACTGGCGAGAAGCGTGTTTAACGATCCGGCTATGAGTCTGGGCCTTGTGCTGGGGCGTATAACGCATATTCGTTATAGATTATCAGGATAATCCCCAAGATTCGGAAATCAGGCGGCACTGGAGCCCGAAGTGTATGTTTCATCCTCCGTGGTGAAGGCCAAACCAAAGCGACCTTTTTGGGGGATGCCGAACAATAGCAGCGCTATTATCCACCGATCCCGTACCGGGACAATCCCGTGACGGCCACCGCAGATTACCCGATAGCGAATCAGTCGCCCCCCGGAGCGCCGTCGGACCGTCGCCGGATTAACTCCTGACCCTAACTCCCAAGCAGTCGGGACGTGTGAAGTTAGAAGCTGGATGGGCGCTTTGCGTCGTGTTCCGGGTGGATGACCGGCTAGCAGGCGGTCACCTTTTCGTCAATATTTCCGCGCGCCTTCGGTGCGGATGATGCTGCGCATTCCTCTCAGGCTGACGGGGGCAGGATACTATGTACCAGGCAGCAGCAATGAAGTGTGGCGGTGTCTTTGGAGTCGCGTTGAGAAACTCATGATGACGGTGTTTCTTCACTGTCCGCTCCGCCATGGTCTTGATTTTCGCGAGTTTCCCCAATAACTGGAGACCCGCATGGTAGCCTATTGCAAGTGATGCGATCTGACCTTGCAAATGCCTTCGAATTGTTGCGATCTGGCAACTCCACGCATGTGGAACAGGCGCTGGAACTTCTTCAAAATACGGTGTTCTCGTTCAGCATGACCGTCTGCGGTCACCGTGAGGACGCCGAAGACACCATGCAAGATGTGCTGCTGAAGGCCATTCCATACCTTACAAAATTCGACAGCCAAAAAGCGCTCACTACGTGGCTCTACACGGTAGCAAGAAACCGCTGTTGGATGTCGAGACGCAAGAGTAAGTTCGCGCCAAAAGAGCATTTGTCGCTGGAAGAACTCATGCCCGATGCCATGGAACTCGATCATCTTGAGGCGATCGCTTCTACGGGACCGTCTCCAGAGAGATCAGCGATCGTGAGCCAGAACACACAACATCTGCAAGAGGCAATTTTGAAGGTACCCCCGCCGTACAGGCTCGTTCTGGTGCTGCACGATGTGGAGGAGCTCTCAACAGATGAGATCTCCCAAATCCTGAATCTGAAAGAAGGAAACGTGCGTGTGCGCCTGCACCGAGCACGACTGTTTGTACGTAAGGAGCTTTCGCAACTGGCTATAAGGCTGGTAGTTCAGGTTGCTGCGCAAGAGGTATCAAGTCCACGCTCTCCGCAACGAGCGAAGGGGAAGTTGGTTCGGTCAAGCCATTGCAAGCAGATCTTCGCCAATCTTTCAAACTACCTGGACGGAGCACTGGACGATACTCTATGCGAGGAACTGGAGCGGCACATGGGAGGATGTAAACCCTGTGAGGCTTTCCTTACTAGCTTGCGAAACACCATCGAGCAGACGCACTCGCTGCCCAGCCAGCGGCCTGATCCGCGGGCTGTCGCTCAAGTTCGCGCCCGATTTGCCATGCAATTAAAGACGGTAGCGGGCAGGGACAAATAGCTAACCATAATTAATTGCGCAAACGCGCCAGAACCGTGACTGCGAGCCGCGGGATCACTCGGGGCGACCTAATTCATGCACAGAGCTTGAAGTGTTGAAGAGTGCTGAGGGTGGAGCCCTTTGGAACTGGAAATCCTGGAGAGGTGAAGTAGCATGCAACCAGGAACGCTAGACTGGAATTGTGTGGAGATCCGATCACCCCGAGGGATATCATCGTCCGACTTCGCAGCCAGATTTGCCGGAACACTCGCGCTGGGACCGATTCCGAGAGTCACATTCCACAAACGATCCTTGGATCTGTTGCCAATTATGATTTTTCTTCCGGATTCGACGCCGGACTGGTAATCCGACTACGGCAGTCATGTGAACGACGTCGTCAACCCGGATCGGCCCGGAGAACCTAATAGCGGCAAGGCTGACGTTTGGTGTGCTCAGGAGGGTTTATTGTGCGGACGCTGGATTTTACGATGGCTAGGCTGGATCACTTGGAGTGGAAAAGAAAGCTCAAGTCATCCCTCGAAGACTGCGGAAAAACTTCGGAATGGCAAGAAATTTCACACGGGGACTGCGAGCTTGGCAAGTGGCTCTATTCGCGCGGATTGGAAAAATATGACCACTTTTCCTTGATGTGGGAATTGGAAAGAACGCATGAAGAATTGCATTCAATTGCGAAGAGCATCATAGAGATGAGGGATTCTGGAGATCGAGTTGGCGCCAAGCAAGAGTTCAGCAAGATGGGTCCGATCAGCGATAAGGTCATCGCTCTGTTGATGGAAGTGGAGAAGCAAGTCGCAGGCTCTTGACATACGAACGAGGAAAACGCGGCCGGTTCCCCGTGACGACAATACCGGAGAATGCCCGATGGGATGTAGTGAATATCCGTCAAGCTTGGCGCTGCCTCCGATCCCGAGGCTGAGACCGTTCAACGATGGATACTCCAGATTCGTCTCTGCCCTTGGCCTACCGCCCTGCCTCGAAACCAGTTGCAGGCATCCAGTGAAACTCAGCAATCTGCCTCGATAAATACCAATTCACCTGAATGTCGTTACGACCAAACGCACCAACAGTACACATAGACGTTAGCTACATCTATGCGTAGACTTACCTTATACCATGTCGTTTCCGAGGAGCGCGCCGTGAAGCATGAACTCTGTCCCCGTCACCCTAGTGGGTATCCGTGTACTTGCGCAATGGGCAATGTATACAGATTTCTGGAACCCGTAGTGCTCTATATGCTTCGGGAGAATGGAGAGACGCATGGCTACCAGCTCGCGAACAGCCTGCAAGAGCACGCTCTGACTGATGCGGAAATCGAAGGGGCCGCCATGTACCGGACCTTGCGTAGGCTTGAAGAACATGGTTACGTGTCATCGAAATGGGATATCCAGAGTAGAGGACCTGCCCGGCACATTTATTTGCTTACCAAGGATGGTGAGCAACATCTTGAGGAGTGGGCGCAGGTTCTCGAGAACCTATCGAAGTCGATGACGAAGTTTGTCAGGAAGACCCGGAAGCAGGCGGCTCCGAGGGTCGTCCGGGGCAAGCAGACAAGAGTCAGTTCTATTAAGTGACCTTGCGATATTGGATCCGCTTGCGACATTTTCTTTCGGAGAGGCGCAATCCTGAAAAATGATCGCGGTTGGAGGTGGTCAGTACGTCACCAGTCGTGGCTCGTTCCGCAGACGCCTGCCACCGCTCCGCACTTTCCACACACTCCTGGAGCTACACGAAGGTGATGCTGAAATTCCCAGGTGGGGGCAAGATTTCCTCGACCAATGAAGATGGCACTGATGGTGTTGGCGAGCGGCTGGTTGTGTGCTCAGGTCGAGTGGGGGATGATCGACCCTTGCAATCGGCGGTTACGTGGCTACCTCTTGGGTGCGCGGGGTTTCATAGAAGCGCCCTCGCAGGTCGGCGGAGCCTCCAGAAGCGCCTTGAGCATATCGTAGCGGTTTCGCACGCCGAGTTTGTCGTAGATCAGAACAACGCCATTCTTGATCACTTGTGCGGTCGTTCCGAATTGAACTGCGATTTCCTTGCACTGCTTGCCTTCCACCAGCAAAGCCGTTATATGTCTTTGTTTTGGGGTTAGCAGATCCCACTTGTCTGGCAGGGACGGTTTGTCGTCGTCAGGGTAATCTAGTGGCTGAATCCACGTCCGTCGCTCACGTAGTGCAGCAATACACGCCGCCAGATCTTCGGCTGTCGCTGTACGAAACATGATTCCGCGAATCGCAGGTTGATTGACTAAGGGCAGGTATTCATCTTTGCGCTCAGCAATCCAGACCACAGGGCAAGAAAACTGCCGCGCGAGGTTCATTGCTTCTGAACGCAATGATATTTGACCGAGAAATAGAGTAGCCCCTGGATTGTTGATTATGCGGCTTGCAAGCTCGGTCTCAGTGGCACAGTCAGATATCTGTGTGGATTCTGGAAGAAGTCGGCTAAGCCGGGTGAATATCGACGCCTGGTATAGCGATTGGCGGTCGAATATGAGGATGGTTACCACGCAATACCTCACAGAAGCTGCTTAGAATGTGCAATCTACCAAATGCCTGAGTTCTCCTTTCGCTAACAAGGCAGAGGGCTGTCGGTGATCACAATGGTTGCAATGTTGTGAGCAGAATAGAACACGGGAATGACAATGGACAGGTGCCTAAGGTAATCTATCGCCCCGGCTCAACGTTGCCGCGCGCGTTCCACCATCCCACGAAAACGTCCCTGGCCTCTACCGGCTGCTCACCGCATACGGAAATGCGATCCGTGCGCCACGCACGCCTTCCGCATCTGAAAGTCGAAGTGGCCGATCGCTGCCTGCTTGGTCTCGTTGCCGGCAAACCTTCCGACGAGGAGCCCTCAGTTAGAGGCCGCAACCGAGCCCACCACGCAGAAGCTTCCCCTTGCTGCATGTTATGGCGCAGGCGTTAGCCTGATAATTGGGAGTGCAGGTACATTCGATTGAGCTGCATCGCGGCGCTGCCAGCTTTCGTATTGCCAAGTGTACTGAGCACACAAACCCCCACGATCAGCATGCTCCATCTGCGTTGCCGCGCCAGTCGACGGATCATGAAGCTGAGAACGGCGCTCAGTATACTTCGACGGACATCGCAGGCAGCAATCATGGAGGGTCTCTGCCGCCGGAGCCGCGAAGGTACTCTCATAAGGAGCACATTCTTCAACTCATTTGGAGCCTGGAATCAGGTTTCGGATCTCTGTGAACCGACCCTCGAAAGCCTTAAACTGCTCGACTCGCGAGGAGCCCTTATCAATTTTTGCTAGGGATAATTGTGGATTTCTTGACCTGACCAACGGCAGCGAATTTGTTCTGGACTGCGTAGTAGGTGATCAAAACCCGCACGGCCTCGCTGCGATTATTGGAACTGAAGAGGTGTTTTGCGTAGATGAGCAGCAAAGCATTTTCCTCGGGAGTATAGTCAAGGATCAACTGCGAGAAGCGCTGTCCGCTCTCGAACGAAAGATTGCTCCAGACATCCTGGTAGAACTTTGTGACGTCCGTCAGTTTGATCTTCTTATCGAGGGCAAGCCCCATGATCATTTTCGATGCTTTTACTTTGGTCAGCTGGAACTTGTGTCTAATATTCTCAAGTAGCGTCAGTGTCAACTCATCCAGAGAGATACAAGCCCTGATGAGCTGCGGGGCGTCGGGATCTTTGGTTCTAGGCATTATGGCTTTCCTTACCGAGTTACTCCTACTCAGATCATACACACGATATGACAACTATATAAAGCATTATATGAACTTTGCGGCGCTTTTGCGTCAGAAGCCCATGGGGGGAGTCATGGGCTTGTGCCTGTCGCTAAAGTATTACTGCGGCTATAAATCCCACGCGGTTGGTGGCATGACCTTGTTCGCAATAGCTAAAGTCTGGAGGACGTCGAGGTCCGAAAGCCGAACAAGTGTACTCATGAGTTGCAGCAGATGGATTTCATCAGATGTAAACGTCAGCGTCTCCTTCGACCAGAGGGCCTGGAGCTTGGCAGTGAGCGGTGCGATCAGTGCATCACGCTGCTCTTGAACGGTGAGTTTCTTGCCTTGTATATGTTCGGAGATACACTGCGGATCATAAGACGTGCAAGGCGGTTTAGTCCTACTCATTCACAAAATCTCCCCTTTTCGCGAATCTGCCTGTAACGGTTGAAGGATTCACGTGCCGCAATTGTAAACAGGGGATGAATGCTGCATAAGTTACCCGCGTAATGGAAAATGAGAACATTACAATACTTTACATAGCGTTGCTATGATGCGTTCACTCGCAGGTATCACAACGATGGACGCCACCGCCTTGCCTCCGTCCGGCGATTGCCGCCGTCCGTAGACGGGAAGAGATGGATTGGCCAAGATGCTCATACAGATGCCACCGGCCGTCGACAGTTCGTTCAGGCGGCGCCTCAGTAGACACCTTTCGCGGCGATTCGGTGGCATTTGATAATGGTCCTGTTTCTCGCTCGATCGATGCGTGCCGAAAACCAGTTTAATGGTGTGAATTATGCGAGTGGTAAACTTGTAGTTTCCGAATCGCTAGGCCGGGCTATTCCGGTGCCAGACTTGATTTGAACTACCCCGACGAAAGCGCGAAGCAACCGCCCCGGACTCGCGCAGTCGCGAGCTACGAGTCGGTTGCCACTTAGGTTGTCAGTTGAGTGCCGGATGCGCCCGTGCAACCCCGAAACATGACTTGTCTACCGAATGTAAGTGATTGAATCCATGTGGCGGCCCTTCGGAAAGTACATCTCATAATCCGTAGGTCCGTGGTTCGAGTCCACGCGCCGCCACCAAAAGAATCTATCACTTGCAACCTTTTCGAGCGGCGCGTCGATGATGGCGGAGAACGTCGGCGCTGAGTTTAGAAATCCCGGCGACGATCAGTCTGCCTGAGTATCCACGTCATCGCTGTCCGCCTGCCCGAGCGCAGGCAGGTGCCTGCCAAAGTTCAGCTCGAAGTCGCTCGGAACGCCGTAACCCATGCTGCGGATCTTGGCACGGCGCGCCTGCTGACCCGGCCAGGCCAGGGCAGAAAAGAATATGTCAGTGCTCGATTTGAGTTCGGGAGCTGTCGGCGTCCCAAATCGATTGACCTGGGCCTTCACCGCGCCTAGCGCCTCACGGTCGAACGAGGCCAGACGCCGGGCAAGTGCATCCACAAACGAGTCGAGGTCGTTATCGTCCAGCGTGCGGTTCACCCAGCCATACCGTTCCGCTACGTCAGCATCGAAATCATCGCCGCTGAGCAAGAACTCCAGTGCGCGCGACCGGCCAACCAAGCGCGGGAGCCATTCAAGCGCTCCGCCGCCCGGGACGAGTCCAACGCCGATCTCGGGATTGCCGAAAAGGGCGCTTTGCCGGCTGGCGAAGCGCATGTCGCAGGCCAGCACGAACTCGTTCCCGATGCCGCGCGTGCGACCGCGAACCTTGGCGATGCTCACGACTGGCGTGGACGAGAGGCGCAGCACAAAGTCGCGCCAAAGGCCCAGCACCTCTGGCCGTCCAACTGCCTTTGCTACGTCGAGATGGGCGACGAAAAAATCGGGATTCGCCGACTGAAACACGACGACCTTCACGGACGGGTCCGCCTCGAGGTCGGTCATCAGCGCTCCCAATTCGACGATCGTTGCGGGAACAAACATATTGATCGGCGGGTTGCTGAAGGTGATCGTCCACCGGCCCGGATAGGTGCGGTCGGTGTTGAACTGCGCGTCCTTGGCAGCTGCCGGTTTGCTGCCTTGATGTGTAGTGCTACTCTCGGTCATTGCGTCCTCTTTTTTGGATTTATTTGTTCATGCTGCAGTTGATTTGTGTGGCCATCGTTTCCCGACGTGGTGCTGCGCTAGCAGGCTTCCGTCGAGTATTTCGACAATGACTGACATGATTTCTTTGCGAAGGAACTTACTGAGCCTTCACTGCCCCTTGAGCAGCAGCGCTGTGTTTTGCGAGCTTGCATAAACGATTCGCGACGTGGTGAAGGCGTTGTCCGAGGTCGGTCCTTTCGTCGTCAATGAATGTCAATTTACGGAGCTGGCTCGGGCTGCCAGTGTTGCTGCCCGATGAATTCAGGCGCTTTTGAGGCTGCTCGCATCCCAGCTGTGTGAAGTTGCCGGACAGTTCCTCGCAAAATCCTCTGTTGCAAGGAGTTGTAGCGGCATAGCAAGTACCAGCGCTCAGGGTTTTCAGGGTCAAGAAGGAAATTCCGGGTTAGTATTTGTAGAGTCGCTCGACCATTAGAAAGGACACAAGTGCTAGCGCCAAACGACTTCTTTCCACCGTTTTCAGAACAGGAATATGCAAACAGGCGACAGACGATCCGCGCCTCCATGAAGCAGAAGGGGCTCGATTGCCTGATCATCTATGGGGCCTACCATTGGGGAGGCACGGATACAGGACAGGTCAATGCAGTTTATTTGTCCAATTACACTGCGATTCCCCACAGTTATGTCGTTCTCCCGCTGACCGAGGACCCAAGCTTATTCATATCTTTTGCGCTCCATGCTGCGAATGCCAAAGAGTGCGGAGCCATTGAGGACGTGCGTGTCGGAGGATTCGATCTCATCACGTCAGTCGGTGCACGGCTGAAGGAACTCGGCCTGGAAAAGGGCAAAATCGGCATCGTCGGTCCGCTGCCAAGCTGGTGGACGATCACCCTTCCCCATGAGCATCATGAACACCTGACCAAAACGTTCCCCAACGCTTCCTTCGAGACGGTAACCGACTGGTACGAAGACTTCCGCCTGGCGAAGAGCGCGGAGGAAATCGCGCTTATGGAAAAGGCTGGGGCGCTGTGTGATGTTGGACATGAGGAGCTTTTTCTCGCCAGCAAAGTGGGAGCTCGCCATTCGGATCTGCGCGGAATTCTGGATGGGGTCGCCAACCGCTTCGGTGGCCGCTACCCCTTCTCGCACATCGGCTCGACATCGATGACCAATCCGGATCGCTTCTATCCCGATTTCTTTCCCACCCATCGCGCACTAAAGGCTGGAGAGGTCGTAACGACCGAGGTTGCGTTGGGCTACGGGTTGTATTTTGGAAAGATCTGGGGCTGCTTCTTCATCGGCGAGCCCACCCCCGAATATCGGAAGATGTTCGAAACGGCGGTCGCCGTTCACGACAAGGCCATTGCCGAAATCAAACCCGGTATGACCGGCAAGGACGTCAGCAAATTTCTGGAACCGTTCAGGTCGGCAGGGTATATCACCGGTCTGCCTTTGCTCAGTGGCTGGAGCACCTACAACCATCGCCCGCACGCAGGAGCGGTCGAAGACCCCAGTATTCCGAGCCGTATCACCCAGCGTGATCTGGACTGGGTTTACAAACCCGGACAGTGCGTAACTATCGTGGCTTTTCCCGTTATTCCCGGCACGAAAAAAGGTCTGTGGGTCGGAACAACTTGTGTTTTCACAAACGATGGACTCAAGAAACTCCATGAGTATCCGGTAACCAAGTTAAGGGTAGTTCCTGCATAGACTACGCTCGTCGGTCTTGATCTTTGCCGTCCGGGGGACTAGGTAACTCGTCCCCCGGGCGCTACCCCTTCAGTTCCGTGGTTCGAGTCCACGCGCCGCCATTCGACACCGAATTCACAATCGCTAACAAGCCGACCGAACCGCTCAATGCGTTCAAGAATAGGCGCTGCAGAAGTGCGCCCCCGCACTGTATCCAGCGCCAAGTGGGGTAGCAATCTTTCAGCGTAGCCCGCGCCAAGGACCGTTGTCGCCCAGAGAATTGACAACGTTTTACAAACGGTGCTGCAACCACCCTCCGCGCCTCAACATCTCGAACCAGAGCGGTGCACCCTCAGTGCTCTCCATGACCCTGCATTTCGAAAACCAATTCGGACGGAAGCGAACACCCTGCACGACCGGAGGTGGTTCCGGTGACCGATGGGCCACATACTCTCTGCGCCAGCAACCTGTAACGCTTCCAGCCCTTTACCAGTTCCTGGAGGTTCTTCATGACGCACACAAGAATTTTCGCGCGGGCACTTGCCTGCTTTCTGCTATTGGCTGGCTGCGCGGCGGCTGACGCACACCCTGGCTCGGCAAAAACGACTTCCGATAAAATTCCCATCACCACCTCATCGGAGGAAGCTCGGCAGTTGTATCTGAAGGGGCGTGACCTCAGTGAGAAACTCCGAGCCACCGACGCCCGAGTTCAATTCGAGAAGGCAATCGCGCTCGATCACAATTTCGCTCTTGCCTACGTTGGACTGGCCAACACGGCAGGAACGCCGAACGAGTTCTTTGACGCCGTTACCCATGCGGTCTCTCTCGCACCCAAGGTGACAGAAGGGGAGCGCCACCTCATCCTTGGACAGGAGGCCGGAATGAAAGGAGATCCGGCGGTAACACTCAGCCACTACACAACCCTCGTAAAGCTCTTTCCCAACGACGAGCGAGCTCAAATGGTGCTCGGCGTAACGTATTTCGGCCGGCAGGATTACCACACGGCGGTTCAATATTTTGAAAAGGCGATCCAGATCAACCCGTCTTACACTGCACCATACAATCAACTCGGCTACGCGTATCGCTTCCTGGGGCGCTACGATGACGCGGAAAAGACGTTCAAGAAATACACCGAGTTGATTCCCGACGATCCCAATCCCTACGACTCCTACGCCGAGCTGCTGATGAAAATGGGACGCTTCGATGACTCCATCAAGGCTTATCAAAAGGCCCTCTCGATAGACCCCAACTTCATCGCGTCCTACATAGGCATTGGCAACGATTTTCTCTATATGGGAGACACTGAAAAAGCACGAACCTCTTTCGCGAAAATCAACGACGTCGCGCGCAATACAGGTGAGCGTCGTGCCTCGCACCTCTGGATAGCCAACTCCTACGTGCACGACGGGAAGACCGACAAGGCAATCGAAGAGATTAAGGCTGGCTCAGCATTGGCCGAAAAGGAGCACGATGCTGCCGCTCAGTCCGTTGACCTGGCTCAGATCGGCGACATTTTGCGCGAGGCAGGCCGCTTCGATGAGGCTCGCGCGAGTTACAAGCTATCCGTTTCAACGCTTGAGAAGTCAAAGGTGCCGGAAGAGGTGAAGGCTGCCGCACGACGCAACCTGATCTTCGAGGAGGGCCGTGTCGCGGTCATGGGAAAGGACCTTGTGACAGCCAAGACGAAAGCCGCCGAATACGCCAGGCAAGTGGCCCTCAAAAACCGGCCCTTCGAGGTTAGGCAGCAGCACGAGTTGGCCGGAATGATCGCCCTCGCCGAAAAGCACGGAGACGCCGCAGTCGCTGAATTTAAGCAAGCTAATCAGCAGGATCCCCGGATTCTCTACATGACGTCGCAATCGTTGACGGTTGCTGGCAAGTCGAACGAAGCGGCAAAATTCGCTGACGAAGCCGAGAAGTTTAATGGACTCAGCTTCAACTATGCATACCTACGTAACAAGCCGGATAACAACGCAGTAGACGCCGCTAAATAATCGCGATTGGTGTGGACCAATCAGAAAACGCTGCTAGCTGGGTATTCTCCCAGTGAAAAGCGGAGGGTGGTGGCGTATTGCAGCGGGAGTGCGCCGCCACCCGATATCTCCTTCATGGTCAAAGTTTTCCTTAGCTCTCATGTGATACGGACTTTCAGTAAAGCAGTTTGACGAATGGCTGTAGGAACCTTCAGAGTAGATAGATGGATGCCATTCTAGTCGCCTGCTTCGACCGGGCGCAGTTCTTCGACTCCCTCCCGGGCACGCGCTCCATCGAGCTCTGATGCTCGAGATTATCTCCATCACCGGGCCCATCTATGTTGCCATCGCCTTGGGATTTTTGACCACTCGATTGGGGCTATTTGCTAAGCAGGATATGCGCGTGCTGGGCAAGTTTGTCGTGAATTTGGCCTTGCCCGCGCTGCTTTTCAGCGCCATTTCCCAGCGTCAAGTCAGAGAGATATTCAACGTAAGTTATCTGCTGATTTATATCACCGGGTCGCTTCTCGCACTCGGAATTGGCTACCAACTCAGTCGACGGATAGGGCACTGTGGCAAGACTGAGAGTGCGATCGTTGCCATGGGCATGTCATGTTCAAACAGCGGGTATGTTGGCTATCCAATCCTGCTCTTGACCATGCCCCACGTTGCTGCGGTGGCCGCCGCGCTGAACATGATGGTAGAAAATCTCATCATTCTGCCCCTTTCGTTCGTGTTAGCAGACCGGGAAGTTCATGCCCATCTGCCGCTGAAAGATATGCTGATCTCGTCCGGCTCCAGATTGGCACGCAATCCCATGATTCTAGCCATGATCGCCGGGACATTCGTATCATTCGCGGGGTGGCGGTTACCCGAAATTCTCACACGCACTACGGCGCTCTTCGCGTCCTCGAGCGGCGCCGTTTCGCTGTTCGTGGTCGGCGGCGTACTGGTCGGAAACTCACTGCATGGGATGGTGAGGTCAGCCGTTCCAATCACCGCCGGAAAACTAATTCTTCATCCCCTGGCAGTGTCTGGCATGGCATTCCTGGCATTTCGGATCGGGCTGCCACGGCTTGAGCCCAAACTCCTGACAGCGATCATGCTGTCGGCAGCAATGCCGATGTTGGGAATCTACACAATCCTGGCCCACCACTATGGGCAGGAGGCAAAAAGCGCCGCCGCGCTGCTGCTGGCCACGACGGTTTCGTTTTTCACCCTAAGCGGATTGCTTTGGATGCTAAAGGTCTCAGGCTGGCTCTGAAATTGAGACCGGAGAATTGCCTGCGCTTGATTCTGATTGCGCCCTCCCCACCGAGAGTAATATTCAAAGAGCACGGAAATCATCTGATTCGGGAGGTGTTGGCCAGTAGTTTCTCAGCACTTCACTGGTTAATGCCGCGCAGTTTCTTAAAGATGGAAAGGCCGGGAGATCTGGCCGGGAGGATCGGAAAATACTATGGGCACAGAAACGATTGCAATTGTTGGTTTTGGTCTTATGGGATGCGATGTCGGCGCGATTTTTATGGCGGCCGGATGGCACGTGCAAGCGGCAGAACCCGATACAACCAGTTGGGATTTGCGTCGTGAGAGAGTGCGCTCTTCCGTCGCACAACTTGAAGGAGAATTCCAAACGGAACGTCTTCACATCGTCAAGTCCATGGAAGAGATCGACTGGACGAATGTCAAACTTGTCCTCGAAGCTGCGCCCGAGCGGCTTGATTTGAAGCACAAGGTTTTCGCGAACCTAGATCATGTGGTGCCAGTTCACATTCCGATTGGCTCCAACGCATCTGGATTTCGCATCACCGACATCGCGCGAGATTGCAAAACGCGCAACCGCATGGCGAACCTGCACTTCTTCGCGCCCGCCCACCTGGTCCCCTGCGTCGAAGTTGTGCGTGGCGAGTTTACTGATACGGCTGCGATCGACACTCTCTACGACATTATGAAATCAGTCGGACGCATGCCGGTTCGGGTGAACCGTGATGTACCAGGATTTCTTGCCAACCGGATTCAGCATGCGCTCATGCGCGAAGCCTTCTCTGTAATCGAAGAAGGGCTGGGGACGCCTGAGGATGTTGATACCGCAGTTCGCTACGGCTTCGGGTTCAGATATGTCGCGGCAGGCCCGATACTACAAAAAGAGTTCGCCGGGTTGGACACACAGATTTCCGCCGCCCGATCGATCTATCCGTCGCTATCCACCAGCGCTGAGCCAATCCCCGTCTTGAAAAACCTCGTTGCCGAAGGTCGGCTGGGCATGAAATCTGGTCGCGGATTTTGGGAATGGTCGCCAGAACAGATTAAATCAGAACGCGAGCGGTTCGATCGCACTCTGCTGGCGGCTCTCAAGCTTCTACGTGAGTCGAAGGCGGCCACCGAAAAGTAGGCGCTGGAATAACAAAGATTGATCACAACCATAAATATTTTCGATTTCCGCCGGCACCGTATGTGCGTTAGGGTACTCGCACTTGCTTTTGCCGATAATTGGCGTCGGGAATGTGTACGGAGATTGGGCAGAGATATCGGAACAGAATGGAAATTGGGTGAGGACCGTACGCCAGTCGGTAGTGTATAAAGTGCAGGGCAAACGAACACCCGGAGAGAGGCATTAGAGCGAGAACGCCGAACTCACACCGAATAGCCACGCTGCTGGTCGGCTATTCGGTGTGAGTTTGTGGGCTATTTGCTCTCGCGACTCAGGTCGTCCATCGGACTCTCACGGTGCTCCGCAGATGCACGTCCAAAAACCTACCATCATCTTTTTCTGAGAATCGCCGTCAACGATGCTATTGTACGGGTGTCGTTTTTTCGCGTCGGCCCTGTACCGACGCTTGCCGTTTGGCGGTTTCCCTTGTTGAATTCAAAGAATTAACGATTCCCTTGCGGCCACAAAGAAGTTTCTGACGGTTGGCGAAACTACGTGAGCCGGTTCGGGTTTCTTATATTACCTGCGGTATATGTGCAGATCGACTGCGGCGCGTGTAAGGAGCAAAATTTATGAAACTCGATGAAATTGGCACGAAAAGTACCGGTTGGTTGGGAGATATGGCTCATGACATTCTTCAACCGAGACAGACCCCGGTTACGGCGGGCCAGAAACTTGGACAACTGTCCCGGCAGGGGTTGGCAGTATTACTGAGCGCACTGATGATTATGATTCCGATGGGGCAGAGTGGGGCATTCGCTCAATCTGCACCGCCGCCCGGCGCTGAACAGGCTCCTCCGCCAGATAATGGCCAGCAAGCACCGCAGGGACAGCCCCTGTCGGCCGCTCAGTTAGACCAACTTGTAGCGCCAATCGCGCTCTATCCTGACGCCTTGGTGGCACAGATTCTTGCGGCCGCTACGTATCCGACGCAGGTGGTCGAAGCAGATCGCTGGCGGCAGGCCCAGGGTAACGCTCCTGCGGAACAGATCGCTGCTGGCGCGGACGCGCGCAATTGGGACCCGAGCGTAAAGGCCCTGATCGCGTTTCCAACAGTGTTGGCTCAGCTTGACCGGAACCTTCAGTGGACTACGGATCTGGGTAATGCCTACTACAACCAGCCACAAGACGTGATGGATTCGGTACAGGCCATGCGCCAGAAGGCCCAGGCTGCCGGCCAGTTACGCAGCACGCCGCAGCAGACGGTCACCAATGATGCCGGCGCAATCGCAATTGCTCCTGCAAATCCGGCAGTGGTCTACGTCCCTGTCTACGATCCATGGGCGGTTTATGGAGCACCATTCCCAATGTATCCGGGCTACTATTACGGCCCGCCTCCCGGGATATTCTGGGGTGGTCTGGCGATCGGTTTTGGAGTTGGGATCGGCATCGGCGTCTTCTCACATTGGGGCTGGGGTTGGGGCCACTGGGGAATGGGTTGGCACGGTCCCTGGGGCGGCGGTCGTGGCGTTTTCTTCAACCACAACACCTACATTACGCGCAGCACGACGGTGATCAATCGTGGCTTTAGTCGTCCAGGCAGTCCGCCCAGGTCATTCGCTGGAACTCGCGGCTCCTACGCACGCGGCGGCGCTGGATTTAACCGTGGCGGTGCTGGATTCAACCGGGGCGGTGCAAACATTAATCGGGCAGGCGTGGGCAATCGCGGCGCTGCTGGCTTCAACCGGCAGGGTGGAGTGAGCAACAACGTACGCTCTGGAGGAACGGTCAATCGTCCGGGTGCTAGCGCCAGCCGGGCTCCGGGAAACTATAGCCGGGGACCGGGAGCAGGTGCTCCTCGAGCCTCCGCGAGCCGACCCGCTGGAGGAAGTCGCCCAAGTGGAGCCGCTAGCCGTCCAAGTGGCGCAAGCCACGCGAGCGGTGGGCATGCGAGCAGCGGCGGCCATGCAGGTGGTGGCGGTCACGAAGGACATGGCCGATAGCGGCCTTGGGACCCAGTAGCTGAAACATGGAAGGGAGGCCGAAACACGGCCTCCTTTTTGCATTGAACAAAACCCGCCCACTTCCTTGTCGCAGAACAGCAACTCTCGTGTTATTATCAGCCAAATCTCTGCACCTTTTTCCTCTGCGCGCCAAAAAATAAAACAAGGAGCCCGGCCAAGATGAGAAGCCGCTCAGTAGCTGTACTATTTGTTTTTTTCGCCATATTTGCATGTTGTGCTTTTGGACAGACTTTTCGCGGAAGCATACAGGGAACGGTAACGGATCCTACAGGGGCGGCGGTGGTTGGGGCGCATGTAAAAGTCTTCAACATTGGCACCGGATTGTCGCGCACCGTGGAAACCAATGATCAAGGCGGATACCAAACTTCCGAATTGCCACTGGGCACATACAGCGTCACCATCGAAAAAGAGGGCTTCCGGACCACCACGTTGAATCAGATTCCGGTGGGTGTTGGATCTCCCGCGCGTGCAGATGCAAAGCTTGTTACGGGTCAAGTCAAGGAATTGGTTGAAGTGAATGCCGACGTGCCTCTGGTCGAAACCAGCTCCAATACTACGGGCGGCATGATTGAGGCAGCCGAAGCCGCTGAGTTGCCGGTCAACGGCCGCGACTTTACCAAGCTTCTGGAACTGGTGCCGGGAGCTGCCAGTGATCCAGTGGGTTCCACGGAATCGGCAGGCTCCTATGGGCTATTCAGCCTGAATGGAAATCGCGGCCGTTCCAACAATTACCTGCTCGACGGCACGGACATGAATGACGGCTACCGCAACCTGCCAGCCATCAACCAGGCGGGTGTGTGGGGATGCCCATCGACCATCCTTCCCGTGGATGCGCTGGCCGAGATTCCAGTCACCGGCAGCCCGGAGGCCGAGTTCGGGCGCAGTTCTGGCGCTACGGTCAACATCGTCACCAAGTCCGGCTCCAACCAGATTCACGGCAGCGCCTTCGAGTACTTCCGCAATGACGCGCTGGGCGCACGCAACTTCTTCAACACCACGGATCAGCCGAAGAACGCATTCACCAACCATCAGTTCGGCGGCTCTATCGGTGGCCCGTTCGTGAAGGATAAGTCGTTCTGGTTTGCCTCCTACGAAGGTCAGCGTGAAAACGGCGGCCTGCCCCAGTTAGGCTACGTGCCCACTCAGGCCGACATCACGGCAGTAGGCGGAATCAATCCTGTAATCAAGAACTTGCTAGCCCGAAGTCCGTGGGGTGCTCTCCCGGCCACCGGCACCGGTCCAGCGCCGACGACCTTTACCACGCCATTCCTCAACAACAGCGACAATCTGATCCTGAAGCTTGACCAGCACCTGCATCTGTTCAGCCCGGGTGACCTCCTGACTGCACGCTATTTCTACAGCCATGGCACACAAAGCTTCCCATTGGGAATGCTCAACACGGGCGGCAGCGCGCCGGGCTTCAACACCGCGACCCCAACTCACGTGAACATCGCATCGATGTCTTACACTTCGGTTCCGAAGTCGAACGTAGTTGTCGAGCTGCGCGGCGGCTATAACCGCTTCCTCCAGGACTTCCTCCCGCAAGACGCCAAGTTTGACCCGAGAAGCATCGGATTGGATACTCTGCCACCAGGATTTAGTGCCTCGCGTGACTTCGGCCTGCCGACCATCAGCATTGCAGGCTACAGCCCAATCGGAACAACGAGCAGTGACTCCCGCGGACGGGTCGACACAAATTACCAGCTCTTTGGCAATGTCTCGATCACGAAGGGCAAGCACAACTACAAGATGGGCTACGAGTGGCGCCGCACGTTCATTAACAGCTTCATCGACTCCGGCCACCGTGGCAAACTGAGCTTTGTCGATACCTATCAGACCGACGCAAATGGAAACCAAATCCTGGATGCCAGTGGTAATCCGGTGATCCTCAATACTGCCCTTCAAAATTTCCTCCTTGGAAATATCAGCGGTGGCGGCTCCTCGGCTGACTGCGGCTCTTCGCCTAACTGCTCCAGCACGCGCTACACCCACCAGAACGGCACTGGCGCTTATTTCCAGGATTCATGGCGCGTGACCAACCGCTTGACTGCAAACTACGGCGTACGCTGGGATTATTTTGGTGTGGTGGGCGAACAGAACCATCAGTTCAGCCTGTTTAGCACGGCAAATGGCGGCGGGTTGGTACCTGTAGGCACCAACGGTGGACCAAGCGCGCTGTATCCGAAGGACTTCAAGAACTTTGGGCCGCGCTTCAGCCTGGTGGACGACGTGCTAGGCAACGGCAAGATGGTGGTTCGCACTGGCATCGGCGTTTTCTATGACGGCGCATCGCAGGACTTTTTTGTCGGCAACCAGCCATGGAATACGAATGCAGCAGAAGCAGGGCCAGCGTTTAACAACGTTGGATTCGCCGGATCGACGGTTTCGACTATCGTTTCCGGACAGCCGGTTTTCGGCGATTACAGTTCGAGCAGCGCGTTCACGGTTTCGCAGAAGCTGGTTACGCCAAGATACGTCTCCTACAACCTGAACATCGAGTCACAGGTAACCAGGAAGGTTGCGGTGCAGATTGGCTATGTGGGTTCGCAAGGACGCCACCTGTTCCACTTCCGCGACATCAACCAGATCGACCCGCGCAGCATTACCGCAGCAAACCCCAGCGGAACGACTCCCTACCCGAACTTTGTCTACGTCAATCAGATTGAAACCAGTGCACTTTCGAACTACAACTCATTGCAAGGAAGTTTGAAATTGCAGAACTGGCACGGCCTGACTTCGACATTGAACTACACTTGGGCTCACTCCATTGATACCGCCAGCGACGGTCTGGATTTCGTCCCCAACGCTGCGCAACCCGATAACAGCCTGAATCCGAGGGGTGAACGGGCTAGTTCCAACTTCGACGTGCGGCATCACATGCAGTGGTACTGGACCTACAACCTGCCGAAGTACAACTCCGCCAAATGGCTAACCAACGGATGGGCGCTGGACGGCATGTTCAACTTTGCTACCGGCCAGCCTTATACGGTCAGCTACCTGTTTGAAGGCGACTACAACGGCACTGGCGAGTGGTTTGGACGCCCGGACATCATCGGCAATCCGCAGGCCAAGCACAGCATCAATCCGGCGAACCATGGCGTGAACCTGCTGAACGCGGCAGCTTTCGCCGCACCCTGCACCTGGGATAACGACGCAGGTGGCTGCGTCGCCGGAACACAGCACATCGGCAACGAGGGCCGCAACGCCTTCAATGCGACCAACTTTACGAACTTTGACTTTTCGCTCACCAAGCTCTCACACCTGAGCGAAAAAGTGACGATGCAGCTTCGGGCCGATGTCTTCAACATCTTCAACCACGTGAACCTGAGCAACCCATTACTGCCGGGCTTCTCGGTCGATGCCTTTGGCAGCAGTCACTTTGTGGCGAATCCGGGCACTCCGAGCAAGGGACGGCTTGTGGGCGGCTCTGACCCGACCGCATTTGCGAACGGAACGAGCGGCGCTTTGAACGGACCTCAATTCGTGCAAACCACGGCGACTCCTGACGTGGGCAGCGGCAACCCGTACTTGGGCGGAGGTTGTCCGCGCACTGCGCAGTTAGCGGTTCGCGTCACCTTCTAGCTAACTCATCGTTAGAAACGATCAAATGAGAGGCTGCCCCAGGGCGGCCTCTCATGGTTTTGCGGGCAGATTGCCGCAAGGCGACTACGGTTTTCGACTTGCTTTTGTGGCGAAGATACCCCGTAAGGCAGGAATTCATGAGCATATTTGCGCTTCCCTGCTTTAAACTTCAGCTTTACAAGTAGTTCTACCGCCACCGTGCCGCATGCGGACACGACGAGCGCCAGGTTACGTCTAGCATTGGCAATTACGAGACGTGTGCCATTAGGGAGAGAAATACCTGAGATGAGAAAACTGATTCGTGCTTACTGGCTGGTGGGGCTCGCAGCAACTCTATGCGGCCAACCGCATGCCTTTGCTACGACGGTGACGCCTGAAAAACAAGACGTCGTCCTCGCAAGCATGGAGAAGGAACTGCTTCGCGCCAAGGGAGAGTTGGGCAAAGTAACTCCGGCAGCCTACTTCATCAGCTACACGGTCTATGACCAGCAGGTATCACTCGCAGTAGGAATGAATGGCAGTCTCGTCACCAGCACAACCGGGCGCAAACGGATGGCTGATGTGATCATGCGGGTTGGCACTCCTGCACTGGACAATGCGCACGGTCCGAATCGCCCTTCCGCAATCAACACCGAGACGCTTCCCCTCGATGACGATGCTGACGCGATTGCTCATGCCCTATGGCGACTGACTTTCAGCGAGTACCGCAAAGCATCAAGCGCCTTTCTCAATGTGCAGACCAAATCGCTTGTGAAGGCCAAGGAAGACGACCTGTCGGCGGACTTTAGTAAAGAGACCGCACAGGCGCATACCGATTACAAGGAAGTTGCCCCCGCCCCGGAACAGAAGGCAATGGAAGCCTTTGCCCGTCGCTTTTCTGCGGCCTTCGGCAAGTATTCATACATTTATTCTTCCGGCGTTATGGTGACCGGTGAGAAGACGCTGCAGCGCTTCGTGTCCAGCGAAGGTGGTCGCGTGGTGATGCCCGACACTACGATACGTGTCGCAATCCAGGCGCAGACCCGCGCTGAAGATGGAATGGAACTGATGAGGGTGGAGACTTTTCAGGCTGATTCAATGGACAAGTTGCCTCCCGCGGCAGAGATCGACGCAAGGGTAGAGCAAATGGCCAAGGATCTGAAGGCTCTGCGCGAAGCTCCAGTGGCCGAGCCCTACGATGGTCCCGCATTGCTTTCTGGCCGCGCCTCCGGGGTATTCTTCCACGAGGTGCTCGGTCACCGCTTAGAGGGCCAGCGGCAAAGGGGCGACGAAGAAGGACAGACCTTTACCAAGAAGTTGAATCAAGCTGTTTTGCCTGAATTCCTCTCCGTCACGGATGATCCGACGCTACGTTCATTGAACGGAACGCGGCTGGCTGGCTGGTACGAATATGACGATGAAGGCGTAGCAGCAACCAAGGTCGAAGTCATCAAGAATGGAATTCTGCGCAACTTTCTGATGTCGCGTATGCCGATTGCGAGTTTCGATCACTCCAACGGCCACGGGCGTTCGCAGGCAGGCTACATGCCGGTTGGTCGCCAGGGAAACCTGATCGTCAGTTCGACCAATACGGTGAAGGACTCTGAGCTTCGGCAGAGATTGCTCGACGAAGTAAAGAAGCAAGGCAAGCCCTATGGACTCTATTTCGAGGATATTCAGGGTGGGTTCACTCTGACTCAGCGTTCGGCGCCGCAGGCTTTTCAGGTTCTGCCTGTAATGGTCTGGCGAGTGTACGCGGACGGCCGCCCCGATGAACTGGTGCGCGGCGTGGACATTGTGGGAACGCCACTGGCAGCGATGAGCCGTATCCTGGTGACCGGCGATACGAGTTCGGTATTCAACGGTGTATGTGGCGCGGAGTCGGGCGGAGTAGCAGTTTCCGCGGCAGCTCCGGCGATCTTGTTTTCCGAAATTGAGGTACAGAAACGAGCCCATTCCAACGAACGGTTGCCAATCCTGCCGCCGCCCGGATTTGAAGACCAAGTCAAGAGACCGGCACGCGCTGGGGGCCAACAATGAAAACCATTCTGAAGAGATTGCCGCTTATCCTTGCAGTGCTGCTCGGAATAACCAGCGCATTTGCTGCTGAACCAAAGAGTACGCAGGGTGCGGAGGATCCAATTCTGCGCGATCTTCAGACAGAGATGGCACGCTCCAAAGCCCAACTCCGTCTGGCCGACATGTCGGTTCCATACTTTATCGATTATCGTGTGGTGGACGTTGACTCCTGGGAAGCTGACACCGCGCTGGGTGCAGTGCGCAGCGAAGTGCGCTCACGAATTCGCTTCCTGCTGGTGCGTGTGCGCCTGGGAGATTACAAGCAAGATAGTTCAAGCGCACGGGGCGAAGGCGCAATCGAAGTCGTTCCTCTCGATAACGATGCGCAGGCTTTCCGGTTCCAGGTGTGGAGTGCAACTGACAAGGCTTACAAGCACGCCGTAGAAGCTCTGACTGCCAAACAGGCGCGCTTGAAGCAGCTCACAATCGATCATCCAGTGGATGACTTTGCGCGCGCGGAAGCCGTGCAGTCGCTGAGGCCCGTGGTCGAACTGAAGATAGAGCGCGAACCCTGGCTAAAAATGCTGCGTGATGCTTCTGGCCTGTACAGTCATGACCCAAAGGTGCAGTTTCTGGGGGCTTCGTTGAGTTTTAAGGCGGTGAACCGCTATTACGTGAATTCCGAAGGAACCGTGGTGCGCAGCGGAGAAGAACTCTATCGCTTGATGTTTAACGGCAACACGCAAGCCGAAGATGGAATGCGCCTGGAGCGTTCTTCTGGATTCACCGCAGCATCGCTTCGAGATCTTCCCAAGGCGGCTGAGTTTCAGGCTCGTGCAACCGAACTCATGGCATCGTTGAAAGACCTCCGCGAAGCTCCGCTTGCGGACGAAGACTATCATGGCCCAGTCTTGCTCTCGGCAGATTCGGCTTCGGCGGTGTTTTCATCTCTCATTGGAGACAACTTGCTGGGAACGAGACCGGAGCTTGGGCAGAATGCCCGGACTCGGGGACTGTTTGCCAGCAGCTACAAGACTCGGGTCCTGCCGGAGTTTCTGACCCTGGTGGACGACCCGACCCTCGCTTCCATTGAGGGCACGGCGCTGCTCGGGCACTATGAAGTAGACGACGAAGGAGTGCAGGCAAAGAGAGTTCCGCTGATTGAAAAGGGCGTGCTGGTCAACTATCTGCTTGGGCGCCAACCGATTCGCGACTTCCCTTCCTCGAATGGCCATGGGCGCGCAAGTTTACCACTGAGTTGGCCTGCGCCAGGATTGGGGAATCTCTTAGTGCGCTCGAACGATGCGGTTGCTCCCCAGGCACTCAAGGAGAAGCTGATCGCAATCTGCAAAGACCGCGGTCTGGAATATGGCTACTATGCCACGACCATGGGTGGACCCCGCATGCCACGTTTGCTCTATCGCGTGTGGGTGAAGGACGGCCATGAAGAGTTGGTGCGCGGCGCACTGTTTGGCGATCTTGATCAGCGCTCCATGCGCAGCAATATTGTCGCGGCCGGGAACGATCAATTCATTGACAACGAACTCCTGCCGGTCCCCCACAGCCTGGTAGCCCCATCCATCTTGTTTGACGACCTGGAGGTAAAACGTCAAACATCGAACAAAGACAAACTGCCGGAGTATCCAGCGCCGGAGAAGGCGGGACGATAGAAATGCCGGGTGCCCCATGTTAGCCTTCTTTTGGCTAACATGGGATTGCAACGCCCTCCAAATCCGCAGTGGTGTTGTTCCTGAAGTCGGAGTTGCGTTTGTTCTTTCCACCCCGTCAAGAGGCATCAAGAATCCAACCCAGATGGACACCAGATGACCAGTAAACTACAGCAACCGGACACGTCTCCCGCATCAATGATCGTGCGTCCATGGTTCGACCAATTGCGGGTAGTGCTGGTGCGTTCGCGCAATCCTCTTAACATTGGCGCGGCGGCGCGCGCCATGAGCAACTTCGGTTTTCAGAATCTTCGACTGGTCACTCCATGGGAACCTTCCTATCTTGGTGCGCGCTCAGCTGTTGGAGCCTCGCAGGTGCTGCTGAACTCACAGGTCTTCAGCAGCGTGGCCGAAGCGGTGGCTGACTGCAGTTTGGTGGTGGGAACTTCCGCAGTGGGCGAACGAGAATTACATCATCCGCTCCACGTCCTTGAGCAAGGCGCGGAGATGATGCGACGAGGTCTTGCCACAGCTCCTGTTGCCCTGTTGTTCGGGTCTGAAAAGTTCGGGCTCTCCAACGAAGACTTGAGCCACTGCCATTGGCTGATCCACATTCCAACGAGAACTGAGCACATCTCGATGAATCTTGGGCAGGCAGTTGCGGTATGTCTCTATGAGCTCGCGCGCGGACAGGCGAATGACTCGCAGCCAGCAGAACAGAAATCCGCCAGTGCAGAGGAAGTGGAGCGAATCTCACAAGTACTGTTAGAGGCTCTGTGCATCAGCGGATACGTGCAATCACCGGGAGAGCCTGCGGCCCTGGACAAAGTTCGCCGGTTGCTGAGGCGTTTGAATCCCGAACAAAACGATGCCTTGGTCCTGCTCGGCATGATGCGTCAGATTCTCTGGAAAACAAAACATCCCAGCGAAAAGTGTTGATCCTTCCACGCGTGTAGCATAAGAAACGTCGGGTGCCCCAAGTTCGCGCCGCTGTATTTGCGGCGATAACCTGGGAATCTCTGCCCTCCACCTCTGCAGGCCCTTGTAGTTGCGGTTGCTCTATTTTCCGCGCGCAGACCTCTGCGGTTGCGGAGACGGATAGCGCCGCTTTCCACCCTATCCGCGCAAGAGCAGCAAGGCGAAGGTGGGCACCCCTCCTTGGCGTCCACCCCTGCGATCAATCTGCACGAAGCAGCGTTACAGAAAACCAACCACGCTCATCGCTCCAACTTTGCTCGATGCTAAACCCACCATTCGCTGCCAACGCTTCAATCATCGCCGGCGTGAACTTGTAGCTGTTCTCCGTGTGAATTGTTTCTCCCTCGGCAAATGGGACGGAGATATCCAATGCATCGATGTTCACGATCTGGCTTGTGCGGCTCTCCAAATGCATTTCAATACGGGAGTCGCGCTCATTCCAAATCACACAGTGCGAGAACGCATCAAGATCGAAGTCCGCATCGAACTCACGGTTGATGCGCGCCAGAACATTCAGGTTAAACTGCGCCGTAACTCCGGCAGAGTCGTCATACGCAGGTAGCAGCACTTCGACAGGTTTGCGCATGTCGGTGCCCAGCAAAAGCGAGTCCCCGCAACCAAGCGACGAGCGCAGATGCCGTAGCAGGGCGCTGGCTGCCATGGGTTCAAAGTTTCCAATGCTGGAACCAATGTATAAAACAAGCTTGCGTCCGGAAAGATGAGCCAGAGCGGACGAGCGTTGCGTGTAATCCAGCACCAGTGGGTGCACAGCGACTTGTGGCAACTCGGAGCGCACACGATGATGGGCTACTTCCAGCGCGTAGCTGGATAGATCGACAGGTATAAATGTAACCGCACGATGCAGTTCAAGCGCAGCACGAAGAACCAGCATCGTCTTTTTGGCCGTACCTGCACCAAGTTCAATGATGGTGGAAGCGCCTCCGGAGGCGCGAACCATGTCAGGCGCATAGAGCTCAAAGATGGCTTGCTCTGTCGCCGTGAGGTAATACTCCGGCAGTTCGGTAATCTGCTCGAATAGCGCCGATCCCGCGGCGTCGTAGAACAATTTCGGAGGCAGTTTCTTGGGCCGTGAGGTGAGCCCATGGAGCACCTCGCGTGCATTGCCATCCAGAGGCAGTACAAGTGGCTTAACGCTCATGATTTGCTAGCCTGATCCCCATGAATTGCCAACGCACATGGGGTGGGAAGAAGTTACGGTAAGTAGCTCGAATGTGCGAGGCCGAGGTGGCAAATGATCCCCCGCGGAGCACGAATTGATTGCACATGAATTTTCCGTTGTACTCGCCGACCGCGCCCGCCGCCGGACAGAATCCCGGGTAGGGCAGGTAGGCACTAGCCGTCCACTCCCACAGGTCTCCGAATAGTTGATCCTCCTCTGGTGAGTTACTTTGTGCCGTGGCATTGGCGGGGCGAGTGCCAAGCAACCATCTCTCAAGTAAATTTCCGGCGACGGTGCGCCCTTTTGCCGCCTGCTCCCATTCGCCTTCTAGTGGAAGCCGAGCATTCGACCATCTTGCAAAAGCGTCTGCCTCGTAGTAGCTGACGTGGTCAACGGGAGCTGCGGGGTTGAGCGGATTCCAGCCACGCAAACTGAACTCCTTCCATCCTTCCCCATCTTTCACCCAATAAAGTGGAGCGTCCCAACGCTCGCGGCAAACTGTGTCCCATCCGTCTGAAAGCCACAGCTCTGGGCGTTGATAACCTTTGTCGCGAATGAAACTGAGATACTCGGCGTTCGTCGCAAGACGCGACGCTAATTTGTAGGGTGACAGCAGCACAGCGTGACGGGGCCGTTCATTGTCGAATGCAAATCCTTCAGACGGCGCACCGATCTCCACCGCACCCCCGGAATGCGAGATCCAGCGCAGGGGTTCGGTCGAAGGTGTTTGGTCTGAGTCAGATGGAGGCGCGTAGGCAGGCCGCAAAGGTTGAGTCCAGAATGCGTGCAGAATATCGGTAAGCAACAGTTCCTGGTGCTGTTGCTCGTGGTGCATGCCAAGTTCGACGAGTGCGAGAATCTCCGGCTGCAAATCACGTCCAAGCAGGCGATGCATGGCTTCGTCAACGTGCTCGCGATAACGCAGAACATTGCTGAGAGATGGCCGCGAGAAGGTTCCGCGCTGCTGGCGCACTGGATGGCTACCCAGCGACTTGTAATACGAGTTGAACAGCAGTCGGTACTCGGGATTGAAGATGCGATAACCGGCGAGTTGCTCTGTAAGAATGAAGGTTTCGAAGAACCAGGTCGTATGAGCCATGTGCCATTTCGTCGGACTCGCATCCGGCATTGACTGCACCATGGCATCTTCTGCAGAGAGCGGGTCGGCAAGCCGCAATGTAGTTGAACGTACCTGTCGGAATTGTTGCAGCAGAGATGCGCCAGAATGGATCGGCGTCATACCGGAAGTGATGGTAGCCAAACCGAACCCTCCCCCCGACGTGGTCGTACTCGGGGCTTTTTGTCTGATGCGCACTGGCACCTGATGGTTAACAAATTTCCAGCGCCGAAGCTGCGTGTTATGGCCCACAAGGTGCGGGGCAACATGCCACTGGCTAATCCTCATCTGTTTCAAGACGTGTAATTAAAACAAACGAAAGTCAAAAGCAGGGAGTTGTATGCGCAGCTTTGTATTGGTCGTTGGTCTTTCACTTTGCACCCTCACGCTGGCCGCACAGGATATCCAGCAAAACGATGTGGTGGTAACTCCTATGGAAAAAACTCCTGTCTACCGGATTAAGGTAGTGGCCCGAACGGTGCAGGCAGTTAACTATCGCCACCGGAATGGCTCTACAAAGGTCGATTTCCGGGGAACCAGCCTGATGCCGGATGGTGCCGGAGAAGCAAAAGTGGACAGCAAAGCGGGCCGGATTGAGATCAACGCCGAGTTCAAGAATATACGCGACGCAAACTACTACGGACCGGAATACCTGACCTATGTCTTGTGGGCGATAACACCAGAAGGCCGCCCGGTGAATCTCGGCGAGGTTGTGCCGAATGACAAACACGAAGTTCGGATCCATGTGACCGCCAATCTGCAGGCCTTCGGAATGATAGTTACTGCCGAGCCCTATTTCGCAGTGACTCGCCCCAGCAATTTCACGGTGCTCGAAAACGAAATCCGCAAAGACACGAAGGGCTGGGAACAACCCGTGAGCGCGCGCTACGAGGCCACGGAAAAGGGTGAATACACAGTAGATTTGGCCAGCAATCAGCTTCCGGCTTCTGAAATAACTCGCGAACAAGCCAAACGCGTGCCGTTGACGTTGTTGGAAGCCCGCAACGCGATGGCGATTGCACAGGCAACCGGAGCCGAGCAATATGCGCCGGATGCACTGGCTCAGGCCCAGACATCTCTGGACCGGGCCGAGGATTACTTACGTCGGAAACAGTCGAGTTCAGCCATTGGAACCGTAGCCCGGGGCGCCACGCAGGCGGCTGAGGACGCTCGCGTTCTGACGATCCGCAGAAAAGAAGACGAGCGGATTGCGGCCGAGCAGAGGGCTGCGGAGGATCGTACCCTGCAAGCGCAGCAACAAGCGGTGGTAGAGCAGGAACGTGCGCAGAACGCGCGCGAGCAAACCATACAGGCCCAACAAGCAGCACAGCAGGCCCAGGAGGAACGTCGGGCAGCGGAGCAGGCAAAGGCTGAGGCCCTGCAAGCGCAGCAGCAAGCCGAAGCCGCTCGTCAGGAGGCGCTGGCTCAGCAGCAGGCATTAGCCGCGCAGGCGCAAACCGCACAAGCACAGGCGGATACCGCGGAGCAACGAGCCCGGGCTGCCGAGCAGGAAAAGGAAGAGATGCGACAACGGCTTCTAACGCAGTTGAACCAGGTGCTTCAGACACGTGATAGCGCCCGCGGACTGATCGTAAATATGAGCGATGTGCTCTTTGACCTGAACCAGTCCACGCTGAAACCGGGCGCAAAAGTTCGCCTCGCCAAGGTTGCCGGTATCATTCAGGCCTACCCCGATCTTAGATTGCAGATCGAGGGCTACACGGATTCAACTGGCACGGTCGAACACAACCAGCAACTTTCAGAACGCCGTGCAGCGGCAGTGCGCGATTTCCTTATAGCGCAGGGCGTAAGCCGTGAAAACGTTAGCGCCCAAGGCCTCGGGCCCACGAACCCTGTTGCCAGCAACAGCACGCCGCAAGGACGGCAGATGAATCGTCGTGTGGACCTGGTAGTGAACGGCGAATCCATCGCGGCGCAAAGAACAACGACGAACCCAAATGGGGCTCCGGCGATGGCGTCTCCTTCTTCCTCCGACCCGCGACAAACCGCACCTTCGCCCGACAATGATGGGCAGCGTTAGAACCACGTACGATGGCCCATTCAAGCCTTCTTTTGGCTTGAGTGGGAAGCAACGCCCTCTATCCCTGCGGTTTTTGAAGTTGCTTTTGTAATTCGGGTTACACCTTCTCCAAACCGACCTCAAAACGCTGACAGATTCACTTTGTCCAGCCACACTGTGTAAGGCTGCTGGGCAAAATTCCCATCCATTTGGAAGGCTACGTCAATGTCTTCCATCGTCCATGTCGGCTGGTTGGATCGATAGATGTCGAGGTTGTAAGTCTGGTCATTCACCGCCAGACTCACGTAGTGCACCTGGTTTCCGACCCGCTCAAAGTTCCATACCAGGTGCACCCATGTGTTTGCCGGAAACGGAGTGCATGGCACCGAGGTCGGTTGCCATCCGGCCACGCCGTCCCACACATCCCATACGCCGTCGCCCTTGAAGTTGCACTCCGTACCAAACACCCATCGCGTATTGTTAATGGTCTGGTTGACGTCAAACTCCAGTGCCTGCGGCAGGTCGGGCTGATCAACCATGAAATTTAAATCATAAGTGAAGTGCGAGACGTTGCTGCCTCCGCCGAGAAACTTCGTATACAGCTCATTTGAATACGCAGTTGGCCCACCCATAGTTAGTTTGGCCGATGATCCGCTGAGCGAAGGCGTGCTCTGCCCTTCAGTCATGCTTGAAACAGCCGTGCCCAGTCCAGCCGCGCAGATCTGACCTGCTCGTGGATGGCCCGGCGAAAATACAGCGGAACACGGCTCCCAATTTGGCAGGCTCTGAATGTTGCTGATTGTCATTGCTTGCGGGCGCGACTACATTGAGTTGGAAACTCGTACTCACGTCATTTCCGTTTTTGTCGGTCCCAATCACCTCGAGCGCGTGGGATCCTGGATCCATCCACAGCAGCGCATCCACCGTGTTATAGAACGTGAAGTACTCCGCTGTCCCGTCCACGTACACTCGCATGTGGTCGATTGGATTCACCAGGCTCTCGGCAGCCACAATGTGCACCGGTGAGGTCACAGTTGCATTGTCCGCCGGAGTTGACACACACACCGATCCTTGGCTGGTTGTTCCTGGATCGGGCGGCGGTAGAGGTGCCGGTAATGGAAATGGCGCCACACCAGAAGTCGGGCCCACACTCTCTGCCACAGTAACCACAGGACACGACGAGTTCGATGTCGGCGATGGCGATTGGGGCGGGTTTCCCTTACCACCACCGCTGCTACCACCGCTACCACAGGAGGTGATCGTTATCAGCGTAATCAACGCAATTCCAACCAACCGGACAGAACACCACAAACGCGAAAACTGTTCCACGCGGGAACTCCTGTTTTCCTTCAAAATCTCCCAGCACACTTCCATTAACATTCTCCAAAACTGGGCAAAGCGGGACACCTCAGCTCGCCTATTCTTCATGTGATCGTTACAGATGCGCGTGGAAAGCATGCGGGATAGCAAGTTCGGTGCGGGGCTCTGGAATTCCAGGAACTCGCGGGAGTTTGGCCTTTAACACAATCTGGCGTGAACAGATTCCGCCGCACATATCTTGCTTGCGACCAACACCGTCACGCGTCCGCACATCACAACAGTTACGTGAATGCCGAGGTTTACGATGTCTGAAGCTTTGCCTGAAGACCCTCAAAAACCATCAATTCCGGAGCCTGAAGCACGCTCTCCAGTTTCACCTCCTGTTCAGAACACCGCACCCACAACGGACGACACTGCCGGGCACTCTTCAGACGCAGAGCCGCTCGCACAAGATGTTGTCGGAACGCAGACGCGGGGTTTCACCGTGCAGCGTGGTGGTCGAATGGCTGGCACTGCAGAACGTATTGGCATTGCTGTGGGCACTGCGAAACGCGAAGTGCGACGCCGGTTGGAGTTGGTACGCCGTCCGCAGGATCCGATTCTATTCCCGGCTGGCGCTGAGGTTTCTGCCGAGACACGCGCCCACCAACTCACTGATGAAGATGTCGACCGTGGCTCCAGAATGGTCCAGGAGATCGAGGATGAAGTCACCAGACTCCGCGACACGACCGCGCACAAAATGGAAGATTGGCTTGTAATGGCCGAAAGGAGCGTCATGCAACTTCGCCATGACGCCAGGCGCGCAATTGTTGAGGTGCGCAAAACTGCTGACAAGTTCCCACTGCAAACCATCGGCGCGATATCAGGGGTTTGCTTTGCCCTAGGCTTCGCGCTCAGATTCAGGAGGCCTCGCCATGGCTAGCCGTATGTATCCTTTTCCGGAAAAATCTCTGGCACAGGTTCTCACCGAATTCAAGGACGAGTTCAAGGAATTTGCCGCAACCCGCGCCGAGATGCTACGTGCAGAAATGCGCGAAAAGCTCACCGTCGCCAGCGCGGCGTTCCCGGCGATCGCCGTGGGGGCAGTACTCGTGCTACTTGCATCAGTCTTTATCAGCGTCGCGCTGGTCGCACTGGTGGCGATGCTGTTAGGCGGCAGCACGGGAGCTTGGGCTGGCGCCTTTGCCATTGTTGCTGGCATCTTTCTGCTCGTCGGTGGCGTGGCCATCGCTCTTGGGGTAAGGAAATTGAAATCGTGCAGTCTGAAGCCCGAGCGCACCTTACGTGTCCTGAAGCAGGACCAGATCTGGCTTCAGCATGAAACGAGGAACGAACCATGACCAATCCTTTTTCCGCCGATGATCTTGAACAGCGTGCCGCCAGTCAGCGCCAGCGCCTGCACGCGTCCGTAACTGAACTACGAAGCAACGTGCGTGAACGCCTCGACGTACAGAAGGTCGCGCGAAACTATGTCTGGAAGGCAGCGGCTGCCGCTGGTCTTCTGGCCATGGCATTAGGACACACTATCGCCGGGGCCTTCAGGGACTAAATGCGCATGTTGGTTTGTCCGACCGGACAGAGCTATTTGAGCAATTGGCCAACCGCCGACCGCCAGGCGCACGCGCTGCCAGTCCGTCTCCTGATAAACCATTGATTCCCTGAGCGCTAGGGTGAACTCCGCACTATCGCAACGGTTACGATTCGTGACATAATTCTATTTCTGCATCATTTAAGTCATCAACTAAGTCATCGGCAGTAACTTTGCGGGGGCGAACGTGGACAACACTCGTACGAGCAGACGATTCCCAGTGCAACTGCCTCTCAAAGTACTGGGAAATCAGAATGTACCAACCGGAACCACAGCGAACATCAGTGCTGCTGGAGTTTATCTCTGGGTGGAGGGTGGGCTGGAAGTCGGTTCCGCCATCGAGTTTGAGATCATCATTCCGGGAGAATCGATAGGCTCCGGCAAAGATGTTCCTGTTCACTGCCAGGGTCGCGTCGTTCGCTGTGACACTGACCCTGAAATCGGACGCACAGGCGTTGCTTGCGTCATTGAACAATATGAATTTGTGCGCACTGCTGAAGTTGGAGGCTAATAGATGTTGAAGATTATTCTGGCTGATAATCAAGCAATTTTTCGTGCGGGCATAGCTAAAGTTCTCGCGGTGGAAGATCACGTCAGAATCGTTGCCCAGGCTCAGAGCGTAGAGCAGGCCATGATCGCGGTCGAGAAGTTCCGCGGCTCAGTCATGATTTATGCTTCCAGTTTTCTCCCTGATACCGAACGCATAGCAGCGTTGGCGCGCGAGTCTGGGATTCAGCTTGTAGTGATTGCTGAAAACAGCGAGTTGCCGGATCGCTACCTCAACGCCGGGATTCTCGGCTTGATTTTTCGCTCCGTCGATGCCGTTGAATTGTTGAAATGCGTGCGAAAAGTGAGTGTGGGCGAGGTTTACCTGCAGGATTTGCGAGCCGTGCCACACAATGCAGAGACCGATGACTTTGTCGGTGCCCGCGTGCGAGATCGGCTTACCCCGAAGGAATTGAAGATCGTTGCCCTCATTGTGCAGGGCTTCAAGAACAAGGAAATTGCAAATCTTCTCGGCACCACTGAGCAGGTCGTGAAGAATTACCTGCGCAACGTATATGACAAAATCGGCGTCTCAGACCGTCTGGAACTTGCCCTGTTCACCATCCACCACAGGATTTTAGCGGAAGCCGCGGCAGCCAGCGCCGCTACCATGCGGGCCATGCCCATTCCGGTCAATCCGGGCAGCACGCAATAATCACTGGTTTGAAATGGATTCAGAAAAGCGCGGCTTACCAAGCCGCGCTTTGTCGTCTAATTCGTTCCAGGTAGGTGGCTAACGATGGGATGCCCGTTCACTCGCCTTGAGCAACTCATTCACAATGGTCACTAATTCCTCTGGATTCACTGGCTTCTCCAGGTAGAGGTCAGCCAGTGGCTCCGCCGATTGGTAGGCCTCCGCGACATAGCCAGAGACTACGACTACAGGCATGGTGGAATGGGTCTTCGCGGTCTGCACCACGGCGCGCCCGTTTCCATCACCTAGGCGCCAGTCTGTCACAACCGCGTCATAATCGTTAATGTTCAACAGGTCGATCGCCTGGCGCGCCGAGGTTGCGCACGTCACGTCGTGTCCCGCCTGTTCAAGGATTGCGCACTTCAGTTTTACGACGTGCGGCTCATCGTCAATGCAGAGAATTCGCGCCATGTGGCATCCTTAATGACTAAAAGAAAAGGCTGCGCCCGTGCTGCCAAAGAACAAGGCGGCACCCTTTCGTGTATTTGGCTCGCAGTAATTGTCTGCAGGTACTGCCTGCTTGTCAAATGGTAACCGAGATACCGCTCAGCGGTTCCGCAACAAACGGGGCCGCAGTCAGCTGCCAGTTACCGGTTTTACAGCTTTCGGGCAATCGATTTCGCCTGCGTGAACAACAGCAGGTAGTCCGGGCCGCCCGCTTTGGAATCCGTACCGGACATGTTAAAACCGCCGAACGGATGCGCGCCTACCATCGCCCCCGTGCATTTACGGTTGATGTAAAGGTTGCCGACGTTGAATTCCTGCCGTGCGTGTTCAATTCTTTCTTCTGAATTGGTGTAAACCGCACCGGTAAGGCCAAACTCAGTGTCATTGGCAATGCGCATCCCATCATAGAAATCCTTGCAGCGAATCACCGCCAGCACTGGTCCGAACACCTCTTTTTGTTCCAGGGTATCGCCAGGCTTCACCTCCGAGATGATCGTAGGCTCCACAAAATAGCCGTCTAAGCCTTCCACGGCGCGTCCGCCGGTAATCACCCGGCCGCCTTCCAGCTTAGCCTGTTCAACAAAACCCAGAATCGACTTTCTGGCCGCCTCGTTGACCACAGGACCCATATTAGGATTGTCCTCGGTTGGGCCTACTGTCAGCTTCTCTGCCCGATCCTTCAGACGCTCCACAAACTTGTCGTAAACCCGGTTGTCCACAATCGCCCGCGAGCAGGCTGAGCACTTCTGCCCGCTGAATCCGAAGGCCGAAGCTATCACCCCCGAAACCGCCTCATCCAGATCCGAGTCGGCATCCACCAGAATCGCGTCCTTGCCGCCCATTTCCAGCACCGTACGCTTGATCCAGATTTGCCCTGGCTGCGCTTTTGCCGCCAGCTCGTGAATGTGTAGTCCCACCTCTTTGGAGCCCGTAAACGCAATGAAGCGGGTCTTCGGATGCTTCACAAGTTCATTGCCGAAGCTGCTGCCACTACCTGTGACAAAATTCACCACACCATCAGGAATACCGCATTGCTCGAGCACCTCAAAGAACTTTGCGGCAATCGCCATCGCGTCACCGCTCGGCTTCAGTACCACGGTGTTGCCGCTCACAATCGCCGCCAAGGTCATCCCAGCCATGATCGCCGAAGGAAAATTCCACGGCGGAATCACCGCCCCAACGCCGAGCGGTATGTAACGTAATTCGTCGCGCTCGCCCGGTAATTGAATCGGAGTTTCGGCTGTGTCCAGGCGCAACGCCTCGCGTGCGTAGAACTCCGCAAAATCGATGGTTTCGGCTAGGTCGGCGTCGGCCTCGGCCCAATTTTTGCCTACCTCAAACACCATCCATGCAGACCACTCGAACTTGCGCTCGCGCAAAATGTGCGCCACTCGGAAGAGTAAATCCGCGCGCTCTTTTACAGGGGTGCGGCTCCAGCTTTCAAAGGCATCCTGCGCGGCTTGCACCGCCGCTGGGACGTCCGCCGCACCTGCCTTCTGGAAGATTCCCACGACCTGCTCGGGATGCGAAGGATTGATTGACTGTATCTTCGCCTCTGTCTGTACGCGATGGCCTCCGATCACATTTTCATACTCGCGGCCAAGCTGCCTGCGTACCTTGTCCAGCGCCTCGCGCATCGCCCTTACATTGTCCAAACGAGTGAAGTCCACGAGAGGTTCATTCTTGAACTTAGTAAGCACGGAACTTTCGACGGTGGTCGCCGCCACACTACTTTGCACGGTTGCCATAATATCCCCTTTTAAGAATGCCAATCCGCGCAAATCCAGAGCTGTTCACCAGTAGAGATCGACAGCGCTGCCAGCGGAACATTTGATATTAACATTTCGACACCGGGTAAACAGCTTGACGGTTCTTTCCTCGTCCAAAAACAGTCAACTCCGATACATCCATTTCGCAACTCTCCGAATCTGTTCCCCGGGGCCGGGAGACTAGGGCGGATTCTGCTTAGTCTATTTGGCGCTGCTCCGCGCTCCTGGTTCGCTCTTCCGTCGCAAGCTTGCGAGACAACCCTGAATGAACCGGCACGTATTGAACCCAATCGAGGAGTACATATGGCCACAATTTCTGCATCTGCTGCATCGCAGCTCGATCAATCAGCCCTGAAGTTTCTCGAACACGGTCACCGATTGCTAATCAACGGCAAGTGGGTGAAAGCTGAATCGGGACGGACATTCCCAACCTATAATCCCGCCAACGGAGAGGTACTCTCAAACGTTGCAGAGGGCGACAAGGCCGACGTTGACGCTGCGGTAAAGGCAGCTCGTGAAGCCTTCGACCACGGTCCCTGGCGTAAGTTCACCGCCTCCGAACGCGGAAGAATGATCTGGAAGCTTGCTGATCTTCTCGAACAGCACACCGAAGAACTCGCAACCCTGGAAAGTCTGGATAACGGGAAACCGCTCACCATTGCCCGTGCCGCCGATATTCCTCTAGCCGTGGATATGTTGCGCTACATGGCGGGATGGACCACCAAGATCGAGGGCAATACAATTCCGATCTCCGTACCGTACACGCCGGGTGCCCGCTACCACGCCTTCACTCTTCGCGAACCCGTCGGGGTGGTCGCGCAGGTGATTCCATGGAACTTTCCTCTACTGATGGCTTGCTGGAAGATCGGCCCCGCACTCGCCGCCGGTTGCACCATCATCCTCAAACCTGCCGAGCAAACCCCGCTCACCGCTATTCGTCTGGGTGAATTGATCCAGGAAGCGGGATTCCCGGCAGGTGTGGTAAACATCGTGACCGGCTTCGGCGAAACTGCGGGCGCGGCCCTGGCGGCCCACCCAGAGGTAGATAAGATCGCTTTTACCGGATCCACCGAGGTCGGCAAGTTGATCGTGCATGCCGCCACCGGCAACCTTAAAAAGGTAACGCTCGAACTCGGCGGCAAATCCCCCAACGTCGTTATGAAAGATGCCGATCTGGACATCGCCATCCCCGGCGCAGCCAGCGCCATCTTCTTCAACCACGGACAGTGCTGCTGTGCCGGTTCCCGCCTCTACGTTCACAAATCGATTTTTGACAGGGTGGTGGAGGGTATCTCAACTGAAGCAAAGAATATCTGCGTCGGCCCGGGCTGGGAATCCGCTTCGCAGCTTGGACCATTAGTCTCCGAGGAGCAGTTGAACCGCGTGAAGGGCTACATTGACGCCGGATTGATCGAAGGTGCGTGCGCACTGACAGGCGGGAAACAGATCGGAGAAAAAGGCTACTTTGTCGAACCCACGGTACTGGTGAAAACAACCAAGAACATGAAGGTCGTCCGCGAGGAGATTTTCGGGCCGGTCGTTGCCGCCATGCCTTATGACACGCTGGACGAGGTGGCGGAAGAGGCAAACGATTCATCCTACGGGTTGGCCGCCGGCATCTGGACCAACAACCTGGCCAAGGCGCACTCGCTAGCCGCAGCCCTTCGGGCCGGCACCGTCTGGGTCAATTGCTATAACATCTTCGACGCGGCGCTTCCCTTCGGCGGATACAAGGAGAGTGGTTGGGGTCGTGAGATGGGCCACAACGCCGTCGATGCCTACACTGAAACCAAGTCCGTGTGCATGAAGGTCGCGTGACCAGTTAGAGAAAGTTACAGGGTGCCCCGTTCTAGCCATCTTTTGGCTAGGGCGGGGTTTTAAATTTTGCCTCTGATTTTGCCTCTGATCTTGCCTCTGGTTTTTTGATCTCGCCTATTGGGTTTTGATCTTGCCCCTGCGGTGCAACCCCACGCGCAGTTCCGGATTCCAAACACACTTGGCTTGATCGGCTCGAAGGAGGGCACCATGGCATTTTGCTCAAATTGCGGCGCGCAAGTCGAAGGACAATTCTGTCAAAAGTGCGGGAAGGCCGTTGCAGCTTCCGCGCCCGGCGGCGCGTATACACCGCCATCGTATCCTGCAAACACGCAACCGGGGCTCAGCATTAACGCGGCTTCTGCTTTGTGCTATTTGTTTGGCTTCATCACGGGAATCGTCTTCCTCGTGCTTTCCCCATATAACCAGGATAGGCGCGTACGCTTCCATGCCTTTCAATCCATCTTTCTGAACGTGGGGGTCATCGTGGTGCACATTGGCATCACAATCCTTTCGCTGATGTTCCACGCCGTCAGCTTCTCGCTCGGCCTGTTGATGAGTTCCCTTCATCTGCTCGTGAGCCTGGGATTCTTCCTGGTTTGGCTTTACATGATGTGGAAGAGTTATGAGGGTGAGAAAATCGTGTTACCGATCATAGGACCATTGGCAGAGAGCCAGGCTGGCCAGGGGCCGCCAATCGACACGATAGGCAGAGCCGCATAACGCTGTTTTCGTTTTGCACAAAAAAGGACTACGCTCCTCGCGCAGCCTTTTTCGTCTCTCAGAGCAGTCTCGACGACCAGGCGGCAGACAAAACACGCGGCAAGGGACGAGGATGCACGCTCGCCCCATGCCGCGATCTTTTCATCACAACTTTCCTTAATCGCGCGAACTTACTTTACGCGATCAACTTCCTTCAACCTTGCTGCCTTGCCGCGCAGTGCGCGCAGATAGTAAAGCTTGGCGCGGCGCACCTTGGCGGAGCGAACCACTTCCAGCTTTTCGATGATGCGGCTGCCGAGCGGGAAGATACGTTCCACGCCCTGCCCGAAGCTCATCTTGCGAACCGTGAAGCTCGGCTGCTGGCCGTTGGCCTTCTTGATTACGATTCCCTCGAAGATCTGGGTGCGCTCTTTGTCGCCTTCCTTGATCTTCACGTGAACCTTCAGAGTGTCACCCACCGCGAAGCTCGGCAGGTCCGTGCGCTGCACTTTCGCAAGCATCCGGGTAATGATGGGAGATGACGACATAACGATTTCCTCTTCTCTTCTCGGGAACCTGGGCAAGCTGCCCCGGTCAATCCCGTAATCTTCTAATTTTCTTCGGCCTCGCGTTTTAATTCGCGAAGCAGAGCTTTATCTTCAGCGCTGAGCGCCACCTTCTGCAGAAGGTCAGGACGGTTTCTCAACGTTTTTTCCAGTGCGCGACGCCGTCGCCAGCGTCGAATCTCTTCATGGTTCCCATTCATCAGCACATCGGGAACCGGTATCCCGCGAAATTCTGCAGGGCGTGTGTAGTGCGGAGAATCCAGCAGGCCACCGGTTGCAACTGTTGAATCCGGCTCCAGCCTTCCGCGATCGTCAAACCTTGCTTCGGCCTCCACTCCGCTGAAGCTCTCGGTTTTATTCGAAGCTTCATTGCCCAGTGCTCCGGGCAACAGACGCGTCACGCAGTCCAATATGAGCGCGGCTCCAAGCTCTCCGCCGCTCATCACAAAGTCGCCAACCGATACCTCGCGATCGGCAAGATGTTCGGTCACACGCTCATCCACGCCCTCGTAGCGCCCACACAGAAACGTAATGCGCTCCAACCCGGATAACTCCTGCGCCATCGCCTGGGTAAACATCTTCCCTGACGCTGACAGCATGATCACTGTTTCCGTGGCTGCACCGCTTACGCGCTCTGCCCGTGGCGCAACGCCCAGCGACTCGACACATTCAAACAGCGGATTGGGTTTCAGTAGCATTCCCTCGCCGCCGCCAAATGGACGATCATCCACCGTGCGATGTCGATCCTCGGTAAACGCCCTGAGGTCGTGAATTCCGATTTCAATGAGCCCGGCGTTGCGCGCCCTGCGCACAATGCCGTAATCCAAGGGACCACGGAAGAAGTCCGGAAAGATGGTAACGATCTCGAACCGCACTTCCAGCCCTCTAATTCGTTTAGCGCTTCACCGGGGGCTGCTTCGGTTCTTTCTTCCCCGCACTGAGCGGAGCGTCCAGTTCCAGCATGCCTTCCGGCAGTTGCATCTCAATCCGTTTGTCCTTCAAGTCCAGCTTCTTTGTGAAGCTTTCCACGAAGGGAATCATGAACTCTTTGCCACTGTCGTTGTTCACGATCAGCAACGGGGCTGTTCCCGCCCCAAAATTTACATCCACAACGGTGCCAATGCTTCTCGCCGCTTCCGCCTGGCTCGTTTCCACAACCAGGCATCCCAGCAGTTCGCTTACGTAGAACGCGCCTTCTTCCAACTCCGCGCGCTCCCGGGCAGGAATCTGAATTTCTGATCCGAGTAGCTTTTCAGCTTCTTCGATCGAATCCACGCCCTCGAACTTGAATACCATTCCACCCTTGTGAGGCCAGAATTCATCCAAGTGCAACTCGCGGCGTTGATTGCTGCCTGCACTCCACGCATAAAGCGTTCGCCGCTGCTCAAATCGCTCAGGAAAATCCGTGTGCAGTTCCGCTGCGACTTCTCCAACGCGGCCTTGCACTTTTGCCACGCGCGCAATCGTAACGAAAGCGCCATTTCCGGATTCTTCAGTCATACCGCTTACCCGACCCTGGCTACTCAACAATGTCGAGCGAGCATCGCTGCCCGTTCTTTTCCGCAGCAGCGGAGAGCACGGTGCGCAATGCGCGGGCGGTTCGACCGGAGCGGCCAATCACGCGGCCCAGGTCTTCTTCTGCGACTTCGAGTTCCAGCCTTACGTATCCGCTGTCACCAGAAGCCACAACTGTAACCTCATCGGGAGAATCCACGAGAGCCTTGGCCAGCTCTTTGGCTAGTGCGGGTAAATTGGCGGGCATTGACGTCTGCTCCTCTTACGCTTCCGGCTCGGCCGGAGTTTCAACTGGAGCTACTGGCTCACCCACGGAGGCCGGAGTAAGCGGTGCAGCCGAAACGGCTGGCGTTACCGGGGCATTCTTGTAAAGACGGGCAAGTGTCGGCGAAAACTGCGCGCCCTTGCCGAGCCAGTACTCGATGCGTTCCCTCTTGAAGTCTACCGTTGCAGGGTTGGTGCGCGGATTGTAGAGACCTACAACTTCAATCGAACGGCCGTCGCGCGCGCGGTCCTTTTCGATGACAACAATGCGATAAACAGGCTGCTTACGCGCACCACGGCGCGAAAGACGTATCATCAACACAGGCTTATTTCCTCTCTTCGTTTTAACTCCAGCGCTCGACATCCCCAGAAATCTGTCCCGGAGACCGGAAATCGCAACCGGCTACGCCAGCCTTGATTCGAACGCTGTGATGCCCGCTGCGCCTCGGCACAATCGGCAGACGAACCTGCCACGGGCTCCAACCACAAAGGAATCGCCAGACACACGTCCGGCAAACACTTGCAGCAACATGTATTATCGCGGAAGTTAGGCGCAGTGGCAAGCGCCAGTCTTTTTAGTTTGATCTTTCGAGCGGAAACCAGCTTACTTGCGCGAAGCGCGATAATCAGAGATCGAGGGAAGGTCCGCGAGACCTCGTCCAGCAAAAATCTCGCGAAAGTTCTTGAGCAGTTCTTCGTGGATGAGAGTGTTTGAGGCGACAGTCTCCCGGCTGTCGATGCGGAACGGCGTGCCATCCAAGCGAGTAACCGTGCCTCCGGCTTCGTGCACCAGTAAGACTCCGGCGGCGGTGTCCCAGGGGTTCAGGTTGAACTCCCAGAAGCCGTCATAGCGCCCAGAGGCCACGTTTGCAAGGTCCAGTGCGGCGGAACCTGCGCGACGAACGCCATGGGAACGGAGAGTGATCTGGTGGTAGAAGTGGATGTTCGGATTCTTGTGACGCTTAAAACTGGGAAAGCCGGTGCCAAGCATCGATTCGGACAGCGTCGCTGTGGTCGAGACATGGATGGGCCGCGCATTGAGGGTCGCGCCAATTCCCTTCTCGGCCGCAAATAGTTCGTCGCGGGTCGGATCGTAGAGCACGCCCAAGATGAGTTCACCTTCAAATTCCAGACCCATTGAAACGCAGAAGACCGGGTATCCATGAGCAAAATTTGTAGTGCCATCAAGCGGGTCCACATACCAGCGGAAGCCACCGCCATGAGTGTCGCGCGTACCTTCTTCTCCAACGATGTCATGCTCAGGCCAGGCGGCACGCAGTCGAGAGACAATGAGACGCTCGCTTTCCCGGTCGGCCTCGGTGACCAGATCGACGTCGCCCTTGTACTCGAATCCAATACGCCGGTCAAAGAACGGCATAAGGAGCTTGCCGGCTTCCTGTGCGATGGCCGTGGCCTCAGCGAGAAAGCCCGACCCGGCGTGAGCAGTCATATTATTCGGTGCCCGAGGATTCTGGCGTCAAGGGCGCGACCGGCCCTTCCGAGGCCGCTTTCACCGTCCGTGGACGACGGACACGGGGAGTGGTGATCTCGCCCTCGGCAATGTAGAGAATCTCGGTCTTGTAGATGAAAAGATTGGGTGCGCCATCGCGTGTAAGGCGAAGCATGTTGCGGTCGTAGTACTCAATCCAACCGCGAACCACCTCGCCGCCATTCAACTTGATGCTGACGAGCTTCTGCTTTTCGCCAAGTGATTTCAGATAGGCAGCTTCTTCAAAAGTCTCTTCCGGCGGAGGTGTCTTGCCCTTATTAGTTGGACGTGGAGGCATGAACCATTCTAACCGAATTGCGGTATGCCGATTGGAAAAGGCGTGAAGCCCAGCAAAGAAATCGGGGAGCTTTAGCAGCTCCCCGGGAACACATCGAGTGACGCAAGCTAGAAGCTGTAGTGAATACTCACGCGCATTGTTCGGCCAAGCTGGCGACGGAACGGCTGACCGTACCAACTGCTCAGAGTAACGGGAGAGTCTGGGCTGTTGATAAAGCCCTGGACGCTGTATCCAGTCTCATACACTTGATAGGCGGCAGCTCCGCTCCCCGTAAGCGCAATTCCCGGGGTCAGGAAAGTTCCAAGCTGCCACGAGTTAATGCTTCCGGAGATCGCCGTCACTTTTCGCTGATTGAACAAATTCGTGGCATCAAAAGCAGCACCGAACACGCGACGCTCGTTGTTCTTGTCAACCTTTATGTCGTGCGCAACGTTCAGGTCGCTCTGGATGAACCACGGGGTGCGCCTGGTGTACGGGGTGCCGAGAGTGATATTTCCAAGCGCATCTGTAGTTGCATTGACATACTTGCCGCGGTTGAATGGATAAACAGCGTACCCCGGCTGGAAGAACGTTGCACCAACGTCGATGAACGAACTGACAGGCGCACCCTGATAGGCAGTCTGGAATAAACCGAAGGTGGTGGTGTTCCGTTTACCTTCACTCAACGTGTAGTAGACGTACCCCTTGAAGGTGTTGGGTCTGTCGGTGGGCAGCGGGCCGCTGGAGGATTTCCCGAAGCTGTTGAAATAGAAATACGGCTCGTCAAAGGCACGGCTGGTGTCGGGTGAGTTGCGCCCCGGCTCGGCACCGTCGGTCTCCTCCGTAGAGGTCAAGCCGGTGTAGTTACCACGCAGTTTGCTGTATGTGTAGCTGAACATACCAGCATAGTGGCGGCTGTTAGCTTTGGTCAGACGGAGTTCAATGCCGTCATAGCTACGCGCTGCCTTGATGTTGTTAGGGCAGCCTGTGCAGGTTCCAAACAGGGCCGAGTTGAAGAAGTAGGTGGGGATTCCTGCTTCGAAGACTGGTCCGAGCGAGCCCAGGAACGCAGCATAACCGTTAATGGTCTTGTTCACACCTTCGCCGGGGTTGACGATGGTGTAGATCTCATTGTTATTGACATCCGTCAGAGAGGCATCCTCCAGGATGTGATCCAGGCGGCGACGGTCCCAACGCGCTTCGAAGGCCCAGTTCTTGGAGAGTGCATAGTCGATGCCGAAAACTGACTCGTGCTGGCGATAAGGATTCACCCCTGGAGCAACCGGCTCAAAGGGACGTTCGTTGGTGTTCTCAATCAGCGTCATGCCCGCAGGCGTAACTCCGCCAGCAAAATTAGCACCGGTGCTTGGAAGTCCGCTGGGGCAGGCGCGACCGTTGACGAAGACCGGATTGATCGCCGCTGGATCAAATCCCCCTGCACCGTTCGGGCTGAGCGCATATTCGCACTGCTCGAAGACCTGTCCGCCCCAGGAAGTTTCAGCGAGGAGCAACTTCATGACGTCGTTGGTGACGCCGTAGCTGCCAAACACTTTCATCTTGCCATCGCGGAAGACGTCCCAAGCCGCGCCTAGACGAGGAGCAATCTTTTTACTCCAAGGGAAGTTGATGGTATGCCCAGCAAGCAGGCCGGGTGATCCGGCAAGAGGCGGTGGAGGCAAGGTCTCTTTTTCTATGCGAAGGCCAGCGTTGATGGTGATGCCCTTGCCGATCGTCCAGGAGTCCTGGAAGAAGAGGCCGTGGTTCGTATCTGTGGACGTGCCGACCGTGGCGAAGTCTTGAATATTGAGCCAGCCATACTGGCCCCCGCACTGGCCAAATGCCGCCGTGAGGGTAGCGCAATTAGTCAATCCAAAGGTGGTAAGCGCGGAGTAGCCTGGCTTGGAAGTCGAGTAGGGGTTCACGAAGACCTGCGGGACATTGCCGTTCTGGTTGACGCTGAGAGCCAGATGATTGTACTGGTAGCCAAACTTGAAGTTGTGCGTGCCCCACCATCCACTCTTGAAGTACGCAATGTCCTGATCAAACTGGAAGTGCTTGCCGGCATTGAGGCGAGTGTATTGTGGCTTGTAGGCAAATGCCGTTTGGGTACCACCGGGTTGCTGCAGCCCCGCAGGTACTGGGGCGCCGGTGGAGTCGGTTGCCGGCCCAGATGAGGTGAGCCCGGCATTGTTCCAGTCAAGGTTCACACCGGTGGTCGGCCATCCGAAGTCATGATAGTTCTGGAAGAAATATCCGTAACGGGTGGTGGAAACCAGGCGCGGAGTGATCGTGATATCGGCTCCGGTGTTGAAAGTTGCGTTAGGGGCGCTAAAACCAAGCCCATGTCCGAACGCTGTAATTGGAACGTTGGTGGAGGTGTTCAACAATCCTGGATGCTGGGGGTCTGGATGCGGTAAGTTGGCGCCGCTTTCGCGAGCGTACTGATAGAGCCACGAGCCGAAGACGCGGATCTTCTGGGTCACCGTGGCGTCCAGACGTACGTTCGAAAAGTACTGCTGCTCGTCCTGGTTAAAGGTCTGAGGTCCAGCGACGGCGAGAGCAGGATTCGACGATGTGCTGTAGTCGATGGTTCTGGCCCGCGAGTTGTACTGCGGAGCAAATCCCGCAAAGAACCAGAGGCGATCCCTCATGATCGGGCCGCCAATCGTCACGCCGGGGTTCAGGATGCGGAAAGTGTCCTTCTTGGGGGAGAATTGATTCGAGCCTTGATCTGTCCTTCCGACGGGGCCGCTGGTCGGATCGTAGCGCAGGAAGGTCGGACTGGGAGTATCCAGGGCGCTCGATTCATAGGAAGCGAACAACTCGCCATGCCAGGCGTTGCTGCCCTTCTTCATGATCACGTTGACCACGCCGCCAAGCGCTCCGCCGTGCTCGGCTTCAACGCCGGAGCTCTTAACCTGCACTTCCTGAATAAACTGGAAAGGCACATTGGCGTTGGAGTATCCGCCGGAGATGTTCTCTGTATCCTGCCCTTCGATGAGGTAGGAGTTCTCGGAATCTGCCCCGCCGGCCACGGAATAACCAAATTGCTGACCGTTGCCGCTGCTGCCCGGCAGCGAGCCGCCGTTACCGCCGAGTGTGCCACCGCTGGTGGTACTCGTCGCTCCTGCCAGTGGCTCATTGCGCGCCGCAGGGGCAAACTGGATTACCGACTGGAAGGAATATCCATGCGGAATGTTGTTGACAACTTCCGGGCTGATGTTGGTGTTGTTGCTGTTGGTGGTGACGTCGATCAGCGGAGCCTCGGCTGTTACCTCGACGACCGTGGACTCGCTGCCGACCTTCAAGGTGAGGTCCAGTGACGGCAGACGCCCGACCTCCAGATGTATGCCCTCACGCTTCACCGATGCGAATCCCGGAGCCGTAACGGTGACCGCGTAAGTGCCCGGCGGAAGGTTGGCGAAACGGTAGTATCCTGAGTTATCGGTCTGTTGTGTTTTATTACCCGCCTGGTTGTTGCCGGTCAACTCGACTGTAGCTTTCGGCACCACGGCTCCGTTCGCATCCTTCACCGTGCCCTGCAGCCCACCTGTCGTCTCCTGGGCTTGCATGCCGGAGGACAAGACGACGAGAGTTGCGAGAACAACAAGAAGCACCCATAAACGGGTGCCAAGAAAACGCCTTCCACACACCATAGATCCTCCCGCGGTTGCCAATACGCAACCTGAATGACTGCGTAACTTTGCAATCAGGAAGCCAATGTTGCTCGCGAGCAAGTCAGGGCCAAATGGGCCAGAAACACCACAAACCCGCAGCTCTGGCTACAAGAAAAAGAACAAGCGGCAGCTCACGTTTCAAAAAATTGAAGAGGATTTATTCGATCTTGCTGTTAAGCGGCCCGGTGGCGGAGGCAGTGCTCACGCTAGTTTTGGAAGGCATGGGCAGAATGAAAAAAGCCCGGAGTGACCCGGGCTAAATGGAAGGATAAGACCCGTCTATTCGTTTTCCTGAAATGTATTCAGGTGCTGCTCCAGGGCTTTTGAATATTCTCTTTCGGCAACCAATTCCAACTCAAGCTTCTTGATTTGGCTGTGCAGGCGCAATATGTCCAGACGCATTCTCCCTGCGTCCGTACTGGTCCCGGCAATTGGAGGAGGAGGAACTCGTCCTGGCTGCGGAGGCGGCACTTGCATCTGCGCCGAGCCGGTAATCTGTACTCCGGGAATGGATACCGGAGGCGCTACGACAGGCGGAGTGAGCGCCGCGGCCACCGTGGCGGCAATCGATGGTGAGGAGACACGCGATACGTTGCGTGGAACTGGAACCGGTCCCCCCATACGTGGTTGGCCATGCCCAGGACGCGATGGCATGGGACCGCTGAAAATGCTGTTCAGTACGGCAGCGGCGTCTTCGGGCACGTGCTCGTTCTCCGAAATCACTTCTACCGGGGTTGTCAGCAGATGACGTACCCGCGCGATCAGGTCCTGCGGTTGGAAGGGTTTGCGGATCAATTCATTGGCATGAACTGCGAAGGCCCGCTCTGCCACTCCCTTGTTTACCACGCCTGACATCAAAATCACGGGCGTCTGCCCGAAACGCGGATGCTGTTTGATGTACTGGCACACATCATATCCATCGCGGCCCGGCATAATCACGTCGGTGATGACCACGTCAGGCGCGCTATGGTCCATCAGGTCCATGGCACTGCTGGCATCGTGGCAGGTAATCACCTCGAGGTCTTCGCGGCGAAAGGCGATTTTAATCACCTCGCGCATCGTTGCGCTGTCGTCGATGAAATAGACCACCGGCTTTGCGCTCATTGTTATCCTCCGTCGCTGGCTGCGCGCTCTTCGTCGATTTCGCGCAATGATTCCAGCATCAGTTCCGTCACAGAACGAAATACCGTCCGGGTTGCGGCCAATGAACCCGGCACAAACTTGTACACGCCGCGATCCAGGCCATTGCAATTCTTAATGATGCGAATGACTGCGTCGTTGCCGATAATCTCGCCAACTTCCGCGTGCAGCACCTCGCCCCGGTTGAAAAAAATAGTGCCGTCCAGCAATCCCGCATTGATGTAGAGCACGCCCGACTGCCTTGAGTGCGCGAGCATCTGGATGACGCCTGGCAGATCGAGATGCGAGAGACTGCCTTCCAGCACGGTCTGCTCCGACTCGAGCATCTGCGTGGGATGAAAGCCCTCCATGCGGCTAAGCAGAAAAGTTCGCACTTGCGCGGCGATGTTTTCCGGGCCGCGACGGCGATCCAGGTAATCGTCACATCCGGCGCGGAAAGCCTCCATCAGCGCCTGCTCGCCCCCGTCGCCCATGGCAAGAATCGGAATGTTCGTGGTGGCAGCGTCGTTATGCAAGATTCGGGGAAGATCGAAGACATTGATCTCGCGCAAATTGGTGGCGCACAGGATGGCAGTTGGCGCATCCCACTCCAACATGGTGAGCGCGTAAGTAGCTTGCGTCGTATGGATAACGTCGAATTCATGCGCCTTGAGGGCCGCAGTCAGGCGCTTGGCAAAAAACACATTGCTGTCAATCACCAGGATCTTCTGATTGAAAGCTCCATTTGTGCTCATCGCTGCGCCTCGCTGGCCAACCCAATGGCCGGTTGAATGCAGTGTGCCATAACTTGGTCCAGGTTCAGTAGTGGAACCGTCTTTCCTCCGGTATGCAACAGACCAGCAACGAAAGTTACTTCGCTGGGCACTTCTTCGCGCTCGCCTTGCACTAATTCGCAGTCTCCGCTCACGGGAATCGCAACGGTTTCAGCACGTCCGGCGTAGTTGCACCGTGCAATTACATACAGGTTGCGCTCCGCGCCATGGCCAAAAGCTCCGCGCAAGTCGCACACTGGAATCACCGTCCCGCGCCGTATCAGAACCCCTTCCAGCGAGTGCATGGCGTGCGGAAACGAGTAGACTCGGCTCGGCATTAACAATTCCTTCACCTGGCTGGAGTCCAGCGCATAGCGTTCGTCCCCTAACGGAAATGTCACAAATCTCGTCGTGTCGTTCATGCGCCACTCCCGGTTTCTCGCGTCGAGGCACCGGCCATTCGCCAATACTCGGTTCTTACGAGTGGAATCACGTCGTTCTCCATCACAAGGAGGCCGCGATACCACTGTCGCTCCGCTCCCCGGAATAACCCCGGAAGAGGTACCACTTTGGGAAGAATCGTCATGCGCTCTACTTCGGTCACCCCCAGAGACACCTCTCCGGGCTTTAGCACCACGAATCTTTCCAGTATCCCGGCCCCTAAGCCCACGTGCAAAGCAAAATCGATTGGCTCGGGACCCTTTAGTTTCCGAATTGCAGTACGATCGTCACGATCGCGGATCTCTTCGACCTCACTGGCTTGAACGGCAAACCGCTTTCCTCCGGCGGTAAACAGAATCACCGGACCGGGTGTGGCCGCAACCGGTTTGGCCGAACGCGAGACAAACAATGGGCGCCGTTCGATCTCTTTCAATGCTTCCACCTGGCGTTTTCGCCTATTTCGCTGGCCCTGACAAGCTTGCTACCCGCGGAACCCCTAGTTGCGGGCCGATCCGCTGAGAAATCGCCATGGCAATCTGCTCCAATGGGAGAACCTTGCCCACTGCACCGCTCCTGATCGCCTCGGCGGGCATCCCGAAGATCACCGAGGTCGCCTCATCCTGTGCAATCACCAACCCACCATTTTCCTGAATCGCCATCACGCCGCGCGCGCCGTCGTTGCCCATTCCTGTAAGGATTGCGGCCACTGCGTTGGCTCCAGCCAAGGCCGCTACCGACTCGAGGGTAACGTCGATGCTGGGACGGTAGCCGGCAATGCGTGGGCCATCGTCTAGCACAATACGCCCCGAAGCCACCCGAAGATGGCAATCGCCCGGACATACATAGGCTTGGCCTGCTCGCAAAACATCGCCCTGGGCGGCATGCTTCACCGGCAGTCGTGATACTGCGCCAAGTTGTTCGGCAAACTGTGCGGTAAAGGCCCCCGGCATATGCTGCACGATCAGCAGCGCGGCCGGAAAGTCTTCCGAAAATGCGGGCATCAACTTCATCAACGTCGCTGGACCTCCCGTGGAGGCCGCAAGCACCGCCACCGGCAGTCGCGTCCCTGTCACCAGTGTCGAGGAGGTTGCCGGAAACGCAGGGTCAACGTGTGCAACTTTGGCCGGAGTCGAGCGTAACAGGTTCCGTATGACGCGAACCTTTGAGGCGATGCGCAACTTGCGCACCAGTTCCTCGCGAACACTCGACATGTCCAGGTCAATTCCTCCGCTGGGTTTGGCTACAAAGTCGATGGCTCCCAGTTCCAGAGCGCGTAGCGTCGCGTCGGCTCCGTCCTTGGATTCCGCGCTCACGATCAGAATTGGCCGCGGTTCGGTAGACATAATGATTTCAGTCGCCCGAAGCCCATCCATGTGCGGCATATTGATGTCCATGGTGATGACGTGTGGCTTGAGTTTGGCAGCCTTCTCAACCGTCTCGCGTCCATCCCGCGACTCTCCTACAACCTCGAATGAGCCGTCGGAGTCGAGGATGCTGACCAGCACTTTTCGCATGAACGCCGAGTCGTCGGCAACCAACACACGGATTTTTTCACCATTTGTCATAGGTCTGTCTCTAGTGAATCACGGGCGGGGCTATTACCTGTCCCGACGGTCCGATCAAGTCCAACACTTGTGTGATGAACGATTCTTCCTGCACTGGCTTCACCATGAACGCAGCGGCGCCTTCCTTCAATGCGCGCTCGCGATGCTTAGCCCCGGCGCGCGAGGTCACCACCATCACCGGAACCTTGCTGGTACTCGGCGTTTGCCGTAGATGAAGCATCAACTCATAGCCGTTGGTTCTCGGCATCTCAAGATCTGTAATCACCAGGTCGCAATGGTTTGAAGTGGCAATCTCCAGGGCCTCCAGACCATCGCAAGCGAGTTTGACGCGGTATCCCGCCTTCTCTAACATGCGTCCCACGAACTTGCGCACGGAGATCGAGTCGTCGGCCAGCACCACCAGCTTTTCCTTCCCTACCGTATCCACGGCGGCAGCAGGAATTTCACCGCGAGCTACAGCGGTTGCACCCGGCATGAAGAGTCGCGAGGCGTTCATCGCCGTGGTCAGCGGACGGCGCTCAATCGATTCACCCATGATCAGGCGGCTGACATCGACCAGCAGAATCAGACTGCCATCGGGCGCGATCGTTGCGCCGGGAAACAGCTTCACATTCCGCAGATACTCGCCAAGGCTCTTGATAACGATTTCATCTTTACGAAGGACCTCTTCCACCACAACGCCCACCTGCCGGCCACCGACATTTACCAGAACCAAGCGGAAATAGCCGTTGATTGGCTGAAGACGCGGGAGTTGCAGGGCCTCGTCAAAGCGCACCACTTCGGTCAGTACGTCGCGAACCTTGGTAATGAGTTTGCCGCCTACTTCTTCAATTTCGGTGGGTCGAATCCGGCGGATCTCCTCTACAAAGCCCAGTGGGAACGCAAACGTCTGTTCGCCGCACTGCACAAATAATGCCTGCGAAATAATGAGTGTCAGTGGAACCTTCAAAGTGAAACGCGAGCCGATACCCTTCTCGGTCTCGACCTCGATTTCACCGTTGAGGTTGTCCACGTTCGAACGCACTACGTCGAGCCCTACTCCCCTGCCCGCCAGTTCGGTTCTACGCGGCGCCGTGGAGAAGCCCGGGCGGAAAAGCAGGTCCGTCAGTTCACGGCGGCTGAGGCGATCGGCGTCATCGGCGGAGAGGAAACCGCTCTCGATCGCCGTGGATTTCACGCGGTCGAAATCGACTCCGCGACCGTCGTCCTCCACCTCAATGTAAATGTGATTGCCCTTGTGATAAGCGCGGACGGCGATGTTTCCCTGATCGGACTTGCCCGACTCATAGCGCTCGTCAACCCGCTCGATGCCGTGCGCCACGGCGTTGCGAACAAGGTGCAGCAACGGGTCGGCAATCTGCTGAATGATGTTGTTATCGAGTTCGGTTTCGGCTCCAGCCAGGGTCAACTCAACTTGCTTATTGCTGGCCTTGGCGGCGTCACGCACGGTGCGGGCGATGCGGGTGAAGAGGTTGCCGATAGGCACCATGCGCGCTTGCGTGATCTCATCCTGCAGACGGTGCGCGAGCTTGGTGAATTCGTCGATATCGCCGTCCACCCTGCGCACGAATCCGTCGAGTTGCGTGAGTACTTCCGTGATGTCGTTTGAAATTTCAGTGAGCGAGCGCGAGAGGATACCGAAGTCATCGTAGCGATCCATCTCAAGCTCGCTGAACTCCGACGGGCTCGAATCAAACGAGCTGCGATATCCTTGGCTTCCGTAGGGGCTCCCATAATTCTGATTACCAAAAGCAGGGTTGCCAATGCCGGGCTTGGAGAAGCCTTCATAAGGCACCACGTTGTAGCCGCCCCCATGATGCATCTCAAGAACTGAACCAGGCCATTGTGTCGAACTTAGCAGGGGCACGGAGTTGACCCGGCTGAACTCATATTTGTCCTGAAACTCCGTAACTTTGTCGCTCATGCGCCCCTTGGAAAAGTTCAGTACTTCGGCCAACTTCTCCAACTCCGCCAGGCGACCCAGCATTCGGGTGCGGTTGATGACCAGTTCGCCCACCGCGTTCATCATGCGGTCCAGACGCTCAAGCGCAATGCGCACTGACTTCGATTGCGCCATGCCCACCGGCGGACGAAGGGCGGGCACCGGCTCCGGCATCTCGAATTTCGCTACCGCCTCGGAAAGAGGCGTGTTTTCCGTCGCGGTCGTTATCTCCTGGGGCGCGGCCAGAGGTTCAGCATCAGCAGGGGTACTACTCACCTCAACCGGTGCAGGGGCAACGCCCTCCAACCGTGCAATCAGGCTGCGTGCCGCAAGTTGGAAAGCCGCATCGTCATCCCACTGCCGGTAGATCAGCTTCTTGAGGACATCAACCGATTCCAGACATAGGTCAACGATAGTCGCGCTGGGCTTCAGTTCCTTATCGCGCAGGCGTCCAACCAGTTCCTCTGCCCGATGCGCGATGCTGGCAATGCGGTGTGCACCCACCTGCGCGGCTGATCCCTTGATGGTGTGCATGGCGCGGAAGAGGCGATGAATGTCCTCTTCATTGGGGTTGGCTTCCAGCGCCAGTAGAGAATCCGTGATTGCCTGAAGATGTTCTTCGACCTCTGGAATAAAGAACTCAAGCACTTCGGCGGGAAGTTCGTCGTCCGGACCCAACTCACGTACGCCAGTGATTGAAATGTTAGCCACGGGCGCCTTTGGCTGTTCCGCAGGAAGTTCCGTAACCGGCACAACCGATGGTACCGATAGCGCAGGGTGTGTGACTGGCGACGCGGGCTGTGGCGCGATTGGCGCAAGTCGCACAGTAGCCGCCGACCTCAATGGCGCAACGGAGGGTACAGGGGGCGCTGCAGAGGGCCGTGTAGGCTTCGGTGGTCGAGCAGGCGGCGCGGGTGCCGCGGCGGGTGGCGTCCCCGGCGCGGGTGACGTTACAGGAGATGGAGCAGGGGGCGCGGAGAAATTTGCTGGCAGATCTAAGACCGGTGCCGCAGGTGGCTGAACAGGAACCGGCGCAACCGGAGGCGACGGTAACGCAGCAGACAGCGTAGCGGGTGATTCTTCTGGTGGTGCTTCTAGTGGTTTCGTATCAACCGAGTTGACTAAAGTTGCGACTGGCGCTTCGGCAGTTGGCTGCGAAGCGACACTGGCAGGGGCAGTCGGCGCAACGGTCTGCTCTTCCTCTATTTCCGCATCGGGGATTTCTGCATCGGGCGCATGCGGTTGTTCCGTGGGAGCGTCGGCACCCACCGGCGGTGGCCCCTGGAAAGCGAATGGATATCGCAGTTTGAACGAGGCGATATCATCCACGGACTCCATGGAGTTCGCGCTGATCATAATCAGGTCGCTCTCCAACACCGCAATGGCTTCGTAGATGAACTCGACCAGCGGGGCCGTTGCCTCCGGACTGACCGATGCATTCATCGCATACTGGAAGATGTGGGCTAGTTTGCTGGCAACTTCATTGAAATGTGCATAGCCATAGGTACCGCCCGTGCCTGCAACACCGTGAGCCGAGATGTAGAGCCGCTCGATATCCTCGTAGAGCGGATATGGATCCTGCAGAATGCCTGAGTACTCGCGGAGAAACTGGAGATGCTCACTGGCTTCCTGGAGGAAAAGTTCAACCATTTCCGGGCTGGGTCCGTTCATGCTTCGTCCCCCGCGGTCCGCAACTGGGCGGAGCCATTCAGCGGCTTCTGCAGCAGCCGGGCACCATTCATGAACGTCTGGTTAAACTTCACAGGAACGTTCGCCACGGATTCAGCATGGCCCAGGAAAAGATAGCCACCCGGCTCAAGGTATTCGTAAAAACGCTGAATCAGCTTAGAGCGCAACGCCTCCCCGAAATAAATCAACACGTTCATGCAAAAAATACAGTCAAAACGTCCCAGGTACACCTGTTGCGCCAGGTTCATGGGCGCTAACTTCACCATCTCCCGCAGCATCGGCTTTACCTTGTAGTTCTCACCGACCTGGGTAAAATACTTCGTAATCTGCACCTCTGTAAGATTCTCCAGCACGCGCTTGCTATACACTCCACGGTCGGCGCGCTCCAGCGCCTCGCGACTGATGTCGGTGGCCGTGATGCAGCCTCCCAGACCGCTCTGGGGACCGAACGCTTCGCTCATGCTTAGCGCAATCGAATAAGGCTCTTCGCCGCTGGCACAGCCTGCACTCCAGATGCGCAGCGAAAATTCCTTCTCCCAGAATTTCTGGTACAGCGCAGGCAGCACATGCTGTTCAAACGCAAGAAACAGGCCGGGATAGCGCATAAAACGCGTTTCCTGGGTTAAAAGCCTCTCCAGCATGCTGTCGTATTCCACGTTGGAGGCGCGCAACATTCGCAGCAATTCCATGCCGTAGGTCAGGCGTTTGCGCTGCATGTGCTCGATGACCCGGGAGGTCAGAAAACGCTCGCGCGACTCGTCAAACACGATGCCGGAGCGCTGCTCGATGAGCAATTGCAACTCCCGGACTTCGTGGTCAGTCAGCACCGGATTTGTGCCTGTTTCCATCATCCGCGCCTGCTACGTGTTCGCCCTTGCTTCCCTGAATTCTCAGCTACGCGATATGCCTGCCTGCAATTCTTTTCGTGGCGGCAGTTGCTGTAGCGCTGCCGCTTGCACCCGGAACTGAGATAGTGCCTCGTTCAGCTGTTCACTCATCTTCACCATCTGCTCCATACTGTGCGCCGTCTGGCGTGCGCCCTGGGAAGTTTGGCGCGTGATGTTGGAGATGATCTGCATGGCGTTGGCAACACCCTCGGTGCCGCGCACCTGCTGCTTGCTGGCGAGCGAAATTTCCTGCACGAGTTCTGCCGACTGGCGTACCACGGCGGAGATGGCCTCCAGAGCCTTGCCCGCCTGATCGGCCAACCGCGCGCCCACTTCCACTTCGCGCGTGCCCTCTTCCATCACAACCACTGCCTCGTTGGTCTCGGCCTGAATGGCCTTGATCAACGCTGCAATATCCTTGGTCGCGGTGCGGGAGTGTTCTGCAAGCTTGCGGACTTCATCGGCAACCACGGCAAAACCTCGTCCCGCTTCACCTGCGCGCGCCGCTTCAATCGCGGCGTTCAACGCCAGCAGGTTCGTCTGTTCGGTGATGTCATTGATCACGTTGATGATTTCGCTGATTTCCAGCGAGCGGTCACCCAGTGACTTGATCTTCTTTGCCGTCGCCTGCACGCTCGCACGGATGCGTTGCATTCCCTCCAGCGTGTCGCGTACCGAGCGGTTCCCCTGTTCAGCGGCATCAAGTGCCCGGCGTGCCGCCTCGGCGCTGGCTTCGGCGTTGTTGCTCACCTGCTTCATGGAGACCGTCAGTTCTTCAACGGCCGACGAGGTATTGGTGATCTCATGATCCTGCTGGGTCGCGCCCGTCGCCATGGTTTCCGAGGCGCTCAGAATCTGGTTTGCGCTGCTTGAAACGTCGTTGGCAGCATCGCGCACCCGGCGCAGTACCTGGGTAAAGTTGTCGAGCATGTAGTTGACGGAATCCACCACATTGCCAAGCGCATCCGTCGTCACGACTCCGCGTAGGGTTAAGTCACCGCGCGCAATCTGGCTAACAATGGTCAGGAACTCGGTTACCGAGCGCTGCAGATTTCGCTGCGCTTCCTCGTCCTGCATCGCTTTGGCGGCCTTTTCCGCGGCCTGGTTCAAGTTCAAGGCAATGTAGCCGAAGTCGTCGTCGCCACCTTCCTGCAACCGCGCCTTGAATTCACTCGGCCCCACCCGCTCGGCAAACAAGGCCAGAGCTTTCACAGGCTCACAAACCTTGTTGGAGAGACGGAAGAGCACGAACAGCGAGCCGCCAGCAAGAAACGTGATCGCTCCCAGCAGCCTGTACAAAGCATCCGGCGGCAGCGAGCCGATATCAAAAAGCGACTTGCCACCGGACCGAGCGCCAGCCCCGAAGGCCAACGCAAACACCGCCATGGTAGCAATCAAGTTGATCACCACGAGCGCGATGATTGTCGAATTCAGACGACCCTTCATAGGACCTCCAGGACAACGCGACGGCCTCGTACAATCGTGCGTCGCCTTACTATCAAGCGCGATTGCGCCCTATAACTTTCACCCGGCTGGAATCCCAGTCGGCCCAACCTAAATCTTCCGCCTCAAACTGCGCCAACCGGAAACGACGCCAGCACGCGCTTGAGATCCAGCGCCAATGCCAGGCGATCCCCGTGTCGCAGCATTCCCGCGCAATGAGGAACATCGCGGGGCGCTTCGTCCTGCATTAACGGCTCACTGGTGCTGTAGGTGCCAATGACCTCGTCCACCGCGATTCCTAAACGCACATCCGGCGCGCCGGCTCCGCCGCGAAGGCAGGCCACCACCACTTGCTTTGGCGGCAGATCCGCCCGCCGCACTTCCGTAAACGCAATGTCCACAACCGGTACTATGGTTCCACGCAGATTGAAGACGCCCATCAAGAACGGTGGAGAGAGCGGTAGACGCGTAAGGCGCGGCCACTCCAGCACCTCGTCCACTTCCAACACGTGCAGGCAAAATCGCTCGCGTCCCGCCCGGAAGATGCAGTACTGCTGCTCCGGGAGCGATGGCTGACCGACGAGTTCCTCTTCCTCTAAATCGAACTCGGGATCGAGCGGAAAAGGATTCTGCTCCATGTTGGGCGGGTCGGCCATCGGTTATCCGATCACCCTCTGGACTTCAGTCACCAATTCTTCGCCGGTAAACGGCTTGATCACATATCCATCAGCGCCCTGCTGCAAACCCCAGAACTTATCGCTCTCACCATTCTTCGAACTCACCAGCACGATGGGGATCCTGCCGTACTCCTGACTGTTCTTCAACTCCCGACAGGCCTGAAAGCCGTTTCGCCCAGGCATCACCACATCCAGAAGAATCAGATTCGGTTGCTCGGAGGCCAACATCTGCTCAATGCGTAAGGGGTCGCTCAATGAAACGGCAGAGTAGCCCGCGCCCTGCAATAGCGACTGCATCAATCGGCTTTCCGCCTGCGAATCATCAACAATCAAAATCTTCTTCAGCATGGTGTACCTCACTCCTATTACCGTCTATACCGTCTACTTCAGCGCCCATCAGCCCAGACACACCCCGAGCCGAAGCTTAAAGTGCAACTTAACACTCACCCACGGGTCAGCGTAAGTGACTGAAAGAAGACGTCCCCCCTATCGTTGGTACCCCCACCGTCTCAACCTTGAGACTTACAACTTTGAGACAAGAGTATCATCCGCTCCTCAGCTTCGCGAGCTTCCTTCTTCGGAGTCCGTCGCCTCGCCTTTATCCCATAACGCTTGATCTTTCGATACAGCGTAGCCCGCGAGATTCCCAGCAGTTTCTGCGCCTGCTCCTTATTCCCGTGGACCTGCTCGAACACCCTTCGTACCGTCAACCGCTCCAACTCTTCCAGGTCCGTGCACAACGGCGCGGAGGTGGGTCTCAATTGTGCCTTGCCTTGCAGACGATTGCGCAGGTACTCATTTTCCCGAACGAGGCAGACCTTCTCAACCATGCGTTCCAGAATCAACCTGATTCTTTCCTCTCCGAGAGGCTTAACGACAAAATCGTAAGCACCCAACCGCATCGCCTGGACTGCAATCTCGGAGTTCCCACCGGCGCTCATCAGCACAATCTCGGTCTGCGGCGCTCGCTTCTTCACCTCCGCCAACAGTTCCAGACCTGGCTCTCTTTCCATCGACAGGTCCACCAGTATCAGCTCAGGGGCATCCATCTGCACCAGTTCCAGCACCTGCCTGGGATCGGTCGCGTGGAGGCACAGCAATCCCATCCCTTGCCCGATTGCAGCGCAAGGCTGTCGGATTTCCTGCTGATCGTCCACAATCAGGAGGCGGATTGGGAGTTGATCCGACATGTACTCACTCGTTCCGTGAAGTAATTTTCTTGATCAGTTCAATGAGAAGTGCGATTCGAAACGGCTTTTCAATAAACAGTGCGCCGGTGCGTTCGCGTATTTCAACGGCGTAATCGTCGCTCACATTGCCTGTAACAAACAGAAATCGATTTGACAGCTCTGGCCGGTTCTGCCGGACCCAGTCATAAATCTCCGCGCCGCCAATTCCGCCTGGCATTCGCAGGTCGGATACGACACCCGCAAACTGTCCTTGCTCCAGAGCACTCAGCGCCTCCGCACCCGACGTTGCTCCGACTACCTTTATGCCGCCACGCTCAAGGGCTGTATTCAGGAAACAAAGGAGGACTTCTTCGTCATCCACAACCAATACTGGTAATGATTCACTCATATCTCTCTCGCTGTTTGTCGCACGCCGGCAAACAGAAATACAACCCCTGGCAACCGGAACACTTGCACCAAAGTACAGGCCCCTGCGAGCTTTTCTGCAGGTATGGAAAGTCCCTGCAGGTACTTTCTTCTCTGGGGGAGGATTTCACCAGAGAAGGCTCTGTCTCAAATTGAGTCAAGCTTGACGGCATTTCTCGGTGTTTTCCGATTCTCTATTTTCCTGTATTGGTTGGGTTCCCAAAAAGCCCGTTTCCAATTTAGGCTGAGTTCCGCTATACCTAGACGAAACTAAGCATTGCAAAAACTTTAGTACTAGTCCTTTTGCCCCTTTCTTAATGATAGAAAGATTGCTATCAATGAGACTAGGACTCTTCTGGATTATGGGCTGATCAATGCGGCGGGTGGATCTCTCTCCCTCCGGGACGTTACGACTGTCTACCGATCAATGTGAGATTCGGACCCAATTCCATGAGGCTTGAGCTATCGAGATTGGCGCGGTTTGCAAAGCGGAGGGACCTGTTTTATTCGGTTCCGGAGGCGATAGGTTAATGAAAATCCGTAATAAGCTGCTTCTGAATTTTGGGTTATTGCTTCTGGTCATGGCGTTTGTCTTTGGCGTCAGCACCTTCGCCATGTTTCGGGAGCGTGCGGCCAAGACCGCTCTGAGCAATGCGTTGGATCTCTCCCAGGCCACCGAAAATGTCCGCCATCAGATGATGCAAAATCGTCTGGCCCTGAGCAATTTCCTGCTTACCGGCGCCGGAACCGAGTTGGATCGCCTCCATGAGGGCAACACGCGGACCTATGATCTTCTCCGCGAGGCACAGTCCAAGGCGACCGATACCACTCAGCGCGCGGGATTGAACCGCATCGAAGCCATCGAGCGTGACTGGTACTCAAACTTCGCTGACCGCTTCATTCAGGAACACAGAGACGTTGACAGCGGAAAAATAAATGCCAACGAACTGTTGGAGCAGTACACCAAGGCCGAGCCAATGGAGCAACTCAAACGCTCCAACGAAGTCATCAACGAAGTGCAGAGCGAGAACCGCCGCCAGCTCGATGACCGCCGCCAGTCAGACGATAAAGCTTCGCTGTTCACTACCCTGGTCGGCGTCATCGGCTCGCTGTTAGCCATGGGTTTGGGCGTATTCATCGCCCTCAGAACCGCTCATGCCATCACCCAACCTTTGGAGCACCTCATCACTGTGGCTCGCGAGGTTGGCGATAAGGGCGACCTCAGCCAGGAGATCGATATCGACCGTGAGGATGAAATTGGAACCCTCGCGCAGACATTCCGCAACATGGTGATTTACTTCAAGGAAATGGCAACCGTTTCTGAAGCAATCGCCGGTGGCGATCTCTCGGTCGAAATCACGCCCCGTTCCAGCAACGATACGCTGGCCTCCGCCTTTTCCCGGATGACCAATGGACTGCGGGCCCTCGTGCGCTCCGTACGTGATGCGGCCGCACAGGTCGCCGCAGGTTCCAATCAAGTTGCTGACGCTTCAGAAGACTCTGCCAAGGTTAACGTGCAGTCTGCTTCCGCCATCGATGAAGTCACCAGCACCATGCACGAGATGAGTATCAACGTGCAGAACATGGTGAAAAACACTCAAATGCAGGCCTCCAGTGTCAGTGAGACTTCGGCCTCCATTGATGAAATGGTCGCAAGCATTCAGCGCGTTGCAGACACCGCCAAAGTACTGTTGGATATTTCATCCCGATCCCGCGATGAAGTGCAGAGCGGCATCGGCACCATGCAGAAGACCACCGACGGACTGAATCGCATCAACGGTTCGATCGGCTCTTCGGCCACGATTATCAGCAGCCTGGGCGAGCGGGTCGACAACATTGGCAAGATCATTGAAGTGATCGACGATATCTCCGAGCAGACCAATCTGCTCGCTCTCAATGCCGCGATTGAAGCAGCCCGTGCCGGTGAACACGGCCTCGGCTTCGCTGTCGTTGCCGATGAGGTTCGCAAGCTAGCCGAGAAGTCCGCGAACTCCACCAAGGAGATCAGCGAACTCATCAGCAGTATTCAAAGCGAAGCCCGCAAGGCCGTGGACAACATGGTGAAAAGCACGGCAATCGTCAACGAAGGGCTTGACCTTGGAAATGATCTCAGCCTCGCTCTCCGCAAGATCTCCAATGTGGTCACCGAGGTCTTCAAGTTTGCACAGGAGATCGGAGCCGCCACCAACGAGCAGTCCCACGGATCTTCGCAGATCGCAAAGGCCACCACGCGCCTCAACGAGATAACTCACGAAATCACTTCTTCAGTCGAAGAGCAGGCTGGCGGCGCCCAGGCGGTTGTCCGGGCGATGGAGCGAATGCGCGAGATGGTTCAGCAATCCACCTCCAGCTCTACCGAGTTGGCGGCCTCGGCCGAACAGATGTCGAAGATGGCACGCTCGTTGCTGGAATCCATGGACCGTTTCGTCCTCGAAGAGCACCAGGATGAGCCCCGTCGGCTAAACGGAACGAAGTTCGCGCTTGCTGGAACGAATCGCTAGAAGACTGGATTAACCGAATGGCAAAACTTCTGCAGATCGTCGGCTTCCGGGTTGGAAAAGAAAATTTCGGCGTGCCCATCGGCATCGTGCATGAAATCGTGCGCATGATGGAAATTACCGTGGTACCCGATTCTCCTACTTACATCGAAGGAGTGATCAATCTACGGGGCAAGATCATTCCTGTATTGGATCTAAGGAAGCGCTTTTCCGAAAAGATCATACCGAATCGCCGCAACCGCATCATGGTCGCGGAACTTGACGGCCACCAGGTTGGATTGGTGGTGGATGCCGCAAATGAAGTACTGAAGATCAGTCCTGAGCTTATCGAACCGCCCCCAAATATCTTCGAACAGGGCGACCTGAATTACGTGACCGGCGTCGGCAAACTAGGCGGCAAGCTGGTTATCTTGATCGATCTGGCAAAGATCATGCAGGGGGGCGAACTACGGCGCATCTCTGACTTTGCCGAAACCGCGGACGCAACTCCACCGGCACTGTAGGCAAAGGGCGTATTCAACAATGTCATCTTCGTCGTTACCCGTTGCTTTCAGCGAGTCGGAACTCAAGCTGTTGCAGACGCTGATCTATCAGGAATGCGGCATGTTCTTCGATGATCGTCGCGCGCATTTTCTGCTTGATCGCCTACAACGCCGCCTCCGCGCCTGCAATGCAAATTCGTTCTACGATTATTATCGACTGCTCACCAGCCGCGAAGGCCGCGCTGAGTTGTCGGCGCTGCTGGAAAATCTCACGGTGAATGAGACCAGTTTTTTCCGCAACCGCCCTCAACTGGAGCTCTTCCAGAAGACCGTGCTCGAAGAGATGCTGCGCCGCAAGCAGGCGCGCCGCGATTGGAGTTTGCGCATCTGGAGTGCTGGCTGTTCCACCGGACAAGAGCCATTTACCCTGGCGATGATGGTGGCCGATGCCCTTGCCTACTACTATCTGCGCAATCCTCTACCGTTTGAAATGCCATCGCCCAAGCCGCTGATTCCTCCGCCATGGAAGGTTGAGATTCTAGCGTCGGACATCAACTACTCAGTGCTGCGCGCCGGACAGGAAGGAATCTATCTCGAGCATCACCTGGACGCGGTGGACTATACCTATCGGCTGCGTTATTTCGATAAGGTGGGTCCTGAGCGCTACGCCATCAAGCCTGCGGTAAAGGAGTTGGTTCACTTCGATTTTCACAATCTGAAAACAGAGTTTCTGCCACAGCGCAATGATTTCATTTTCTGTCGCAACGTGATGATCTACTTTGACGAGGCCGAGCAGAAGCGCCTCATCCAGAAATTCTGGCGCTGCCTGAACCCCGATGGTTATCTCTTTGTCGGACACGCCGAAAGCTTGTTCGGATTGACCGATCAATTTCGCATGATCCACCAGGACAATGGCACCGCATACTGCAAGGTTGAGGCATAAGTTGTGAGCATTTTTTCCGACGATCGCGCCAACGAACTGCGAAGTATTTTCTTCGAGAGTTCGCAGGAGATTCTCCAGGCCCTCAATGAGGACGCCCTGTTGCTTGAGAAATCTCCACGCGATGCTGAGATCGTTCGAAACCTGCGACGCAGCGTACACACCCTCAAGGGAGACTCGGCTGCTTGCGGATACAAGGAACTCAGCGAACTGGCTCATGCCGTCGAAGACGTTCTCACCGCTGAAATAGCGGCTCGCGACGGAGATGCCCTCGTCGAACTTGTGCTGGTCTCCGCCGATGCGTTTGATAATCTGCTCTCCGCGTACCGCGGCGAACTTCAGCCACCCTCGACCGAACCCGTGTTTCAGCTCATCGAGGAAATACGAAACCCGCATCCACAGAACACCTTCGCACCCCAGTTCGACTGGACCGAATACGAGCAGTTGCTGATCGCCAGGAATGCAGTTCGAGGTCAGCATGTATACAACATTGCGCTCGCGATCGATCCCTCTTGCCCCATGCGCGCTGCCGCCGTTCAGTTGGTCCGCAACGTCTTGCAGGAGGTCGGCACCGTTCTGGTGATGCGTCCCGAAGAGAACACCTCTGAGGTCCCAGATGTGATCGAGGTGGTTCTTGCCAGTCATCACGAAATTGACTGGGTGGAACGCAAATGTAAAATCCCCACCGTCGTTTCAAAGGTCTACGCGGTAGAGGTCCGTGGCGAAACGGCAGATGCGATTTCCGCGATGACCGCCGACGAACCGTTATCTGCACCGCCTGCTGGACCGGTGCAGCCCCCCGCTTCGCAAGCATCCGTCTCGCAGCGGGAGCAGGACAAAAACCACGCTGCTCAAACCGTGCGTTCTGCGGTCGAGCGTCCAAAGGCTCGCGAAGATCGGCTTCCCGCCGCGACCGAAAATGTAATCCGCGTAGAGGCTGAGCGCGTTGATGTCGTTCTCGATCTGGTGGGCGAACTCATCATCGCCAAAAGCATGATGCAGCAGTTGCTCGCCGAAATGAACAAAAGCTTTGCCAACAGTCCTCTTCGCACCAGGACAGCCGACGTACTCACCTTCCAATCGCAGATTCTCAACAAGTTGCAGCGCGCCGTGATGAAGATCCGCATGGTGCCCGTCGAGCAAATGTTCCGCCGTCTTCCCCGCGTTGTCAGGGATACGGCCAAGCAGATCGGCCGCGAAGTCAACATCATCATTGAGGGCGAGAACACGGACTTGGACAAGAGCATACTGGACGCTCTCGCCGAACCCATGATGCACCTGTTGCGCAATGCTGTGGACCACGGCATTGAGCCACCCCTCGACCGTGCCGCCGCTGGCAAGCCACCCGAAGGAACCGTCCGCTTGAACGCCTATCACCAGGGGAACCAGGTCGTCATCGAAGTCAGCGATGATGGTAGGGGCATAGATCTCCAGAAAGTTGTAGCCAAGGGCGTCGCGCAGGGCATCATCAGCGCCGAACAGGCCCCTCGCCTCAGCGCGAGCGAATCCCTCGACCTCATCTTCCAGGCTGGCCTCAGCACTTCCGAGGGGGTCACAGAAATCAGCGGGCGCGGCGTTGGCATGGATGTGGTCAAGGCCGTGATGGACCGGCTCAAGGGCACCATCAATGTGCGTAGCACTCTTGGCGAGGGCACTACTTTCTACCTCAAGGTCCCGCTCACTCTGGCAATCATCAAGGCGCTGCTTTTCCGGGTAACCGAGCATCTCTACGCGGTGCCGCTCGGCAATGTTCTGGAAATTCTGCGCTCCCACGAAACTGACGTTCACTTCATCGATGGACAGGAGGTTCTGCAGATTCGTGAAGAGGTGGTGCCGCTTATCCGCCTCAGCCGCATGCATCCTGGCGGCAAGCCAAAACCCAAGATATTCATCATTGTGGTCAGCCTTGGCGACCGCAAAGTCGGCCTCGTGGTCGATCGCCTGATTGGCGAACAGGAACTGGTCATCAAAGCCCTCGATGAGACCCTGCTTAGCACCGAACTGGTCAGTGGCGCCAGTATTCTCGGCGATGGCCGCGTCGTCCTCATCCTCAGCATCTCCGACGTGGTGGAAAAGCTTGGCCGTGGTTACAACCGGAGCAGCATCACATCCGACGAATTGGAGGTGAGCAGATGACACCTCCCAAGCAAATGATTCGCGTGCTGGTGGTAGACGACTCGGCGCTTATGCGCAAGCTCATTCCGCAACTGCTCGAGCGTGATAATTCCATTCACGTTATCGGAACAGCGATGGATGGCGCTTTCGCGATTAAGAAAATCGAGGAACTCAAGCCTGACGCCATTACTCTCGATCTCGAAATGCCCCGCATGGATGGCATCGAGACTCTGCGCCATATCATGCGCGAGCATCAGGTCCCGGTTGTAGTCGTCAGCGCTCATACCCGCGAGGGAGCCGCGACTACCTTCAAAGCTCTGCATATGGGAGCCTTCGATTTTGTCGCCAAGCCCGAAAACGTCCTTGCCGAAGGCATGAGCGAGATCGCCACCGAGTTGATCATCAAAATCAAAGCGGCTGTGAACAGTCCCTTCCTGCGCCGTGCCGTGCCCTCAGCCGGAAAGGTCTCCTATCCCAAGCCCAAGGCCGCCTACGTTGCTGGTCCTGCTTCTAAAGTGGTTGCCATCGGCATCTCCACCGGGGGCCCAAATTCGTTGGAATACATGCTCGGCCAGCTCCCTGCTGATTTTGCGGCTGCCATTCTCGTAGTACAGCACATGCCTGCCGGATTTACCGAGACTTTCGCCCGGCGCCTGAATGAATCCTGTCCTCTCGATGTGAAGCAGGCTCAGTCTGGAGACCTTCTCTCCGCGGGACGCGTGCTGATTTGTGCTGGAGACCGCCACATGAGAGTTCGCCGGATGCCGTTGGGAGACGTTGTAGTGCTCTCCGACGATGTCAAGGTCAACGGACATCGCCCCTCGGTCGACGTTCTGTTCCGCTCTGTTGCGCCGGAGTTCGGAGCCGATGCGGTCGGTCTATTGATGACCGGCATGGGTGAAGATGGTGCCGAGGGCCTCGGAGTCATGAAAGCTGCCGGTGCGCTCACCATCGCACAAGATGAGGCTTCGTCAATTGTTTTCGGTATGCCACGCGCCGCCATTGAGCGTGGGTATGCCAACCGGATCGTTTCATTGGAATCTTTGGCCAGCACCCTGATCGTGCACTGCGGTTCGCTTCGCTCCCTGCCGATCAAGGAACCGTACCCAGTCCGCCCCGTCGGACGATTGTGAGGATGTTTATGGAGCAATTTCCCGCTCTACTACGTGCCGCCGATCACCAACCAGTCCGCTACCTCGTGGTAGATGACTCGATTTTTGCCCGGAAGAACCTGGCGCGCATCATCGATTCCTATGGTGGAACGCTGGCAGGCGAGGCCGGTGACGGAGGCACGGCCATTACCGAATACGACCGAACTCGCGCTGACATCGTCTTGATGGATATCACCATGCCGCAGATGGAAGGCATTGAAGCCGCCGAGCGCATTGTGCGTCAGCATCCAGAAGCCCGCGTCATCATGGTTTCCAGCGTTGGCTACCAGGAGAATATCGTCGCTGCCCTGCAAAAGGGCGCCCGGCACTTCGTCCAGAAACCCGTGAAGCCGGAACTCTTGTACGAGGTCATTAAGTACGTGCTAGGCGATGCCGCCGTCACAGATCAGGTATCGCAGGCAGGAGAGTCGTTGTCATGAGGATGGAGTTGATTCAACCCTTCATCAATGCAGCCGATGCGGTGCTCTCCGAGACCCTGGCCTGCTCTATCACCGTCTCAGATATCTCAATGAGCGAAGAGGCCTACCAGCGACGCGCCACTGCCTCCATGGTGGAAATCACGGGCGATATCGAAGGGCGCGTAATCTTTGACGTGGAAGACAGTACGGCGATGAAAGTTGCCTCCACCATTTCAGGGACAACGGAGCTGGATCCCGATCCGCAGCTTATCCGTGAGACCATCGCCGAACTCGCGAATCTAGTCATCGGCAACGCCGTCACCACGCTCAACGATCAGGGATTTCGCTTCAAAGTGCATCCCCCGGTCGATCACCCAGCTCTGCAGGGGTTCCGCGGCGGGGAAGACATCGAAGCGCTCGTCATGGATTTTTCTTCCCCAGCCGGCAACGTCTTCATGAATGTGGCCATTCGCTACAACCGCCGACGGCATGCCGACAGCAGTCCTCGCTAGATTCGCTGCTATAGAAATGCTAAGGGCGAGCCCGCATCGGGCTCGCCCTCAAACAAACACTGCCATCGTTCCTCGATCTTAGCTGCGGCCCAATACCAGCGACGGAACCATGAGTGGACAATTCTTCTGCCCGTCATACACCCCTGTTGCTGGATTACCCGGGTCGCAGTAGGTAATCACTGAAGGCGCAGGAATTGTCGTTACATACGTGTTGATGGGTACCGCCCCATTGCCAACCGCATACACGACGGCAGTACCGCTGTACAAATTCTGGCAGCTCATCGCAAAGAGTCCAGCGTTGGGCTTTCCGGCGGCGATTTGTCCGAGATCAACACATGTTGCGGTTGCGCCCGCGTAGGGGACCGGTGGGAGAAACGGGACCGGAGGCGGAGGATCGGTCGGATTCTGAATGGTAATGGCGGCGGTGCTGCCGGAACCCCATACATAGGTGTTGTTGCTGCAACTGGTCGGCTGCACAAACTGGTCGTAGCAATAGTAGGTTGTAGTCGTTGTGGTGGTCGCGTACGCCTTCGACAGGTCAGCAACGCCAGCGGAGGAACCTCCACGCGAAACCGCAACATAGGTTACAGATGGGGTAGTTGATCCCCCCACAAGTACCGTACCCGAATACGTCTTCACCGTGCTGGTTGAAGTAACCGTCACCGTGTCCGTTAAGGTCGCCGTGGCATCTGAAAGATGCACACCCACCGTGATCGGCGTCGTCGCGTTCTGGGTAACCGCATTGGTGGCAAGCTTGCTCGTGTTAATTGCGATAATTTTGTCAGTGTTCAGAACGCCGACATAGGCCTGCGTCCCATCCCGCATCAGAGCCAGATTAGTCGGAAGTGCCGTCGGCGAAACTGTAGACGTCGTTGCCATTGACGAGATCCAACTCAACTGCCCAGGCGTTGACCCGTCGTACACACTCACCGTGCCGTTGGCATGAAGCAGCCAAAGATGGTTGATCTGTGTGCTGTTCGCTGTGTCATTGAAATTCAGGTCCTGTGCCATATCGATCAGCGGCGAGTTGCAAATTTGAACACCCCCTGAAATGCATGCGGAATTGAGGACTGGGGTGATTGTCCCGACGATCGTTTCTGCTTGTCCGTCGAGAATCGTGACCTCTCCCCTGGAACTTCCGTCAAGGATATAAATGTATTGGCCGTTGGCACTCTGGGCCACCTTGATTGGGTTTCCGCCGACCTGAATTGTGTTTGTCACTTTGAACGAGCTGTGGTTGATTACTCGAACCGATCCATCTGTATCGAGGACGAACAACTTAGTTTGGTCCCTGTATATCCATGCCAATACCGGGGTTGGGCCCACGCACACGGTCGCCACGACCTCGGATGTAGCCTGCGCAATCGCGGTCACCGAACCCGATACAGGACAGGTCCCTGCGGTTTGGGGGCCCTTGTTCACCACGTAATCCTGCGCGTAAGTGGGGCCAAAATACTCAAAGCTCATACCTATCGGCGCCGACCCCGCTTCCAGCGAAATCGTGGTGGCAAGGGCCGAAAAGGAAGCCGTCGAGGTGTTGAGAGAAACCTGCGTCACCGAATCGGCTGTTGGGTTCGTTGAGAATACCGTGGTACGGGCACCGTCAAACGCCACTGAGTTTGCAATGTTTGCCAGCACTTTGTTGCCTACGTTGGCGTCTCCACTCACGTTGATGTTGGTGAGGACACTGCTGGGTTTGGACGTGGGATTGTTTACGCTGATTGGGTTCGGGGCCAAGCAGCATGACAGCACGACTTCTGTCTCAAAGCCTGCCGGATTCCCAGTTGTGGCCGGGAGTGGAGTTGCCACAGGACGATACGTTTGGCCACAGCCAATCTCAATAGAAGTTGCCGCAATTAAAAGGATGGCCACACCCGCGGCTTTCCACATGACTCTCATTCGCGCTCCGCCCTGCCGACTCAAATTCATCTGCTCTGTTCTGGTTCGACCATTGTAAAGGAAGCGGGCGCATCCAAGCCAATGAGTTCGCACGCTCACGCAAGCGCGGATATTTCAGGAACAACATTTTTCGCTAATGTGAAGCTGAGAAATGCCACGGGGGCCCACATCCGCCTGCTTTTGGCGAATGTGGGGAACCAAATGGAGCGATCGATAGCCGCATCTGCTTTTGAACTTACCCGCTGGACAAATCAGGCTGCGCGTTTCGGCTTTGCCCGCCCCGGCGCTTTCTTCGGGACTCCAGCGGCAACCGCCTCCACCTGCGACGCTTTCCGCGATTCGCTCGCCACCTCGGAGGATTTCTTCCCGTCCATCCGCGCCAAGCTCTGCCGCAGAGCATCCATCAGATCCACCACCGGAGCCATTTTCGCAGGCCGTTCCACGGCGGAGACGTCCTTGCCCTCCAACCGCGCGTCGATCAGCTTCTTCAGATTTTCTTCGTAGGTGTCATGGAAGCGTTCCGGCTCAAACTTGTCCGCCAGCGCGTCAATCAACTGGTGCGCAACCTTCAGCTCCGTTTCCTTCACCTCGACGCTCTCGGTGCCAAAGTTTTCCATCGAGCGAACTTCGTCGGCGTAATACATCGTGTGCAGCGCCAGCCCATCTTTATAGGGCCGCAAAAACACCGTGTACTCGCGATTGTGCATCGTCAACTGCGCCAGGGCCATGTACCCGCTCTCGCGCATCGCCCGTGCCAGCAGCGCATACGGACGCTTTCCCGCATCCTCAGCCGCAACGTAGTAGCTCGACTCAAAGTAGATCGGATCGACCTCCTCGGCCTTCACGAACTGGACGATTTCCATGGCCTTCGCGGTTTTTGGCTCAATCTTTTTCAATTCCTCGGGCTCAATCACCACATACTCGCCCTTGCGGTACTCATAGCCCTTCACAATCTCGTTGCGCTCCACCACCCGCTCATCGTGCGGACACCAGAGCTGCTGCTTTACTCTCGTCAGGTCAGGCTTGTGCAGCATATTGAATGAAATACGGCTGCCGCGCGCTCCGCTGTAGAGCCGCACTGGCAACGAAATCAAACCGAAAGTTAAATACCCAGACCACACGGATGCCGGCATGACATTCCCTCCACTGCCGTAAACCTCTGAAACTTTGAAAGCTTCAAACCTCGATGTATGATGCGTTTTCCGGGTGACTCTGCTGCTTGCAATATGCAGCTTGCCCGTTGCGGGCCATTTCGGAGTACGATGAACTGGGCATGAATCTCTTTCAGAGCTGGCAGACCGCCATCCCTCAACTACTCCCCGCCGTCGGCCTCTCTGTGGCCCTTGCTTTTTGTGCATGGGGATTGCGTGCAGTCACCGCCACGGCCGCGCTGACTGGTGTCGTTCTGACCGTAGTTCTCTGTCTGGGCGCTGGTCCTACCGCGCTTTTCCCGATCCTGATCGTATTCCTGCTAACCTTTGTCACCACCCGTGTCGGACATCGCCGCAAGGAGCGCATCGGCACCGCTGAGCGTCGCCGTGGGCGCGGCCCCCTTCAGATCCTCGCGAATGTTGGAGTTGCGGCAATCTGTGCCGCACCCCTGATGTTTGTTTCCCACGGTCGTTACATCCTCCTCGCCGGAGCCTCCGCCGCCCTCGCCGAGGCAGCCGGAGACACCGTAAGCAGCGAACTCGGCCAAGCCTTTGCCAGTAACCCCCGCCTCATCACCACTTGGCGCAGGGTAGCGCCCGGCCAGAATGGCGGAATCACCTTTATCGGAACCCTGTTTTCCTTCTGCGCCATCATCGTGACCTGCACGGCCTGCGAATGGTCCAACCTCCTTCTCGACCAGTTCTACTGGACCGTCTGCGCCGGTGCCTTCTTTGGAACCATCGTCGATAGTCTGCTGGGAGCCACCTTGGAGCGTCCCGGCCGCCTCGGGAACAACGGGGTAAATTTCACAAGCACGGCATTCTCCGCCGCCCTGGTCATCGCAACCCTTTTCCTTCAGCACTGGCGCTAGTAGGTCATCCGAATAATGCCATTTGGCCCTCGACTTTAGTACTCTCGTCTGCAAAAGTTTGCGGTTTGAGATATGAAGACTTCAGTTTTTGTCTTGTATTCAATAGCTTACGAGTGAATCGAGTTGGCCGTACAAGTGCCTTATAAAGATATGAATATGTCGTCGCTTTAGGACGGTGCTGCTTCTAGTTCACGAACGCAGTGCCAAGCGCAAGGAGAAAGAAATGCGTCGGACTATTATCGTCGTCCTTTCAGTGTTGTTTTTGTTCGCTACAGGTGCGTTTGCGGATCCGATCACAAACCCCTCCTTCGAGACACTGCCGGATGGCGGGCTCCCATACGACTGCGGCGGCCTCGGCTGTTATGTGGCTGCGGGGATTCCGGGTTGGAGTAATTCTGGCACTTCGGGCCAGTTTAAGCCAAACTCTGGTGTTTTCAACTACGTTCCGGACGGCAACATTGTGGCCTATACCCAGAACGGTGGCACTCCAATTACGCAATCGGTTGCGGTAGCGAAAAATACCAACTACACCTTCAGCGTGGATATCGGTCTGAGAAATGATCCTGCGTGGAGTAATGGCGTCGTTGGACAGGCAGCATTGATAATCGACAATGTGACTCACTTTGCAGTGGGTGTTACGCCGGGAAGCGGGAATTGGGCAACTTACACCTATTTCTTCAATTCTGGTGATGCGAATTCTGTGACCATCGAACTCCTTCAAGGCTCTGCCCAGCAGGGAGATTTCGACAACGCCAGCCTTACTTCAACTCCTGAGCCGTCCAGCCTAATCCTGCTCGGTACCGGCCTGGTAGGTTTTGCAGGCGCAATCCGCCGGAAGTTGGCGAGGTAGGTTGCAACAGGGAAACTCCGTTCAAGGCCGCTCTCGCGCGAGCGGCTTTTTCCTTGGCTTGGTTCTCCCGAAGTAAATGCACCGGGTTCTAAGCCTCGCATTTGGCATTCTTTGCTGCAAAGTTTTGCGGTGTGTGGCGTGCGATCTTTAGTTATTAGCTTGTATTCAATGACTTACAAACTATCGAAGTTGGTTATACAAGTGCTTTGATTGGGTACGTAGATCGTCATCCGTATTCGTCAGTTCATGGCGGTGCTGCTTCTGAATCAAGAACGCAGTGCCGAGCGTTAGGAGAAAGAAATGCGCCGTACTCTTGTCGTCATCCTCTCGGTGTTGTTCCTGTTTGCCTCGGGTGCGTTCGCGGACTCGATTGCAAACCCTTCCTTTGAGAATCTTCCTGATGACAGCGGTCTTCCCATCGCCTGCGGAACTGGTTGTTCCTATTCCATTGCGTCGATTCCGGGTTGGACCAATTCCGGGGATTCAGGGCAATGGAAACCGGGGACTGGATACTTTCATTTCGTTCCGAACGGGAATACCGTGGCGTATACCAATCCAGATGGAAGTACGATAACCCAGACTATTTCAGTGTTGGCCAACACTGATTACATCTTCAGCGTGGACATTGGTCGGAGGCTTGACAGTCCAACCAGTATCGCTGGGGCAGCCGCATTGGTCGTCGGCGGCAATACCTTTCAAGCGCTGGGAGTTGCTCCAGGTTCGGGGGATTGGTCAACTTACACCGTGACCTTCAACTCGGGCGACAATACGTCTGTGCAGATCGAACTTCTCAGCAACTCACCATATCAAAGCGATTTCGATAATACCCGCATCACACCTACTCCCGAACCTTCTGCCTTGTTGTTACTTGGCACCGGCTTGATAGGCTTTGGGGGAGTCATCCGCCGGAAGTTGGCAAAGTAAGAATTCACTGGGAAACTCGGTTCAAAAGCCGCTCTCGCGAGCGGCTTTTCCGTGGCTTTAATCGAGAACCATCTCCATGTACACATCGGCTCTTGCGTAGGGAGAGGGCGTGATTTGTTCTGTCGGCAGGTGCCTGAATCCCAGTGATTCATAGAGCCGGATCGCGGGCGTAAGCGTGTGGTTTGTTTCAAGATAGAGTCTGCGTGCGCCTGAGCTTCGTGCTGCTTCAATCGCCGCCTGGAGCAGTTTGCGCCCGATCCCGCGTCCTTGGCAGGCAGGGGTCACGGCCATCTTTGCGACCTCAAATTCGTCCTCAGCCATGCGCAGTAGCGCGCAGCAGCCAATACACTGGCCCGCCACCGTTGCGAAGAGTATTTTGCCACCCGGCGCCAGGATCGCACGTTGGGGGTCAGAGAATGTTTTCTCGTCCTTCGGTTCCATCCGAAAATAGTGGCTGATCCACTCTTCGTTCAGGCTCCGGAACGATGTCTCATCCCCCGGCAGAAATTCGCGGATGCATAGTTGGTCGGACGATGGTTCATGCAGAGACATCCGTAAGCTCCTGGGCAGTCCCATGAGTGGCAGTTCTTCCCATCGGGCACATCGTTGGAGTTTCCCTACTTTTCCGCTCTCACAAACTCCCACTTGCCTCTGCCGCAAAGATTCTTGCACGTCGGGAGCGTTTCGCCTGCCTTGAACTGCACTGGCAGCTTACACACGCTGCACCAATAAATACCTGTGGTCGGAGCTTCGCTCCCCGGTTGATTCGCCATTCAAAAATCCTCCATGTTGATACCTTCATCGTATGGGCAGCGGCACGTCCACTCAGTGACGCCCGTCACGTTTTACTGTATGCGGGGAAACTCTGGTCGATACAGGTACATCCGCCAAAGTGTGTAGCTCAGCGACTCGCGCGCCACATTCAGCGCCCGCGTCCAGATTGCGGGTGCCATCTCAGGTCTGCGCGGCGAGGCGTATACAAGCCTCCCCTGCGCCTCCAGCAATCGCTTGATTCGGAAAACGTGATAAGGATCGCTCACTGCGATACAAGAGCGCATGTTGTTCGCATCCATGATGATGGCGATTCGCCCCGCGCTCTCCGCGCTGGTATCGCTCCGGGTTTCAGCAATCAGATGACGGTCGCCGATCCCACGCTCGATGAGGTAATCGCGCCCGACTGAACCCTCGGTGAACTGCCGCTCGCCGCCACTGCCCCCTGTGGTAATAACCACAGGAGCCAGTTTGCGCTCATACAGTTCGAAGGCATGATCGAGCCGCGCCCGATAGACCGGCGAAGGCTTTCCGAAATATTCCGCCGCGCCAAAGACCACAATCGCGTCTGCCGTCTGCGCCTCGTCCCGTCCGGACTGCGCCACGATCCGCACGCAGGTCCATGCGAAATAGCAGCCGTACGCGGCCAATATCGCAGCGGCAATCCTACCCGGCCTCAGCCACTTCCGGCGCGAACCAGCGGTCATTGATCGCCTAGCAGGTCCTCGATCTCAGACAGCGCGATTGCGCCGTCGCGCTGCAGTGACCATCGTCCATCATCGGTTAGATTAATGATCGTCGTCGGTACTGCACGCGGCGTTGTGCCGCCATCCACCAGCAGTTGCACGCGATCGCCCATCTGCTCTACCACAGCAGCTGCGGTTGTGCACTCTAACGCTCCGGCAAGGTTTGCCGAGGTCGCCGTGATCGGGCACTTCAGGGCGCGAACCACTGCCAGTGCCACCGCCGAGTCAGGCATGCGAACCGCGATGTTGCCCGAGTTCGCTGTAACCTTCAGCGGCAATCGCGGGGCCGCGCGCACAATGATCGTCAGCGGGCCCGGCCAGAACTTGTCTGCCAACAGATAAAACTCGTCCGGCAACTCGTGTGCTAATTCTTCGGCTTGCTCCACGCTTTCAATCAGCAGGGAGAGCGGTTTATGCCGGCCACGTTCCTTGATTTCGTACACGCTATCCACTGCGTGCAGGTTATACGGATCGACCGCCAGGCCATAAAACGTGTCGGTCGGCATTCCGACCACACTGCCATGACGAATTCTGTCCGCCACATAACTGACAAGTGACGGCTCGGGCTCAGCTGCATGAACGCGAATAATTTCCGGGCGCACCCGATCCACCTCATCTTTCAGGTTCAACTTCAGAGAACCTTAACCAGATTAAATCACGGACTACGTTAACTCCGAAATCCCCCACCTGATTGAGTTATATTCGGCAGGTCATCCTCGGGAGGTTATCATGTCCCTTGGTGGTACTCCAGCATTCTACAATGCGCGAGGAGGAACATGTCCGAGGCTTTTTTGAACCCGCCACATGAACGCCTCCGCGCCATCGCGAGTCGCCAGAATACGCTTGTAAAGGACCTTCGCAAAGCCTTCTCCCAGTCCACCCCCGCCGATGACGGCTCCGTGGCCATCGAAGGCGTCAAACTGGTCGAGGAGGCCATTCGCAGTGGACTTCGCCTGCGGGCCGTCTTTTTCTCGGAATCGGCTCGCGAGCGTGCCAATCGCCTGCTACCCCAGCTAAGCCATGCCACGGAAACCGTTCTCCTGCCTGACGACATATTCCAAAGCGCCGTCGCCACTGAAACGCCACAAGGGGTCGCCGCCCTCGTCTACCCTCTCGTCGCGACGCTCGAAGACCTCTTTCGCGACACAAATTCGACTGCTCCGCTAATTCTGGGCTGTGCCGGACTCCAGGACCCTGGAAACTTTGGAACCATCCTACGCAGCGCCGAAGCCTTCGGAGCCAGCGGCGTGCTTGCCACCGATGGTACGGTCTCGGCAGCCAACCCCAAGGTGGCACGCGCCTCAGCCGGATCGGTATTCCGACTGCCGGTAATCAAGCTTTCCACCGCTAAAGCCCTGGCTGCCCTTGAAGAGAACGGCATTCGGTTGGCCGTAACCTCCAGCCACAAAGGGCGTCCGGTGCAGGAGATCGACCTGACCCTGCCGACTGCCATCTTTATCGGGAGTGAAGGACAGGGGGTCCCCCGCGCCCTCCTTGACGCCGCCGATGAGGCCATTCTCATCCCCCATTCGCCGAAGGTGGAAAGCCTGAACGCGGGGATTGCGGCAAGCATTCTGCTGTATGAGGCACAAAGGCAAAGGAGCAAGTGAACCTGCGCTTTTTGATTTTGCTCTCGTATTCAGGGTGTCATTCCGAACGAAGTGAGGAATCCCAGCAAGGATCAAATCTCCTTTGGACCCCTAGGCTTTTCAACCCAGATTGTCTGTTGGATTACAGGTGGGCCGCCTTGACGGCTCCGGTTAAAAATCCTCAAGAGGCACTCATGCCGCCATCTGTGCGGGGATTCTTCACTTCGTTCAGAATGACACGACAAGAAAAAGCGTTTAAGGAACTGCAATCCCCTACTCCCGCATCCGTTCTTTCTTCGCCTTCACCGCCGCCAGTCGTTCGCGGATTCGCTTCTCCACGCCTTCTTCCGTAGGGAAGTACCACTGCTTGCCCTTGAGATTTTCGGGCAGACACTCCATGTCCGTAACTTTTTCATCGAAGTCATGGGCGTACTTGTATCCCTCACCATAGCCAAGCTCTTTCATCAGGCGTGTCGGGGCGTTTCTCAGATGCAGGGGCACCGGGTCTGCAGCAGTTTCTTCCACGTCACGCTTCACCGCGCCGTAGGCCATGTACAGCGAGTTCGACTTGGGAGCAATCGCCAGATACACGGCCGCGTGAGCCAATGCGAGTCCGCCTTCGGGAAGACCCATGAAGTCCAGAGCGTCCTTTGCTGCAATGCAAATTTCCAAGGCATGCGGATCGGCCAGGGAGATGTCCTCCACGGCCATCCGCACAATGCGCCGCGCCAGATACATCGGGTCTTCGCCGCTCTCCAGCATCCGTACCAACCAGTACAGGGTCGCGTCGGGGTCGCTGTTGCGAACCGATTTATGCAGCGCCGAAATCAGGTTGTAATGCTCTTCGCCGGCTTTGTCATAGCGCAGCACGCGGCGCTGGAGCGCGTCCTCGACCTGCGGCTTTTCGATCACTCCGCCGCTCGCGCCGCCTGCGGCTTCCACCGCCAGCGTCGCCGCGATCTCCAGCACGTTATACGCAGAACGTGCGTCGCCGCTCGAATACGCTGCGATCCGCGCCAAGGCCTCCGGACGCGCCGTCAGTTTCAACACACCCAAGCCGCGCTCTTCGTCCGCGAGAGCGCGCTCCAGCAAGGTAATGATCTGCTCCTCGGTTAGCGGGTTCAGAGTGTAAACCCGTGAACGCGACAGTAGCGCTGAGTTCACCTCAAACGAAGGATTCTCCGTCGTCGCCCCGATCAGCCGAATATTTCCCCGCTCCACGTGGGGGAGGAACGCGTCCTGCTGCAACCGGTTGAAGCGGTGAATCTCATCGATGAAGACGATGGTTCGCGTGCCGTATTGCTTGGCCCGCTCGGCATCCACCATTACCTGCTTGATCTCTTTGATCCCAACCATCACCGCCGAATACTCAACGAACTCCGCCTTGGTGCGGCGCGCAATGATTTTCGCCAGCGTGGTCTTCCCTACTCCTGGCGGCCCCCAGAACAGAATCGAACCAATGTCATCGTGCTCGATCTGCACCCGCAGTGCCTTGCCGGGAGCAAGAATATGCTCCTGCCCGACGAACTCATCGAGGTCCCGCGGACGCATCCGGTCCGCCAGTGGACGGGTGCGATCAGAGGCTTCATCAATCGGATTGGAAAACAAATTCATCGCAGCAAGGGTAACACTGAAAAGCAAGGTTTCAAGGTTTCGCAGGCTTCAAGGTTTCAAGGTTGAAAAACAAACACCCCCGAGCCAAGCCGGGGGGCGTCCATCACGCGGAATTTTACTTTGAAACCTTTGAACCTTTGAAACCTGGTTCCTACGCCTTCGCTCTCGCCGTCTTTTCGTCACCTGCGACTTTACCGTCGCGAATGTGAATGATGCGGTGCGCATACTCTGCGATGTCGTGCTCGTGGGTGACCAGCACGATGTTATTTCCACGCGCATGCAGTTCATCAAAGAGCGCCATGATTTCGTTTCCGGTCTTGGTGTCCAGATTTCCCGTAGGTTCGTCGGCCAGGATGATCGAAGGATTATTGACGAGCGCGCGTGCGATGGCAACGCGTTGCCTCTGTCCGCCTGAGAGTTCGTTCGGTTTGTGGTTCATTCGCTCGCCCATACCTACAGAGATGAGCGTCTGCTTTGCGCGCTCCAGACGCTCTGCGGAAGGAAGGCCCGCGTAGATCAGCGGAAGTTCCACATTGTGCAGCGCTGACGCCCTTGCCAGCAGGTTGAAGGTCTGGAAGACGAAGCCAATCTCTTTGTTGCGGATACGTGCGAGTTCGTCGTCATCCAGTTCGCTCACCAGATGCCCATTGAGCCAGTACACGCCCCTGGTCGGAGTGTCCAGGCAGCCGATCAGATTCATCAGCGTCGATTTGCCCGAACCAGACGGCCCCATGATCGCAACATACTCATTGCGATTGATGGAGATATCCACGCCGCTGAGGGCGTTCACCTGCTGCTCGCTGCCCATGTCGTAGGTTTTCCACAAATCCTGCGTACAGATGATGCAGTCCGACGGCGGTGCTTTCCGTTCCTGGCTCATTCCTGCGGTTTGCGTTGCCATCCCTTATGTTCTCCGTGGAGGTTCTGCCCTTCGGTGCCCCACATCTGCCATAGTCAGCGTATGTGGGTCTTGCTTACGACTTCTCTTCTTCTTTCTTCGGCGCCGTGTTGTTGATCTTGACCGTAGTGTCTGGCTTCATGGTGCGCAGAACCTTATAGCTCCCGGTCACAATCTCGTCGCCTTCCTTCAGTCCGTCAAGGACCTCAATGTCGGTGGTCGCGGTGATTCCCGTCTGCACCGGCACAAACTGCGCCTTGCCTGCGCGGATTACGAACACACCCTGTATCTCTTCCTTGGCCGCCTTAATTTCTTCGGGCTTTTCTGCCGCCTGTACCGCGTTCTTGTCTTTATTCTTTTTCTTCGGCACCAAGTCGCCCTTCTGCCGGATCGTCAGAGCCTGGATCGGAATCGACAACACCGTCGGTTTGGTCGCCGTAGTAATTTTCGCGGTTGCAGAGAGTCCTGGGCGCAGATTCTCCGGAATATCACTAAGGGTGACTACTACCTTGAAGTCCTTCGCCTCCTGAGAACTGCCGGTCGACTGCGAAGTCGCGACGCCGGTAGAGCGCAGCAGGGCGTTGTTGCCGATCTCGGTAACGATTCCTTTGAACTTCTTCTTCGGGATGGCATCGATGCTTACTTCCACTGGTTGTCCGAGCTTTACATTGACAATGTCGGTCTCATCCACCTTAATCTCGGCGGTAATTACCGATATATCCGCCAGAGTCATCAGCGTTGAACCGGGCGCGTTCTGGATTCCCATGACAACCGTCTCGCCCTCGCGCACCGGCAGGTTGGTCACTACGCCGTCAAAGGGCGCGCGATATTGGGTCTTGCTCAGCACGTCGTCGTTGTGTACGAGGGTTGCCTTCTGTACCGCGATGCGATGTTTGTAAGCGTCTGCCGCAGCCTTGGCCTGTGCAATCTTGGTCTTGGCCTGGCTCAACATGGAAACAGCCGCCTCATATGCGTTCTTCGCCGCGTCGTAATCCTTCTTTGCGATTAGCTGATCCTTATAGAGACCCTCGGCACGCTTCCAGTCGTAGAGCTTTTGCTCCTGATCAGCCTTGGCCCGATCCAGGTCGGCGACATAGGTGTTCAACGTCTCCACCCCGGCTTCATAATCGGCTTGCGCAGCCGTCAAAGACGCCTGGGTTGCATTCACGTCCGCGGAAGGCTGTACGTTTTCCAACTGGGCGAGCATCTCGCCCTTCTTTACGCGGTCGCCTTCCTTCACGTACAGGCGCACGATCTTGCCCATCGCGTTGGCGCCAACGTTCACAAATGTCTTGGGACGGATTTCGCCAGACGCAGTGACCTGGGATGTCAGGTCTTGGCGCAACACCTTGCCGGTCTGCACCTCAACAACGCCTTTACGGCTCTGTTGGATGCTGAAGAAAATTATTCCTCCGACCAGAACCACACCACCGAGTGCAAGGGAGACTTTTTTCCAGGTTTTCATCGGTCCTCATCAAATTGCCCGGCTTTAAACCGGAGATACCCTAGTAGGGCGTTCGGCCGCAGAATTCTCTTTCCGCTTGCGCCTGCTTCTTGGTACGGGCGAGGCAGCTTGAAAGTTCCACCAAAAATATCAATTTTGCTTGCATAAATCAGAGACGCCGGACTGCTTCGTCACTCGGCAACCCACGACCTCGCCAGTCCCGCCAAAGGTGATGCGTCGGCGTCTGATTGTAAACCGCTGGCGCTATCCCATTCTAAACGAATCACCTTTGCTCCAGGCTGACGCATATTCCGGCTTGCCATCATTTTCTTTTCCCCTCTCAGCTTTTGGCCTTCCGCGCCCCCTCCTTGCCTTGGCTCCTATGAATACTTACAATCTGTGAAGCCCTAAGAGTCCGCAGGAGCGAGGCTGTCCATGCCGTTTTTTTCCTTTCGTCATTTTTCCTATGTTGTAGTGGCAGCCGCCTTGCTGGTTGCACCCGCCGTTGCCCAGAGCGCGTCCAGCGATAAGGATCAGGGTACCTCTCTCAAGGATCTCAAGAAGGCCAAGAAGCAGGCTCCCGAGGAGAAGAAGGAACTCACCGACCAAGAGCGCAAGGAACGCCTCCGCAGTTTCAAAAACGAGGTCAGCAAGACCTACCGGACCTGGCTTGATCAGGACGTGAAATATATCATCTCCCCGGAAGAAGAGCAGGCATTCAAGCTCCTCGGCACCGATGAAGAACGCGACCAGTTTATCGAGCAGTTCTGGCTTCGTCGCGACCCCACTCCTGACACTGAGGAAAATGAGTTTCGCGAAGAGCATTACCGCCGCATTCAGTATGCCAATGAGCGTTTTTCCGCCGGAATCCCAGGATGGAGAACAGACCGCGGACGTATTTATGTCGTCTGGGGACCGCCCGACGAAATCGAGTCCCACCCCGCAGGCGGCAACTACCAACGAGATCAGAGTGAAGGTGGCGGTAGCACCTCCTCGTTCCCATTTGAGCGTTGGCGTTATCGCTATCTCGAGGGCATTGGAACTCAGGTGATCATCGAGTTTGTGGATACCTGCATGTGCAACGAATACCACATTTCCATCGATCCTAACGAGAAGGACGCATTGCTTCACACCCCGGGCGGCGGGCCGACCATGAACGAACAGATGGGGAAGGGTAATCGTGCAGATCGCATGATGGGAACTCCCGGCGGAACCAACGGAATGAACGGCAGCGCAAGGCAGTTCGAGGCAATCGAGCGTTATGCCAAGCTCACCTCCCCTCCCCCCGTAAAGTTCAAGGATCTCGAAGAGAAGGTCAACACCAAGATTCGCTACAACTTGATGCCCTTCGACATGCGCACCGACTTTGTGAAGATCACTGCGGATACAGTGCTTGTCCCCATCACCATCCAACTCAAAACCAAGGACATGACCTTCCTTCAGAAGGAGGGCATCCAACGCGCTTCCGTCAATATCTTTGGCCGGATCTCCACCATCTCCGGACGTGTCGCCTCGACCTTTGAAGATACCGTTGGAGTGGACGAACCGAATGACCTGCTGGAAAAAGCGCTGCTCACCACTCAGGTTTACTGGAAGGCGATTCCGCTCAGGCCCGGAATGTACAAAATCGACGTCGCCGTGAAGGATGTCAATGGCGACCGCGTCGGAACCCTGGTTCGCTCTATCCGCGTTCCCGAGTTCGATGAAGAGAAGCTGGCTAGTTCCTCGCTGATACTGGCCGACCTCATGGAACGCGTCCCGGCCAAGAGTATCGGCTCCGGTACGTTTATTATCGGTGACACGAAGGTTCGTCCTCGCGTCGATGCCTCGGATGGCAAACCCGCCAGCTTCAAACGTGCGCAGCGCCTCAACGTCTGGCTCCAGGTTTATAACCTGCAGCAAGACAAGCAGACCAACAAAACACACGGAAACATCAGCTACGACGTTGTCAACATGCAGACGAACAAATCCGTTCTCCATACCGATGAATCATCAGCTGCTTATGGCAACACTGGCGATCAGATCACCATCGAAAAATCGATGCCGCTGGCAAACCTGGAGCCCGGTTTATACAATCTGAAGATCATCATCAGTGATGAGGTGACGAAACAAAACATTAATACTTCGGCGCGTTTTCAGGTTGAATAGAGTAGAATTTCCACAATTGCGATAACGGCTCGCCGTCCAGTTCGTTGAAAACGCATTTGCGAGAGTCGCATTGCCAAATGGCCCGTTTTCGCAGGGAGGATGCATGAAGCGAAAGCTCGGAGTCCTGGCCCTTGCACTTGTATGGTGCCTCGGTGCTTCCGCCGCCGTTAATCCCGGTGCGATCACTGGAACAGTGCGTAACAACGCTGGTGTACCGCAAATGGGAGCCGTAGTCGAAATCCTTGCTTACTCCACTGCCCGAACTCAGACGGCCCTTACGGACACCAGGGGCGCATTCAATATCGCTGGCTTGCTTCCCGGTCTTTATACCGTCAAGGTCACGGCGCCAAGCTTCCTGCCCACAATCCGCGAGCGCGTCCACCTTCAATCCGGCGCCAACCTGCTCCTCAATCTCACTCTCAACACGCTTTTCGAAGCTATTCAGCTAGTCCCACGCCACAAGGCGTCGGCTGACAGTGACGATGATTGGCGCTGGGCGCTCCGCTCGATGGCAAACCGTCCTATCCTGCGCCTGGCTGATGACAAGCCTCTTGTGGTGGTTGAGAGAGGCGAGGCCGCATCCGTTGGCGAACTCAAGGCGCGTGTGTCTTTCATCGCCGGAACCGAGGGCGACGCCTTCACCGCTCCCAGCACAAACTTTCAGGTCGAACAATCCATCTTCGGCAAAGGACGCTCAACCCCTTCAAAGTGGTCGCTAAACGGAGGGCTTGGCAGCGCTCCAACCAATCCTAATGCGGTACTCCGCGCCGCATATTCGCGCGAGATGCCTGACGGTACCTATCCGGAGATTGCGATCTCCGCCAAGCACTTTGCCTCGCTCAATCCGGATCAACCTGCCATCCAGGCACTTGCTCTCTCCATCGCCAACTCCATTACATTTGGCGAGTACCTCGAACTCGAATATGGCAGCGAAACTCAGATGATCCAGTTCAGGGAGCGCGCTACCAGCGTCCGGCCATTTGCCAGTCTCACCGCTCATCCCGGAAAAAACACGATCTTGCAGTACCGTTATGCCACCAGCACGCCTGATTTGCGCCGCGCCAAGGGCTTTGACACAGCACCGGCTGACCTCAGCGAGAGCAATCCGCGCCTCACCGTCACCCCGTCCGGTCAGCACATCCAGCGCGCCAGTCATCAGGAACTCTCGGCATCCAAGCGCCTCGGCAACAACAAGGTACAAGTCGCCCTGTTCTCTGATTCCATTCAGAACGTCGCGCTCACTGGAACTGGTGCTAGCTTTACTCAAGACACTAACGCCTTGATTAGCGACCCGTATTCGGGGAATTTCGCCGCGAACGGCGGCAGTCTGCACACCCAGGGCGTCCGCGCAGTTTACTCGCACCCCCTCGCAATGGGCCTTGACGCAACCGTCAATTATGCCTACGGCGGGGTGCTCACGGCTCCCGAGAGCCTTGTGCAAGTCAGCCAGACATCGACTTCGTTGGTCACCACTAAGCGCCACTCTGCTGCAGCGAAGCTTTCTGGAACCACCCCGGGATCCAAAACGAAGGTGATCGCCAGCTATAAGTGGCTCAGTGGCAGCGGGCTCACCCCCGTTGATATGTTTAACGCTTCGGCCGGACAGACCGATCCCTATCTCAGCTTTTTCGTCCGTCAGCCCGTCCCAACAATGCATCTGTTGCCCAACGGATTGGAAGCTCTCGTGGATGTGCGCAACCTGCTGGCCCAGGGATACCGCCCCGTACTCAGCGCCGATGGAAGTGTCGTTTATCTCGTGCAGGGCACTCGTAGCTTCCGCGCCGGGCTTAGCTTCAACTTCTAGGTCAGGTTTCCTAAGGTGTTATAGTTTGCAATCTTTTCTCGAGCCAGGTGCCCCACCTTCGCGCGTCGTGCTGTTCATCTCAACAAATCCTCTAACTCCACGCCCTGATCCGTCTTATCGTCGCGATACTTCACAATCACCGGAGTGTAGACGCTCAGCCCCCACTCGGCGGCTTTCCCTTTCGTAATTGCCCTGGCTCCGGCCACAACTACGGCACCCTCAGGAACCATCAGGGGGTCCGTCGCTGTCGCCCGGTAAATCTCTCCCCGCACCGTGTCAAACAGCGGCGTCGAGCGCGTAAGAATCACTCCCGAGCCCAGCACCGCACGCCGCCCAACCTGCGTCCCTTCGTAAATGCCGCAATTCCCGCCCACCAGCACGTCGTCTTCAATGACCACCGGAGTCGCATTCACCGGTTCCAGCACCCCTCCCACCTGCGAAGCTGCGCTCAGATGCACCCGCTTGCCAATCTGGGCACAGGAACCAACCAACGCGTGCGAATCCACCATCGTTCCCTCATCCACATACGCTCCAACATTGATATACATCGGAGGCATGCAGATTACGCCCTTGGCCAGGTATGCCCCTTGACGCACGGTTGAGCCTCCGGGCACCATCCGCACGCCATCGACGCACTTAAAATGCCGCACCGGATAAGTATGCTTATCGACAAATGAAAAGATTTCACCCGCATGGGTCTCTTCTGCCGCGCCCAACCGGAAGCCCAGCAGAATGCCCTCTTTGACCCATACGTTTGCTTCCCAGCGCCCATTGCGCTTTTCCGCCGCCCTTAGTTCTCCCAGTGACAGTGCCTCGCGAAACGCATGAAATGTCTCCAACGCCCCGCACTCTTTCTTCGCATCCATTCCCAGCGCGTACAGCCGCTCGATCTCAGAACGTAAGTTGGTCATGATGAAAGAAGTATAAGGCGAACTTAACGCCATGCGACCAGAAACCTTTCCGCAAATATGTACCCAAGGTGCGGCCCCGGGCGGGGGCGACCGGCCGAACTGACTTTGACGCTGTCAGCTACCCTTTTGCTGCCGGAGCCCGGGTCATTCGTTCAATCACCTCGTACACGGAAGCGGGATCGTGGTTGGCGTGGCCGCTGGCGATGGCAGCGATGTAGATAGGCGTGCAGGCTGTAAACGCCGGCGCCGGACATTCAGCCGCCCGCAAGGCTTCGGTGATCAAATTTATGTCCTTCTGAAGAATGTTGACCGATGCGGTGGTCTCTTCAACCCAAGTTCGTTTCGCCATCATCGGTCCCCGAACTTGGAGCATACGCGATGTCCCAGCTCCGTCGCCGAGGACTTTGACCAGGTTTACCGGATCAAGTCCGCTACGCACTCCAAACAAGATCGCCTCCGCCGCGACAACGTTATGAACCGATACCAATAGATTAGCAACCAACTTCGTTTTGATTCCGTTGCCGAATTCACCCAGGTCGTAACATGCGCGCGCGAAAGCATCGATCACCGGACGCACTTCCTCAATCGCCATGGAATCCCCGCTTGCATATACCGCCAAGTCGCGGTTCTTGGCCTGGGCGCCGGTACCAGACAGGGGGCAGTCGAGCAGAATGACACCCTTCTCAGCCAGCAGATTGAGCATCTTCTGCTTAGCCGTGAGGGGTAGCGTCCCGGTCTCCAGGACGATTGTGCCCGAGGCGCAACTGGCTGCGAGTGTGGCGCAAACCTCGTAGAGCGCGGCTTCCGACGGGAGTGACAGGATTATGCAGCGGCAGGCTTCCCCTACTTCGCGCGCACCCGGAACTACTCTTGCACCTGCCTTTGTTGCCGCGGCGCACGCCTCTGGCGAAACATCTGTGCCGATGACTTCGAAACCGGCATTCACCAGGTTGGCCGCCATTGCGGACCCCATGTTTCCGAGTCCAATTACGCCTACCGGGCCCCATTTTTCAGTGCTCATTTTCTTGTTCGCTCCTTGCGCTATGTCATCTAAATAGCATTCTATGACTTCCGAGCCTCCATTCAACCGAGTTGTCTGAACAGTGTGCCGCCCCTAGGAAAGCTGGTAATATACAGCCATAATGGGTCATCTTTATGCGTGACTACGCCGTCATCTACGTGAATGGGCGGCGACGCGAAGTACGCGGCGCTGACGTATTCCAAACTCTCTCTGACTATTTGCGGGACGAGTTGAGATTGACGGGAACCAAGGTGGTCTGTGCGGAAGGCGATTGCGGTTCCTGCACGGTCATCATCGGACGTCGGCACAATGATTCGATCCAATACAGCGGCGTTTGCTCCTGCATTCAATCTCTGTATCAACTGGATGCGGCCCATGTGGTCACCATCGAGGGCATTTCCCCCGATGGAGTTCTAACTCCTGTACAGGAAGCCCTGGTTCAGCACCATGGGACGCAGTGCGGCTTTTGTTCGCCCGGATTCGTGCTGTCAATCCATGCGTTGTTGGAATCCGATTCGGCTTTGACGGAACAGCGCCTCCGGCAGGGACTGGTTGGGAATCTGTGCCGCTGCACAGGATACGAACCGATACTGGCAGCGGCGATGAAGATCGATGCCAGCCGGGTACTGAAACTGAATCAGCTTTATGACTCGCCCGCGTTAGCTGCCGAACTTGCCCATCGTGACGGTGAGCCGGTGCTCATAGAGGCCGAGGGAAGAGTCTTCTACAAGCCCTTAACCATTGACGATGCGATGCAATTCAAGGCTAAGCATGATGATTGCGTCATCGTCTCTGGCGGAACTGACCTGGGAGTTCAGATCAATAAGGGGATTCGCGCGATGAGCTCTGTCTTGAGTATCGTGGCTCTGAAAGAACTGCGGCAACTGGAAATCTCAGGCGGCCAAATCATTGCCGGGGCGAGCGTGCCGCTCACCGAATTGGAGAAGCTGGCGCAAAAAGCTATGCCGGAGTATGCGAAGCTCTTCGAGAGGTTTGGATCAACGCAGATCAAGAACGCGGCCACGCTCGGCGGCAACATTGCAAACGGATCGCCCATCGGCGATTCAATGCCCGCATTGTTCGTACTCGGCGCGAAGATCGAACTGGCCAGTGTCGGTGGCCGCCGCCGAGTGGACATCAACAACTTTTATACCGGGTACAAGAAGAATGTTGCTACACCCGGTGAGTTGATCAGCCGTGTGTTCATACCGCTTCTCGGCAATGGTGAGGTCCTCAAACTCTACAAGGTTTCCAAGCGCCATGACCTCGATATTTCCACCTTTGGTGCAGCTATCTGGATCAAGCTTTCCGGAAGCCACATCGAGAATATTCGCATCGCGTATGGAGGCGTTGGGCCCATGATTCTGCGGCTACCTAAGACTGAGTCGCATCTTCGCGGAAGTGACGTTTCAGAACGCGCCTTCGAGTCTGCTCGCGAAATTGCGGTCCAGGAGATCACTCCGATCAGCGACGTACGCGGATCAGCCGAATATCGCAATAAACTCGCAGCCAACATTCTGCTGAAGCTGTATTTCGAATTACGCGCAGACATAGAAGGACACTTCGCAGCTACGCCATAGTCTGCAAGGCATTCTCAACATCCCATCTTGCCAAGGAATCGCCTAAGCCTTTGGTTTCGCGATAGCCGGTACGCTTGACGGCGCGAACTTGTACTGCTTGATGGTGCAGGCCATGAGGAACGAGGGTTGATCTCTCTTGCGAGTCGGCGGAACACATTCGACGCGCACCAGCAATCCTTCGCACACGACTTTTGCTCCGTTTTCGCCTGCAAGTTCATTTGGCATCTCAAGCGCTAGTTCTATCGTGGAGCCGATTTCAAGAGGGCTGGATGATCGAAACAGTAATCCCGAGCGGCTGATGTTTTCAGTCACTCCCTCGATCCAATCGTCGCTCCCGGCAATTCGGAATTGAACCGGGACGCAATGGCGAAGCCGACGCTCGCGAGGCCTCCATGCGGTCTTTGTCCCGCATTTGCGCATGAGGACTCGGCCGGCATCGAGTTCGGTCTCTACGTTCTCGAGTGGGGCGACTCGCCGCATCTTGGCCCAGTCATAGCTATATTTGGCGCCGCAATGAACGCACACCTGGTAATTACCGCCGGTTTCGTCACGCCGTGGCCACGAGAACTGATGGTGGCAGGTAGACAAAATGCCATGGATCAAGTCAGTGCGCATGGCGGTATAATGGCCCGTTTTTGCCAGTCACGCACATTACCGAAGTAGCTAGCCATCTGCCGCGTTAGAAAAGTGAAAAAACGATGATCATTTTCCAGTCAATGCCGTCATAGCACGTCAGTCTTGAACAAACTCACAATTGCAGGTTTTGTCACCTTGCCCATTGCATTTCGGGGAAGAGCGCCGACAACCAGTAGCCGCGACGGAACCTTATAAGCAGCGAGACGTTCCTTTGCCCAAGTACGAAGGAGTTCCAGATCAAGCGTCTGGCCGTCGTGCAGCACAACTGCGACAGCTACTCGTTCTCCCCATTCCAGGTCCGGGATACCGACGACTGCGCATTCCGCAATGGAAGGGTGCTCGCGAAGTTGCTCTTCAACCTCCAGGGCCGACACTTTGTGACCGCCTGTCTTGAGAATGTCAATGTTCATGCGTCCGAGAATTCGATAGCGGCCATTCTCAAGTACCGCGACGTCGCCGGTTCGAAACCACCCATCGCGGAAGGCCTGCTCGGTCGCTTGCGGCTTACCCCAGTATTCGTGGAACACGTTTGGGCCACGTACCTCAATTTCCCCCGGGGTACCCGATGCGACCGTTCCCCCTTGCTCGTTGACCAGTTGCACGTCAACTCCCGGCAGCGGAATGCCTACACTGCCCGGGGTTCGCTCGCCTGCCAGTGGGTTCGACAATGCCATGCCGATCTCCGTCATGCCATAGCGTTCAAGCAATGTGTGGCCACTGATCTGTTTCCAACGGTTCAAAGTTGAGACGGGCAGCGCCGCCGACCCTGACACCATTAGACGCAACTTGGTGCAAGCTTGGCTGAGGACACCTTTGCGTTGCGACGAGGCCGCCTCCCATGCCGCAATGAGCCTTACATAAATGGTGGGAACCGCCATGAATACAGTCAGGCTGCCACTGGCGATACGATCCCAGACCGTATTAGCGTCGAAGCGCGGCAGCACCTCGCAAAGCGCGCCCGACCATAGAGCACACGAAACCACATTCACGATTCCGTGCACGTGGTGCAGCGGCAGAAAGAGCAGGATCCGATCCTCGGCGGACCACCCCCAGGCCTCAACCAGAGATGTAATCTGGGCCGTGATGTTCTCGTGGGTTGTCACCACGCCCTTTGGCCGACTGGTGGTACCGCTGGTGAACAGGATCATGGCACGCCGCTTAGGATCGACCTCGGGCAGCGGCCCCGTCTTGTATTCCATCGCCAGGTCACAACGCAGAAGGCGAAGTCCGCGTGCTGCCGCAATCGGGGCAAGCAGGTTTTCCCCTGCAACATCGGTCACCAGTGCCGCTGCCTGGGTATCGTCAATGCAGTATTCCAGTTCGCTAGCGGGAGATCCAAGTGGGAGCGGTACCGCGATGCCGCCCGCCAGCCAGATTCCCCACTGCACTGCCACCCATGAGAACCCCGGTGTGACCAGGAAAGGGATACGCTGTTCCCCAAGATCATCGAGACCATCCAGCAACGCCGATGCAACCCGGGCGGAAGCACCGAGCAGACGCTCGTACGTATAGGTTCCCTCAGCGTCACAGATAGCGATACGCTTCGCATGGAGTCCTACCCGCGCAATCAGCGGTGGGTGAGTGGCTAGATCTTTCATCTTCCGTCTTCCTCCGGAGTCCCACAATTTGGATGCGTATGGCTGGGCGAGCAGTCCCCTTCCCACTAAACTCACGCGTGATCAAATTACCGATTCTGGTCTACCTGCTCGACTTTTTTGAGTTTGCTGCCGTGACGCGATCCAGCAGAGTGGCCGCATTGATTCCTTTACAGTATTCCGCAAAATTCGGACGAGGCCCCTTCCAGCGCAGGTCCTCCACCGAATCGAAAACGGGTACATCCAGACGCAGAGTCGCAAGGGTGCGAAACAACAGGGCGTCATTCCAGCCTTTCAGGAGAGATTCAGACAGCAAGCGCGCCTTTCGAATCGATGGATGCCAGCCGCGCCAATTCTTCGGGATATTTTCAAGGTGAGGGTACTGCGATAGAGTAAGAGCCGCAGACTTCGTCCCCCAACCCGGCAATCCGGGAAAGCCATCAGCGCTGTCGCCCACCACCGCCAGGTAGTCTGGGATCGATTGGGGCGACACTCCAAACTTCGCAACAACCCCGGCCTCATCGCGCACCACGTTGCGCATTCGATCAAGTTGTACAACTCTTGTTCCAGCTACACACTGGCCGAGATCTTTGTCTGGCGTGCAAATGAATACCTGCTTCACATGGTCATCCTGTGCAGCTTTGGAAGCGGCAGAGGCAAGCGCATCATCTGCCTCAAAGTAGACCATCGGCCACACCATCACGCCCATTGCTTCCAAAGCTTCCTCCAGCACGGGAAACTGGGAGAGCAACTCACGTGGCACACCTTCACTGGTCTTGTATCCGGGGTAAAGATCGTTGCGAAACGACTCCACAACGTGATCGGTAGCAACCCCGATGTGAGTTGCACCGCGCTCGATCATGGATAATACAGATGTAAGCACACCACGTACCGCGCCGATTTCCTGGCCACTCGCATTTGCTGCGGCAGGCACAGCGAAAAAGTGCCGGAACAATTCGTAGGTCCCATCAATGAGGTGAACGTCCATGGGGCTCCAATCAGATTCTGCAAGCGATGTTACACCTCGCGTCCTCTAGAATTGGTATGCACGCTATGAAACTTGACTGGAATGCGGGAGCACTCGCTGACGGACTTCGCTGCTATCGAAGCCAGGAATTCTTTCTGGCTCACGAACACTGGGAGATTGTCTGGCTGAAGTGCCCGGAGCCGGAGAAGACTTTTCTGCAGGCATTAATTCAAGTGGCGGCAGCATTTCACCATCTTCAGCGAAACAACGCTGGTGGAACGACGTCTCTGCTCAAAAGGTCGCTGCGCCATCTAGAGTCTTTCCCCGAACGCTTCGAGGGCGTGGAGGTTACATCGCTCCGTGCTGAGATTTTGGCGTGGCTACAGGTTCTCGAAGTGAACGATTCGGCCATTCACCCTGCTTTCCCGCAGATACGGTTAGTTTGAAGAACAAAGCAAGGGTATGCCGAATGCACGGCTACTTCGCCGGAAGAAATTTTCTTCCGACGATTGCCTGAGCTTCGGGTGTGAGCATGAAATCGAGAAAGGCCTTCGTATCTCCCACGGGAACTTCCTTCGTTACCAGAATCAGAGGGCGCTTCAGAGGATACGCGCCGCTTTGAACGTCAGTGGGCACGGGAGCAGCGCCATCAATAGCCAGCGCCCTGACACCGGGGACGGCGAATGACATGGATGAAGCAGTGATGCCCCCTGCATCGCCGGCAACGTCCCGAATGCAATCGATGGCATCGTCCAGTTCCTTCAGCGGGCCATACTCTTCGTTGCCGAGAACCATGTCTCTAAACGCTTTGACCGTTGCCCGGCCTCCAGAGAGCTTCTCGCTATACACGGTAATGATCAGGTTCGGCCCACCAAATTGATTCCAGTTGGTCGCCCTGCCGGTGAAGATATCTTTCAGTTGAGCGCGGGAAAGGCTTCCGGCGGTGTTCCGGGCGTTGACAAACACGCCCATGACATCGTACCCGATCACCGCATAGCCACCGACTTGTGCCTTTTCGCCATCCGTCAACTGACGGGCTACGCCACCAAATGTGACCCGCCCTTCCCGTGCAGCATTGAAACCGGCATCAGCACCAGCGCCTCCGATGTAACTGAAGCTCACACCAGTCTGTGCTGCAAATAGCTTGGCGGCTTCGGGCATGATGTTCGTTCCGATAGTCGTGGCGCCGTCGTAGGAAAGTATGTGCGTGCTAGCCGTCTCTTTCATTCGTGATCACTCAGTTACACATGAATCTACATTGCAGTCCGGGGCGTCGCGTGTCATCGTACACAATAACAACTAGGGCCGCAGCACTACCTTGATTGCGCTATCGTCTTTCACCGCAACATCGAAAGCAGCCGCAATATCTTCGAGTTTGAATTCGTGAGTGATCAGAGACTTGATGTCCACGATTCCCTTGACCACCGGTTTCATGGCCCACGGCGTCCATACCGCACGCTGTTCCCGCGTGTGATGCACCAGACAGGTGTTGCGGAACTTCAAACCATCATCGTGCCATCGGCTGATGTTCAGCTTAATGGGCGTGGTGACCCAGCTGTATAAAACGAATAGCCCATTGTGTTTGATCAGCTCACTGGCCGCGTTGAAACTCTCTTCGGTTCCAGCAGCTTCCACCACTACGTCGGCGCCGATACCGCCAGTGAAGTCCTTCACGAAGGCAACCGGGTCCTGTTTGGTTGCGTTAATTCCGATATCCGCCCCAAGCTTTTTTGCAACACCCAGCTTGCTCTCTTCCACATCGACCATAATTACGGTCGCCGCACCCTGCTTCTTTGCACACTGGGAAATCACCTGCCCGGCAAAGCCCGAACCCATAATCACAACAACGTCACCAAGATTCGTTCCGGAATTCAGTCCAGAAAACATAGCGCATGAGATCGGTTCACCGAGGGCGACCAGATCCATGTCAAGCCCTGCCGGTCCCGCCTGCAACTCCCACACCTTGGCCTTGAAGTAATCGGCATAATTATTGTTCCACCCAAAGCACATGACCTTGTCGCCCGGTTTGAATTCTCGAACCTTGGCACCCACTTCCACCACTGTCCCTCCACTCTCGTGGCCGAGGTAGAAAGGAAACTTCGGGTCTTGCCGGAACTCCGCCGTCTTCAACGGCAGTTGTCCTTTGTAGAAACTCTTGTCGGAGCCGCAAATGCCGACGAGTTGATTCTTGACAATTACTTCATCGTCCTCAACCGTTAGCTTGCGCTCGATCAATTCGATCTGATATGGCGATTTCAGTAGTGCTGCTCTGGTAGTTATTCCCATTGTCTGACTCCTTCTGTCTGCTTTCGAATGCAGTCGTGCTCCCTCAGGTGCAGGCCAATGGAAGAACCGCAAACCGTGCGCCCGACACCGTGGAGAGGGCATTCTACCGACACGCACCACTCGGCAAAGCCCGTAGATAAAGTATAGGTAATCGCAAAGTAATTCCACCTGACGACGTTGTCAACCAGAGTTGCGCCACCGAGCGAGCACGCGCTAAACAATGACAATTGCGTTCCATTAGCCGTCCTGATATAAAATTTTCTGCGATGGAACTCCCAGGAGGTTAATCGTGAAGCACCGTCCCGGTCGTCATTTTCTTCAAATTCCAGGTCCCACGAATGTCCCGGATCGCGTTCTGCGCGCTATCGACCGGCCGACAATTGACCACCGCGGTCCTGATTTCGCTCTGCTCGGAAAGGAAGTCCTCGAGGGCTGTCGCGCAATTTTCCAGACCTCTGATCCTGTGATCATATTTCCGTCGTCGGGCACCGGAGCCTGGGAAGCGTGCATCGTCAATACACTTTCGCCCGGGGATAAAGTACTGGCGTTTGAGACCGGGCAGTTTGCTGTTCTGTGGCAAGCCATGGGTAAGCGCCTGGGGTTGGACGTAGAATTTGTGCCCGGCGATTGGCGTCATGGTGTGGACCCGGCGCAAGTGGAGGCACGACTTGTTGAAGACCATGCGCACACAATTAAAGCGGTCATGGTCGTACACAATGAGACTTCTACCGGCGTCACCAGCCGGATACCTGAAATCCGCAAGGCAATTGACAACGCCCGTCACCCTGCGCTCCTCCTGGTTGACACCGTTTCTTCGCTTGCTTCCATCGAATACAAACACGGCGAATGGGGCGTCGACGTTACCGTAAGCGGCTCGCAAAAAGGGCTTATGCTGCCGCCCGGTCTCGGCTTCAACGCCGTCTCAAAGAAAGCAATCGCCGCCAGCAAAACGAACCGCATGACCCGCTCATATTGGGATTGGGACGAAATGCTGAAGGCAAATGTCAGCGGCTACTTCCCTTACACTCCAGCCACGAATCTGCTTTATGGCCTTCGCGAAGCCATCGCGATGTTGATGGAAGAAGGCCTGCAGGAAGTTTTTGCCAGACATCGTCGTCACGGCGAAGCGACGCGAGCTGCCGTTCAGTGTTGGGGGCTCGAGGTTCTCGCGCTGGATCCCCGCGAATACTCAAGCAGTTTGACAGCGGTCATTATGCCGCAGGGTCATGATGCCGATCACTTCCGCAATATCGCGCTCGACAAATATGACATCTCGCTCGGAACCGGCTTGGGAAAAGTGAAAGGTAAGGTGTTTCGCATAGGTCACCTCGGCGACTTCAACGATCTCATGCTGATTGGCTCGCTGGGTGGGGTGGAGATGGGACTGCGTGCGGCCGGCGTGCCTCATAATGCAGGCGGAGTACAGGCCGCGATGGATTCCCTTAGCAAGGAATCAGTGCCGACGCCAGTAAACCAAGTCACTGCGGTTCGCTAGTTTCGTGTTTCGGGTTTACCTCTCTCAAACTGAGGTTGACCCGAAACTTACGCCACCGAGTAGCCTGATTTCATCGCTCTTACCTGTGCCTTGAGAACAGTCAGTATGTCCAGTGCAAATAGTTCTAAAGTGAGTTGGAGGGCTGAAACCTTTCGGCCCGTCGCTCTACCATGAGCCTTTTTTCATTCAAAAGATTTTCAATATGAATGTGCATCATCTTCGACGCATCTGCCCCGTCACGTTGACTGATCGCGCGCACAATTTGCTCGTGCTCCTTAACCGCTGTGCTGGAGTTGTCCTGGCGGCCCAAGAACGAGATGGCCTGCATTAAGGCTACTTTATTACTGATGCTCCTTCTTAACTGCAGCATGATGGGGTTATTCGCCATGCAAGCAACCTGCTCATGGAAGCACCGATCCTGTTCGAGGAAGTTTTCATTATCTCCATCGCGAAATGCCACCTGTTGCAGCACCAGCGATCGCTCCAGGGCTTGTATTTGCTTGTCGTCAGCTCTCTCTGCCGCCCACCTGGCCAGCGGCGGCTCCACGACCAGACGAGCTTCATAGAGTGCAATAATCTCGCCGTCAGGAATCTTGGTGACGTAAGTCCCCATTCTCCCTCTCGACTCGATCAAATGATCGCCCGCCAGCTTGTTTAGTGCTTCGCGTACAGGAGTCTTGCTTACTTGCAAAGTAGTGGCAATCTCGTCTTCGAGGATCCGTTCTCCCGGCAGGAGTCTTCCGTTAAAAATTAGCCGGGTAACGTGTTGGTAGACGAGATCGCTACATGTTAGTTTTTGATCGCTACTCTTAATTAGCTGCATACCACTCCTCACGCTAATGGGTTTTATCGAATAGCGAAGACTACCTGTGTTCAGATCAGTTAGGGTTTTCGCGGCGACCGCTACTGCCTGTTTCTCTGCGCAGCAGCGGTCCCGCAATTTAACAAAGTAGACAAGGTTACTTTTTGACTATAGTAATGGTGCCTGCATCAGCATCGACTTCCAGCAGATCGCCGTCCTTGATAAGTTCAATCGGGTCCGGCTCTACTCTGTCCATCATCGGGATCTCAGCGATGATGCAACCAATCGCCGTCACTTGCTCGACCGCCCGATTCACCATAGCGCAAGGACCTACGCCATTTTCTACCGACTCAAAGATAAGATAAGACCCGCCCGTAGATCCTTTTCCCGTGGGGAAAACCAGCACCTTACCGGCGATGTTCTTACCTTCAAGCGGATGGCCAACCTCAGTCACTCTGCCAGTCTTGACGTCAATTCCGCCCAGGAAACAGATTGGCTCCTTACTCACCAGAGCCTCTCCTCTCGCCTTGCCTCCCACTACCTTGCGACCCTTAAAGACGCCAACTTTGATGGTGTTCTCTTCTATAATCATTAAAAAACTCCTTCCACTGCGGCTTTGAGGCATCTCTGCAAGCTGCCGTAATATGTCGGCATGGCCCATTGTCCCGGAGCGTAATGTGCGAGTTTCGCCGAATTCGTCACCAGCGCCTGCATCCCTTTCTTACTGGCTACATAGGCCATGGGCGATAAGATGGGGCAAGTGTCGATAACAATCTTCCCGCCCGCCTTTACAATCGTTTGTTCAAAGCCGCACCGCTGGGCATATGCCTTTACAGGTTGAGCGGCAGTAACCCATAACTCCACGCCAGCGGCGACGTGCTTTCCGTCAAGTTCCTTTGCAATGACTCCGATTTCTTCGATTGAGGCATGTGGGCAACCGATGACTACGATTGATACCTTCTGCCCCTGATGTTTATTCAGCGAGGCTTCACTCTCTGCCAGCGCGCTCTTATCGAAGGTTAATACCTCTCCCGGTTCGCGGCCGCCAAAAGCAGTTTCGAGGGTAGCAGCTTCAGGAGTAACTCCAACAACATGGTAGAGAGCAACCGAGCCCGACGAGGCCAAAGCTGCGCTCAACATCTTCAACTGGTCCATCGTTACGTTGCTGGCGATACCGGTGAAGACCGGCACCTTGCTCCCCGCTTTCTTACCTACCCAATAACCCAGGCTGCCGTAGTCGACAGCTTCCTTTAATGGGACTTCCACCTTGACATGAATCTGTCCGTAGCGGTTCTCCTGAAGATGATAACCATACTCAGGTACCACACCTGTAAGAGCGGCAGCTAATGCCGAGGGACCGCCTTCGCGATTCGTACGCGCGCCCAGAACGGAGTTGACGAAAGCAATAGCCGAGGATTCGCCCCAGGCAATATGTTCACCCAGTCGCGGCACTTCCCCGATGAAATAGGGAGTGCAGGTATGGCAGGCAATGCCTCCCAACTTTTCGTATGCCGTAGTCAGTCTGAGTTGTTGCTTATAGGTCTCCTCGGGATAGCCCAGTTCTTTCCACTGACCCAGGTCTACCGCGCCGGTATTCAAAGTGGTGGGAACCTTGAAATAACCGCCATTGGTCACCATCTTCTCAACCAGCTTGGTTCCCGCTTCCCCGGCCACTACGACAGAAGATCCCGGCATGTGTACCTTGCTGACAGGAATCATCCGCTTCGCGTCATATATCTCGCCGAGTTGGACGAGAATCTGCATTGCCTTCTGAACTGGGTAACCTTCTTTACCGTCTAACATCCGTTGTTCTTGTTCTGTCAGAATCATGTACTCTCCCTCTCTAATACAGCCGCAACATCGGTACCCTGTTTGAGTCTCGAAGTGCTGCGCATTGCTCTTTCACGCTATTGCGCATCCTTACGGGTTTGGAGTTTGTGGTAATTTACCTTCGCCCGCGCTTCCCTGAGCGATGCGCCCGCGTGGAGTTCCTTTTCGATGAGCGCCTCGAGTTCGGCAATTTCCTTTGCAACGCGATAGACCTCTTCGGCTCTCTCCGCAGGAATCGCAAGAGCACCGCTATCGTCGCCCAGCACGATATCCCCTGGATTGATTCGCACGCCAGAAACGGAGACAGGAACATTGACGCCGTCGCATTCGACGCGGTCTTTGCCGGTAACCATGTAGCATCCCTTGGTAAAGATTGGATACGTATACTTCTTAACTCCCGGGACGTCGCGGCAGACGCCGTCGATGACCGTGCCCGCGACAGCACCCTGGGAGGCAGTAATGGTCATTAGGTCGCCCCATACTGTGCAGTAAGTACGACCGCCATTGTCAATGACCACCACTTGGCCGGGCTCAACATCGTCAAGAAAATCGCCTACGGTTCCCTTCTCCTGACCACATGGCGTGTAATGGACCGTAAACGCCCGCCCACAAAAGCTGACGCCTTCGATCACTGGCCGAATGCCGAGCAGGCCACCCACGATTCCCAACCTGTCCATAGCATCGGAAACAGCGGTAGTGTCTAACTTCTTAAAATTCTCGATAACTTTCGGATCTAACTCGATCATTGGTGAATTCCCTTAGTAACTGTGTTTATTTCTTCCCTGAAGAACTACTATCGAACATCGTAGATTTCTAGAGCGTCTTTTCCTTGCTGCAGCATTTCCCTGACTTGATTTCCTTGTCAACATGGCTTGAGCTCCACTGAGCGCCGCACGCACGCTCTACTGCGCTACTCGGGTGCAAGTATGAACCCACCTATTGTTCGTATTAAGGTCAAGACGATTTATAACAGCGGAAAGAGATAATTGCAATAATAAGTTCATTGCCAGACTGCAAAACAGCAGGCTCAAAGGTTGACGCTTACAACTGAACATTTGGGGCTTAGTAACACATTGCAACGACAAGCAACTAGCGTTCAGTGCCACGATGGCTACTGAACGCCAATAACGGTTAACAGATCGAAACTACTTATTAATGGTTGCCGCACCGGCCTTACAGGTCACTTCATCCTGCGAGCCCACACCTCCAGAACAACCGATCGCACCGATGATCTTGCCCCCTTCAATCAGGGGAATACCGCCGCGAGAGGCAATGATTCCGTCGAGGGTGGCTACAGAGACGTTGGTCTGGATTGCGTTTTCATAAGCCTTGGTTTCGCGGCGCGTGAGCACAGCCCAACGGGCCTTGTGCTGCGCGATTTGGATTGAGGCAAGTTGCGCGCCGTCCATACGCTGGAAAGAGACGAGGTTGCCGCCGGCATCGACCACCGAAATGTTCATTTTCCAATCTCGCTTCTTCGCCTCGGCTACTGCGGCGCTAATTGCGGCGTTGGCTCGCTCAAGCGATATAGGGGCGCCGTAAGGCACGTCAAACGGCATCTTATCCGGCACCACATCAGCGGGATTGACCGTGGGGGGAGGCTGTTGCGCGCCAATCGGACTCGCGACGAGCAAAGTAGCACAAAGCATAGCAATGGCAAGGACTCGTATCAGTGACATTCTGGTTCTCCTTCTTTCGACCAATTGGGATTGCAATTTCCAATCATCTACTCAAATGGTCCTAAGCGCACCTGTTTTTTAAGCGTCGCGCTTAGCTCCTTCTTCTCACGGAGTCATACGGCCACAGATCGCCTCGTTTTCGGGGGCAAGCGGGGCGACCTGCGTTGTATTCAGCTACCCAGTTGCTTATCCAGGTTGCCGACAATCAATCCGTATCCGCCGCAACCAAACACGATCGCGACAGCGGCAGTAACCAGAAGAGGAACCTGAAAATTTCCAGCCGTAGAAATCAGCAGGCCTGTGACTAGCGGCGCAAACGATCCGCCGATGTTGCCGCCAAAATTCTGCAGCGACACCAGAGAAGACACGATATGCGGGGGTGCAATGTCGACCGCCATCGACTGAATCGAGGCAGTAGCGAAACTGAAGCCCGCAATCGCAAGCGTCAGGAATGTTACTGCCAGCCACACGCCATGCGTGTAAGCCCCCAGCATTGTGAACATTGCTGCGGCAAATAAGCCGCCGACCGAGAGTGACTTCCGCGCGATTGTAACTCTCACTCCACTCGCAACCATTCGGTCGGCAACCCACCCGCCAAACATGGTTACAAGAACCCCAATCAGGAACGGCAACATGCCAATGATGCCGCTGTTCAGTACCGACATTTTGCGTTGCAACACCAGATATCCCGGAAGCCAAGTCGCGAATACATAGTAGGTATACAGGTAACCGGCCTGCCCAAGCATAATGCCCCACACCGTTCGGTACTTCAGCAGAGTGCGCCACTTGATCGTGCTCTTGACTCCGGTAGGTGTGCTTCCGGCGCCGCGGTAAGAGAATAGAAACCACGCGATCCACACGAAACCAAGGGCGCCGGTAATATAGAACATCGACGCCAGCCCAAGCGAGTGAAGTAGTATAGCCGCTAGCGGAATACCCAGGGCGAGCCCGATCTTATTTCCCGCAAAGAAGATTCCGATTACCGACGAGCGCTGCGCCTTAGGAAATGTCTCGAAGATAACTCGCTGACCGGCCGGAATCATTGGGCCTTCGCCTACTCCCACCAACCCACGGAAGAATGCCAGCGGCAAGAGAGAAGTCGTGATTCCGCAGAGCATTGTGGCGACAGACCAGAGGGAAACCCCAACGGTGTAACCGATACGCGCGCGAACCTTATCTACAAATGGACCAGAAGGGATTAAAGAGAACGTGAAGACCCAATTCAGAACAGAAAATAGTATGCCAAGCGTAGCCGGTGTGTAATGAAACTGCTTGATCAGTACCGGTGCGGCTACAGATAAATTAACCCGGTCGATGTAGGCAAGGACTTGCGATGAAGCCAACAGTAGAATGATATTCCAGCGGTATGCCGCCGATCGGACTGGCGCCATCATTGTAGAAGGTGCGGCAGTTGCCATATGAAGGAAACCTCACTATCGGTACTACTTGCGTACGGATGTTACTGCTCGAACATTGTAACTATTAAGGTCTTACTACCTTCGAAGTGCATGTACCGCTATCTGTTACTTCTTTCCATCGGATGCATCTTTTACTTCAACATCTTCTCGTAATTGAACTTGTTATCTACGGCCAGCATCCCGACTCCAGACCGAATCTCTGCAATCATCTGCTCTTCCTTGCCGTAGAACAGCTCGGCCTTCTCGATAACTTCGTCGAGTTTCTCCTGGGGAACGATGACTACGCCGCTTCGATCCCCCATTACAATGTCCCCCGGTCTTACCTGCACTCCCGCAAACTGGATTAGCACATTGGTTGCCTCTTCCATGATGCGGCCACGTGCAGTTGCAACCACGGCACCTCTTGCATATGCGGGGAACTGTATTTCGACACAGTCATCCAAGTCCCGAATGGCGCCATCAACTACGACACCGCTTATTCCCTTTTGCTTTGCACCATTTGCGAGTATTCCGCCCCAACATGAGGTGTCAAGCCGACCTCCGTTGTCGATCATGATGACATCGCCCTTCGACGCCGCCTCAATCGCGGTAACGCCAAGGTGATTTCCAGTAATCTTCGTCAGTCCCGCTGCAGTGATCTTGATTGTTACCGCTCTTCCCAATACCTTTTCAGCGTTCTCCCACAGGGGACGAATCCCATAGGTTGCGCCTTTCAGCCCTAACGCATCTAGCGCATCAGACAGGTTAGTCGTAGATAACCGAGCCAGTCGTGGGCGATACTTGATATCAAATTCCGAATCCAACATACAACTCCTCTCGCGTGCTAAGTTCGCTCCCGTCAACCGAAAGCCCAATTCAAGCTGCCTTTGACTCCGTCGTATTCATAAAAATGGCAGGCGGCTAGTTCCAACAACACCGCCTGCCCATGCTTCGATTAAACAGTCGCCGCCTTAGCGCGCGGAGAGGTCATTGCGATTGCATTTTCAGGACATACTTCCTTGCACAATCCGCAGCCATCGCACTTTTTCGTGTCCACTATCGAACCCACCTTGGTAAGGTGGATCGCATCGTAGAAGCAGCTTCTTGTGCAAACGCCGCACTTGTTGCACTTGCTGGCATCGACGTTCGCATACACGCCCTCAGCAGCGCGCACCACGTCCTTGGTCTTAAGGATGTTCGGCAGCGCGATGCCACGGATCTCGTCAAGCGAGTTGTAGCCCTTGCTGTCTAGCCAGATGTTGACGTTGTCATTCCACTTCTTGGTGACGTTATATCCCTGCAGCATGATGCCGACGCCGGACTGCACGAGGCTCGCGCCGCACATGGTGTAACGGATGATGTCCTGCCATTCCCACACACCGAGGCCTGCAATGATTGGAATCTTCAGGCGTTTCGCTGCGTTGCTGACAATCTTGAGTCCGTAACCAAGCAGATAGGGTCCGCCCCATCCGCCCTGGGCTCCAGGTCCGATTGGGCTTGCGGTTTCGATGTCGATCATGAAGCCGGAGAAACGAGCGGACAGGTTTACTGCCATTCCGCCAGCCTTCTCCACCGCTTCGGCGATCGCGACAGGATCCGAAGCCTGAGGGGAGATCTTCACGCTGAAGGGCTTCTTTAGAATGCCAGCGCAGGTGCTAACGATTAGTGGCGCCCTGTCCACATCTCCGGCACCCATCTTGACGCCCATGTCGGCAGCAAACGGGCAAGAAACATTCAACTCGACCCAATCAGCCTTGGTTTCGTTGACCATCTTGCACATCTGTTCCCATTCTTCCAGACCAGCGCCAGAAAGACTCGCCATAACGTTTCCGTTATCGCCGATCATCTCTTTCGCCTTGTCTACGTCCTTCATGTATTCTTCGTAGCCAAAATGCGAGCACTCTTCCAGCGAGTTCAGAGTGAAGGCATGTGGCAGCTTCTCTGGATATCCTGGGAAATTCTTGTAGTCATACAGCATGAAGCGGGGACGCGGGAAGCTGCGACCCAGTCTGCCTGCATCGCCGAACAATGACTTTACGATTGCACCCGAGCAGCCACCATCGATGCTCTTCTTCGTTCCGACCCAGTCCATGGTCGGGGTCGCAGAACCTGCGATCACGGGATTCTTAAACTTCACTCCATTTACAGTTACGCTTAAATCAGCCATTATGAAAAACCCTCCGTATGGTTAATGTTACGTGTGTTACTTTTCTACGTTCGTCGAATACAAGTTGCTGCAGTCAGTTCGAGTGAAAAATCTATCAGGTAATAGGCAATGCACGTCAGTAGCATGCCCAGATTAACTTCTCCGGGGAACGTAGATCATTTGAAGACTGCGGAGCGACCGCAAGAAGAACAAAACGGCAATCTCCTTATGATTCTCCTCATACTCAAACACTCCCCCCATATAACCTAAACGGTCGCAGTGGCGGCTTGCGGCTTATCCGTCAATTCCTTGTCCAGGCTACCAACGATGAAGGCATAGCAAAAAGCCGCGAATAGTGAGACTCCGGCAGTGACTATCAGCGGGGCGGTAAAGCTCTTTGTCCTGGCCAGCAGAATTCCAGTTACCATGGGAGCAAAAGCCCCACCCATATTGCCGAGGAAATTCTGCATCGAGACCATCGATGCTACGTAACGTGGCGGAGCGACGTCGACCATCATCGTCTGGATGGAACCGGTGGCCAGACTGAATCCAGCGACCGCCAAGGTAAGAAAAGTGACTGCCGGCCACGTGGAAGTGCTGTAGGCTCCCAGCATGGTGAAGAGCGTCGCCAGGCACAATCCTCCACAGGCAAGCGTCTTGCGGGCGACTGTAACACGCGTTCCGTTTCTTACCAGCCAATCGCTGATATAGCCTCCGGAAAGCGTTGCAAACACGCCAACCAGAAAGGGGAGCATAGACACAAAACCGCTCGACATGACGGACATCTTCCGCTGCAATACCAGATAGCCCGGGAGCCAGCTGGCGTACACGAAATATACGTACAAGTATCCGAAATTACCCAGCATCGCACCCCAGGTGGTGCGGTACTTTAGCAGGTCGATCCAGCGGATCGTGCTCTTCTCCCGAGCCGCCGGCCTTTCTTTGCCTCTATAAGACAGCAAGAACCACGGCAGCCACATCATGCTTAGAATGCCTGCAGCGTAAAACATCCAGGCTAATCCAAACCAGTGGTAAATGGAGGCAGCGAATGGAATCCCAAGCGTCAGCCCAATTTTATTTCCAGAAAAGAAGGTAGCCACTGCTGTGGCTCGCCGTTCTCTTGGAAACGTCTCTTGGATAACGCTTATTCCGGATCCGAGCATCGGCCCCTCGCCCACTCCGACCATCGCACGAAAAATCGCCAAACGCCCGAATTGAACCGTCGTTCCACACAACAGTGTCGCTGCGGACCAGATAAACACTCCTACTGGATAAGCAATGCGCGCCCGCACGCGATCGACAAAGGGGCCAGCTCCTAACATCGTGAAGGTATATGCCCAGTTAAACACTGACAGCAGAATGCCCACAGTCGCTGCAGACCAGTGATAGTTCTTGATCAGTACAGGTGCTGCCACGGACATATTGACGCGGTCCAAGTAGGCAATTGCCTGTGAGGCGGCAAGCAAAAAAAGAATATTTACGCGATATGCCTTCGAGTATTCGGAACCCACCGCCGCTTCCACAGCGGTGGACTGTATAACAGAAGCTCCAGTGCCGGTCGCCATTAACTACTCCTATAAATTATTTTCAGATAATATTTCGCATGAAACACCCAAACTAATAAGTCTGTAGAACCAAACTCTTGCTAGCCGCAATCGTAACGGCGGGCTCACCGTCGCTTCCCTTGCGAATCACGATCCTACCTATCGCTTCCGGATTTGGCGCAGGAAAGTCCTCGCGATAATGAGTACCGCGGCTCTCTTCCCGGGTAAGGGCGGCCATCGCGATAATCTGACCGACTAGCAACCGGTTGAGAGACGAGTACGTGCCAGCGCGGGGTTGGTTTTCTTTTATAAACTTCAATACTTCGTTGAGACCATTTGCAGTTCGAACAATCGTAAGATTGCGGTAATAGAGATCTGCGGCCTTGCTTTCCATCGCAGCCGTTTGGTTCTCGATAGCTGCGTCCGGAGCGATCTTGGCTGAAGGATAAGACTTAACCGGGGCGCTGCCTGAGAGGGACTGAGCGTAGAGTGCTGCGGAACGGCCAGCCCTGCAGCCAAACACTTGGGTATCGATAAGATTGTTTCCACCCGGACGGTCAGACCCATGCACGCCTCCGGATACCTCTCCCGCGGCGTAAAGCCCATTTACTCCGGTCGCTGCATTCTCGTCTATAAGAACGCCACCGTTGAAGTTCTGGATCACTAAGCCCAACTCAATAGTTTCTTTCGCCAGATCTCTTCCAGCGTTCTTCAGGGTCTTATAAGTAATTGGAGAGCGCTTAATCAGTTCCTGTTCTCCGACGTGTGTGACATCGAAATACACGCCATCATTCGGAGTGCCCCGGCCTTCCATGATTTCTTTGAAGATGGCAATATCGACATACTTCGCGTCGGTTCTGACCGAAAACGGATAGGACATTGCTTTCAAATTGATGACATCATCCGTACTGATCCCCGCCGGACAGTAGCCCGCCAGAAACTCCTCACCATTGATGTTTGTCATGCGCGGCTTCAGCTTCCACATGTGACTGTGGATGATGAAGTCCATCTTCGGATTCACCACGCCTGGTCCAATTTGAAAGAACTCCATGTTGACAAGCCGCGCGCCGGCACGATAAGCCATGGCCCATCCATCACCCTCCAGCGAGGGAGGATTAACGTTCTTCCGGAAGAGACGGCCTGCTCCTCCTGTAGCCAGCACGACTGCCTGTGCATGGATCACGACTTCTTCCTGTCCGACCTGTCCAACAGCGCCGCGCACCTGCCCTTGTTCGTCGAGCAAGAGATCAAAAATTCGAAGCTGTTCGACAACCTTCACGCCTAATTGGGCGTTGGCTTGCTTGAGAACAGCTAGCATCCGCACGCCGGTGGAACCGCCGCAGGTTAATGAGCGGGCTTTGGTACACCCTGAAAGTTTTCTCTGGATGGGATGGCCCCCTTCACTGTCGAACTTCAGGCCTAAGCTCATCAGGTCTTCCAACCGTGCGCAGGACTCATCGGCAATGATCCGGCAGAGTTTTGGGTCCGCTAGCCCTCCGCCTGTTTGGACGATATCGTCGTAAAAAATATCAGCGGTATCGCCGTCGCCCGCAAAGTTAAATGGGGCATTGATTCCTAGACTCTCTGACGCGATTAGCCCGGTACTGCCGCTGAGCCCATACTTGCCAGCCACAGCGATTAGGACATTCAGATCTTTGCCAGTCCTTTTGGCTTCGAGGGCAGCGCGGCTTCCTGCAGCACCTCCGCCCACAATTAACACATCACACGTCATCTCGATCATGGCTATATTCCTCTTAACAGTGCGCTAGTTCGGTTGCGATAAGTGCTTTAGTTTTTGCCCTTGTTTTGTACCGCACAATCACCGTCATCTCACGCCCCGCTTCGCGATGAAAGCGAGAGGCCGGGATAGAACAAAGTGTTGAGCATAGGATTCGGCTATTTGGGGAAATGGAAAATTGTGCAGTGGCGTAAGGCTTTGGCTTATCCTCTGAGCGGCAGCGATCACAAGGACCTTGGTGGATTCCGCCCATTGGCGGTCATGCCTAATCGAGGGCGCAGACAATACCAATGCTCCGGCAAGATCATTTGGGCCCATCACTGGTGCGCTGATCGCGCAGATTTCAGGATCGATATCCCCCCAGGTAATGTGCGCCCCTTCCGCCCGTAGCGCTTCGTCGGCTTTCTGGTAGGGCTTCGTGAATATCCGGATCACGGTTCCGCTCGCGCCTTTGTCGGTTGGTAGCAGATTCCCAACATGGAAAGTATCTCGAATGCGTCGTTCTGGGTCGACACGGAGGAGGCACATGCGCATCGGAGGCTCCGCACCCAACACAGGGACGTAGAAGGAAACGCTCTCTCCTGTTTCTGCAGAAAGGGACTCCATCGTCGGAAGGAATAGCTTCTCCAAATCGAGTGTGAAGTTAGAGCCGACCCGCCATGCCTGCACTCCAATTCGGTATCTGCTATCGCTACCCTGCTCAACGAATCCGGTTCTTTGCAGAGAGACGAGTAGTCGAAGGATCGTGCTCTTATACAATCCAGTTCGCGCCGCGAGTTCGGCAAGGGTCAACGCAGGGGCACGGTCATCAAATGCGGTAAGAATTGCCAACGCACGCTCAACTGCAGCGACACCACCTTCGGTCTGGCTCTTATCCGGGGCCACAGGGTTCCAGTTGATGCGTTCTGTTGGGCAGAACGCCCTTCTATTAGTTACTTTGGTCGAGGAGAACTGTATCTTCTCACGTCAAGATTGTCCAGCAAAAAGTTTGAAACTATTTTGCAGTCGCCGCATCCGTGGGGACTAACTGGCCAGTTTCATTGCTCTTGCGCAACGGGAAGGTCGGTTTCGAACTTGAATCCGAAGCGTCGCGTGTTATCAAGATAACGGACCCAGCAGGGCCGAAATATGTACAGCGAACTCTTGATCATCACCGCCCGAAACACAAGGCCGAGATCGAATCGAGTGCAATAGGCTTTTGAAATCTCCCGACGTCTCGTGCGTTGCGTGACCTTCTGAACGGTCCCGCGCATCTGCACGCCGCGGATTTGCTGCCATTGGTCGGTCGATGCGTAGATTGCGACCGAGGCTTCCGGGGCATTTGCAACATTACGACTGTGAACGCTCGACGGAGAGGAAAACCAGTAGAGTTCGAACTCGTTTCCCGTGAGGTAGAACAAAGGAGTCGCATGCGGGCCATCAACAGGGTCGGACGTGCTTATAACCATGGTGCTCTGACTCTTGAGGAGAAGACCGATCGCCTTTAGGATTTCTTCCCGCGACTCACTCATAGCAAACCGGAATCGAATCCGGTCCCCCGGGCGTTAAGGTTGCCGGGTTGCTCGATCACCTTCTGTAGCGAGACGAGCACATAGCAAAAGAGATGGTATTCCATATTCCCCTGGCTTAGGACGGTCTCAGTTTCTTGAGGTGAACAGAATCATAGCCAGTCCACGACGGCGATGTCAAAAATACAAGCTGCCCAAAAAACGCCGCGAATCAACACAGAATCAGAGAGGTGCTGACAACTAACTTTGATCTTTGAGTCTCACGAGGAGTGCGTTTCGCACCGTTCTATTTTCATGATGCCTATTAATAAGATGAAGCCTTACCCACAACGAATCTTTTCTTGCAAGGCCCCACATATAATGCGACGCACCGCGGTTTACTCTCGCATTTCCTCTTGCCCAGTTCGCCTCAGTTAAAGTAACAATAAGACAGGGAGCTACGTACAATGAAAGATCTTCGCGCATTTATAGAGAAGCTGTCCGAATTTCCCGGTGAACTTCTCACGGCAGACGGCCCGGTGAGTCCGAAGCTGGAATTAACGAGAACGATTTACAAATTGGCGAACGACAACCGTCACTCCGCGGTCATGTTTAACAACGTCGATGGTAATCGTATCCCGGTCCTCACGAACTTATTCCGCACTCGTAAGAGAATGGCTATCGGCTTGGGTTGCTCGGAGCAAGAGCTCAATCGCGTCTATCAAAGTCGCGAAAGAAATTACATCAAGCCCAAGCTGGTGGCTCAAGGACCGATTCAGGAGGTCGTACTCACGGGGGCAGATATTGATTTAGGGATTCTGCCGGTTGTTACTCACAATACCGAGGACGGAGGAGCGTACATTACGGCTGCCATCGGTACAACAACTGACCCTAATACGGGAATCCGTAACGCCGGAATTTACCGTCTGCAGATTTTGGGAAAGAACAGAACGGGCATACATCTGGCCGAATCCAGCCAAGTTCACTACATTTACAAACAGTACTGTGCACTTGGCAAGAACATGCCTATCGCCCTCACGATCGGAGCAACCCCTGCGGCCTACCTTGGAGCCCTCAGTACTCAGAGTATTGACGTCGACGAGTATGACATTATGGGCGGCTTGCTTGAGGAACCTCTGGAAGTAGTGAAGTGCCGGACCGTCGACCTCGAAGTACCGGCCTTCGGCGAAATTTGTTTGGAAGGGTATGTAGACTGCAAAGAGCGAACAAACGAAGGTCCTTTCGGCGAGTTCCCTACACTTTACGGCGGGCCGATGCCTAATACGGTTTTCACCATAACAGCCATGACCATGCGCAAGTCGCCGGTTTATTTAGATGTTTGTTCGGGAACAGCCGAGCACCAGCAACTCGGATCTTTGCCACGCATTGGACAGGTTTATAACCAGGTAAGGGTAGCTGCTCCTGGAGTGAAAGACGTCTACCTGCCGCTGTCCGCCTTCGGTCGTAATGCCTGCTATGTCTCCATTAAAAAGATGGTGGATGGCGAACCGCAAAACGCGGCTGCGGCAGTTATGGCCGCCGACCCTTATATACGACACGTTGTGATCGTAGATCACGACGTGAATATCTTTGATGAAAGTGAAGTAATAAGGGCCATCAGTTTGTATATGCGGCCAGAAAACTGTTTCATGATCCATAGAGCAAAAGGAAGTCCCATTGATCCGACCGCCATAAATGGGATGGTAACAAAGATAGGAATTGATGCGACAAAACCAGTCGGTGTTGAATCCAGGAAGATCAATTATTCCGAGGGCCTCGATCAGATAGACCTGAAGAAGATCTTCGGCGGAGCCCTGATCGATAAGTAGTCTGGCACACCTTGTTAAGTAAGATTCGAAGACACAAAAGCCTCTTCTGCCACGGATACGTTGTTTTAACCGTCTCTGGCAGTAAGAGGCTTTTATAGCTCCAAACCTAAATCACTAATTCTGCTGGCGGCAACAGTTCCTCTGGCGCGCAGTCCTTCTTGAATATCCGGGCACCCCTGAGACCTCTGAGATGGATCTTCCCACCCTTCACGCACAATATGGCGCCCTCGCGCAGGCCAATTACCGGTCCATTGTTCTCTTCCAGATATTGCAACAGTCGTTCTTCGCGCGTCTCTCCCATGTGCTTGGAATCTGGATCTGGGTCTACATAGTGCGGGTTTATCTGGTAGGGAAACAGGTTCAGCGCGCTAAGAGTGGGAGGTTCTACGATGGGCATATCGTTCGTCGTACGAATGGTCGGGCAAGCTACATTCGACCCTGCGCTTGCACCCATGTAAATCATTCCCTGCTCGACGCGCCGACTGATTGCCTTCACCAGACCGAAGTCGTGGAGGGCCTTCAAGAGCCGAAAAGTATTACCGCCGCCCACGAAGATCGCATCGGCATCATCGAGTGCGCGCACTGGGTCGGGGTAATCCTCGATTGTCTTACATTGGAAACCCATGGCCTCAAAACGGCTCTGCGCCTTTTTCGCATACGCGGCGCGGTCCGCCAGAGCGTACGGAATAAAAATAATGCGCCGCGCATCGCCCATTGTCTCGCGAATATGCGACTCTGCATGGTCGAGGTATCCCGTGCCATAAACGGTAGAAGTGCTGATTAGAAGCAACCTGGTGAGTGGCATCATTCCTAAGAAATTATCAGATTGAGGGTTGTCTCGCCAGCGCGCAGCAATTCTGGGTGATTATCTTTCCACTCGCACCAGCACAGGTCCCAACACCGATCCATCACCTTTGCGGAGTCCCTGGTTTGGAAACATATGTGACCTTGCCTCATCTACCGTATTCGTAATTGTCTGGAGCGACCCATTCTGCATCACCAGCACCGTGTCGCATCGCTCGAGTGTGCTTAGTCGGTGGGCAATCATAAACGTCGTACGTCCTGCCATCAGTTTGTTCAGGGCTTCCATAATGAGATGTTCCGTGCGGGTATCCACGGCGCTAGTCGCCTCATCCAGAATCAGCATCGGAGTATTTTTCAGAAACGCACGTGCGATGGCCAGACGCTGACGCTCTCCGCCTGAAAGTCCAGCCCCACCATCTCCCATCAGTGTGTCGTAACCTTGCGGCAGACGTTCGATGAACTCGTGCGCATTCGCCAGTTTCGATGCACGCACCACCGCGGCTCGCGATGCCTGCGGATCGGCATAGGCAATGTTGCCTGCCACGGTCGTGGAAAACAGCATTGGCTCCTGCATCACGATTGAGAATTGCTGACGTAACTCAGTGAGGTTGTACTCCCGCAAATCCGTGCCGTCGATCAGGATGGCCCCACCTGTAGGGTCGTAAAAGCGTGTCAGCAGGTTCACCAGGGTGCTCTTACCTGAGCCGCTCGGCCCCACCACTCCCACTCTCATCCCAGGACGGATGTGGAAGGAGACATCCTTTAACGCGCTACGCCCTCCCATGGTGTACTGAAAGGAGACGTTGCGAAATTCCACTTCGCCCTGAGTGCGTAGCGGAGTCGCATCGGCCGGCATGTCCTGCAGTTCTGGAGTCTCTTCCAGCAACGCGAAGGCACGATTCAGGCTCGCCAGAGTCGACTGAAGCTCCGGAATTTTGGTACTCATGGTACGCAGCGGCTCGTAAAGTTGAGCCATGTAGGCCATTACCAGCAAGAACTCACCTATCGTGATGATGTGCTGCCGAACTTCGGTCACTCCGATCACCAGCGCCACCGCCGCAGCCATCGCCACACAGAATCCGATCAGCACATGAAAACCAGCCTGGATCGATGCCAACCTGACTTGCTCTGTCATTCGCTGACGTGACTTGCGCCGGAACAGCTCATCTTCGTACGCCTCCTGCCCAAACGCTTTCACCGCCCGCAAACAACTCATCGCTTCATGCAACACAAGCATGGCTGAGCTGTCGAGTTCGCGTACCTCATCGTAGCGCCGCCGCACTTTGCGGCTCGAATTGCGCGCCAGCACAAACAGCACCGGCGAGAGAATTGCCGAGATCGCAGCGATGTGCCAACTGATTCGCATCGTTACCACTACCATCGCGATGAACGTGCAGCCCGCGGATAAGAGAGGAACCATCCCCTGCAGGAACAGGTTCTGGATCGCGGGCGCATCGTATTGAATGCGGTAAGCGATATCGTTGGCCCCGCGACGATCGTGAACGGACAAGCTTAGCCGTTGCGCGTGAAATAACAATTGTCCACGGAAGTCGTGAACAAGTTTTTCTCCGGTATAAGTCGAAAGCAACCAGCTTGCCAGCGACTGCACACAGTTCAGCAGCGCGATTGCGACAAGCAACATCGCACAAATTACCAGCCCGCCGTTTGGCCCTGCCGACCACCTTGCGGGCCATGGCAGCATTCGCAACCAGTCGGGCAGGGTGTGCGCCCCCAAGACGCTATCGACCGCAATTTTCAGCGGTAAGGGTGCCAGTAGTGTCACTGGCGTTGAGAGCAAGCACAGCAAACTGATGCCCGCCAGATGCGGCCAGCACGGGCGTGCTTCCTTCAGGGCTTTGCGTACCAGGGACGAATTGGCACGTTGCTTAAGTGATGA
>Ga0364922_10007_pt2 | contig 108189 bp, 94 predicted proteins | sample ExccelJu500001D4_2_FD_206955 | JGI IMG/M metagenome (GOLD analysis project Ga0364922, IMG submission 206955) | Enriched cells from Trout Bog Lake Hypolimnion, Wisconsin, USA - BchlTB.June20.5000.01.D4 | ecosystem: Environmental > Aquatic > Freshwater > Lake > Hypolimnion/Profundal zone | place...
GTTCGAGATCGAGCATCTTGAGGCCGGTATCGGCCAACGCGGCCTTGGTCCGCCGCAGCATGGCATTCGATTCGTGCTGCTGATCTACGGTCAATTCTTTCGGCATTTTCTTCTCCAGTGCGTAAGCCTTTGGCTTGTCTGAAACCAATCATCCAGACATTTGCGCATATAGGTGTTGTAATTGAGGCCCTAAAACATTTTCCTGGCACAATCTGCGATGTACGGTATAGACGGAAATGGCGTTCTGACCTCCAGAGCACCTCGGGAAATCCCGGATTTACAAAGTCTGTCACTCGGACACTGATCGAGCAAGCATCGTTCAGTCAACATGCGTTGAAATTTTTCCTAGTGCCGTCCGATAGTGTCACTCTTCCGGAGCACCGGACGAGTGACACTCGATCTCGGGCAAACGCTCGCATTGAATCGGCATCGTAGCGTTTGCACAGCGAGGTCGAGAACGAGCTTTGGTGCGAGAGGGGAAAGATGAGACGAATCGGTTGGGTGTTTTTGGTCGTTCTGGGGTGCGCATCTCTAATGCAAGCCCAAAACTCCTCTGGAACAATGGAAATGCGCGGCACGATCTGCAGGTCATCGTGCGTAACAGTGGTGGATAACCTTTCCACCTGCGATAAGAGCTGTACCGACAAGAATAGTGCTGCGGTGCTCGTCGACGATCAGGGTAATGTCCAGCAAATCGCCAATCAGGATATGTGCATGTCACACATGGGGAAACATGTAAAGATGACGGCCGTCCCAACTCTTCCAACCGAAAAGGAGCGCGAGGGCGCGTACCGAATTATGCAACTAGCCGAGGATAGAGGCTCAGAATAGGAGTGGGAAGACCCGAAGTCCTCTAAACTTGGAGTCTTCTAACTCGCTCGGAGACCGATACCGTGGGGCTAACTCTGTTGCTGCAGTGCATGCGTTAATTTGTCGCGCTCTATCAGTGCACGTCGCCGTGAATCCCGGTCTGAATCATTATAGTTAGCCCATCTTCTATCTCTCTGGCCGTTTAGATTCGCGTCGGAGTTGTCCGTTTGGTTCTGGCCCATGCTTTCCGGGTTCACACTTCGCTGTGGTGTACTCTGCATTTCAACATCTGTGTTTTGGTTCTCGTCGGTGCTTTGTTGGTCCACGCTCTGCTGTGGTGTATCTTGCTGCGTTCCAGAGCTCGCATTGCTCTGCGCCAGGCACGCGGACCCCATTACAGCCACCAACGTAGTGCAACGAAGAAACTGCCCTACCCTCATCGTGTTCTCCTTAGCAAAAGTAATGTTCCAACTAAGAGAACTTTGAGCGGTGGCAGGTTGCCCGTTCTGGGGCGGTGACTCTCCTTGTGCCGACGCCGGTAAACGTAAAGCGGCTGCGGGCCGAGATCGACAGCAAGGCGGCAGCGCACATTTCCACAATACTCGCAGCCCGGCTCAGGCTAACGCAAGCCGCTTTGGAGGTCGAGGTCACCGCATTCGACGCTTCGAAGGCGGCATTGGCGGCAGCCCTTATGCTTCAGGAGCGACGGGGATCGTGGTGACCGAAGACCTCGTCTTTCTCTCGGGATTGCTACAGCAAGGTGTCAACCTCGAAGCCCCATGCTTCAAGAAGACGTTCGGGAATGAATGTTGAGTTCTTGTTACGCCGCGCCCACTCACGAAGCTGGGTGGAGGTAACGTATTGGTCAGGCTTCAGATTAAGTTCTCGGGTGACTCGCTCGAATTCAGTGATGGTTGGAATTACCGGCCCCATCGACTCTGCCTTGCCCCAGTTTGGGTTGCCACGTCTCTTTGCCATAAGCTCACAAATAACCTGTACTGAATCGGTCTATCGAATCTTCAAGTGGACAATCCATCCTATCGTAAGGATCGTTCTTTGCAGAATCTGAATTTCCTTTTGTCTGGTAGATACGAACCCGCTTGAAGCGACATTGCAGAATGCTAGCAGACCAGCACCTTGGCTCCCGCAGAGAAGAGAAACAATTCTGTGTTGGTATGCCAACTCTCCGGCATGCGAACTATCTTACGGCATAACTATAGGTATTTAAATGACTTAGGCGAAACAGCACGTTGTCCGCTGGTCTGCGGCGAGTTGTTCGGGGGGTAGACAGCAGTGACGATAGTGGCGATTTCACCCTCTTCGAGGGACTGATCGACGTTGACCTGAACTCTGCCCTTTGTGGCCGATGCGCGGAGCAGTTGCGGGGAGTGTGTGCGAAAGCCGAGCAGAAAAGACGTTGCAGGCAGCGGTTGTGTGTTGCTTAGGATGCCGAACTGCCCTAGTCGTCCAGCACGACGCTGACAAGTGAACTATTAATATTCATTCCGCTGCCGTTGTAGTTGATGAAGCCGAGATCGCGAAATCGATTGAGGAAGAAGCTTACGCGCGAGCGCGTGGTGCCGATCATTTCGGCTAAAGTCTCCTGACTGATCTTTTCGATCGCTGGAATGGGCTTCGAATCCTGGCCGAAGTTGGCCATCATCAGCAATAGCCGGGCGAGACGCTTTTCGCTGGAATTAAATAAATGATCGACCAAGTCAGCTTCCATACGGACGTTGCGGGAGAGCATGTGCGTCAAGAACTGCCCGGAAAACTCTGGTTCACGGCGGAGCAGACCGAGCATGACCGTCTTTTCGATTCGAATGATGGTGCAGGATTGAAGCGCGCTCGCGGTGGAAATGCGTAGCTGCTGGCCGGCAATCGAGCCCTCACCGAAAAAACTCTTCTCTGGAAGATAGGCGATGACGGCTTCTTTGCCGCTCGTCGATACAACGGTGAGCTTCACCTTGCCGGCCTGGATGTAAAAGACGGCATCGGCCTGATCGCCTTGCGAAAAGATGGAGTCGTCAACCTGGTATTCGCGCATCGATTTTCCAGCCGTAATCCTAGTCAACAGAGTCTGCGGATCGAATGCAGAACCCTGAACCCGCAATGCGCCAGTCTTTCTGGTAGCGATTTTCAAGTCATGATTCGCAACCGCAGGCAACGGAAAGGATAGACTGACCGGAAATCTAGGTGCGGCACTCGTCGTAGTCGAACAACTCGTAGCCATAATCGATACCTTTCAATTGTGCAGGGTGTGCGATTGTGCCAACCGCTGCATTGTGTCTATGCTCAAGATACGGGACGGGAAAAATAACGGAATAAGCGAAAACTGTTTCCGCTGTAAGTGTTGTCGCTGGTACTCCGTAAGGTTTTTCCTACGCTGAATCATGGAGTGAGATGCGTTATGGTGTGGCGAACATAACGCGGCTTTTCGCGAGGCCGTGAACCTGCTCTCCGGGCTCCGAAAACCATTTACATGGAACCCTGCTCTCCGAAGCTGACCGCAGGAAATGTAAGGTTTTGTTGATGGAGGGGTTCCAGACGAGCAGTGCAGGCACTGAATTTCAGTTGACTAAAGTTCCGCCCATTACTTTTCTGATTGCGGGTGCCAACTCTTCTGAGGCACTGTTTTTGTTGACATAGGCAGAAGCTCCGGCCCGTAAACAGCGCACTGCGTACTGGTTCTCAGGTTGAACACTCACCATGATCACAGGAAGCTTCGGGTATGTATGCTTTACATCATGCAGCACATCCAACCCACTGCGTCCTGGCATGTTGATGTCGAGCAACAGAACGCCGTATTGGGATTTGGCCAGTTGGGCCAGCACCTCATCCCCGTTCGCGGCTTCGGAAAACTGTGTACCTGAGAAAGCATCGGCCACAATCTCTCTCAAGCCTCGGCGCACATTCGCGTGATCATCTGCTATAAGGATGTACATCTTTGTGTCCACTTCCTAGACCGCATATCCGGCCTGAAACTACGTTACCGGAAGTGGAAAGGAATAGTAATCAGCGAAAACCGTAATTTGCGTAGGGTTTCGTAAGCTGGCCTTGTAGAGTTATTCCTACACCGTCGCCCCGCGCTTTTCGATCGAGTCGTGCGTCATTTGAAGTTGCACTTCATCTGCATCTTTTTCATCATTAAATAGCGCTCTCGTCGCTGTCGGAAACATTTCTTTCGAGACCTTGCGATTGTGTGCAAAACGATACAGAAATGTTTCTGCCATTAGTTGACCCTTACAGAGACAGTTGATGACTGCCCTTACGAGGAGAACTAATGAACAAGCTTAGATATCTTGCACTAGCCGGTGTTGCTGCAATCTGCTTCACGGTCGCCACTCCCAGAATAGACGCTCAGGTGAGCATCAGCATCGGAGTCGCACCTGAATGTCCTTATGGGTACTATGACGCCTCTCCCTACGGCTGCGCTCCCTCCGGCTACTACGGTCCGGAATGGTTTACCGGTGGTGTCTTCATCGGTGCGGGCCCATGGTTTCGAGGCGGCGATAGCTTCCGTGGCCAGGTAAACAATAATTACCATCCTGCGAACGGCTATAGAGGCGCAACCCCGCAGCGCGGCGAGAAAGCCGAACCCTCGAAGCATGCCGAAAATGCTGCCCATTTCAAGGGAAATGAAGTACGCGATGGACGCGGCCATACGGGCGGCGAGAACAAGCGCTAGTAACCGTTAAACGTCAAAGCATCTGGCCGAGCCAGGTGCTTTTATGTTTTGGGCACTCAGTTTACCCGACGACGAGTGGGCAAGAGCAAGAAAAGTGAGCTACCCTCGTTGATCTAACTGTTCAGTTGCCAGAGCAACAACATAACAGGCAGATGAACCGCGGCCCACGGAATCTGAAGCTGTGCGGGAGGTAGTTGTTTTGAGAGATGCGCGGTAGGGGTGCAGGCACCAAACGCGAATGCGAGCACGTCTATAGGGTTTCTTCAATTTCGAAACCCCATGCCTCAAGAAGTGGTTCGGGAATGAACCTTGAATTTTTATTGTGACCTGCCCACGCCCGAAGACGAGTTGAGCGGATGTATTCGTCAGGTCGCAGATTGAACTCGTGCGTGATCCGCTCGAATTCGGTGATGGTTGGAAGGACAGCCATCTGCGGCTTACCCCAATTAGGATTGCCACGTCTCTTTGCCATTAACCTTTCCCTCCGCGATTGAATTGATAAAAATAAGCTTCAGGGTGCCCAGCAATTTCGAAGCTTACCAACTGCAGACGTGGGGAGATGTTCCATAGTGCTCATCTAACCGAAAATGCTCGATGATTTAGAGAACACCGCAACATATTCCGCGCTTCTTGTTCTGCTTAGAGGATCCGGTTATTACTTCAATTGAGCAATAGTGAACAGCTTTGGTATTCGAGCCCTGCCACAATCTCGAATAACACGGACTACTTACGCTTTCGACTTTGTGTGGCCACGCGAGTTCGCGAGCCCAGGCAATCTTTCACAAAACGCGCAGCCGATGTGGTGTGCGAGGGGACTTACAGAATGAAGCTATGCCGAACCATGCTCTTACTTTTTGCAAACTTCGCTACTTTATCGGCTTTAGCACAAGCGCAAGCATTCTCCAGTCCGGAGGGTTCCTCGAGCGCAGATGACATCAAAGCTCCGGCAAAGATAGAGCAGATAGATTCGCCCTATGTGCGGCCATCAGAGGCAACCAAACTTCGCAATTACGCGTTTGACGCATTCGGCCCGTATCCCATCACCGGCGCCGCAGTGGTAGCCGGCATCGGACAGGCAGACAATACTGTCCCCGAGTGGGAGCAAGGCGCTGCGGGATACAGCAGGCGATTCGGCTCCGCCCTGGGCATCGCCGCGATCAGCACCACAACCCGCTACGCCATGGCGGAAGCGCTTAAGGAAGACACTCTGTACTACCGCTGCGAGTGCCGCGGTTTGTTTCCGAGACTAAGCCATGCAGTGGTTTCGACCTTGACGGCACGGCACGGTCAGGATGGCCACCGCGCTTTTTCTATCTCGGGCGTCGTAGCACCATACGCAGGTACGATGACAGCGGTTTACGCGTGGTATCCCAACAACTATGGCACCAGATACGCGCTTCGCATGGGCAATTACAATCTACTCATAAGCGCGGGGCAAAACATATTACTGGAGTTCTTCTACAGCGGCCCGCATTCCCTGCTCTCGCGCATGCACCTCAATAATTCGCATGGGGCGCCAGATTCAGGTTCCAGGTGAGTGAGCGTGAACTAGGGCTGGCTGTTGGGGACGTGGCTGGACCTTCGAAAGCGGAAGGTGGGCCAAGTTCCTCAACGCTACGGGCCTCAAAGGGGCTGATCACAGAGTTTCTTGAGTGGTTCGGCGAACTCGCCATATTCTCATGGCGAGTCGTACGGGCTGCGGTAACACCCCCGTACGAATTCCACGAACTGTTTCGGCAGCTTGACGAGATTGGTTCCAGGTCTCTGCCACTGGTCGCATTAGCCGGCGCTGCTATTGGAGTTGTGCTCTCACTGGAGTCCCGGCAAAGCCTTACTCGATTTGGAGCCAAATCGCTGCTTCCGGCGGCACTCGTCTTCTCCGTCGTACATGAGATCGGGCCGATCATCACGGCACTGGTGGTGAGTGGTCGAGTGGGTGCTGGCATCGGCGCAGAGTTGGCGTCGATGAAAGTGACCGAGCAGATTGATGCCATCGAGGCATCAGCGGTGAATCCTTACCGCTTGTTGGCGGCCACACGCATTCTCGCCTGCACCTTGATGCTACCCCTGCTCACCCTCGCTGCCGACCTCTGCGGATTGCTCATGGGTTGGGTTGCATTGGCCCTGGTCGAACCGCTCTCATTCCATCAGTTCATCAACAGCGGATTCAATGGTTCCGGTTTCAGTGACTTCTTGCCACCCACATTCAAGACGGCCGCATTCGGTCTTATTATCGGCCTGATCTCCTGCTTCCAGGGGATGCGGACACGCGGCGGGGCAGCAGGCGTAGGCCGCGCAGCCACCAGTTCCGTGGTCTTGTCTTCCCTCTTCGTGATCCTGGCCGATGTGGTGCTCGTGAAACTCATCATCATATTTTTTCCTTAAATAACTATGCCCACTATCGAACAAATCGCGATGAAGCCTGAGGCCGCTGTTGACTCTGCCGCTCCGGTGATTGCTGTCAGGAACGTGCACAAGTCATTTGGGAGTCAAACCGTCTTGAACGGAGTCAGCCTCAACGTGAGCCGCGGCGAGACCCTGGCAGTGTTGGGACGCAGTGGCACCGGAAAGAGCGTGCTACTGAGGCTCATCATCGGCCTCGATATGCCAGACTCGGGGTCGGTTTGGATCCACGGCCGGGACCTCGCTGGCATGTCTCTCGACAAACTCGGCGAGATCAGGCTGAAGATGGGTTTTCTGTTTCAGCACGCCGCTCTCTACGACTCGCTTACCGTCGAACAGAACGTAGCATTCCCGTTGCAACACCATCGAAAGACGATGTCGGCTTCCGAGCAGAGTGACCGCGTCAGGCAGTTGCTTGCGGAAGTAGGAATGGATGGGCATTTCGATAAGATGCCTTCGGACATTTCCGGCGGCATGCAGAAGAGAGTAGGGCTTGCGCGGGCGCTGGCTCTGGAGCCAGACATTCTGCTTCTCGACGAACCCACTGCAGGTCTCGACCCCATCAGTTCTGCGGAGATCGGCGACCTGGTTCTCAAACTCCAGTCCGAACATCACATGGCATCCATCGTGGTGACTCACGATATTCATAGCGCAAAGACCATTGCAGACCGACTGATCCTGCTCAACCAGGGCAAGGTCGTGATCGAAGGCAGCTTCAAGGAACTTCAATACAGTGATGATGCATTCGTCATGGAATTTCTAAAGCATTCGTAGGAGAGCGTATGTCAAGGGCAGCACGGCTAGGTGCATTCATCGTTTTGACACTGGCAATTCTTGTCGCCGGTGTCTTCGTGATTGGAAATAAACAGTATCTGTTCAGTTCCACGTACCAACTGAGGGCCCAGTTCGACAACGTGGCTGGGTTGGACACGGGGGCCGATGTGCGCGTTGGCGGAGTCCACAGTGGAACCGTGCGCAGCATAATGCTGCCTCATCGGCCGGGAGAGAAGGTCACGATTCTTATGGACCTCAGCAAGTCGACGCACGAGATTATTAAGCAGGACTCTGTAGCCACTATCGAGACTGAAGGCTTGCTGGGCAATCAATATATGGCCATTTCATTTGGCTCAGAGGGAAAGGCGGAGGTCCGCTCTGGCGACATTATCGCCAGCCAGGCACCGCTACAGATGGCAGACATCCTCAATAAGGCGAGCGGCATTCTCGACAGCGGCCAGCAGGCCGTTCACAGCATAACCCTTGCGACTGCGAACCTCGATTCGATCTCCGGCAAGATTGATCGTGGCCAGGGGACGGTGGGCGCGCTGGTGAACGACAAGCAGCTTTACAGCAACCTCGAAGCGACCACGAGCGCACTACATAACACGGCAATCTCCGCCCAGGCTGGCGCCGTCGGATTCCAAGAGAACATGGAAGCGCTCAAGCATAACTTCCTCCTCAAAGGCTATTTCAAGACCAGGGGTTACGAAGATTCGTCCGAGCTTGCGAAAAATGAGATCGAACGGATGCCTGAGGGCACGGCAGTCAAGGAGTTCACGTACTCTTCAAAGCGGCTCTTTGACAAGCAGGATTCGGCCAAGCTGAAAAATCAGAAAACCCTGCATTCCGGCGGTGAATTTCTCGCCACCTCCACGTTTGGGTTCGCGGTAGTCGTAGTCTCCGCAGGCAAGGAAGGCGATACAAATAAAGAGATGCTACTGACTGAAGCGCGGGCCATGGTTGTGCGTGAGTATCTGGTCGACAATTTTGGCTTCGATGACCGCCAGCTCAAGACACTTGGGATTGGTAAGCAGACAGACACAAATTCGGATGGCGACTGGGGTACTGTGCGCATTCTCATCTATCCGGCGGGGACAGTGATGCCACGTGAAAAGCAACTGCCAGCAGCCACTACGGCAAGAAACTAGGAGCACCTGATTCCCGTTTCAAGCGATGCAGTACCATCCGATAGAGGTTGAAGCCGTGACTAGTCGAGTTCTTGCGCAGATGCACCACGAACCGCTTTGGTGCGGGACCTAACCAGATGAGACGGATAACAGGTCATTAGCTTCAACGTGGATTCGCCCAGTAATCAGGCCTGTAAGCGAAGTGGGTTCGTCTCACAGTCCGCAAGAAATGAAATAGTGGTCATCTCATGGTTTCTCCTTGAGAGAAACCTGATTCGTATACTGGAACCGGACGGGAACGCAGCAGTCGGTCTTTCTCACCAACTCCCATTCGCTGACTAAGTCCCGTCCGGTATCCAATCAACCAAGCAGAGTAACCAAACGACTCGCCCTGCTTGCGTTAGGCAGTTTGCTTTGAGGCATAGGGAAGCGCGCGGCTCCCGCTCTGCAGTGAAGCAATACCATTGGCAACTGCAATGGGTTCCAGTGAATGCATCTGCTCCCATGAGTAATCAACTTCCTGCCCACACTTGAAACAGACCTGGTAAGTGCGATTCTGAATCGTAAAGACGCGGCTTAGTTCGCCGTGATGGCATTCGAATGCAAATTGGACGATCTTACGTAGTGCGTTCATAAGTCCTATACTCTCTGCCGACGTTCGCATTGTCCGTGAACGTCAAGCCACTCCAACAGAGAGTGAACGCTTGTCCGAGCCAGGGCGATTGCACAATCAGCCGCTCCGTAATAAACATTGATGGTATCGCCGTCAGCATCCATGGTGTTCCCGCAGGGAAATACGACATCGTTGACGTCACCACGACGCTCGTACTCAGCTTCCGGGCCGAAGATCCACTGGTCTCCGCGGAGCACGCATTTGTCTGGTTTTTCAAGATCGAACAGCGCCAACCCAAGTCGATAGAGACAGCCAGAAGGTGTCTGCCGAACTCCGTGGTAAAGGGTTAACCAACCACGATCTGTTTGAATCGGCGGCGAGGAGAGCCCAATTTTGTTTGCGTCCCACCACGCACCGCGCCTTGCTTCGAGCATTACCTTATGACTGCCCCAATGCCGCAGGTCCGGCGAGTAGGATATCCAAATGTGTGCACCAAGTGCGGTCATTGGCCGATGGATGAGCGCCCAGCGCCCGTCAATCTTGTGTGGAAGAAGTGCCGCGTCCTTGTCATCGGGCGACATGATCACTCCGAATCTCTCGAACGTCCGGAAGTCCTTCGTAAGCGCAAGCGAAACCCCAGGGCCGCCGCGCGAATAGGAGGTGTAGACCACGGCATACTGCTTCAACTCCGGAACCCATGTGATTCGCGGATCTTCAATTCCCCATAGCTCCTCTGGATAATTGTCCGGGTCGGCCATAAGGGTAGGGGTCGGGTCGATCTGCCATCCGTCCACTCCGTTTACCGAGCGCGCCGCACACAGGTGCGAGAGCCCTCTTCGGTCTTCCACGCGGCAGAGCAACAGCGTCGATCCATCCTCTAGTAGTGTCGCTCCGGCATTGAAGACACTATTGATCGGATATGGCCAATCATTGCTGGTCAGGATAGGATTCGCCGCATGGCGGTGCAGCAGTGGCTCATCGTGAATCACTACGCTCATGAAATCTCCGTGGGAGTGCGAGTACTGAAAGAGGCGCGTGAAGTGACGATGGCTTCGTGCTTGCTAAACGGTAGTTCTGCGTCTTCCAGGAGACGCATCTCGAGCAGCGCCATGAGAAACGAAAGCGTGGACTCAGCGCCCTGGTTCTCGTTGGCCCTGTCCGGATGCAGTCCGTCGCGGCATCCGCCGGTGCTCGAGTCGTAGAGCACGATTTGCAAATCGTTGTCGCCAAGAAACCAGTTGAACGCTGACCACGCCTCCTTCAACCAGCGGTCATCGGAAGTGGCCCGAAATGCCTGCAAACATGCCGAAACGGTTGCACCGGCCTCCACGGGTTGCTGGTCAAAACGAGCTTTCTCGCCGCCTTTGCGGTGAAAGCCCTGCGACCCAATCGGAACAAAGTGCCCTTTGGTCTCGCAACGTTGCATGGTCACAAGCCAGTCTAAAGACTCAAGTCCGGCCGCGAGCATCACCTTGTCAGACATGCGCCCAGCGCAAGCGATCAGCGCCTGCGGCAATCTGGCGTTCGAGTACGCGAGAACATCCTCAAACCAATGCCATCCTATCGCGTGGTTTGCAGCATAGATATCGAGCAAGCGATGGGAGAGTTCGTCCATCGTCTGCATTGCCGCCCGGTCTCCCGGAAATCCGCAGAGATATTCCTGTAGTCCCAGTGCGGAAAACGCCATGGCTCGCGGACTTCTGAAAGTAAGAATGACAGGTAGCGCCGACTCAAACAACCGCCCGGCGGTGCCCCGCAGGTCCGCGGACTTTGAACGTCCAAGCACGGTTCCCAACCCCCACAGCGCGCGGCCGTGACTGTCCTCTGATCCCTCGGATTCCAACCATCGGCGCTCGTAGTTCAGAAAATTTCTAAACCGGCCCGTCGCCGGATTGAATGCGTGCCACAGAAAAGCGAGATAGCGCGATGCGAGGTTGGCCGACTCAGAGAGCGCCGTCATGCCAAGCTCTTCCATCAGCATCGCTACGATCAAGGCACGCGCATTGTCGTCTGTCGCATACCCTTCGCTGTAGTTGGGAACTGAAAACACAGCGTGTTGCATGAGCCCGGTGTGATCGGTCATGCGATACAGGTGGTCCAGTTTGAGAGACGGCAACCTGTCTAGCGTTCTCTCGGCGTTCAAGTCTGAGAATGCAATGCGCGGAACCAACATGCGATCGGAGCGAGCGCGTACAAACGTGCTCATATAAGACTCCGCAGCCTTGCTCCATACCGTATCTCGCGCATAGAGGTAAGCGCGTTTACGCATTGCATGACGCGCCACTTCGTTGTCGAGCAATTCAATCGCCACGGTGGCAATCGCGTCTGAGTCTTCAAAAGGAACCAGCACTCCCCGGCCATCGGCCAATAGCTCCGCAGCGTGCCAGTATGGAGTCGATATGATCGCCTTGCCCGCTCCCAAAGCGTACGCCAGCGTGCCGGAAACGGCCTGCGCCTCGTAGCGATACGGAGTGATGTAGATGTCAGCTGACCCAACGAACTGGGCCATCTCTTCCGGGCTGACAAAACGGTTGTGGAAGATCACGTTGCGCTCCACACCGAGTTTTCTCGCCAGTGCCTGGAGTTGTAAACGATACCTATCTCCCTCGCGCCGCCGGATATGCGGATGCGTGGCACCCACAACCATATACATAACATCGGGATGCTCAGCTACGATGCGAGGCAGCGCTTCGATCACGCGCTCGATTCCCTTATTCGGCGACAGCAATCCGAAGGTAAGCAATACCGCCCTGCCCTCGGTTCCCGAAGAGTCCTTGTAGTAGTTAGGATCTCCAAACGGCAGATCGGGCACACCATGTGGAATGACGTCGATCTTTTCTTCCGGTACCCTAAACACTTCTTGCAAAAGCTGCGACGAATGCTCGCTCATTACGATCAGCCGGTCAGAGAGTACCGCAATTTCGTCCATCACGGCCCTTTGCATTGCGTCGGGCTCGCGAAGCACGGTGTGCAGCGTCGTCACCACAGGCATCTTCAACCGTCTCAGCAGACGCAAAATGTGGCTCCCAGCGGGACCACCAAAGATTCCATACTCATGCTGCAGGCAAACCAAGTCGACATTGCTGAAGTTCAGAAAGTCCGCTGCGGCGTCGTAGGAGGACGGGTCGCCTTCCATCAGTTCAAACCGTACGCGCGGCGGATAGACGTACTGCGATCCAGGATCGTTCACTGGCACCGCCAGCAATTGAAGTGTTTCGTATTCTTCGCCAATGGCGTCGCATAAGTCTGTCGTAAACGTTGCGATTCCGCACTGGCGCGGCAGATAGTTTCCTATCACTGCGACCCGGCTCGGAAGCGATGCACTAACCCTCGACCGCAACGACGCCGCTAGTTTTCCCTCGAGCATCAGCGTGCGTACTTTCATTCCCGGTGACCGTGCGCTCAATGATGCGTTCTCTTGCAACGGCATTAGCAACTCCCCATCTTGTTATGCGAGTCCGCGACGCCCAGACACAAGGTTAATGATGAAAACCACCAGCGCCACAACCAGCAGAATGTGGATCAGACCACCGGCAATGTGAAGGCTGAAGCCAAGCAACCACAGGACTAAACAGATTGCAACAATCGTCCAAAGCATGTGCACCCTCTCCGCACCGGAGCACCCGAGGTTCATGTTCTCCCCAGGTGCACCCGAGCATTCGCAACTAGTTCTGTGCTATTGCCTGCGCCTTAGCGCCTCTAACTGCATTCAGGAAGCGCGCCGACGATTCTGTCGCCGGGACTCTACCAGTCAATACAGCGCGGGTTGAAACATGACGTCCATAGATTGCCTGCATGGAATCGTCGTCGCGGCGAATGGAAGCGCCATTCAACGTGAGACCAGCAAATGCGCCCTTGGCGCGCGAGTAGGTCAGAATCTCTGTGTTCAGCTTCCAATCGGTATCGGCAGACGCGTGACGCCCAACCGGTCCGGCAGCTGCCGATGCATCGGCGCCTAATTCAAATTTGCTGGCAAGCAAACGCTGCATGCCCCTGTCATTCTGGATGATCATGACCAGGTCGATACCCTCGATACCGATCTGTAATCCCCAGCTTCCGCCTGTGATTGCAAAGAATGCTGGCGCGCTCCAACCTTCAGCTGTGCGGCAGGTTGCGACACCGCGGCCGTTCTCTGCACCGAATACAAATCCACCTTTGAGCATGTGTGGAACAACCGCTACGCATTTCGCGTGTTCCAGAACTTCCTCGGGAATGCCCTTATCAGGCGCGCCCATGATTTCGTGCAGCACTTTGGCTGCATTATCCATACGGTCGACGGACTTTTCGCGGTGGGACTGCGCCCAGCCCAGGCTGGTCAAGCTGATTAACGCGACGAACAACATAATCTTTTTCAAGGTGAGTCCTCTGTTTTCTACCCCTGCACGGCATCTCTGCGTCCATCGCATAGGCAGCGTGCTGAGGTACTTCCAACCTTAGCGGCTCGAGACCGGGGTGTCTGAGCTATAGTGCTCAGATTGAGAACGTACATTTGATTTTAGGAATGGCCCTGGAGAGAGGAGAGTGCGACGCGTGTTGCAGGTGTGTTTCACCGTGAGAATCTGGGAAGGATGGCGTAGTGCGCTGGACCTCACTGCGCCACCCACTCCGCTTTTCTTGCACCTGAAGCTTCAGACTCGTTCGAGCCGCCTCAGACCGGAGAATTTCCGGACTTACCCGACTCTGCTGCGAGTTTTTCGGCAAGCTTAAAGGCGTTCGTCGAATGCTCCAGCGCCTGCCTGCTGAGTTCGTGGGCTGTGAGGTGATCTCCCTTGTTGTGGGCTACAGCCGCAGCTTGGTGAGCGTGAATCGCTAAATTGTGCAGTTCTGATGCACGAGCGTGTGTACTCTGTGGCATGGTTTTCTCCTCAACTTCTCTCTGACTCTAGCTAACCAACACAGCGTCGCCGTGCAGCGCATACGAACTGTGTTTGGTTCCTGCAATGATGTCTTTTGCCTTATCCACGGCATCGGGTGAGCCATGAACAATCAGCAGGAATTTGTCTGTCTTCAGCGCGAGTTCGTATTGAAGGATGCTATCTTTGGGCACCCCGATGCTCGCTAAGCCACCTCCAATTGCGCCAACGCCGCCCACAACCACCGCTCCTTCCAGGCCGGCCACAATCCAGGCCACCAGAGGACCAGCGACGAGCACGGGGCGCAAACAGAAGGCGTGAGTCCAAGTCGAGGACCCACGCCGACTACTCCTTGGCTATCTTGCGCTAACGCAAGCTTCCGGATGTCACGTTGACAGAGTCTCCAATCGCTTCACCGGATACAACAAGTTCTACTCTCCGGTTCTGCTGCCGTCCCGCGGAGTTGCCATTAGAGGCTACCGGCAACGTATTGCCGAATCCTGCGGCGCTGACTGAATTGCTTCCCACACCCTGTTGCACGAGGTAGTCACGCACCGAACCGGCGCGATTGTCCGAAAGTTTCTGATTCATCGCATCTCCGCCGACGTTGTCCGTGTAACCGCCAACTGCGATGTTGAGTCCGGGGTAAGCGAGCAGAATTCCGGCGACTTTCGCCAGCTTTTCCCGTGCGCCCGGCTTCAGTGAATATTTGCCTGTATCAAACAACACATCGGACATGCTGACAATAAGTCCACGTGCGCTATCGCGCGTCTGGAGGATAGAATTCAGCTGTATTGTCAACTTTGTGCGCATCGCAGCCTTGTCATCGTTGGCTTGCTGCATACCCTGCTGCGCCTGCTCTTTAGCTAGACGAGACGCGTCCGCGTCCGCCTGTGCCGCGGTAAGTGCGGATGCGGATGCAGCCTGGCTTGCCGCCATGTCCGCGTTCGCTTGTGCCGTTGCGGACTGTGCGTCCGAAGCTTCGTTCCGTGCGATTGCTGCGTCCGCCACTGCCTGAGTTTTTGCGGCCTGAGCGTTCATCGCATCGGATTCGGCTTGAATCTTCGCCGCTTGGGCAATCGCAGTATCAGACCGGGCCTGGTCCCTCATCCGAATGGCTTCATCTGCCTGTCCCTGTGCCTTAACTTGGGCATCGGCTGCGGCCTGCTGCTCGTCCGCCAGGCGTAGCTCACCTATCTTCTTGACTGCGATCTCGCGTGCATCCTCGGCCGTTTGGACTTCCTCGCGGGCAACTGCGATCAACTGCTTCCGCTCGATGTGCTTTCGCGTGGCGTATTCATCCACGGTATTCATCAATTGGACGGCATGCTGGTAACTGTTGCTCGCGTAAATCTCGGCGCCCTCGGACTGTGCGATGCGCAACGCGTTGCGCGCTTCAAAGAACTCTAATGGTAAGTTCGCATTCAAGACCACGGGATCGAAGTGGTAACCGGTGGGAATATATCCCCCGCGCTCCATTAGTTCATACCGCGCATTCACTGATTCAGCGGATCCCTTGGTGTCATCACGGAGAACATTTTCGAGCACAACAACATTACTTGGCTGCCGGACTGCGTAGTACGGTTCCGCCGTCACAATCAAAGCGAACGCCTGCAGATCGGTGGTGACCTCCAATTTGCTGCGGCCGTTGTCGCCCACCAGTACCTCACCAAGATTGACCGCCCGACCCTCAGGAGAAATTGCCCAGAGAATATAGGTCAGGTACTCATTGCCGAAGGATTTTGGACTCTGCAGGTTGCCGAATTCGGCTCGAACCTTAATGGATCCTCGCTCGCTTTCAACCTTGGCTTCGCCGGTTGCAGAAGGCATCAGACCCGTACCGGCAAAATCCACATGAGTGGACCCGCTGCGATGCTTGTAGCTGACAGCCAGTACATTCCGACTGATTACGTTCACGCGGAATATGGGGGTGTGGCTCATGTGTTCAACGACGATGGCTTGAGAATTAGTTTGAGCAAATGCACTCAAGCTAACTACGATTCCCGCGGCTAACAAGAACTTGGTATTCAATGTGTCTCCTTAGAACTACTTGCTATCTTGCGTTGTACCGTTGCTGGATACCGCGTTGAGTCCCTTTGATAACTAAAGCCTCAAGGTTCGTAGCGGATACACCAGAAAGAATGCCTCAGAAGCTGCCTTACAACACTTCAGCAGGCCCGAGCATGACAGCGCCGAGAGCGCATGCCTGAGCTAGATAGCTCATTCGTGAAGAATGTCGAAAATTGAAGTCCCTTGCAGCCGACGCAAAATAATTGCGAGTGTCTAAAAGTGATCAGACTTCAAGCTGCAGTCTCCCTACCATGAAGACCGTAACGATGCAACCAAAGTTCGTTTATAAGGAGAAAGACAATGGAACAGAGTGCGCAGAATGAGCTCATAGGCAAGGTCCACGAGGTGAAAGGCACGATCAAGGAAAAACTGGGAGAACTTACAGATAATCCCAAGCTAAAGATCGAAGGCAAAGTAGAAAATCTGACCGGGCACCTCCAGAACAAAGTTGGGCAGTTGCAGAAGGTCGTTGGAAAACCCTGAATCATCGTGGGGGACCATTGTTCCGATTCCTGCTTGAATCTCAACCCTGTCATAGGAGAAGCATGAAAACAATTAGGTTGTCAGTTGTCATCCTCGCGCTGGCTGCGATCGGGATTCTGGCTGGGTGCCAAGGCGTTGGCCCGAAGTCCCCGGATGTTGCCGACGGTATTCGCAAGTCGCTTGATCAAGCTGGCCTCAAGCGCATTACCGTAACTCAGGACCGTATCAAAGGTATTGTGACCCTCGGTGGGCAAACCGAAAGTGAGAACAACAAAGCACAGGCCGAATCGCTTGCGAAGTCACTCGCTGGCGTGCAAGTTGTTGCCAATCAGGTCGCGGTAGTTCCTGCGGGAGCGGAAAGAGATGCGCGGGCGATGAACTCTGACCTGGACAAAGGTATTGAGCAGAACCTTGACGCTGCATTGATCTTGAACAAGATGCATGACAGCGTGAATTACGCAGTGAAGAGCAGCGTAGTCACGCTCACCGGTGAAGTAGGCTCGCAAGGCACACGCACACTCGCTGAGCAGGTGTCTATGGCGGTGCCTAACGTCAAGCAGGTCGTAAACGATTTGCAAGTCAAAAACCAGAAAGCTAGCTCGTCACAGTAGAGCTTCCGTATCAGTCGCAAGGAGATACCATGTCGTTTGGCCTTTACTCAGCTGGATTCGTGATCGTGATTGGCGGCCTCATTTATGCAGCGAACCTGCTGCACCTGCCAGCGCACTGGATCGCGGTGGGAGCAATCGTGATGATTGGAGTCGGGATTCTGAAGGGCGTCAAAGCAACCCGCCAGAAAGATCCTATGGGACAGTAGACGTCACACTGCAGGTCCAATACAAACGCAGGCAGGGCGATGGTAATTAACGCCCTGCTATCCGTTTGCTACCTGTTTATTACAAACCGCAAGCAAAAAGCATCGTTGCTCGTCGTAGAACGCACATCAACACACACCCCGGGCTTTGGGCGTTTTGCGTAGATGAAAACGGGGATACTTCAATTTGGAAGGTCTTGACGCTATGAAGAGCAGCCGAAACAAAGACGGCTGCCGAGTCTGCGGAATAGTGCCCGGTGGTGGTCTAAGTCTTTTCTAGCCTTCTTGCGATGTGGAATCTGAGCTACAGTGACCACTTCTTGAACGTAACGGTGTGTTCTGGCATCCGCACGGGCTGACGATCTTCAGAAAATGCCGACAACTTTAAGAACTCAACAGAAATAGTAAAGGATGAAGAAATGCGAGCTAAAAAGTGCCTTGTTACGATCAGTGTCCTCGTTCTACTCCCGTGGCTGCTCGCATTTGGGTGCAGTTCACAAACGGCCCCGACAAATCGCGCCCTCGATTCGACCCGTGAGCGATTGAAGGCTATCGTCTCCGCTGGCGCGCTCGATGATATGCGATGGCAAAACTTTACTGATTATCGCCAAAGTACTCAAAAGTTTTATGAAGCCGCGAACTATTCACCCGTGTGGGTACGTGATGGCCAAGCATCTCCCCAGGCAGTGGCTATTATTGCTGAGTTCATCAGCAGCCAAAAAAGAGGGTTAATCCCGGAGGACTACGACGCATCACGCTGGCCGCAACGCCTAAGTGCACTGAAAACGTCATCCGGAAACCCGGATACACTGGCGCGTTTCGATGCAGCACTTACTGTTAGCGCCATGCGGTTTATCTCTGACTTGCACACCGGACGCGTCAACCCGCAACACTCCGCGTTCAGCGTCACCATTGAGAAACAGAACTATGATCTATCAGCGTTCCTGGCAAAGGAGGTCGTGTCAGCAAACAATGTCCCGGAGCTGCTGAACGCAATTGAACCTCAGTACACCGGATACAAGCGTACCGAAGCTGCGCTGCAGACTTATCTGGGACTTGCATCTCAAGACCACAGCGCGCAATTGCCCAGCGTCAACAGAAGCGACAGCGACGTCTATCCAGGGATTGCACAGCTAACTCAGCAACTACGAGTGCGTGGCGACCTGCCGCAGAGTGCAGTCGTGAATGCGAAAACCGGCCTCAACGACGCGCAGTTGGTGGGCGCAATCAAGCATTTCCAAGTTCGGCACGGATTACAGGGCGATGGAAAGTTGGGCAAAGAAACGCTGCGCCACCTGAATACTCCGTTAGGCGATCGCGTACTTCAACTCGAATACGCTTTGGAGCGCTGGAGATGGCTACCGTCAGGCTATGCGCATTTGCCCGTTGTCGTGAATGTTCCTGAATTTCTTTTGCGAACATTTGTGAGCGATCACCAGATTGCCATGCGTATGGATGTCGTGGTGGGTAGGGAGTTGAATCAGACTCCTCTCTTTGTCAAAGAAATGAAGTACATTGTTTTTCGCCCATATTGGAATGTCCCTCAGAGCATCACTAGCAAGGAAATCGTCCCTGCCCTGCGCAAGAATAGAAACTATCTAGTAAAAGACAACTTCGAGGTCACGGAAAAGGGTGGCCGAGTCGTGACCAGGGGAGCGGTCAGTGCCGACGTCCTGGCGCAATTGCAGTCCGGCAAGCTCTCCGTGCGCCAGAGGCCAGGACCTAACGATTCGCTTGGACTCGTGAAGTTCATTTTCCCGAACGAAGACAATGTGTACCTGCACAGCACACCATCTCAGGAATTATTTTCTCGGGCGCGCCGCGACTTCAGCCATGGATGCATACGGGTAGAGAAGCCAGTGGACCTTGCAGCCTGGCTACTGAAAGATCAGCCAAAATGGACAGCGGAAACCATAAAGGCAGCCATGGATTCAGGCCCCGACAATCAGCAGGTGAATCTAACCAATCCAGTACCGGTGGTGATTGTGTATCTGACTGCGGTCGTAGAAGAAAATGGAGACATCTACTTCTTCGACGACATCTATGGGCATGATCGTTCAATGAATGCTGCACTTGCAAAGGGGCAGCCATATCGCTAAATCAGGATATGGTGCTACCAGCGGCGAACCGGGCCTACGTCCACGTGAACAAAATCAGATTTCGCGTAATAACCAACGCCCCCTCGTTGCAGGGACAGAGCCGCGTCGCGGACTTTGGCGGTAGGTACTCCGGGAATGCGAATATCAATGGCTTTCGCTTCCATGTGTTGGCTGTGCAACGCAACACCTGAACTGCGTTTGCGGAGATAGCCGTTGCTTACCGGCGTGCGATAGCCGCATACAATGTCAATTTCGCCGTCCGGGTGGCCTAGCTTAACCAGGAGATCATGCAGGAGATCGAATTCCCTGATGTCATAGTCCTTCACAACACCACTGCGATGATCACGAAGGAAATGGCCTAGCTCAGCTATCGGCGCGGCGAGGTATTCATTACCGATACGGTATACAAGATCGAGATGCTCACCAGTGTGCAAATGATAGAGACGCAACCGATAGGCCACAGAGTCCGGAGGCGTGTTTGTATCAGCCGCTTGAACTGCAGGAACGCTTAACAGCGAGAGAAAGGCAATTAGACAAGCAATTGAAAGACTCTTTAGACGCATGTGTCTTAAGTATATGCTTTGAACCAGCGCCAGCGGCGGCAGAGGGTTGCCGCCAGTCCCAATTGTGTCGCGGGGATATGCTTGATCGCAGCATTAGTATTACTCGTTTGTAAAAACGGTCAGGCCACGCATATCTTTATGCCGGTATATGACGCTCGCCGGAGAGGAGATCGGGTTACAAGGGTTAGTACTCTGCGTTGGTCCCGTAGTTGGGCAAGGACTCTTTCGCGCAGTTACAGTTTCTGCTGAATCCACCACGGCGGGAGCAAGCGCTGGTTCCTTAGTCACAGGTTCACCTTTCAGATATGCATCGATATTCTTCTCCATTTCTGCAGGAAAGGTTGGTGCAGATCCAACAAGGTTCGCCTTATAGGTCTTCAACATGACTTCCCTGAAGACCGGCAGTGCAGCTCTGCTTCCGGTTTCCATTCCACCCAATGATCGGTTGTCATCGAATCCAATGCGCACCGCAACAGTAATTCCATCGGGGCCATACGTAGACCCTACAAAGACAGCGTCCCTAAACTCATTCGTTGTGCCTGTCTTCCCCATCACCGGAATCGGAAACGTGCGAGCATCGAGTGAATGCGCAGTCCCTGACGGAAGACGTACTACACCACGCAAGCCTTCTTGAATGAGTGATAGCTCCTCCCCAGTGTCTCTGGTTGAGCAGCAGGGCGCAGAATGGGTATAGGTAACTTCGCCTCCGGTATGCCGAATTCTTGCGATTACGTAAGGGTCGGCATGTATGCCGGTAGCCATGAAGCGGTAGGCGTTCGCGAGTTCGAGCAGCGTGACATCGGATGCGCCGAGTGCCGTACTGTCAAAACGGCCTAATGCAGTATGGATGCCGATGTCACGGGCTGTGTTCAAAACAGAATCAATTCCGATCTTCTGAACAATCCAAATAGCTGCTGCGTTTCTCGACTCCGCTAGCGCCTGCCGCGCTGGGATGACGCCCTTAAATTCAGAATCAAAATTAGCGACCCACTTCAGGGGACGATCCCCTGACGCCGCCACTGAGATGGGTTCATCAGACACCGGAGTTTCGAGATCGAGCTCGCCATCACGAAATGCCGCTAGATAGACAATCGGCTTCATGGCCGAGCCTGGCTGGCGCATGGACTGGGTCACTCGATTAAAGTCACTGTAGGTTGCGTTTTGGCTTTTGTATTTGCGGCGGCCACCTACCTCGGCCAAAATGGCGGAGTCGCTATTCCGCAAGACAACGACTGAGCCTTGAACCAACCCCTTACTCTGAGGATGACGTCGTTCGTAGAGGGTCAATTCGTTTTCGAGCGCTCCATTCGCAAAGCTTTGGATCTGGGCATTGATCGTTGAATAGATCTCAATGTGCCCCTCCAGTAGTTGGCTCTTGTCGATATTCAGGGCTAGGCCGGCATCTAGGCCCTTAAGTTCATCGAGTACATTTCCCACGGCCGCAGGAGCTTCGGTCGGAGTGCTGACTTGTGCGGCCAGATAGATTGGAGTGTGTTGGCAACGTTCCGCCGTCTGTGCGGAGAGAAAATGGTTTCTCACCATGAGAGCTAATATCTGATTTCTCCTTCGGAGTGGTTTTTCATTGTCTCCCGGGGCAGGGGCATACTCGCTTGGTGACTTGGGGATGGCTGCCAGAAGCGCTGCTTTGTCCGCGTCGCCGTCAGTGAGCGCGGTCATCGGCATGCCAAAATAATATTGCGTGGCCGCTGCGAATCCGTAGCGTCCGTTCCCCAGGTAGATAAAGCTGGCGTACCGCGCGAATAGTTCTTCTTTTGCCTTGCGCTTGGACCCGTAGCGATTTTGCATCTCACTCTCAATCCACAAGGAGAGACGTATTTCCTCGATCTTCCGCAACAATTGGTTGGCACCAGGCACACCAATTGTCATGGCAAGCAGGTGCGGTAGAATCCCTCGGTGTTGGAGGGTATCGCTAGCCGCGGTACTCATAAGTGCCTGAAGGAAATAACCACGCACAAGCTGTTGAGTAATCGTCGAACCCCCTTGGGGAAAAACCGGCGAGCGCTTTGCAACATTCTCGCCGTACGGGCCCTCGGTGCGAGCGATTAAAGCGTGCATGTTTGCCTTGCAGAGCAGACGAGGAAAAGCGGAATAGTCCACGCCGCCGTGAGAGAAGAAGTTCCTGTCTTCAGCCGAGAGAATCGCGTGCCGCAGAATCTCGGGAATGCCATCGTACTGGACGACTTCCCGGTGTTCCTTTCCTAATTCGATAAGGACGTGGCCATTCGCATCGAAGATGTAGCCCATGGTGGGAGGTTCAAAGCGAATGAATGCGTCTAGATCCGGCAAGTCTCTGCGGTCGAAGGTGATGTAGCCAATTCCCAATAGCGCAAGCACAAACGGAACCACCGCCAGCAGTGAAACAACCCGCAGCCAGCGGCGGGTTTGGTAAACCCTTCGCAGGCCAGAGAAGGACCCTTGAATAGTTTCGGAGAGACGTAGAAGAAGTAACTGGATATTGCGCATGTGAGTTCGGACAGCCGAAGCGCGGAGTGTCCTGCTTCCTAACTCCGTGTTCCAAGCACCTTCCTGGTACGTTCTTGTTTCACAAAACAAGAGTTGCATATTGAAAGTCCGAGAACTGTTCAATAAGGGTCACATTTGCATTTATGTTGCAGGTGGTCGGCGACACAGACGAATTGACGGCCTCTTCCCTCACCGGGGTCTTTTATTTGTGACTGAGCATTCTTGCTCAGCCGAGTACACCAGTGGAGTGCTAACTTCAGCGTGCGCTTCCAAACCGAAATGCCGAGCGGCTCACAAATTGTTTGCCACCCCGCAGAAAGAAGCCTTTGTGAAGAGGACCACACCAATCCGGGTCATCTCCTTCTTTCTGTTGGCTTGTTGCGCGGCCTCATGCCAGGAACTTGCTTCATCGGAGTGGAAGTCGCTTCCCAATGCTCCGTTGTCAATACAACCTCCAAGACAAGTAGAACGGTTTCACACGTTCTTCATTGGTGAGGGACTACAGCGTGGGGCAGGACAGGGACAGTCCGCTCCCGGACCGCAGCCTAGTTTCACCATTCTTCACCAGGTGGCTTTTGTCCCAAGAAAGATTAGCGTCTATGCCCCATCGACCAGTGCCAGTTTGATGGGCCGGGTCTCCTACGCCGCTTCAAGTCTCCTTATCGCGCGCGACGGATCCGGAAAAGGAAAACTGAATACTACCTATTTCATCGAGGTGCTCACTTCGGTAGCTGCCCACGCCGCTTACCGTTCTCCCAAGGAACGGTCCACCTCGACGACATTCAACAATCTTGGTTCGACGATTGGCAGCGACGCGGGGATCAACGTTTACCACGAGTTTGGACCGGGCATCCGCCAGATCGTGAAGAAGCTTACGCCGAGATTCGGGCCCAGGACAGAAGAGCTCACTACCCACGAGCACACGTCGCACGCTGTCGCACCTGCCCTTGCCAAATTGCAATAAACTCTCACGACGATCAATTGTGACCAGTCTTCCCCACTAAGAAGATCAATACTCATCATTCACAAGTTTCCGGCGACAGATGGATCTCGTGAAGAAGAGGCTTCTATGAACCTAAGTACGTTGAATCTCAGTCTGATCGTAGTAGGGGTCGTGGTGGTTGCGTTCATCGCGGGGTTCTCCTGGTTTATCGTGCGAAAGCGCAAGACAGCAGCGCTACGGCAGAAGTTCGGCTCCGAATACAATCGGGCCGTATTGGTGCATGGCTCAGAAAGCAAGGCAGAGGCAAAGTTGGAGGATCGTGAGAAGCGGATCGAAAAGCTGAGCATCCGCGATCTCAATCCTACCGAACACGAACGCTTCGCAAAGCGATGGGACGAAGTGCAGGCTCGCTTCGTCGACTCTCCTAAAGGGGCCGTCATGGAAGCCGATGACTTGGTCACATCTCTTATGAAGACCCGTGGCTATCCGGTCGCCGATTTTGAACAACGTGCCGCCGATATCTCCGTCGATCATCCGCTGGTGATTGCAAACTACCGCGCTGCGCACGAAACGACGATGCGCACTGGCCGCGAGCCAGGTACGGATGAACTACGAACAGCGATGATCCAGTACCGTGCCCTGTATGAGGAACTCATGCAGGTTCCGCCCCCTGTGGTACTGAAGATGGGGGCGTGAATCACGTACATTGCTGCACCAGATTCCCATGCAGGGCGCTGGTTACCGGCGCCCTGCGTACCGCCTAAAATGACCGGCGCCAAATGTAATGCATTGAGCAATATTGAACATTCTCACTCGATCGCCGGTGCCAGACTATCAACCGTGCAGAAGAAATAATGGAGAAATGAAATGCCGCAGAGCATGTTAGAGAAGGCCGGTGAGTGCATCACTGATTCAGTCCGCGAGGCCTCGCGTGTAACAGCAGCTGTAGTAGACGCGATTGAGGATGACGTGGGAGCAGCCAAGCGCGCGGCGAAGCAGAGCAGTGATTCCGCCGAAGATTTCGTAAACGAGTCAAGTCGGCGCATTCGGCGAAATCCGCTGGCTACAGTGGCAGCAACCTTGGCTGCAGGTTTTGCAGTGGGCGTTCTGGCTGCTTTGGCGAGCAGGCGCAGCTGAACATGAACGGCGACTTGCAAGCTGCTCGCAAACTCCTTTCAGAGCTTCGGGAGGGATACCAGAGTCTGCCCAGGCATCTCCAGTTGCGCATCACATACGTGTTGCGCGAGGGCGTCTGTGCTGATGATCCCCAACCAAGGCTCCGACGACCTGACACTTCGTGCGCCAAGCCAGTCATCGTCGGTCCTCGAAGTTGACTATCCGTGAATTGATCTCGTGACCTGTGGCTAACAAGACTGCCCTATTACAAATGGGCAGAAAGGGCCTGAAGGAAAGATGTTGGCATAGGGATATTCGAAAGCGGTTAACCGTATGACTATGCAACCGACATGCCAGCACTTGTCTTTTGCCTATTGTCCGAGGCGACCCGGCTCCGATTTCATCGAGAGCAAATAGGAGCAAGGAGAGTCGAGTTGGACTACTCGATGGTCATAAGGTTCTTCACGCTTTTTACGCCGGTGACGTCAGTGACGAGTTTGGTGGCAAGACCCTTTTCGGCCGCATTTGTCGCCTTGCCGCTCAAGGTAACCATGCCCTTGCTGGTGGTGACGGAAGTATTGAGGGCACTGGTCGAGCGATGATATAGAAGGACCATCTTGACTTGGGCAGTGATGGAAGCATCGTCAACCTCTTGTCCGACCGTCCCCGATGTCTTTGCTCCTACAACCGTCATCTCATTCTTTACGTTACGGACCCCTTCTACAGCCTTGGCGTATTCGGTCGCCAATTCCTTCTGGGCCCGGCTCGTGGCTTGGCCTCGCAAGGTGACAATGCCATCTTTGACGGAGCTCACTTCAGTGGTGAGCCCGTTCACGCTGCGATGGACCAGGAGCGTGGCTTTCACTTTCATCATGAGCCATGCATCCGAGTTCTCGGCGGGGCGTTCACCTTTGACTTCCAGCCTGTTGTTCACGCTCTTTACTCCGGGCAGATCCGCAACTGACTCGCGGGCCAACGATTTGTGGACCTCATCGGATACACTTCCCGTTAAGGTCACAACGCCATTCAACGACTGAATTTTAATATCATCGGCCTCGAGGTAAGTCTTGAATACATAAGAGTTTCTCGCCGACGAGTCGATCCGGTCATCCGTCTCTGACGCGTGCATAGGCATGCTGAGCGCTAACACACTGACGGAAACTACTATCAGAGCCATACGATGGATTGCTTTCATTGCATTCCTTTCTGTTTGTAGCTGGAATTGAATCTTCATGAGCCCATTCAGACAATTTGTTTTTCGCTTGTTCACTATAGAGTGTGCCGCTTCAGGCCTGCGGGATGCTGGTCAATAGAGCTCACAGTTTGCTAGCGCGAGCATGGGAAATACCTGCCCCGAACAGGTGCTCCACTAACGCTCAGCAGGCACTGGACTAATATCCTGGCGTTTTCGGATCTGCACACCACTCCACCAATGTTGCAGGTCGTCAAAATACAGATACACTACGGGCGTCGAGTAGAGCGTGAGCAACTGGCTCAGGATCAGCCCTCCGATAATCGTAATGCCCAGAGGGCGGCGAAGCTCGGATCCAGTGCCGGTTCCCAAGGCGAGCGGCAAGGCACCGAGAAGTGCCGCCATCGTTGTCATCAGGATCGGGCGGAAGCGCAGCATGCATGCTTCGACGATGGAGTCGTATGAGTTCTTGCCCTCGTCTCGCGCGGCGGCTAGGGCAAAGTCGATCATCATAATAGCGTTCTTCTTCACAATACCGATCAGAAGGATGATGCCGATGATCGCGATTATGCTGAGGTCGGTGTGGGTAAATTGAAGCGCCAACAACGCTCCAACGCTTGCCGCAGGAAGACTGGAAATGATGGTAATGGGATGGATGCAGCTCTCGTAGAGGATCGCGAGAATGAGGTAGACGGCCACCAGCGCCGCTGCAATCAGGATTGGTTCGCTGGAAAGCGAGGATTGGTAGGCCTGAGCAGTGCCGGCGAATTCAGTTTGGATGGTAGGCGGAAGGCCGATCTTCGCAGCCACCGCTGCCGTAGCATCCACAGCATCGCCCAGCGCAGCGCCTGGCCTTAGATTGAAGGAAAGCGTCACCGCCGGAAATAGACCCTGGTGGGTCACTGTCAACGGAGCCGTGTCGGGCGCGAAGCTAGCGAATGCGCTCAAAGGAACCTGTTTCCCGTTTGGCGCGCTCACATAAATTTGCCGGAGGAACAGCGGATTCTGCCAGAACTCCGGTGATGCCTCCATCACAACGTGGTACTGATTCAGCGTGTTGTACATGGTCGATACCGGACGCTGGCCGAATGCGTCGTAGAGTGTGCTGTCAATCAATTGTGGTGTGATACCAAGTCGAGCAGCTGTTCCGCGATCATATTGGATCATGGCTTGCAGACCGCGGTTCTGCTGGTCGCTGCTGACGTCGGAAATGATCGGAATCTTCTTAAGCTGTTCGACCATCTTGGGGGCGAAGCGATTGAGGTCGTCGAGATTGTCACCGCGCATCGTGAATTGATATTGAGCGTTACTCTGCCGTCCGCCAACGCGCAGATCCTGCGCGGCTTGCAAGTACAGCGTTGCGCCGGGCACCTTGGCCAGCTTGGGCCGCAAGCGCGCAATGACGAGGTCGGCGGAGATCTTCCTCTCAGCGAGCGGCTTTAGCGAGACGAACATGCGGGCAGAATTGTAGGTGCTGCCTCCAGTGAATCCCGCGACGGTGTCAACAGCCGGGTCAGCGGCAACAATGTTAACCATCGGCAGCATGATCTTGTCCATTGCCTGGAACGAAGTGTCTTGGTCGGCGGTAATAGAACCCTGAATTCGTCCGTTATCCTGCTGCGGAAAGAATCCTTTAGGCACGTGGATGAACAGGTACGCATTCAGACCGATCGTCGCCAATAAAACCAGGAGCGTCACCGCCCGGAAACGGAGTGCGACCTTCAGTGTGCTCCCATACAGATTCACCACCCAATCGAAGGCGCGCTCGCTGGTGCGGTACATCCAGCCGTGAGACTGGTTAGGTTTTAGCAGATAGGCGCACATCATGGGAGTCGCTGTGAGCGAGACAACCATGGAAACCGTGATGGCGATGGAGAGCGTTACCGCAAATTCCCGGAACAGCCTACCGACAATGCCTCCCATCAAAAGCAGGGGGATAAAGACCGCAATCAGTGAAACGCTGATGGTAAATACTGTGGAACCCACTTCCTGGGCGCCTTTGAGCGCGGCCTCCATGGGTGACATCCCCTTTTCCAGATAGCGCGTAATGTTCTCAATCACGACAATCGCGTCGTCAACCACAAAGCCAGTCGAGATGGTCAGTGCCATAAGAGAAAGGTTGTCGAGGCTGTACCCAAGCAAATACATCACGCCGAAAGTTCCCACCAGCGACACGGGGACAACAACGCTGGGAATAAAGGTGGTGCGCGGGTTCCTGAGGAATACGAATACAACCAGAATTACGAGTACCACTGAGATGAGCAGCGTCTTCTCTGTGTCACGTACAGACGCCCGAATGGTGACCGTCTGATCCATCGCCACCTTCACATCGATCGATTGCGGAATCGACGACTGAATCTGAGGAAGGACTGCGCGGATGCGATCCACCGTCTCGATAATGTTCGCACCGGGTTGGCGGGAGATAATGACCAGAACGCATTGCTTGCCGTTCGCGTAGCCCGAGTTGCGAAGGTCTTCCACTGAATCATCCGCACGGCCAACATCGGAGACTCGCACAGACGACCCGTTTCGATACGCCACCACTAAGGACTCGTAGTCACTCGCCTTGAATATCTGATCGTTGGCACCCACCTCCCACATGCGAAGGCCGTCGGAGAAATGTCCTTTGGGTGTATTAGCATTTGCGCTGCTCAGTGCAGCCCGGACCTGGTCCAGACCGATGCCATACTTGTTGAGAGCCGGCGGATTCAACTCAATCCGTACACTCGGAAGTGAGCTTCCTCCCACAGACACCTGCCCCACGCCGCTCACCTGCGCCAACTTCTGCGCCATGATCGTCGAGGCAGCGTCATACATCTGGCCCCTGGTTAGAACAGCCGAGGTGAGGGCCAACATGAAGATCGGAGAATCGGCTGGATTCACCTTCCGGTAAGAGGGGTTGTTAGGGAGATTGGACGGTAGATTTCCCCGTGCGGCGTTGATGGCAGCTTGCACGTCGCGCGCAGCCGCATCGATATCTCGATTCAGTTCGAATTGCAGCGTGATATGAGTTGAGCCAAGGGCGCTTGATGAGGTCATCTCGGTGACTCCCGCGATCCTCCCAAACTGGCGTTCCAGTGGCGTCGCAACAGCAGAGGCCATGGTCTCCGGACTCGCCCCAGGTAAACCGGCACTCACAGAGACGGTCGGAAATTCCACTTGCGGCAGAGGTGACACGGGGAGTAGCCGGTACGCCGCGGCACCAGCCAATGTGATTGCGACCAGCATGAGCGTGGTCGCGACAGGCTTCCGGATGAATGGCTCCGAGATATTCATCGATTACTCCACCGGAGCCGCTTCGGCAGTGACTGGGATCTTCGCAGCCACAGGCCGTTTTGAGAGTCGCGACGCCAACCGATCGAACCAGATGTAGATAACTGGCGTAGTGTATAGCGTCAGCAGTTGGCTGATGAGCAACCCGCCAATGATCGTAATTCCCAGAGGCCGTCGCAACTCTGAGCCGCTGCCGCTACTGAAGGCCAACGGTACCGCACCAAGCAACGCCGCCATCGTTGTCATCATGATTGGACGGAAGCGCAGCAGACACGCCTGGTAAATAGCGTCTTCAGGCTTCATGCCCTCCTTGCGCTCAGCCGCGAGGGCGAAATCAATCATCATAATGGCGTTCTTCTTCACAATCCCTATCAGCAACACGATTCCGATGAGCGCAATCACACTGAAATCATTTCGGCAAATGATGAGAGCAAGCAAGGCACCAAGGCCCGCTGAGGGTAATGCGGACAGGATCGTCAGTGGGTGAATGTAACTTTCATACAAGATGCCAAGAACGAGATAAACCGTAATCAGCGCCGCGGCAATCAGGATCGGCTCGTTGGACAAAGATGCCTGGAATGCTTGGGCGGTTCCCTGATAAGCGGTTTGAATGCTCGGAGGCATACCCATTTGATCTTTCACTTTGTCCACGGCAGCGACAGCTTCACCAAGAGATACGCCCGGAGCCAGGTTGAATGAGAACGTAACCACAGGAAACTGACCCTGATGGCTGACGGTAATGGGAACCGTCGATGTCTCCACATGCGAGAAGGCGCTGAACGGGATTTGGCCGCCATTCGGAAAAGCGCTGGAGGATTGAATCGACGGGGCGCCAGCCGTGACAGTGCCAGCCTTGATGAACAGATTACCCAGATCAGAAGGATTCTTGGCGAAGTCGGGCTTCACCTCCAGTACGACGTGATACTGGTTCAATTGAGTAAAGATGGTCGACACAGCCCGTTGTCCGTAAGCGTCGTACAACGTCTGGTCGATTGCCGAGGCTGTGATTCCCAGGCGCGCGGCGGTGTTCCGGTCAAACACCAACTTCGCCCGCAGACCAAGAGTTTGTTGATCGCTTGCCACGTCGCTCAATTGCGGCAGCTTCTGCAACCTGGCAAGCATCTGGGGCGCGAGAGAATTCAGTTCGTCTACGTTCGGGTCTTCCAGAGTGTATTGGAATTGCGTGCGGCTCACGCGGTCTTCCACCGATAGATCCTGCACTGGTTGCATGAATAGCGTGATTCCTGCCACCTTGGCCAATTCCGGCTGCAAGCGCCGAATGACGTCGCTGGCGCTAACTTTTCGCGAGGCGAGAGGTTTCAAATTAATGAGAATACGCCCGCTATTCAAAGTCGTGTTGGTTCCGTCGATTCCGATGAAGGACGACAGGTTATCGACTGCGGGGTCTTTCAGAATAACCTCGGTCAACTGCTGCTGCTGACGCGACATTTCCGGAAAGGATACCGACTGGGCCGCTTCGGAGACTCCCTGGATCACGCCTGTGTCTTGAATCGGAAAGAATCCTTTGGGGATTACAAAGAACAGGAAAATCGTAAAAGCGAGGGTCCCGGCAGCGATCAGCAGCGTCGCGATCTGCCAGCCAAGAACCCACTTTAAAGTCTTGCCGTAGTAGGCGATGACCGAATTGAATACCCGCTCCGAAGCGCGATAGAAGCGTCCTTGGCTTGCCGCGGGCGTGTGCTTCAGGAACCTGGAGCACATCATCGGCGTCAAGGTGAGTGAGACCACAGCCGAGGCAAGGATGGTCACGCCCAGCGTAACTGCAAATTCACGAAACAGGCGGCCCACGATGTCGGCCATGAATAACAAGGGAATCAGCACAGCGATCAAGGAGACGGTCAGCGAGACAATCGTGAAACCAATTTGCTCAGAACCTTTTAGCGCGGCTTCAAGGGGCGAGTCGCCAGCCTCGATGTAGCGGCTGATGTTCTCGATCATGACAATTGCATCGTCAACCACAAAGCCCGTTGAAATCGTCAATGCCATCAGGGTCAAATTATTAAGGCTATAGCCGAGCAGATACATCACGCCGAAAGTTGCAATGAGCGACAGCGGAACAGCGATGCCGGGAATGATGGTCGCCGCAATGTTGCGCAGGAAGAGGAACATGACCATAACGACTAGCGCAACCGTAAGCATCAACTCGAACTGTACGTCGCTCACCGAGGCCCGAATGGTAGTGGTTCTGTCCGTGAGAATTGAGACGTGGATTGACGAGGGCAGTGTCGATGTAAGCTGAGGCAGCAGTTGTTTGATTCGATCAACAACCGAGATGATGTTCGCTCCCGGTTGCCGCTGAACGTTCAGGATCACCGAAGGAACTGTGTTCATCCACGCAGCTTGCCTGATGTTTTCCGTGTCATCGAGGACCGTGGCAACCTCAGTCAATTTGACAGGGGCCCCGTTCTTGTACGCGATGATGAGTGGAGCGTAATCGCTGCTGGAGAGCAACTGATCGGTGGCTCCAATCTGGTAAGCCTGATGGGCTCCATCGAAGTTCCCTTTGGCTTGATTCACGTTGGCGGCAATGATGGCGGTGCGCAAATCCTCAAGATTGACACCGTAGGACGCCATCGCTGTGGGGTTCGCCTGAATCCGCACAGCAGGTTTTTGTCCACCGCTTATGCTGACCAAACCAACCCCGGGCAATAGTGAAATTTTAGGCGCCAACCTCGTGTCTGCGAGGTCCTCGACCTTCGAAAGCGGGAGGTCCGTTGACGTAAGCGCGAGTGTCAGAATCGGCGTATCGGCTGGATTGGTCTTGCTGTAGATCGGAGGCGCAGGAAGGTCCGCCGGAAGGTACGTGCCGGAGGCGTTGATCGATTGCTGCACCTCCTGTTCAGCCACATCGATGCTCAGGCTGAGATTGAATTGCAGGGTGATAACCGAACTTCCGTCTGAGCTGACGGAGGTCATCTGCTGGAGACCGGGCACTTGTCCGAACTGGCGTTCGAGCGGCGCAGTCACCGAAGACGCCATTACGTCAGGACTTGCGCCTGGATAAAACGTAACCACTTGGATGATCGGATAATCTACCTCTGGCAACGCCGAGACAGGTAGCTGCGTATATCCCACCAAACCCGCGAGCGTAATGCCCACCATCAGCATCGTGGTGGCCACTGGACGGAGAATGAAGATCCGGGATGGATTCATCGAGCTCGCCTTTCGGTGCTTGCCGTGCTTATCAAAGAAATCCGGTTATGGCTGCCGAGCCGCGATGGCTTGCCTGGTTGGTAATTGCGACGCATCCCATCCCCCACCCAGCGCTTCGATCAACAGCGCGCTCGCCGTCAACCGGCGGGTCAGGAGATTTACCTCTACCACCTGCGCGTTGAGCAGCGTTGCTTGTGAGGTGATGACCGGGAGATAGCTTGCCGTTCCGGCCCGGTATTGTGCCGTAGAAATGTCGAGGGTCCGTTGAGCAGCGTGAACCGTCTGCTGCACCTTTTCGGCTTCAGCCGCGAGAATGCGCAACGCGGCAAGGTTGTCTTCCACCTGCTGCATCGCCGTCAGCACAGTTCCCCGATAAGCGGCCACTGTCGCATCATAAGCAGCACGTTGCCCCGCCACCACTCCGCGTCGCCGCCCCGAATCAAAAAGCGTTTCTGCCAGTTGTGATCCGACCGACCAGAAGCGACTGGGCCAGGTGAACCACGTTGCCAGGCTTGAACTCGCCAGCCCGCCGCTCCCGGTCAAGCTGAGGTTTGGATAGAAGGCGGCCATTGCAATTCCAATTTGCTCGTTCGCCGCTGCCACCTGCCTCTCCGCGTTGGCGATGTCGGGCCTGCGTTCCAAGAGTTCCGACGGAACGCCCACCGGCACTGGCGGGGGAGGAGTATTTAAGGTTGCAGGCGGTATCGTGAGTTCCGCGGGTGCTTTGCCGATCAAGATGGCGATGGCATGCTCAAACGCCGCGCGCTGTACGCCAAGATCCATCAACTGTGATTGAACCTGGTACAGTTGCGTTTCGGCCTGGGCGACGTCGAGATCAGACGCGACCCCGGCGGAGAGCCTGTTCTTCGTCAGCGTGAGATACTCCTCATACGATGCCTCGGTGCGAGTGAGCAGCGCCGCTTCGCCGTCATTGCCGTGAAGACCGAAATAGTCTTGCGCGAGTTCCGCTTGGTAGAGCAACCGGGCGTTTCCTACGTTCGCCGCCGCAGACTGGGCTGTCGCGGTGGCTGACGTCACTCCCCGTCGAATGTTTCCCCATAGATCAGGCTCCCACGCGACGTTGAACGGCAGATTGAAATTCGTTTGAGTGCCTGATGATCCCGAGCTATTCGCGGTCTTCGTCCCGCCCCCGGACCCCGCTGCGGTAATCGCGGGAGCAGTCGTCACTATCGGAAGCAGCGCGGCTCGGGCCACACTGACCGCAGCCTTGGCTTGTCGATACTGCGCCTCGGCTTGCAGAACATTCTGATTTGAAACGTTGACCTGTTCCTCCAGCGCATTCAGGGCCGGATCGTTGTAAAGCTCCCACCATCGGCCTTTCGAATACGCATCGGCAGGCTGCGATTGCTTCCACTCCGACGCTTCCGCTTCTTTGAAGTTCACGGGCGGTTGCTCTTTGAACGTCGGCGGTGCGACTACTGCAGGCCGCTTGTATCGGGGGCCCACCATACATCCACTCATAGTCAGCAGCATGACGAGTAGAACCATCATCGGGAAGTTCAGCGACGGTTTCATCGAGCCTTCCCACTAGGTCTTGTCGGTTTCGAGCCGGAGGGCTTCATTTCGGAACTGACCGCGGGACTAACCCGAGTGTTTCCGGATGGGCTTCCAGCGGGGCTTGCGGTGGGTAGCTTGACGCTGACCTTGGTTCCTTCCTGGAGTTTGTCGACGCCGGTCATAACCACAACCTCTCCCGGCAAAAGTCCAGAAGTAATCTCGGAGTCATCACCTTCCGTGGTGCCGATGATGACTGCACGCACGGTCACCGTTGAATCGGGTTTCACTACGTACACGTAAGTCGCTTGAGAATTACGTTGTATCGCCGCCGTGGGCGCCAGCGTTACTCCATGCTTTTCCTGCACCAGGAGTCGCACGTTCACAAACTGATTGGGAAACAGCGTTCCCTTCGCGTTCTTGAATGTAGCTCGCAACTTCAGCGTGCCGGTGGTCGGATCGATTTGATTATCGAGAGTTGCCAACGATCCTTGCGCAAGCTTCGTCTTGGAGTCACGGTCGTAAGCATCTACTTCGAGCTTCTGTCCGCCCGCCATTTTCGCGAGAACAAACTGAAGTTGATCTTCGGAGATTGTAAAGATTGCACTGATTGGGTCCATCTGCGTGATGACCACCAATCCGTTGGTGTCGGACGTACGAACTATATTGCCGAGGTCAAGTAATCGCAGTCCAGCGCGTCCCGTAACTGGCGCCTTGATCTTGCAGTACGCCAGATTGACCTTGGCGCCTGCAATTTGCCCCTCATCGAATTTCACTAGACCTTCGCCCTGATGCACGGTTGCCTGCTGGGTCGCAAGCTGTTGCTCCGGCGCGGCTTTTTGTGGGACCAACTGTTGATATCGAACCAGATCACGCCGCGCGTTTTCGAGGGTGGCCTGGTCCCTCATTAGTTGCCCTTCGGCCTGGGTCAATGCTGCCAGATAGGGTCCGCTATCAATTTCCGCCAACAGATCGCCCTTGTGAACGGTTTCGCCTTCACGATATCGGACGGTCATCAATTGTCCCTCTACGCGGCTTCTAACCGTAACTGTCGCTAGAGGTGTAACTGCGCCAAGCCCCGAGTAATACACGCCGATGTCCCCTTTGCGGGGCATTGCCCCTATCACGGGTATAGGCGCCGAACCTGCTTTGGCAGCTTTGGCCGCTACGCTGGCGGAATCCGTTCCTGTTATTTTCGGCCAAAGGAAATACAGGCCTATTCCCAGCACAAGAAGCACAGCCAGCAAAGGCCACAGCCAGCGACGCCGGGCTCTCCCAGGTTGAGTGCTCTCCGATGAAGACGCCGTAACAGGTTCGGGTGAGACCGCAATCGGGTCATGGGACTCGGAGAACTCTTCTGTCGGTGTGCTTGGCCTATCGGGCATGGACCCGATCCTACAGAGTACAGGGATCAGATTCTGTGCAATATTGCTCAGACTATCAAAGCGACAAGTTGAAGCTCTCGCGTGGGTCGAACGCTAGGGACAAGTCACTCTCCACGCTCGCGACCATGTGAGCAATTCAGAACAGACTCTCACCTCGACCCCTTGTTACTTTTTGAGACGCCGACCGAGACAGCATCACGATGTAACGTCTTGTGAACGCGACAAGGAGAAGTCAAATGGAACTCACGCACCAACTATTCACTAGAGAACCGTTGCTTGCACTCTTCGCAACCATCGCTCTCGGGTATCTAGTGGGGAAAATCAAAATTGGTAGCTTCGTTTTAGGTGGTATTGCTGGGACTTTGCTGGTGGGTGTCGTTATTGGGCAACTTGGTATCAATATTGACAGTGGCATTAAGAATATTTTCTTTGCTCTCTTTATATATGCAGTCGGATTCCAAGGTGGACCTCAGTTTTTTCATGCACTCAATAGACGCTCATTGAACCAGTTGGCTTCCGCTTTCATTATGTGTCTTACGGGGCTTCTCTGTGTGCTGCTGGCTGCCTGGATGTTTGGGCTGGATCGTGGAATGGCGGCAGGGCTTGCCGCTGGTGGGCTTACCCAGTCTGCGATTCTCGGCACAGCCGGAGATGCAATCGCCAAGTTAGGGCTGGCTCCCGCTGTAATCAAGACCATGCAGACCAATGTTGCCGTTGGTTATGCCGTATGTTACATCTTTGGGTCGCTCGGTCCGATCATCATGGTGAGTTGGTTCTTGCCGATGGTGATGAAATGGAATATTCGCCAGGAGGCAGTGAAGTTGGCGAAACTCATGTCCGGCGGTCGCGCAGAGCTTGATCCGGGTCAGTTCAATGCGGTTAGCAATATCGATACACGCATCTATGAGGTTGCGCAGGACAGTAAGGCAGTAGGTGAGACGGCACTCGCGATTGATAACAAGCTTTCTGATGCCGCCGTCGAGGCCGTTTTTCGAGATGGTAAGACGCTCGACTTTACGGACGCAACAACTGCGTGTGCAGGTGACAGTATTGCAGTCACCGGTACAATTACCGCCATGGACGCAGCCTCCGGCTACTTTGGCCGCGAGGTAACCGCCCCGAACGGTCTCTTATTGGTTCAAGAGAATCGCGAAATCGTTCTCACCAGCAACGCCCTCAGCGGTCGCGAACTGGGCGAGATCCACGACCACGTAAATGTGGATACACGGCACGGCGTCTTTCTGACCGCGGTCAAGAGGATGGGGCTGAACCTGCCACTGTTGAGTAAGCTTCAGTTGAAGACGGGCGACGAGTTGCACTTTACCGGTAGTCCAACCGATCTCAATCGAGTGCAATCAAAGATCGGTTACAAAATTACTGCCGCGGCTGTTACCGACTTCGTTTTCTTCGGCATAGGTATGCTCATCGGCATGCTCGTCGGCCTGATCCAGTTCAAGTTATGGGGCGTGCCGATCTCAATCGGAAGCGGCGGGGGATGTCTGTTATCCGGTTTGTTCTTCGGTTGGCTGCGTAGTGTACATCCCAAGTTTTCGGCGCTGCCCATAGGTGCCTCCAACTTTCTCCGCGACTTCGGGCTAGCCGTTTTCGTCGGAATCGTGGGCATTGGCGCCGGTCCCCAGGCACTGATCGCCATCCGGCAATACGGCTTGACACTATTGTTCCTGGGCGTTGCAGTGACCTTGATTCCACAGATCATTGGGTTCTTCTTCTCCTATTACATCCTGCGCATCCAGAACCCGATTGAGGCTTTGGCGTGCGTTGCTGGCGGACGTAGCGCCAATCCCGCTTTCGCAGCCTTGCTGTCGAAAGCAGGCAATGCTACCCCGGTAGTTTCTTTCACGGTCACTTATGCCGTCGCCAACGTGTTCCTTACTCTTTGGGGACCTGTGATCGTCGGCATCATTACTAAAAACGCAGCCCACTAATAAGATCGAGGCGCATTCATGTCACAGAACAATTCAAGTCACACTGCGGAGCTAAGTCCCTTTGAACTTAAAGACCAGCTTATGGAAATCGCATCTTCAGACGCTCAACGAATGATGTTGAACGCGGGGCGCGGCAACCCTAATTTTTTGGCTACATTGCCGCGCTGGGCCTTCTTAAGCCTGGGTGATTTTGCTATGCGGGAAGCGGAGCGCTCTTACTCATACCTGGACAGCGGCTTCGGCGGTCTACCTGAGCATGACGGTATCGTGCAAAGGTTCGATGCTTATGCTAACCACCACAGTGAGGCAGATGGCATTCATTTCCTGCGCGCGGCAATATCTTATGTTAAGGATCAGCTTGGCCTTAATCAGGATGCGTTTCTGTTTGAAATGGTCAGCGCATTTCTAGGTTGTAATTACCCTACGCCGCCGAGAATGCTCCCGCACACTGAAGAGATTGTCAAAGCATATCTCGTGCAGGAAATGTTTGGACCGCTGCCGCGTAGTGGCGATTTTTCAGTGTTTGCAACTGAGGGTGGCACGGCGGCGATGACCTACATCTTCCAGAGTCTCCGGGAAAATAGCCTGATTAAACCGGGCGACAAAATTGCCATCTGCACACCTATCTTCTCGCCTTACCTCGAGATCCCGGTCCTTAACGACTACCAGATGGAAGTCGTCGATATCCGCATGGATGAACATGCGGACTGGCAGTTACCCGTTACCGAGATTGCCAAGCTGTTAGATCCGGCGGTAAAGGTGTTTTGCATCGTCAACCCGAGCAATCCCCCTTCAACCAAGTTGTCGGATGCCGTTCTGGACCAGTTGGCCGCCCTGGTCGCGACCCAGCGTCCAGATCTCTTCATTGTTACTGACGATGTTTACGGTACGTTTGCCGACGACTTCGTTTCACTGTTCGCGAAGTGTCCGCATAATACATTGTGTGTGTACTCGTTCTCGAAGTTCTTTGGCGCAACCGGCTGGCGTCTGGGCGCAATCGCCTTACATGACGATAGTGTATTCGATGCGGCATTGGCCGCTCTGCCGGAAGATCAGAAACTCCTCCTCGACTCGCGTTATTCCTCGCTCACTACCGAGCCGCGCAAGTTGTGCTTTATCGATCGCCTGGTTGCGGATAGTCGTGCTGTCGCGTTAAACCACACTGCCGGTTTATCAGTGCCGCAGCAATTGCAGATGGCGTTGTTCGCTTTGAATGGGTTGATGGATCGCGAGCATCGCTATCAGGATGCCGCGAAACAGTTGATCCGGAAAAGGTATCAAACGCTCTACAGCAATATGGGAATTAAGGCGACGCACAGACCCAATGACGCGAATTACTACACTCTGATAGATTTGCAGGAATTGGGCGGAAAACTCTACGGACCGGAATTTGAAGCATGGTTTGTGAAAAGCGACTTGGGAATCGATTTCTTGTTCCGCCTCGCAAAGGAAACGGGCGTTGTTTTGTTGCCGGGTAACGGATTTGAGGTCGTCAACACCTCGGCGCGGGTGTCGCTCGCCAACCTTACCGACGCCGAATACGCCGCGATTGGGAAATGCACGCGGCAAATACTCAACGAATACTACCAGGACTTTGGAAAAATCACCGTTTGATTACAAGTGGTGGCTCGGGCCGCCCACTACTCCTCTATGCGAGGAGTAGTGCATTTTCAAATTGTTGGAAGTCTCACCTTGACCTATATTGCTAGCTACAGCCGCTCGTTGAACCACAGGACTGGCAGCGATAGCACGAACCGTTGCGCGTCATGATCGCTCCGCAGAGATGGCAACTCGGAGCATCGCCCAGATTTACAACCTCGCTCAGAGCGTCCGAAACGTGTCCGGTCTTACTGCCCGTTGGCGCGCTTGACTCATACAATGAAGGCTGCTCGTTCACGGCAGCAATCTTTGGCGAAACTGCTGCATGCGGATGAGCGTGAGCCCGCGGACGTAAGTCGTCGAACAGGCTCTGCTGCTCTCCGGTGAGGAAGCGCAGATCGAGCCAGCGGAAAATGTAATCCATGATCGAGTTGGCGTAGCCGATCTCGGGATTCTGCGTCCAACCGCTCGGTTCAAAGCGGGTATGCGCGAATTTATTGATCAGCAAGCGTAGCGGCACACCATGCTGGAAGGCGATGGAAACCGCGCAGGCAAAACTATCCATTAACCCGCTGACGGTCGACCCTTCCTTTGCCATGGTAACGAACAACTCGCCCGGCATTCCATTCTTGTACAGGCCCACCGTAATGTAGCCTTCGTGCGAGCCAACTTTGAACTTGTGCGTCACCGAAAAGCGCTCGTCCGGCAGTTTGTTACGGCGTGCGCGAGGCGGACCATCCACATCCTCATCGTCTTCTGTAGCCGAGGCGGCAATCCTCTTCGCGTCATCCCGCTTCGTGGTAAGAACCTGGTTCTGCTTGGAACCGTCGCGATAAATCGCTACTGCCTTGATTCCCTGCTTCCAGGCTTCCAAGTAGGCAGCGGCGATCTCATCCACTGTTGCTTCGGTCGGCATGTTGATCGTCTTGCTGATTGCACCTGAGATGAACGGCTGCACTGCGGCCATCATCTTGAGGTGTCCCATAGGATGAATACTGCGGGTACCCTTGGAAGGCTTGAATGCGCAATCGAAAACCGCCAAATGCTCTGCCTTTAGTTGTGGCGCGCCTTCGATGGTCCCTTGCTTGTCGATGTAGCTGACGATCGCGTCAGCCTGCTCCGGCGTATAGCCAAGTTTGAACAGCGCCTCTGGGACCGTGTTGTTGACGATCTTCATCATGCCGCCGCCAACTAATTTCTTGAATTTCACTAGCGCCAGATCCGGCTCCACGCCCGTAGTATCGCAGTCCATCATGAAGCCGATGGTGCCGGTCGGGGCGAGCACGGTGACCTGCGCATTGCGGTAGCCGAATTTTTCACCATGCTGCAGTGCTTCGTCCCAAGCCTTCTGCGAAGCTTCCAGCAACGATGCTGGAACGTTGCTTCGGCTAATTTTTGCGACTGCTGCGCGATGCATTCCGATTACTTCCAGGAAAGGATCCCGATTAATGAAGTATCCCGGGCAGGCTCCATCGGTGTGCTCCATTTGTGCTGTCAACTCGGTCGCCGAGTGCAGAGACGGACAACGCTCGGCAATCCGCGAGGATTGCAGATATGCCTGTCCGCACATGATCGCCGTCAGGCAGGCAGCGTAATCGCGGCCAGCATCCGAATCGTACGGCAGTCCGGTAGCCATCAGCAGCGCGCCAAGGTTGGCGTAGCCGAGTCCCAGCGGGCGATAGTCATGCGAGTTGCGCGCAATCGCCTCGGTGGGATATCCAGAGTGATCCACCAGAATTTCCTGTGCCGTGATCAGTATCTCGATGGCTCGCTTGTAAGCTTCCACGTCGAAGACGCCGGCGGGCGCAAACTTCACCAGGTTCAGCGAAGAAAGATTACAGGCAGAGTCATCCAGGAACATGAATTCCGAGCATGGATTCGACGCGTTGATGCGCGCCGAATTCTTCGAAGTGTGCCACCGGTTGATCGTGGTGTCGTATTGCATTCCCGGATCGCCGCATTCCCAGGTCGCTTTGGCAATCTTGTTCAGCAGATCACGCGCTTTGAAGGTCTGCACCGGAATGCGGTCGCGCACGCTGCGCGTTGAGAACTCCTTGTCCTCCAGCACTGCCTGCATAAACTCGTCGGTGACGCGGATCGAATTGTTGGCGTTCTGGAAGAAGATCGAACTGTAGGCCTCAGAGTCCGGCCCGCTGGCATCGTATCCTGCGGCCGCCAGGGTGAATGCCTTGGCTTCTTCCTTCTGCTTACACTCGATAAACTGCACAATATCCGGATGGTCGATGTTTAAGATCACCATCTTGGCCGCGCGACGTGTCTTGCCGCCTGACTTGATGACGCCGGCAAAAGCGTCAAAGCCTTTCATGAAACTCAACGGTCCGGAGGCCTGTCCACCACCCGAAAGAACTTCCATGGAACCGCGCAGCGGAGACAGATTCGTTCCGGTACCCGAGCCCCATTTGAACAACATGCCCTCAGTCTTGGCCAAGGTCAAAATCGAGTCCAGCGTGTCATGCACGCTGTTGATGAAGCATGCCGAACACTGCGGGTAGCTGTATCCAGTCACGCTGAATTCAATACGCTTTGACTCGGGGCTCCAGTGCCAGTTCTGCGCGTCAGAGTTAGGCTCGCTGCGGTCGCAACCCACATTGAACCAAACCGGCGAATTAAACGCCGCGTACTGGTTCAGCAGAAGGTGGACCAGCTCATCGTGGAAGATGTCGGCGTCTGCCTTGCTGCGGAAATAGCCATCCTTGAAACCCCAGTCGCGAATCGTTTCCGCAACTCGTGAAATCAGTTGGCGCACTCCGGTTTCGCGCTCTGGGGTGCCAATCTGGCCATGCAGATATTTGCTGGCGACGATGTTGGTCGCCGTCATTGACCAGTCCTTGGGCACCTCAACGTCCTTCTGCTCGAAGATTACGTTTCCCTTGCTGTCAATAATCGAGGCGGTGCGGTGTTCCCATGCGAGCCTGTCATAAGGAGAAACGCCCGGCTGGGTAAAGTGGCGGGTGAAAGCTAAACCAGGAGCCTGACGCTCTGGATGTTGCGTGGAGGCCGTGCGCAAGCTGGCTGCGTCGGGGGAGGACGCTGGGGCCTGGCTAGCGGCGGAGGTTTTTTCGGTTACTTCGGCCATCGTATTGCTCCTTCAAACTGAACTGCTTTGCAAGCCGCAATGAGAATCGTCCTCTTGCGGCCCTTCGGCCTGCCGGGAAATAGGGACGAGAATTCCCTTGGCGGAGCGCCCTTGGCGACCCACCTCACCGCACCGGCGGCATTGAACTCCGTAAGCCAACCTGCCACACAAGTGCAGGAACGCTATCGGAACGTGCTTAGAGAGATAGAACTGCCGGCACACGTCATTCGCAATGACGGGAACCTGATAATTGTTCATCGCCCACGCAAAACGTAGGCTGGAACGCTGAATCTGAACTTATGTTTTCGATCTCCGAGGCAACAAAGCCTGAAATGATCGAGTACTTCAAACAAACACTTGGGATGCGAAGATAGCTCTTTATGTTGTGCTCGTCAAGCCGACACCGCAACATGTTGTATTTTAATTCAATTTCAGTACCCGTACGAGTCCTCTGCTGAAGATTATTCAGAGTCGCTGGAACATGTCCTAAATCGCGATTCCGGCTAAACGACAGCGTTTAAAGCATTTCCCTGTTTATTGTTCTAAATCGGGGAGTAGATTGGCTGGGAACTCTCCCACACCCTGCCATGCACGTCAGGATGTCGGCTGGCAGATGCGAGAGTAGAACGGCTCCCCGGTCAGGTCAATTCCCCAAAATAGGTGCAATGTGGAAAAGAAGCCTACGACCATGAAGCCAAAGGGAGAAAAAGAATTTTGATTTCCTGTCAGGCAAATCCCATTTTCCCAATTCTGACATTTTGCCCCCGATCTAATGAATTGTCCCAGCCGTGCCCCATGCCAGACTGCATTTCGAGACGATACAATGATTGTGATGACGAGGAACCAAGTTCTCAAACCGCTAGTCTGGATCGCCTGCCTTATTCCGCTGAGCCGCCTCATTGTTGGCGCTTTCATGGGATACTTGGGCGCGAACCCCGTCGAGCGCATCACTCACCGGACAGGATCAGCCACCCTCATCCTGCTCCTCGTCGGCCTTGCTATCACTCCCGTGCGCAAGTGGACCGAGATGTACTGGCTCATCCAGTACAGACGCTTGATCGGCTTATTCGCATTCTTTTACGGGACCCTGCACCTGCTCACCTATCTTTGGCTCGACCAGAATTTCAGCATCCGGGCAATTGCTCACGACGTTGCCAAACGCCCGTTTATCACCATGGGAACTCTGGCTTGGCTCCTCCTGCTCCCATTGGCCCTGACTTCGACTCAGAAGGCGATCCGTTTACTCGGGAAAAACTGGGCCCGGTTGCATCGCCTGGTCTACGTTGCGGCCGCGGCTGGCGCGATCCACTTCTATTGGCTTGTAAAACGTGACAAGCAGGAACCTCTGCTGTACATCGCTGTACTTACCGCATTGCTAGGATGGCGAGTGGCCGTTTGGATAGCCAAGACTCAGGAAAAGCAAAAAGCCGTCGGGGTCAATTAGCAGTAAGACCAAGATTTGCTAACTGTGGCAAAAATGACACTTCGAAACACGCCCCGAGCGCGAAATGGGGTGCGCTTGCTTGTTTCAGGCTACGATGACAGCAGGAATCGCTCCGATGGCATCCAACCCTCCAAAGACATAGCCATGGAGCTGCGATGGCCCTGAGATGTGAAAACTGCGGAGCGGCAAATCCTGCCATCAACCGCTATTGCGGACAATGCGGAAGGAGACTGGAGCAGAGCACGACCGATTTCCCCGATGAGTTCAGCCGTGATGTGGCGGGATATTCGGTCGCTCAGCAGGAAGCTTCCGCTGACCTTCCACCAGAGGTGATTGATTTCGATAATCAAATACCTCTAATCGCCGATGAGGGTTCCGATCGCCGTACCCACGCCGAGCCTGAAATGATCGAACAAGTTCATGATCACCTCGAACGCGAGGCCCAACTCCACGACGATCTCCGGCATGGCAGCGAGCCTCATTTTGAGGTGCAGGCAAAGCAAGAAGCAGAACGCAATCGACGTGACGAATTTCTGGGCTGGCAGATCAATCCCGGCAGCAACGGAGCGAATCACGAGGAAAGTGGCGTAGCCACCTGTGCCGACCCGCTGCTCCCGCGTCAGAATTTCCCGGCTGAAAGACCGTCCCGGACCGGGGTGAGCGGCCCATCGTTTCTCGGACTCAGCGATGACACCAACCCAATCTATGAGGAGTATGAGGAAAACGTATCCGAGTCACACCTGCGGCGGGATGTCGCGCTGGTGATTTTTGCTGTAGCCGTCGTTCTCGCAGCCATGCAGTGGCGTTCCATTCGCGACTACGGCTTGGCTTACATCCATAATGGCTCAATGGCTGTGCAACAGGGCACGAAAGAGGACGTTAGAAGCTCTCCGGCGGTGGCCGCCGACAACACAAGCCGCGATCTTGGCTTGAAAGCTGCAAGCCCGAAGGCTGGCGCTCCGCAAGCTGTCGAAAGTAGCCCAAACGCCGGACACCCGCTCGGCGTGCAACAGTCCGCAACCTCGCAGAAGCCTGCGCAACCCGACGCTTCACCTTCTTCCGCGGCGAGCTCGGAACCGCCACCCGCGATGAGCGCCCCGGCTGCTGCCGATTCGCCTGCCACCGATGCATCGAACCAAGCGCCCACAAACCAGGCACCCACGAATGCGCAGCCTCCTCCACCCACTACCGCCAGCAACTCCCCCGCCGAGCCCCGACCACAGCGCGACGCACCTGCGCCCAGCGTCTCACGCATTACACGTGCTCCCGGAGCCGATGAGTTGAACCGTGCAGCAAATGCCAGCGATGCCGAAGCCCGCGCCGCGTGGCTGTGGCGCGCGGTCGGCAAAGGAAATCCTCAGGCACCCGTCGAACTTGCGAAAATGTATGAGCAGGGAAACGGAGTGGCTCGGAGCTGCGATCAGGCGCGGGTACTGTTCCGGGTGGCAGCAGCCAAGGGAAACGAGGAAGCACGGCGCAACCTCCAACTGATTCGCATTCGGGGGAGCTGCTCAAGCCGATAACGCACGTTGGAAACTGTTGGGGTACTGCTTTCGTGGCAAGACGGGGCGGCAGGATGTCAACACTGAAGCTGTTGAGCCTTTAAACCGGCATTCAGCGTGCCAGAACGCGTGCGCGGTCCTCTGCCGAAAGCCGTTCGCAGGCCGTACGCAAAACCAACCGCGGAGCCCTGGCGCGAATCGACATCAGCAGCGGCATGGTGCGCGCGCCGTCAAAGCGTGCGGTTTCCCGCAGCAGCCATGCCAACCCTTTCTGCACTATGTCGTCCTCGTCCTCAAGCAGCGCCTCGGTAATCTGCTGAACCTCATCCCAGAACAATCCCTGGTTGGTTCCCCGCAGCAAGGCTACGGCCGAGGCACGCCGCCGCCAACGATTCTTCGAGTGCGACCACACAAACACCCGCCGCACTCTTCGCGGATCCGCGACGATCATGGGACCGATGAGGTACTGCACCAGTCCATCGTGGTCTGCCCACGTGCTCACCCTGTCGAGCCACTGCTCGAAGAACCTGAAATGCGAGGGTTTAAAATCTTCCACGCATGGCTCCAGCAACAGCACGGCGAGCACTTTCTCCTCCAGGATACTTCCGTGAAAGAGGTTGTCGGCGACCTGCACGAGGTAGTCAAGACCCTCTTCTCCACGAATTACGCGGGTAAATCGCCTTGCCAGCTTGCGCAATTCCTTCGTGTACCACCCCCGCGACTGTATCTCGTCCTTGAAGAACCGCTGTACCTCCTCGGTATGCGGAGCGCTGGCGCCGTTGATTAGGCCGCGCCGAAGGTGGTCTGCAATGTACCCTACGGGTTTGGACATGGGAAGTATTGAAACACAGGAGGGCAGAAATCGACGCCTCTAATTCTCATACAACCCGCCCGCAAAAAGCAGCATCTCAGGGTGAGAGCTCTGTGAAGGCTCCGTCTTTCATTCTTCCTGCCGGGCGGTGTACCTCATGAAATCGGCGAAGGCTCCATACGTCGTCAACACCCTGGTCGAAACCTTCCTCAACGCTGTCGAAATCGACTCTGCTCGACTGATGCTCTACAAGGAAGCCGGCCGTTGGAAAAGCATCTCCAGTCGGGAACTGTATCGACGTGTGTCCGGCGTTGCGCGCGGGTTGGTCGCCTGCGGGATACGGCGGGGAGATCGTGTTGCGATCCTCAGCGAGAACCGTCCCGAGTGGTCAATTGCCGATTTTGCCGCCCTGATGATCGGCGCTGTAACCGTTCCCATTTACGCCACGCTCACTGCCGACCAATGCGAGTACGTTCTCCAGAATTCAGAAGCGAAGGTCATCTTCGTTTCGACCGCCGAGCAACTCAAAAAAATCCTCAGTATCCGCTCCCGAACTCGGTTGGAACGCTTCATTCTGATGGACCAAGGTCCTGCGTCGAATGAAGATGTAGTTTGGATGGGCAGCCTTTATGCGAACGGCTCACATAAGCGAGACCCGGAGTTTGAAGCGACGGCACGTGAGATCCCGCCTCAAGCTCTTGCAACGCTCATCTACACGTCGGGCACAACAGGGGTTCCCAAAGGTGTGATGGTCACCCATGGCAACCTTGCGTCGAATATCAGTGTTTCCTTTGAGTCATTCAAGATCAAGCCCGGCATGGTCTCAATTTCCTTCCTGCCGTTAGCCCACATTGTTGCGCGACATGTCGATATCGGATTGCTGAACAGGGGCTGCACGCTTGCCTATTGCTCGAAGATCGATGACCTGCCTCTCGTCATGAAGGAAATTCGCCCGACAGTGTTTGTGGCGGTCCCGCGCGTATACGAAAAAATCTTCAACCGGACGACTCGCCAAGCCTCCGTCGGAATCAAGGGAGCCTTATTCAATTGGGCGATCAAGGTTGGCGGTCGGCATATTCACGAAATACTTGCTGGCAAGCGTCCTAACGCACTGGGATGGAAAGTGGCTAACCAACTTGTCTATTCGAAAATTCGCAAGGCCATGGGCGGCCGGGTTCAGTTGTTCGTGGCTGGTGGCGCTCCCTTGGGCCGGGAACTATGCGAGTGGTACGCGAAGGTTGGCATCGAGATATTTGAAGGCTATGGCCTTACGGAGACTTCGCCCCTGGTGGCAATCAACTCTCCGGGACACAACAAGATCGGGAGTGTCGGACGACCGCTGTCTAACGTTGAGGTGCGCACCGCCGACGATGGCGAGATTCTCGTCCGGGGACCAAATGTATTCACAGGCTACTGGCGCATGCCTGAGGAAACCCTCGAATCTTTTGAGGAAGGCTGGTTCAAGACGGGCGACATCGGCACTATCGACGCCGAGGGTTTTCTCTCTGTGACTGACAGAAAAAAGAATCTGATCAAAACATCCGGTGGCAAGTTCATAGCTCCTCAGCCGATTGAAAACTCCCTGAAAAGGAACCCGCTGGTAGGGGAAGCTGCGGTAATCGGAGACCGCCGCAGGTTCCCAGCCGTGCTGATCGCACCCTCGTTTGAGCACTTAAACGATTGGGCCCAACAGAATCTGGTTGCGTTCCAAGACCGCTCCGCTCTGGTTGGCCACCCCCGCGTACAGGCTCTTTATGAGGACATCGTGGGCACCGTAAACCGGGATCTTGCACGTTATGAAAAGTTGAAGAAGGTATTGGTCCTCCCGGATGACCTCAGCATTGCGGATGGCACGTTGACGCCAACACTGAAGTTACGTCGACGTCAACTTGAAGCGCAGTACCGCGATTCCATTGAACTCCTGTACGCGGAAAACTCGGCAGCAAATCATGCGGCGGTCAACTAACAAACCGCTAGCGGTGGGTATTCACATCCTGGGAATCCACTGGCATTGGGCCGTTTACTCATAGAACGTGGCGATCTGCTCACGGCTTGGCTTTGGAGTAATCAGGCTCACCACCACGAGAGCAACCACGCTGACAATGAGCGCCGGGAAGATCGCCTCGCGTTCCCCGATCACGGGAGGAAGGTGTGTCTTGACGGTGTCCCAGGCAACGGTAATCACCGTGCCGGAGAGCAGACAGGCTACCGCACCCTCGCGGGTTGCGCGCCGCCAGAAAAATGCAGCCATCACTACCGGTGTAATTGCCGCCGAATAAATGGTGTAGGCGTACATCGCCTTCGCGAGCACGGAAGTCAGACTAATGGCCTGCACCAGTGCCCAGATGCCGAGGGCGACAACCAGGAAGCGCGACACCAGCAACACGTTTTTCTGGCTCGCATCCGGACGGATGAATCGCGTGTAAACGTCATTAATGAGGTTGGTCGCGGGGGAGAAGAGATAGTTATTCGCCGTCGAAATCACCTTGGCGAATACCGCCCCCATCAGCAATGCCCCCACCAGAGGCGCGAGGAAGTGCCGGGCCGTAAAGGGAATAATCTCCCGCGGAGCAAAGTCGGGCGCAGGCACAATGGAGAGCGCAAACAACCCCGAACCGATGACCGCCAGGCTGACAATCAACGTCTCCAGCACCACGGTCCCAAAGACCCAGCCCACCACGGCAACACTTGCGTCCTTTTCGGTCTTGGCCGAGAAAAACTTCTGGTACATCGACTGGTTGCCGATCATCAGCAGGAAGGTTGGGAAGAAATATTCCAGCGCCCGAATCAGCGCCTCTTTATTGTCGCGAACGCCGCTGCCGCCGCGCGTCAGTCCCCATTCGCCGAACCAGGTGAAGTGAGTCGCAGGCAGCGCCTGATGCAGTCCCGCCCAGCCTCCAATGTGCCCAAACAAAACCGGCAACGCGATGAAGCCGATCACGGAAATCAGCATCCCGATGACCACGTCCATGTAGGCCACCGAGGCCATGCCCGCCAGCGCGGTAAACACGATCACGAAGATTGCGATGATGACCGTCCCCTGCGTCTGGGCGATCGCCGGGAAGATCAGATGCATAATGTCTCCGCCGGCGCGGAACTGGTAGCTGGTAATGGCCGTGTAGGCAAACAGAATCGCAATCGTGCCCAGGATTCGGGCAGTTGTGTTGTAGCGCGCCTCCAGCAGGTCCGGAATCGTGAACTGTGCGAACTTACGAGCGCGCGGGGCCACAAAGTAGATGATCAGCAACCCCAACCAACCGCCTGCAGGCTGCCACAAGGCGGCAAAGCCATTGTGGAAAGCGTTCTCCGCGCCCGCGAATAGCGATCCGGCGCCGATCCAGGAAGAGAGCAAGGTAAACACCAGCACGTACGCAGGCAGCGAACGTCCCGCAACCAGGTAGTCGGCCTTGGTATGAACCTTGCGCATCTGCCAGATGCTTACGGTAAGAAGCGCGGCCACAATGACCGTGAGCACCACGGCATAAAGATTCAACATCTGTACTCCCGGAAATCAGAGTTGGGTGAAGGATCAGTTTACAGGGATTCCGCAGACCAGCGCATCGTCACCCACAACATCCATGCGACTGCATTGGCGGACACTTCACGGTGCCGTAGGAGCAAAAGACGCAACAATCCCCCGACCTGGGCCGCAACACGGTTTTGCATGCCTCGCATTCGTAGAAAAACTGGCACGCATTCGTGGGCATGGTTTCGAGCGTCGTGTGCCCGCACTGTGGACAAGTCAATACCGATTCGAGCACAAGCTCCGCCATTTGCTCACTTCCTTACAATCACAGATTCAGCACCTTCACCACTTGCTCCGCGCGCATCCCGCGAATCGCAATCAGTTTGTTCCGCCCCGTCTCGCCTGAGACGATCACAATGCTCGACTTCGGCACGCGGAACAGATCAGAAAGATACTCGACCACCGCCTGGTTAGCTTTGCCATCTACCGGGGGGGCGGTGATGGCTAGTTTAACGGCATCGCCCATGGTTCCCACAATTGCATTGCGGCTGGCGCGAGGCTGCACCCGCAATGAGAATTGCGCCCCTTTAGCGGTGTCGCGAACCGTGAACGCCACGGTTATCCTGCCACGGCGAAGACCAACTCGATCACCGCTAGCACAGTCGTAGCCAGCGCTGCCGGTTGATGAAGCACGTTGCCCTGAAACTGGTAGAGCACTTTCATGCACAGCCCCGTAGTCAGAACCGTGGCTAGGGCGGTGTTCCAGCGCAGGAAGCGGTCGCTCTTGCGTTGCGAGCGCACGGCGTTCATCAGCCCCACTGATACGATGGCTACCGCCGCGCCTCCCGCCCACGGGCCGCGCAGCAAACCAAGCTTCGGAATGTACGCTGCCAGAAAGTGCGCCGAACCCAATATCACTAACAGCCACGCACACAATGCATCTATCCATTTCATTGAGCAGGCTCCTTGTTCGACGCAGGATAGTTTCTTGTTCCGAAGATGGCCGTCCCAACCCTGACACAGGTGGAACCCTCCTCGATCGCGACTTCGAAATCGTGGGACATTCCCATCGAAAGCTCGGCGAGCGGCAGCCCGTTGCGAGCGCTCATCCGGTCGCGCAACTCACGCAACTGGGCAAAGCCGCCTCGCGCGCCCTCTGGATCTTCCGTAAAAGGTGGCACAGTCATGAATCCGCGAAAGGTGAGGTTTGTAAGCCTGGCCTGGGCATCGAGTAAAGTTAGCAATTCATCCGACTTGGGATCGAGTCCGGACTTAGCTTCCTCACCGCCTACGTTGATCTCGATCAGCACGTCCAGTTTGCGATCCAGTCGCGTCGCCGCGTCGTTTAGTCGCTCGGCCAACCGAAGCGAGTCAACGCTGTCAACAGAGTCGAACAGCTCTGCAGCTCGTGCGGCTTTGTTTGACTGCAAGTGTCCTATGAGGTGGAACGTTCCTGCTTTTGAGGCGGCCAGCACCGCATCGCGCTTGCCTGCAAACTCCTGAACCTTGTTTTCTCCAAAGAGAGTCTGTCCAGCGCCAATCGCCTCCAGAATCGCCGAGGCAGGATGAGTTTTCGAGACCGCCATCAGGGCAATGCCCCTCGGATCACGGACAGCCTTCTTCGCCGCTAACGCAATCCGTTCACGAATTTCTGCCAGATTTGAAGCGATGGACATAGCTCCAAGATTGTAATGCAGCGCGCCGGATGGATAGCCACTGGCTCAACGTTGGGGAGGTGCCAAACTGGATGCGGGAGAAACTCTGTCAGGGAAATTCACGATCTGAATCTTGCCAGTTTGGTTTGACGCACCTTTGCCTGCCGCCCCGCGTGGCACAATGGAAACCTGCCGCGGGAGGGTGGTTCTGCTCAGCTTGCAACGGCCCTATGCGCGCGAGCATCGAAAACTACTGCTGCAGGAGTGATCTGGAATCATGACGCGAACCTTTCTGATTCGTACGCTTGGCGCACTGATGCTCTGCCTGTTGACCTTGCCAGCCTGTGCGCAGGAGGGTGAAGGGGCGCTCAACAATATCCCACCCAAGGGCACAACCGTCGATGAGGTAATCCAGCGTTTCGCCTCGAAGGAAAAAGAGTTCAAACTGGCGCGCGAGGAATACACCTGGACGCAGAGCGTGAAGGTGCAAACCCTCGAGGGCAGCTCGGTGGATGGCGAATATCAGCAAGTCTTCGATGTGGTCTTCGATGATAGGGGCAGACGTATTGAGTTGGTAAAGTTTGCCCCGCAAAACACCCTCTCCCGCATCAGCATGACGAAGGAGGATCTCGACGACATCGAGAAGCGCATGCCCTTCACCATGACGATTGACGATCTCCCCTCTTATGACGTCAAGTACCTGGGACAGCAGCAGGAGGACGAACTAAATTGTTACGTCTTCGATCTGAGCCCAAAGAAGATTGACAAAGGCCAGCGGTATTTTGAAGGACGTATCTGGGTCGACGATCATGACTTTCAGATTGTGAAGACCTACGGCAAGAACGTCCCCGATCTCGTCAAAGCCAAAAAGGGTGAAGAGAACCTGTTTCCCCGCTTCACCACCTGGCGCGAACAGATCGACGGAAAATATTGGTTCCCAACTTATACCAAGGTAGATGACAACCTGCACTTCATCATGGGGGATGTCCACATTCGGCAGGTGGTGAAGTATGAGAACTACCGCCGTTTCGGCTCAAAGACGAAGATCATCTATGAAGGACAGGAGATTAAGGGCACAGAGGACCAGAAGAACGACAATAAGGGAGCCAAGAAGTAGCTCGTGTGCCGCATCTTCCGTGCTTATGTCTAGGATAGCCGCCCAGTGTATCCAGGTCCGTCTCGTGATTTTCCGAACGAACCCTGGGAAGTGAAGGGGCTGAACTCCGCGCTAATTTCTACGTTGTTCTAGGCGGCTCTTGGCAGTGAACGCTCCGCCGCAGCCTGGATGAACTTTTTCATCACGTTTGCCCACATCACTTTCTTGCGAACGGCGCTTTCTTTCACGGTACGTCCGGCGGCAAACATCGAGAGCAGAACCTTCATTTTGATCACGCGCAGGATCTCCCGCTCCTCGCGAGTGGCTCCGTAGGCATCCAGAAAGTTTTCCTGCACCTCAGTCGTAATCGCACGGTTGCAGAACGGATATTTCTCCAGGGCCTCCACGCATGCCAGAAAAGTCGCGGGGTCCGTGTAGCTGCTGCCGCTTACTTCCATTCGCGCAAAATCGTTGAAGCCAACTCCGCCCTGTTCCAACACCACAATATTGAGCGGATTGAATTCGTTGAGCACCGCCGAGTTTGTCAGGGGTCTGCGCGCACGGTCGAGAATTGCCCGCGTCCCAGAGAGAATCTTGGCGATGGACATGTCATCGAGTCCCACCTTTTTGCAATTGTGGCAAAGTTTTTCCAGTTCAATCTGCAACGCATCTCCGTCCAACGGTTTGGGCGGTTGCGCTGTAACTCGCTGGAATGAGCGCAACCAGAGTCCGCTCGCCTTGGCTGCATTCTGCAGTAACCCCAAGCCCGCATAACCCGGCAATAGTGCAGCTTTCATGATGATCGACTGCAGTGGAATTCCCACAAGCTTCTCGCTCACTACGGCACTGAGCGCGCTGAAGTCGCCGATGGGACGAGGAATGCCCGCCAGATTCTTCTCGGCTGCAATGCCCCAGATCGAGTGCAGATGCCCGGTCTCGGCCGCCGCCATGTTCCGCGCGCCCGCCTGCCCACATTTGCTGGCGCGGTAGATCTTTGCGGACAACCGCTGGCTGCCAGCCGCAAAGTCGGCGACAACCTCGTAGATGAAGTGATCTGCCTTGGGCGTGTGACCCACGATGCGAACCGCGCGCGATTCGCCTAGTTCCGGAAACCACTGGGAGCCGCTACTCCGCAATTCTCCGGCAATCTGATCCATTACATTGTCTGGCATCCGAACTCCAAGCCCCTGAGCTCCCGGTATCCGAGAAATCTCGAACTAGCACTAAAGGTTTAGATGCGAACGGCTGCGCAGACCTGAAAGTACTAAGGTTAAATAGTGCGGAATGAGTTACATAACAAACATAGTCAATAAAATAGATATTTGCGCCACTTGGCGTCGCTGCGTCCCATCATGCGCATCAGGTGTCGACTGGTATGCAGAGAGAAGGGCCTGGGCTCCCTCATTGGACGCATTCCGCACTCATGCGGCAGCGCGTTTCCTTTGCGACGATTGCATTCATGGCAGCACGCCACGAGATTTTCCCAGGTTGAAAGCCCCCCGCGCGAACGCGGCATCACGTGGTCGAGAGTCAATTCGCTGGCCGGAAGTACGACTCCGCAATACTGACAAGTGTTGCGGTCGCGCAACAGAATATTCTTGCGTGACAGCGCTCGCGTCTGGTGCGGGATGCGGCGATACTCCAACAGTCGGATTACCGAAGGAACGCGGATCGCCACCCGCGACGAGTGCATAAAATGGCCATTGATTTCCTCGGTTGCAGCTACACCCTTCAGCACCAGAACAATAGCGCGCCTGGCGGCACATATATTGATGGGTTCATAGGAAGCATTGAGAACCAGCACGGGAGCGTGCATGGCCGAGTATCCCCGTTCGGAGTAATCGCTGTGCGTCCGGAATGTTCTGTGACTCTCCATTGGCGTAATTCCTCAAAGCAAGCTGGCACCGCGTGCATGCCAGCCAACTCGTTGCTCTCCGTATGTCGATGAGATGCCGCGGCGCTGGAGGAGGGTTCCCTGCGCCGCGCCCGACGATAGTGGACCAGGCGATACCGACGACAATTGATTGCGCGATGGATGTGATTCGATCTCCAACACGCTCCTATCAGACTCTTCAGCAAACCCTGCCTTGACGCGAGCCAAAGCGCGAGCCGGGGTTGCGACCCACACTCTCGAGGCTCCTGCCAGCCGCAGTTCGCGCGCACACTCTGAAGCCGTTGCCCCGGTTGTGAGCACATCGTCAAGCAGCAGAATTTCACGGCCCTTCACGCGCTCGCGCGATGTCACCTTGAACGATCCGCGAATCTGTTGGCGCCGCTCTTCGGCATTCAGCGCTACCTGCGATTCGGCAAAACGCACGCGCAGCAATGTGGTCAGGTCGAGCGTAAGCCGGCGTCCAATCGATTGTTCGATTTCGCGATGCGCGGCCCGCGCAATCAACTCCGCCTGGTTGAAACCGCGCGATCGCATCCGCAACTTGTGCACTGGGACGGGGATCAGCAACAACTCCGGTACGTCGATGTCTCCCTCAAGTTGAAGGCAGGCTTCCGCCGTAAAATGCCCCAGCAGGTTTGCCGCCGCGCGTACCCGGTCATATTTCAGCAGGTGGATGAGTTGTTTGAGAGCTCCAGAATAGGGCCCGTAGTTGACGGCGCGTTCAAATGCCGGTCCCTCGCTTGCGCAATCCGGGCAGCACGCATCGCCAAATGCCGCGTTGGCCGTAGACAGCCGGTCTCCGCAAACGTTGCAACGGGCAAATTCAATAGGTTTTATGGATTCTATGCAGGAGGAGCAAACTGGAAGTCGCGAAACTGAGAGGAGAGAAGACTGGCAGAATCGGCAATCGCAGGGAAATAAGGCCGCAAGGAGGCTTTTCACCGCATCTCCAAATATTCGGGGAGCCTGCGGCCTTCCTGTCGGTATGCTGTCCCAGCTACTGCTGAAGACTGGCCTCCTTTGGGAAACACCTGGAAGCGCGTCTACCAGCGAAGACCTGTTTCTACTCTGGTCCGCAGCTTCGATGACTCAGTATATACCAACCCATGGACTCCCCAAAGCCGAATCCACACGATCTAGTGTGGAGTGGACGCAGCTTTCGGAAGGTAGAAGCGAATTGTCGTGCCTGCGCCCAATGTGCTTTCGGCGCTCATTGTGCCGCCGCTCTGCTGTAGCAACCCAAAGGCGGAGGCCAAGCCAAGTCCTTCCGCGACTGCCAGGCTCTTCGTACTGTAAAACGGCTCAAAAATCCGCTTTACGGTCTCCTGGTCCATGCCGCATCCCATGTCCGTCGCAGACAAGCTAATGTAGTCGCCGCGAGGCAACGCCAGCTCTTTCGCCGTGTTTGTTTCCGTGAGGCGAAACTGCTCCACCAGCAACGTCCATTTCCCTCCAGAGGGCATTGCATGACGGGCATTCGCAGCCAGAGCCAACATTACTCCCGCCAACTGGTCCGCATCGGCAAAAACATTGGCCTCTGGGATCGTGCTCGTAATCTGCATTTCGATCGATTCACCGAGCACTCGCTTTAAATCACTGGTCAAAGTCGGCAGCCACCGCGTGATATCGAAGTTCGAGGTCTTCAGCGGATTGGCGCGCGCAAATTGCAGCAAACGAGCGGTAATCTCCGCGGATCGCTCTCCTGCATCTGAGATTCTCTTTATCGACGGACGCATAGATTCCGGGAGTTCCGGCGAATCAAGCAGTTGTTCGCAATAAAGCTGAATGATGCACATCTGATTATTGAAAATGTGCGAGATGCCGTTGGCCAGCCGTCCGATCGCTTCTAACCGTTCTGACCGCGCCAATTGCCTCTGAACGAGCAGAAGTTCCTCCGTCTCTTGCCGCAACAACTCGTTGGCGGTGCGCAACTCCCCCAGCAAGCGCTCATTGGTGAGCAGGAAGTAACCAAATGCAAGCCCCACGAGGGAAAGCAAAGAGCTGAGGGAGAACAGGAGACTTGTTCGCGTGTTATCGAAGAACCCGTATGAAGCGGCGTGATAATGGCGCTCCGCTAATCCAAACATGAACTCCGGGACGCCAAAACCCACCAAAAACACCATTGCCGTGTAACGGTTTGCGAACTTGCCCCACTCCAAGGATTCCCGCAGCAGTGGTACAGCGGTGTAAATTCCAATCAATATAAGAAGTATTGAATGGACCAGGAGCGCGGACATCGGACTTTTTTGGACGAAAAAACAATACCCAAGGAGGCAGAACAGCGCGGCGGCACAAGCCTCAAGCCAGCGGGCACGAGCCTCATAGCCGCAGCACAGGCGGACGCCTGCCGATGCAAAGAGCAACGCGAGTACAGACAGCAGGCTGCTCAGCAGGAATGGCAACCCAGAAGGATTGCCTTCCATCGCCATCAGAAAATATGACGAGGAAAACAGTGCCGCTGAGATCGTCCACATTCCCCACCCTGGAATTCCCCCGCGCGCCCGAATGTTCAGGTACATGAGCGGGGCCATTGCACCGCTGATCAGCGCGGCAGCAAGGAGGAGGGTTCGAGTATCCATCGCTATTGGCATTTATGAAGGCATACATTTTTCACGGAATTCTCTTACGGCAACGCCAGACGTCAGAGACGCGTCATTCCCACTTTGAATCATAGCTTGCTTTCCTGCGTTGCAAAATCCATCAATGTGCCACATTCGAGGGCTCCCCGTATTTTTCCGCATACAGCAAACATCGAATTTTGACGTTTTCGGAATATGCTCACGTAAACCCCGCTCGCCCGGCTACGTCCAATGGTGTGAGCGGGTATGGAAGAGACCTTGACAGTACCGGTAATGAGCAAAGCGGGATGGTCCGCTGCGGAATTTGATGATCTCGTCCGCGAACATCAGGCGAGAATCTACCGAATCCTCTGGTGCGAACTGCGCGACGATGAGGCCGCCGCGACTTTGACACAGGACTGTTTCCTGAAGGCCTATCGGGGCCGCGCTGAATTCCGGGGCGAAGCCAGCGTTCAAACGTGGTTGGTGCGAATCGCCCTGAATCTTGCTCGCGACTATCAACGCAACCGTCGCCACGGTTTTTGGAGACGCTTGCTCGGAGGCAATGAAAAGGAAGCGGAGTTGGCCACCGAAATGGCCGAAGACGCCGCGCCCCGCGCCGATCGCGCTCTGCTCGCCCGCGAACAACTGCAGCGGACAATGAAAGCGGTCAAGACCCTTTCCCCGCAGCAGCAAACGGTATTTCACTTGCGATTTCTTGAAGAGCTTCCGCTCGAAGACATCGCGGAGGCGATGGGAGTCGAGATTGGAACGGTGAAGTCGCATCTGTCGCGTGCAGTCAACGCTCTCAGACAGCAAAAGGACACTTTATGAAGCATCTGACGGATGAACAACTGGCGGAATGGCTAGCTGGAGAAAGTGGCGAAGAAACGCGTACTCACCTCCGAAACTGTGCAAGTTGTAACGCGGAGGCCATCAACATGCGTGAAGGAGTGTTGCGATACTCCATGGCCTTGCGCAGGCAGTCTGCTCTCGCTCAGAGTGCCCAGTTGCCAGGAAATTTCGCTCCCGGCAAAGTCCTTGTGTGGCACCGTTTGCGATGGGTTGGTGCTGGAGTTCTGGCCATTTTGCTGACAGCGCAGACAGCATGGATGATGAAGCCGCATACGGTACCGCAAATAACTAGGCCGGTCGCCAATTCGCAACCGAATCCTCAACCCAATACGCAATCCGGCGACCAGATGAGCGATGACGAGTTGCTCGAAGCCGTCAACAACGATCTTAGCCGCGATGTCCCGCAGGCACTTGCTCCGGTCAGCGCGATTACACTTGCGCGCAACCAGATCGCTGCCGAGACCAGCAAAAGTAACGAGTCCAGTAGGTAAGGTAATTTAAAGGAGAAACAAATGATTCGCAGAGCTCTTATTGCAACTTTGCTTTTATGCGCTGTCGCGTTGGCGCAACCTTCCCAAGGTGGTCCGGGAATGGGTGGACCCGGCATGGGCGGTCCGGGAATGGGTGGACGTCACGGGGACTTTGGGCCACGCGGCGTAAAAAATGGTGGTGAGTTACGCGGCCTTGTTCCGCCGGGCCGCTGGTGGAAAAACGCGGAGATCGTCAAGACCATCGGACTCAGCGATGGGCAGGTTCAAAAGATCGAGGCGGTCTTTCAGGATAGCCGAATGAAACTCGTCGATATCCACGCCAACCTCCAAAAGGAAGAAATCAAACTTGAACCCTTGCTCGAAGCCGAGAACCCTGACGAGAGCGCGGTGTTCGGTGCCATTGACCGCATTGCGGCAGCCCGCACCAGCCTTGAAAAAGCCAACGCCCAGATGGCCTTCGCCATCCGCCGTGTCCTCACTCCTGAACAGTGGAAAAAACTGCGCGACCTCCGCGCCACCAGAAATCGCTTCCCACAGCCGCGGCGATTCCATGAAGGGATGCAGGGAATGAAGGGAATGGGCAACGGTCATCCTCCCATGCCTCCGCATCCAGGAGTTCCTCCCACTCCGGAAACCGCACCGGCACCCGAGACCAAATAAATAGCTTTTTTTGCCTTCGAGCCTTCAAGCAAGCCCCACACAAACGTGGGGCTTTGTTCTCTTCTGCAACCGGCGGCAGCAAACAGCAACTCACTTAGAGAAGGGGATTTATAGCCCTTGCGTGCATTGTTCATCCCGGCGCGCACGGACCCACTTAGTCTGGGTGATAGAAAACTTTGATAGGGCCCATGTGGTTAACCTTATTGCGTCCAAAACCGGTTGATGCTATTAAACTGAGTAGCTTCCTTCATAAATGCTTAAGCTGACACTCCGCTCTCCAAAGCCGGATAAGGTTTGCCGATGTTGCCACAGATAACCGCAGAGACTGCCACGCCTACCCGCAGGCGTGCGTACGATTGGAAAGACGTCGGCTATCGCCTGGCGCTACCAATGCTCGCGATGCTTGTCGCTCTGCTCATCGGGGCGCTGATGTTGCTGTTTCTAAAGGTCAATCCTGTTACGGCCTATGGCGCCATGTTCGATGGAGTGTTCGGCAATCTTTACGGGTTCACACAGTCACTGGCCAAGGCCACTCCCTTGCTCCTGGTGGGATTGGGTATCTGCATTGCATTTCGCGCCAGCGTGATCAACATTGGCGGCGAGGGACAGATCATCGCCGGCGCCCTGATGGCAACCTGGTTTTCGCTGACCTTCCGGATTTGGCCGGGATACCTGCTGCTTCCGATGACGATGATTATGGGCTTTCTTGCCGGAGCAGCCTGGGGATTCATTCCCGGCATACTTAAGGTTCGCTTCAGCGTCAACGAAATCCTCAGCACCGTGATGATGAATGCGATCGCGATTCAGTTGATGAACTATCTTCTACGTGGCCCTCTCATGGACCCGGAGGGGGTCAGCCAGGGCACCTTCCTTCCCCAGTCCGAACGGCTTCCTCACCAGGTCTGGTTGCCCCGACTGGTTCCGCAGACCCTGCTGCATGCAGGGGCGATTATTGCGGTAGTGCTTGCGGTGGTTGTTTATATCTTTCTCTGGCGTACTACGATTGGCTACCGAATCCGTGCTGTCGGCCTGAATCGCGAAGCCTCGCGCCATGCGGGGATTAATGTACCTGTTTATCAGGCGCTTTCATTGACCCTGGCTGGCGGATTCGCAGGACTTGCAGGAGTTTTTGAGGTCATTGGAGTACAGCACCGGCTGATCGACGGCATCACCAGCGGATACGGCTTTTCCGGCATTGTTGCCGCGCTTTTCGGCGGATTACATCCGCTGGGCGTGATTCCAGCGTCGTGGCTATTTGGCAGCCTGCTGGTTGGCGGCGACAAGATGCAGCGTGCTGTGCAGGTACCCTCGGCGCTCATTGACACCGTACTGGGACTGATCGTCATGTTTGTAGTGGGTTCCAACCTGCTGTCTCGCAGATGGTCCGCGCGGAGAGCAATTGCAGCGGCAAAGACGGAGGGGGACTAGCATGATAGAAGCCACCCCAGGGACCTCGATCTTCAGACTCCCGGTTGCGATTGGGATCCTCTCCGCTGCCATCCGCATGGCTACGCCTTATCTGTTTGCGGCTGTCGGCGAAGCTATCGGCCAGAGTTCAGGAGTGCTGAACCTTGGCGTTGATGGCGTCATGCTGCTTGGAGCATTTGCGTCCTTCTACGTGGCGCTGACCACCGGCAGCCTTTGGCTTGGCGTGCTGGCTGCGATGTTCGTAGGTATGCTGATGGGCCTTCTGATGTCTCTTATCAGTGTCACACTGAAGGCCGAGCAGGGCATAAGCGGTATCGGTTTGTACATGTTCGGGCTTGGCTTGTCGTCTCTGCTGTTCAAAGTCATGGTCGGAACCGTTAAGACGGTGGTAGGATTCCAACCCATCAAGATCCCGGTGCTCGGCAATATCCCGATTCTCGGAGAGATTTTCTTTCAGCACAGTTTGCCGGTGTACGCCGCGTTCCTTACGGTTCCGCTGGCTTGGTTCCTGCTCGATAAAACTACCTGGGGCCTGAAGATTAAAGCAGTTGGGCACAACCCCGCTGCCGCAGATTCGCTGGGCGTCAACGTGAACCTGGTGCGCTACGTCAGCGTCACCATTGGTTCTACCCTTGCTGGACTCGCTGGCGCATCGCTTTCCCTCGCGCTAGTGAATCTGTTCCAGGAAAACCTCACCGCTGGCATGGGGTTTATCGCAGTCGCTCTGGTGTACTTCGGCGGGTGGAGGCCGGTGACCATCATGTTCGGCGCGCTCCTGTTCAGCACCGTGAATGCCTTCCAGTTGTGGATGCAGGTGTTGAATGTCAAGATTCCGTCCGATCTCGCGGTGATGCTGCCTTACGTGCTGACGATTGTTGCGCTGGCGCTGGCTCCGCAATTGGCCCGCCAGCCGATTGCACTGAATAAGCCGTTTGAACGGGGCGAACACTAGCCCCGAGTTTGCGATTTTTTCCGCCGTGTCGCAGGCAAACGCGACATGCAGACTTGTCTACTGAACTCCGTTTTGCCCGAGGGTTGGGCGGAGCCCATGAACCTTGAACCAGGAGAAGAGTGAATGAACATTCGCAACTTAAAGATCTTCGCAATTGCCTTGGCGTTAACGGTTACCACATTCAGCGGTTCAGCGGCCCAGGCCCAGGCCAAGCCATTTCGCATCGCCGTCGTCATGCCGAGCGCCTCAACCGACATGGCGTTTAGCCAATCGATGTTTACCGCCCTAAAGACCATCCAGAAGCAGATGGGCGGAGAATCGGCTTTGAAGCTTGCCTTCTCGGAAAACATGTACAAGGTGCCGGACGCCGCAGCCGCGATTCGCGACTACGCCAGCCAGGGCTATGACATGGTTATCGCCCACGGTTCGCAGTACGGGTCGTCAGTGGAAGATATCGCCAGAGAGTTCCCTAAGACTACATTTGCATGGGGAACCGATGTAAATACCTTCGGACTGAAAAACGTTTATGCCTACACCGCAGCCGCCGAAGAGGGTGGATATGTCAACGGGGTACTTGCCGCGAAACTCACCAAGTCGAAGGTGATCGGCGTGACTGGTCCAGTCAAGATTGGCGATGCAAAAACCTACGTCGACGGCTTTGCCCAAGGCGTGAAGTCGGTCGATCCGTCGATCCGGGTCTCCGAAACTTGGACGGCTTCGTTCTCTGACGTGGCCTTGATGGCCGAGGCTGCCAAGACTCACATCGCTGCGGGCGCCGATGTACTTACGGGCTCTTCACAGGCCGTAATCGGTTCCATCGGCGCTGCGAAAGCTAAGGGTAACGTTCTGTGGTTCGGCACGCAGCAGGACGAAGCTCCGCTGGCACCCGCGATCGTCGTTGCCTCGCAGCAATATGACTGGGTCGGCATTCTTAAGAAAATGATCGCCGACCGTAAAGCCGGCAAACTGGGCGGCGAGAAGTTTGTTTTGCAGCTAAACAATGGCGGCTTGAAAATCGTTTACAATCCAGCATTCAAATTGTCGGCTGCGGCAAAAGCGGCAGGGGACAAGGCTATCCTCGGAATCTCTAAAGGCACGATTAAAGTCGCTCCCTAACTGGCAATTCTGAACGAACTCTCCGCTCCCATTTGGAGGCGGAGAGTTCGTTCCGCCAGCAATTCTGATAAACAGATTCGGAGGTACTCACAGAAATGACGTCTGCATCACCCAAGCCGAAACGCCATATTGAACGGGTCGAAATGCGCGGCATCACCAAGCGCTTTCCGGGAGTATTGGCGAACGACAACGTCTCATTTGACGTGAATGCCGGCGAGGTTCATGCCTTGCTCGGCGAGAACGGCGCGGGAAAAAGTACGCTGATGCGGATGTTGTACGGCCTTTACTTGCCCGATGAGGGCGAAATTTTAGTGAACGGAAAGCCGCAGGTATTCCGCTCGCCGGCTGACGCTATCGCCGCGGGAATCGGCATGATTCACCAGCACTTTATGCTGGTCCCCAAATTGACCGTTGCAGAAAATGTGGCTTTGGGATTGAAGTCGTCACGCGAGCCATTGCTCGACCTTAAAGTGGTGTCGCGACGCTTGCATGAGTTGTCACAAGCCTACGGTTTGAAGATTGATCCATCGGCAAGTGTTGCGCACCTCTCGGTAGGCGAGCAGCAACGCGTCGAGATTCTCAAGGCGCTCTACCGTGACGCGAGCCTCATCATTCTCGATGAGCCAACTGCGGTGCTCACGCCACAAGAAGTCAACGACTTATTCACTACCCTGAAGCGCATGGTGGATGAAGGTCATGGGCTCGTATTCATTTCACACAAACTCAACGAAGTCCTCGCCATCAGCGACCGTATTTCGGCCTTGCGCGATGGGCGAATGATAGGCACCCGCGCGGCCAAAGGCGTTACGCGTGGCGAACTGGTCAGCATGATGGTGGGACGCGAGGTCAAGCCCTTGGTTCCGCAACCGCTGAAGGCCGGACCGGTACGCCTCAAGGTCAATGGGGTGTGCGCGACTAGCGACCGGGGTACGGAGGCTCTTAAGGGAGTCAGCCTGGAAATTCGGGCGGGCGAGATCCTGGGCATTGCCGGCGTCTCCGGCAACGGACAACGGGAGTTGGCGCAGTGCCTTGCCGGATTGCGCAAGGTAACCGCAGGCGAGATTGCTATCGACGGTGAGGATGTCACTCACACTTCACTCCGCAAGCGAATGGAAAGCGCCGCATACATCCCCGAAGAGCGTATCCGCGATGGCGCGATCAAGGATTTCTCGGTCCAGGATAACCTGTTCCTGCGCGATCACTCCTCGCCAAATTTCAGCTTCGGCATCTTTCTCCGTGTTGCCAAGATGGCGGCCCGAGCTCGTGAGTTGGTAGCCGAATTCAACGTCAAGACTCCCCAACTGGAGACGCCGATCAAGAATCTCTCTGGCGGCAACATCCAGAAATTGATCATGGCCCGCGAGTTGTCGCGTGACCCGAAGATGCTGATTGCGGCGCAACCGACGCGTGGCGTGGATATCGGAGCGACCGAATTCATCCACCAGCGCCTGCTTGAGCAGCGGGGAGAAGGTAAGGCAATTCTGTTGATCTCCGAGGATCTCGATGAGGTTCGATGGCTCTCCGACCGAATCGCCGTAATGTACGAAGGGCGAATCATCGGCGTTGTCAATCGCGACCAGGCGACCATCGAGGAGATCGGTTTGATGATGGCGGGCATCCCGTTCGAGGAAGCCATGCAGCACGCTGGCGAACGCATCCCACTACTCCATCTGGCAGATGATCCCGAGCAACCCGTTTCGGTTTAGCGCCGCGCTGGACTTAACGTGCGGCTGCTTTTATAGGATTGATTAGCCAAGTCTTCTAAGAGACACTAATCCTATGATCGCCACACACAAGACGACTACCCCTGACTCACTGTTAATCCGCAACATTCACGCGCTGGTCACCATGGACTCAGACAGCCACCAGTTCAATGGTGGTTTCATTTATGCTGAGGGTGGCGAGATCAAGCTAGTTGGCGATCGCGTGCCACGCGGTCTGCAAGCTGCGCGTACGATCGATGCCTCCGGGTGTGTTGCAGTGCCTGGCCTGGTAAATTCTCATCACCATTTTTGCCAGACATTGACACGTGCGCTGGCGGCGGCGGCGAACGCAGAACTGTTCGACTGGCTGCGAACCTTGTACCCGGTTTGGGCGAACATCGACGAAGAAGCGGTACAGGTCGGGGCGCTGGTAGGCATGGCCGAACTTATGCTCTCCGGTTGCACCACCACAAGCGACCATCATTATCTCTTTCCGCAGGGCCAAACAAAGCTGATCGACGCCGAAATCAATGCGGCACGAAAGATCGGGATACGTTTTACAGCTACTCGCGGGTCCATGAGCGTGGGCGAGAGCAAGGGTGGTTTGCCTCCTGATACCGTGGTGCAGGACGAGGAGACAATCCTCGCGGATTGCGAGCGAGTGATTCGGAAATACCACGATCCGAAACCCGGTGCCATGCTGCAGGTTGCGCTTGCCCCATGTTCTCCCTTTTCTGTAACGCCCAAACTGATGCGCGATACCGCGGATATGGCCGAGCGCGAGAACGTGAGAATGCACACGCATCTTGCTGAAACCAAAGACGAAACGGTTTATTGTCATGAACACTTCGGCATGCGTCCGCTCGATTTTCTGGACAGCGTGGGCTGGCTGAACAATCGCACCTGGGTGGCACACGGCATTCACTTCAACGCAACGGAAGTAAAGCGACTGGGCCGCGCAGGCGTGGGCATCACGCACTGTCCTTCGTCGAACATGCGGCTTGGCTCAGGTCTTTGCCCTGCGCTGGCATTGCAGCGCGCCGGTGCGCCAGTAGGCCTTGGTGTTGATGGAAGCGCATCCAATGACAGCTCGAACATGATTGCCGAAGCCCGGCAGGCACTCTTGTTGCAGCGGCTTGGCCATGGCGCTGCAGCGATTACGGTTCAGCAGGCGTTGCGCATGGCAACCGTCGGCGGTGCTCAGTGCCTTGGCCGCACCGATATCGGAAGCATTGAACCGGGGAAACGCGCTGATATCGCTCTCTTCGATCTTCGCGACCCAGCGTACTCTGGAGCGGATGATCCTGTCGCTGCGTTGCTGCTGTGCGCACCGACCACTGTCCGTTTTCTCGTAGTGGAAGGTCGGGTCGTGGTGGATGAGCACAAATTGACTACCCTTGAGATGACGCCCTGGCTGGCGCGCCACCGGAGCATTGCCGCCCGCATCACCGGTAAACGCAAAGCGTTCTAGGGCGATTCCACAGTTACCGCACGAAACAAAATCCCACCCTGTCCGCGAAAACGGCGGACCAGGGTAGGGCAACCCCTTGAGTGCACCTTCTGTCGACCTTAAAAAAATTCGGGCAGCCCTTTTAGAGAGCCGCCCGAGTAGATCACACATCATTGGAGCAAAACTGTTTACAGGTGAATCGCGAGTTCGACAAACGGAGCATGTGCGCAGGAGCCCGGGTTCTTGTGGTTGTCGTTGCCGAACTTGTTGTTCCACCACTCGTACCCGGCGCCGATCTGCCAGTTATGCTTCTCGCTGATGAGCTTGCCAACGTTGTACATCACCTTGGGGTGAAGCAGGGTTTCAGGCTTGGTGCCGTTGCCGAAAGCATCCGGACCCTTTGTGCTGTTGATGAGGCCGAAACCCTCAAAGGACAGCGGAGCCTTGGCGACCTTGAACAGCGGGACGCCCCAGGAAGTCGCGAGCATTGCTGCGCTGTGGAACTCTACGCCGTGGTGCGCAAAGCCGTTGTTATTCCACTCTTTGTCCCAGAGGAAGGAGACATCCCAGAATCCCTTGGGAACCTTCAGTGCGAAGGTGGGGCCAAATACCGGCATGCGCTTTCCCGGAGCAAAATAGGTGTTCTTGGTGTTGAGGTCGACGCCAGCCGTTATCAGGACGTCCTTCACCGGACCGAATGCGTACTTTTTGCCCGTGACCTTTGAGAGGCTTACGTCGTGACGGTACACTACATAAACTTCAGTAGCTCCAGTGCTCGAAGGGCTGATGGGAGCCGGAGCGGTAGGATCGCTGGCGCTGGACTTGAGCAAGTCAACGTTCAGGAAATTGTTGCCGAGGGTATTGCCGCCATCCACGTGCGTGAAAGACAAGATGCTCTTGGCAATATTCTTGCCATTGTTCGTGTCTGACTCGCGGAAGTCGGAGCTATACCAGTAGCGGAACGCGTTATCCTGAAATTGAGCAAAAGCAGATGAAGTGCTGAACGTCGCGCCAAGCAGGACCAACGACGCCAAGATTTTCTTAACCATGAAACCTCCGTGCCGGGGGCACCGGCTAGCGCAAAAAAAATAGTCAATCACGAGCTAGGCCTCTGCAGCCGTCGCTTGTCTTTCTGCCGCAACCAAACAGTGTTCTGCCTTCAAGTGACACGTCTTCGGCATTACTGAGTTGAGTAAATGGAGGGTACCAGAATTCGGGTACTTTGGCCTACACCAATCTTCTTATGGAGGTCATTAAATACCCTTATGCCGATAAGCAGTATTGGCTGCAAAAACGAAGGCTTCTAAAACCAGCGCCTGGCTGCATCACCGCTTTCCGCCAGAGGATTCCGAGCAAGAGAATTTGCGGCTGGGCAATGGTAAACTGGGCTCATTAATACGTTCGGTTCACAGGCAATGTCCGGAGCGGAAAATGCCCTCTGTCGGCAAGAACATCCCGAATGATTCAGCCGCCGGACATCTGAGCGGCCAATCGATCTTCCTGAATGATGTTTTACCCGCGCGAAACGAGTTGCTGGTGGACGTCCTCGGCAGTCCGGTCGCGCATGGCCGCATCAGGTCAGTCGACCTGTCGGCGGCTGCTAATATCCCCGGCCTGGTTGCTCTGCTCACCCATCAAGATATTCCCGGTCACAATTGCCTTGGCTCCGTCATGAAGGATGAGCATCTGCTCGCCGGTGAGATAGTTGACTACATCGGCGACCCTATCGTGCTGATCGCCGCCGAAACGCGAACAGCTATCGAGGCCGCCAAGAAAACCGTACTGCTCGACATCGAGGAGTTGGCGCCAGTTTTCTCCATCGACGATGCCATTGCCGCGGAAAGCTTCATCGGACCGCGCCGGGTCATCGAACGTGGAGACGCGACGGAAGCTCTCGCCGTGGCTGAGCATCATCTTCAGGGGTCGCTCATTACCGGTGGACAGGAACATTTCTACTTCGAATCGCAAACCGCGATCGCCGAACCGGGCGAGTATGGACGGATGACCGTACACTCCTCGACCCAACATCCAACCGAGGTGCAGGAAGCTGTCGCGGAGATACTCGGCCTGCCCTTCAACCATGTTGTCGTGATTTCCAAGCGCATGGGTGGAGCGTTCGGAGGTAAGGAGACGCAAGCCGCAGCACCGGCTGCCATGGCCGCGCTTGCAGCGGTTAAAACCCGGCGGCCATGCCGAATCGCGTTAGGAAAAGACGATGACATGCGCTGCACCGGCAAGCGCCATCCGTTTCAGAGCCGCTGGTCGGTTGGCTTTGACTCATCGGGAAAAATCTCCGCGCTGGCGATGGATCTCTACTCCAATGCCGGATGTTCATGCGATGTCTCCCCGGCAATCATGGAGCGGGCAATGCTCCACTCCGATAACGCCTACTTCATTCCGAACTTCCGCGTGACTGGCCGCTTGTGCAAGACGAATCTGCCGAGCAACACAGCATTCCGCGGATTCGGCGGACCGCAGGGCGTTGTAAATATTGAGAACATCATCGAGGAGATTGCCCTGCACCTGGGCAAGGATGCTCTCGACGTGCGGCAGATCAACTGCTATGGCATCGACGAACGGAACGTAACCCCATACGGCCAGCGGATCGAGAACAATCCTCTACCCGCACTGTTCGCGCAACTACGACAATCCAGTGGATACGATCAACGGCAGCAGGGCATCGCAGAATTCAACAAGGCAAGCCCTACCCATGTTCGTGGCATGTCGATGACAGCCGTCAAATTCGGAATCTCGTTCACCAAGACCACGCTCAATCAGGCCAACGCGCTGGTCAATATCTACACCGACGGAAGCGTGATGGTCTCCACCGGCGGCACGGAGATGGGGCAGGGTCTCAACACACGCATCCGGCAGATTGTGGCCGACGAGCTCGGCGTGAGATTCGACGATGTGATCGTCGCCCCAACCAGCACCGACAAAAACAACAATACTTCGCCTACTGCAGCATCCAGTGGAACCGACCTCAACGGAGCGGCGGCTACGAATGCCTGCCGCAAACTGCGCGAACGGCTCGCCGATTTTGCCGCGCCCCTGCTGGCCGATCCGCAAACCGGCCTCGCACCTTCGGCGGAACATGTTCGATTCGCGGATGGCGTGGTCTACGACTCGCGACGGCCTGAGCGACAGATGAAGTTTCAGAATCTTGTGCTTCGAGCCTATGAGGCGCGGGTCAATCTTGGCGAGCGCGGCTTCCATGCCACGCCGGGAATCAACTTCGACCGTGATACCGGCAAGGGCGCGCCATTCTATTACTTCACAAACGGGGTGGCCGCCTCCGAGGTTGAGATCGATCGATTCACTGGAGAACTCAAGGTTGGGCGTGTCGATGTGTTGATCGACGCTGGCCAGTGTATCAATCCCGGTATCGATCGCGGCCAGCTTTCCGGCGGGTTCATACAGGGCATGGGATGGGTTACCACGGAGGAACTTAACTATTCGAGCCGTGGTGAATTGCTCTCGCACTCGCCGACAACTTACAAGATTCCGAACATCGGTGATCTGCCCGAGGTGTTCAATCTTGAGTTTCTTGAAAACTCCAAAAATCGCATAAACCTGCTAAACAGCAAAGCGCTGGGCGAGCCTCCGCTGCTGCTGGCAATTTCAGTATGGACGGCGGCGAAGCAGGCGCTTTCGTTTGTAAGTCCTGATGCTGCAAGCAGGCTTTCGCTGCCAGCAACCGGTGAAACGCTTTTGCTGGCGATGGAACTGCCGCAATCGATCCCGGTGGGCGTTCGCTGAGAGCGCACTGGCTTCCGCCGCTCTGTTGATCAAGACGTGTAGGGACGGATATACTTGTCGCATCAACCCTCTACATTTCCCTTGCGACGAGCGGTGAACCAGAGATCATATTGCCCAGCACATTTGCGTCATTGCCCGCACCGGCGCGATTTTTGGATACGATTCAGAATCACTACACATAGGAGTTGGCATGTCGAAGCAGACGTTTTCAAAAGCTCTGGAACTGGCCAAGAAATATGAACCGCAAATGAGCAGTTTCCTGCGAGATCTGATCGCCATCCCCAGCGAAAGCGCAGACGAGAAAAAGGTAATACTGCGGATCAAAGAGGAGATGGAAAAGGTCGGCTTTGACAAGGTCGTGATCGATCCCATGGGCAACATCATGGGATACATCGGACACGGGAAGCACTTGATCGCCCTGGATGCTCACATTGATACCGTTGGCATCGGCAGCATCGAAAACTGGAAATACGACCCATACAAGGGTTTCGAGGATAACGACATCATCATCGGTCGTGGCGCCAGTGATCAAACCGGCGGCATGGTCTCAATGGTTTATGCGGGCAAAATCATCAAAGATCTCGGCTTGGAAGACGATTACACCTTATTGGTGGTCGGTTCCGTGCAGGAAGAAGATTGTGATGGTCTGTGCTGGCAATACATCATCAATGAAGATAAGATTCGCCCCGAATTCGTCGTCATTACCGAGCCTACGGATGGGAAAATCTATCGCGGCCACCGTGGCCGCATGGAAATAAAAGTCACGACCAAGGGCATAAGTTGCCACGGGTCGGCCCCCGAGCGCGGCGACAATGCGGTGTACAAGATGGCTCCGATTCTTATGGAATTGAGGGCATTGCATGAGAACCTCAAGGGCGATCCATTTCTCGGAAAAGGTACCCTGACGGTTTCTGAAATTTTCCACACATCCCCCTCGCGCTGTGCGGTAGCCGATAGTTGCTGGATTTCAGTGGATCGCCGGTTGACCGCAGGAGAAGACGGCGAACTGGCATTGCGACAGATTCGAAACTTGCCTGCCGTCAAGGCCGCCAACGCCACCGTTGAAATGTACACTTACGAGCGGCCGTCTTACACAGGTCTGGTTTACCCCACGGACGCCTATTTCCCAACATGGGTGATCGAAGAAGAGCATCCGATTTGCCACACGCTGGTGGACGCCTACGAAGGCTTGTTCAACAAGAAGCCGGGCGTGGACAAATGGACGTTTTCCACGAATGGCGTTTCCATCATGGGGCGCTATGGCATCCCCTGCATCGGCTTCGGCCCCGGTCATGAGGACCAGGCTCATGCCCCGAACGAACGGACATGGAAGAGTGAATTAGTGAACGCCGCAGCACTGTACTCCATGATCCCGACCACTTACGTAAAGCACTACGCGGCTGAAATGCCGGAAGCGACGAAGAACCTGGTGGGTTAGACTGTCGAATCCGTTTTGCGTTGTTGTTGATCCACACACGAGAAGAAGAAGATATCCAGGAGGAATTTACACTCGATGCAGTCCATCTTTCGCGGCCGCCACTTTATCGATTTGGAAGACTTCACCAAAGAAGAAGTAGAGACAATGATTGAGGTCTCTCTCGATCTCAAAAAGAAATTTGCCATGGGAGTGCCCACTTCTTACCTCAAAGAGAAGACAGCATTTCTCATGTTCTTCGAGCAATCGACCCGCACGCGAAATTCCATGGAAGCGGGCCTCGCCCAGTTGGGCGGCCATGCAAACTTCCTGGATGCGGCGCAGAACATGCAGGTCGCACACGGCGAAACCGCCAAAGACACCGCCATTATTCTGTCGCGCTTCGGCCATGCCATCGCCTGCCGCTATTGCAACTGGGGCATCGGCAACAAGTATCTGAATGAGATGGCGAAGTGGGCGACAGTTCCCATCATCAATCTGCAGTGCGACCTGTATCATCCCTTCCAGGCGCTGGCCGATCTGATGACGATGCAAGAGAAGGTCGACACCTTGAAGCGCACAAAAGTCTCCATCATCTGGGCCTACGCGGAGAGCCATAAGAAACCGATTTCAGTGCCGGTGTCGCAGATACTCCTGTTCCCCCGCTACGGGATGGACGTGGTTCTCGCGCATCCGAAGGGTTGGGAATTGCCGGACTGGGTTATCGCGAAGGCCAAGGCAAGCGCCGAGAAATATGGCGGCACTGTCACCGTCACGAACGACGAGGCGGAAGCCTACGCGGGAGCGCATTTCGTGATCCCGAAGAACTGGGGCAACTGGGTTACCGACCAGACAGGCTTGACCACTACAGGCTCCAGCCGCGTGGTGGATGACAAACTCAAAGCACAGAGGGGTTGGAAGTGCACTGAAGCAAAAATTGCAACAGCCGATAAGGATGTGATGTACATGCACGCATTGCCGGCTGATCGCAATAACGAAGTGGAAGACTCGGTAATCGACGGACCTCACTCCATCGTTTACGACGAAGCGGAAAACCGTCTTCATACCGCTAAGGCTGTCATGACTCTGCTGATGGGGGGCAGGTAATTTGCGAAAACTGGTAATTATCGCGATCGGTGGAAACTCGCTCATTCGCGATGAGGCCCACAAATCTGTGGAAGACCAGTACGACGCCGTCTGCAGAACTGCCAAGCACGTTGTAGGCATCATCGAGCAGGGATACGACGTGGTGATCACGCATGGCAACGGACCGCAGGTAGGATTCATACTGCGCCGGTCGGAAATCGCGTATGAAACCGCCCGTATGCACCGCGTCCCGCTGGTGATCTGCGGGGCCGATACTCAGGGCGCGATCGGATACCAGATCCAGCAGGCGTTGGACAATGAGTTCAAGCGTCGGAGCATTAAGAAATCGGCAGTCACGATCATCACCCAGGTGGTGGTCGCGGCTGACGACCCTGCATTCCTGAATCCTTCCAAACCAATCGGCTCGTTCTATACCGAAGAGCAGGTTGCCGTGTTACGACACGAAAATACTGATTGGGTCTTCAAGAGCGATTCCGGCAGAGGGTATCGCCGGATGGTCGCATCTCCAAAGCCGCGCAGAATCATCGAGAGAAACATTATCAGGAAGCTCGCTTCGGATGGTTATTGCGTCGTTGCGGTGGGCGGCGGCGGCATCCCCGTCTTAGAACAGCCTGATGGAACTTTTCGAGGTATTGACGCGGTTATCGACAAAGATTTTGCTTCCAGCCTGCTGGCCACCCAGATCAATGCCGATACCCTCGTCATTTCTACTGCAGTATCGAAAGTGTCTCTCAACTATGGCCAACCCGATCAGCGGGACTTGGATCAGGTGCATGTGTCTGAGTTGAAGCAATACGTGGAACAGAATCAATTCGCACCGGGCAGCATGCTGCCCAAGATTCAAGCAATCATCGAGTTCCTGGAACACGGCGGAAAGAAGGCGATCGTCACCAGTCCAGATTTACTGGAAGACGCGGTAGCTGGAAAAACCGGGACTCACGTACTCGCCTGACTCGTGCTCGCGCTATTGCTTGCTGTATGGAGTCTCCTGAAGAGGGAGGCTTTTGCGCAGCTTTCCATCCCGCAGCAAATATGCGCCAGCCACAGCCGGGGCCGTCGTGACGCACACAATCTCTCCGACGCCTTTCGCCCCATAGGCTAGTTCCGACGGATTCTTCTCGATGATGATGCACTCGATCTCCGGCACTTGCGTGGAACGGAATAATCCGAGTGTGGATAACCGAGCTGTCGGCACGCCATTTTCAAGCGGAAAATCTTCGGTCAGCGCATAACCCAATCCCATCACAACGCCGCCCTCAATCTGTCCCTCGACACCATTCAGATTAATCACCCTGCCGACATCATGTGCGGCAACAACTTTTTCGACTCTTCCCTCTGCGTCAAGAATCACTACCTGGGTGGCGTACCCGTAGGCAATGTGGCTCACCCGATTCGGCTTGTCAGAGTCCATGGGATCGGTCACGGCTGCGAATTCCCGGTAGTACTCCCGGCCCTCCAACTCAGCTAATGAATGTTCTTTCAACTCAAGGCACAGCGCTTGGGCGGCTCTGCGGGTGGCTTCGCCAGTGATGAGCGTTTGCCGCGATGCCGTGGTGGTGCCGCTATCAGGAGTCACCATGGTGTCTGGATCATGCACGCTGATGACGGACCGTGGGAGCCCCGTGGCTTCAGCTACGATCTGCAAACACACGGTCGCAATTCCCTGCCCCATACACGCCGCGCTGGTGCAGATCACAACCTTGCCGCCTTGGATCTTCAGCTTCACGCGGCCAATGTCGGGCAAGCCGACGCCGATCCCGCTATTTTTAAATGCACAAGCAACGCCCGCCTTGGGATGGGCCTCGACAACATTCTTTACTGCCAGGAGCGTTTCTTTAAGTGCCGTTCCCTCATCGGCAATCTGTCCGTTCGATAGCACTCCGCCCGGCTCGATGGCGTTGCGGAAGCGAATCTCCCACGGAGAAATTCCGACCTTCGCCGCCAGCAGGTTCAGATTGCTCTCCATGGCAAAGCAAGTCTGCATCACGCCAAAACCGCGAAACGCGCCCGAGGGAGGATTGTTGGTATAGATCGCCTGCCCATGGATATCGACGTTTTCTATCTGGTATGGCCCCCCGGCGTGAGTGCAGGCACGCTGCAAAACCGGACCGCCCAGTGAAGCGTACGCACCGGTGTCGGCTATGATGCGAGCCCGATGCGCGGTGATCTTTCCGTTAGCGTCACAAGCCGTAGTGAAATCCATCTCCATGGGGTGACGCTTGGGATGAACCAGGAAACTTTCCTCACGACTGAACGTCAGCTTCACCGGCCGCCCGCTGTGCCAGGCCAGCAGCGCCGCATGATGCTGCACCGAGAGATCTTCTTTGCCCCCGAACCCGCCACCAACATACTTGCTGATGATTCGAACTTTATCGCCTGGAACTCCGAGCATCGCCACAATGCCTCGATGATCGTCGTAAACACCCTGGCCGCCGGTATAGACCGTCATTGTGCCGCACTCTGATGGAACCGCCAGTGCGCTCTCGGGCTCCAGAAAAGCGTGCTCCTGACGTGGTGCATAGTAGCGCTCGCTCACCACGTACTTCGCTTCGGCAAATGCCTTATCGACGTCGCCGCGTATCACAATCGTTTCCGAAAGTATGTTCCCCTTCGGATGGATCTTGGGCGCACCCTCGGCCATTGCCGCCTGCGGCGTTAGCAGCGGAGTTCGTTCCTCGTACTCGACGCGAATCAACTTTAGAGCCTGCCGCGCCACTTTCTTCGTGGTGGCAGCCAGCACAACCAGGGCGTCTCCCACATAGCGGGTCTCTTCGCCCTCGGCAATCATCACTGGCCAATCGTGAACGATGTGCCCAAGCAGACGCTCGCCCGGCACGTCCTTCGCTGTGAGAACAACCTCAACTCCAGCGAGGCTCTTTGCTGCCGAAATATCAATCTTCTTCACCAGCGCGCGTGGATACTGTGCCCTGAGCACGGCGGCGTACAACATCTCGGGAACCTTGAGATCATCGACAAACTCGCCAGTTCCCAGCACCTTTCCTTCGGAGTCTGGACGAACCGCCCGTGCGCCTACCCGGGCGCTTTGCTCGGCCTCATGAGTCTCCCCGTCGCAAAATGCCTTCGAGGCCAACTGGATCGCCTGTTCGATTTTCAGGTACCCAGTGCAGCGGCATAGATTGCGTTCGATTGCAGCCGCGACTTCCGCGCTCGTGGGTGTTGGATTCTGGTCCAGCAGCGACTTCGCGCTGATCACCATTCCAGGGATGCAAAATCCGCATTGCACAGCTCCAACTTCACCGAAGGCCCATGCATAAACTTCCTTCTCGCGATCCGAGAGACCTTCAACGGTCGTCACTGTCTTGCCCTGCACTTTAGCGACAGTTAGCTTACAGGCTGGCTCCGCCTTTCCATCCACCAATACAGCGCAAGAACCGCAGGTCCCCTCGCCGCAACTGTTCTTCACCGAGGTCAGGCGAGCATCTTCGCGCAGATACTCCATCAAGCTTTTGTTTCTTGCAACCGAGACGGCATTTTGGTTCAGCGTGAACTGGAACACGTTTCTGACTCCCTCTTACCTCGGGCCGAAGTAATCTCCAATGCCTGAAAAACTTCCAGGGTGCCCCGTTCTAGCCTTCTTTTGACTAGGGCGGGGCTTTTGACCTTGCCTCAGCTTTTGATCTTCATCATTTCCCAACCACCACTAGCTATTCCACGCGTGGCGCGCAAGATAGCTTCCACAAGATTCTTCCCTAACAACTCCGTCCTTCACGATCTGCCTGCCGCGTAGAAACACATGCCGAGCTTTCCCTACCTGCTGAAAGCCTTCGTATAAGTTGTAGTCCACGTGTTGTTTTTGCGTACTAGCAGAGATGACGCTATTCACCGCAGGATCCCACACCACAATGTCGGCGTCACTCCCCACGGCAATCACACCTTTCCGAGGATACAGGCCGAATAGTTTCGCAGCGTTCGTGGACGTCACGGCCACAAATTGATGAATATCAATCTTTGCAGCGGCCACGCCGTTCGAGTACAAAAGCCCGAAGCGATTCTCGACCCCAGGTCCGCCGTTCGGAATCTTAGAGAAATCATCCCGCCCTAGCTCTTTCTGGCCAGCGAAATTGAATGAGCAGTGGTCCGATCCTACGGTGGCGATACTACCGTCGCGAATACCAGCCCATAGCAGTTCCTGGTTCTCTATCGCTCGTAGCGGCGGCGACATCACATATTTCGCCGCGCTGAAATCATCCACCTCGCAACGCGATTCATCCAGCAAAAGATATTGCGGACATGTCTCCGCGTAAATCTCCAGCCCTCTGCTTCGCGCCTCGCGAATCACTTGCAGTCCAGCGCCCGAGCTAACGTGCACAACATACAATCTGGCTCCTGCAATCTCCGCCAGACACACCGCGCGGTTGACCGCCTCCCGTTCAGCGACCACGGGCCGAGTCAGTGCGTGATACTTTGGCGACAGGTACCCCTGCGCTTTTGCTTCTCTCGCCAGCACGTCGATGACATCGCCGTTTTCGCAATGTACGCCAACCAGTATCCCGAGCCGCCTTGCCGCCTGCAATGTCTGCAGCAATGCTCCGTCATCAACCTGCAATATGCGCTTGTAAGCCATGTACAGCTTGACGGAGCTAACGCCCGCCTGCTCGACAATGGAGACCAACTCGCGCAGCACGCTGTCATTCAGGTCGCTGATGGCCAGATGAAACCCATAGTCTACAGAGCATCTTCCATCAGCTTTTGCGTGCCAATTCGCAAGCGCCTGGGCCAGGGTTTCACCCTTGTTCTGCGTAGCGAAATCGATGACTGTAGTTGTGCCACCCTTGGCCGCCGCGCGAGTACCACTGGCGAAGTCATCCGCGGTAACCGTTGATCCAACGTCCAGGTCGAAGTGCGTGTGGGGATCGATTCCGCCAGGGAACAAGTAGCACCCCGAGGCATCAATCAGGGTGTCCGTCGACCGGTGTAGATTCACACCAATCGATGTAACTTTCTCACCCTCGATGCGCACGTCTGCCAGCGAGCTTCCGCTCGCGTTTACGACAGTCGCGCCGGTCAGCACAGTTGCCAAGGCAGATGCTCCTTCGATGTAAGCTATCGTGATGCGGCGATTTTCAGATTGTAGTCTTGCACCTTTGCATACTGCGCGTCCCAGAAACCCTGGCTACGCATGGAATCGAGGAACTGCTTGGTGTAGCCGAATTTGATCCAGTCGTTCTCCTTCTGCAGGTACAACTGCTCCTTCACCGAAGGCTTGCGGAAGTCGAAAACATGCTCCTCGGAGGCGCCCAGGAAGATGTCATGCGTCCACCGATCCAATACCACGGGAGCCAATTCGAGATAGCGGCTGTTCATCTCATCCAGCACCGAGTTATAACGATCGAAGCCATCGGTCGCCACGGTCACAACATTGTCGCCCGGCCCCAACCGCAGGAACTTCGCCATCTTGATTGCGCCAAGCACATTGCAAATGCCGGAGGGTCCAAAAGCGTCCCGCAAACTCAACGCCAAGTCACGGTCCACACCCATCTTTACCAGCGACTCCACTCCGTCGTGGAATATCTTAACGCCCTGCACCGTCTCTTCATCCTTGATCAGAATGACGAAATCGGTGGCAAGTACATTGTGAATCAGCGTGCACATCTTATCGCCAATTCCCTCGATGCGATGCTGCCCGCGTCCACCATTCGCCAGCGTTGAACACTCATAGGGCTCCAGCGCGGCGATCTTTGCTTCAGGGAACGCCACCTTGATCTGATCGCCTGCCGCCAGCGTTCCCGCCGAACCCGGTGCCGACGTGAAGCCGGCGATTCGGCCATTGCCCACGCCCTTCACGGCTTCAATTGCGCTGTTACCAGTCACGTGCCGATGGAAACGATAGTTGGGGAAGAGTTCGAACTGCGCCAAAGCTTTGTTCTTTGGATTCTTCATCAACTCGCGAGTCTTCTCGAGCGTCAGAATCACGTCCGATTCAGAACCCGGAGTCAGCTCCAGCTCGCCGCCGTACTTCTTGATTCGCGCGTACCGCTCCTTGCTCATGTTGTCAGGCATGATGACGATGGCGCGGAAGCCAAGCAGCTTTGAAACGTAAGCCGTACCGATTCCGAAGTTTCCCGTCGATGGACCAAGAATGGTGTGTTCGCCGGGAATGATCTCTCCGTCGACCAGACCCTCGATCAGCGTGCTGTACGCCGGACCGACCTTGTGCGATCCCGAAGGAAAGCCGCATCCCAACATCACGACAACGTTTGCGTCGATTCCCGTCAGCGCCGTCGGCAACACAACTTTGCGAACCTTGTTCGTCGCGTCTTTCCAGGTGATGTTGAACAAATTGATGGGATCGAGCTCATCCTGCTTCAAAGCAGTCAGGGCTTTGGCTCGTACACTCTTATCGACAAGGCTCGGATCGAGCATCTCATCGTAATTAGGACCGAACGGAATTTTTGGCATTGTGAACTTCTCTCCCATACTTCTCTTTGATACTCTCTCGGTGCCCCACATCTGTCGCAGTCAGCAGATGTGGGGCTCTGATCATGTTGAAGCGATCACAGCCGCTTCGCAGTGGGTGCTGATATTAGTTTTGTTCTCGCTCTTAGCGTGCAACCGTGACGGTGGCTTCTACCGCTTTGCGTACTTCCTTGATATCGGGCTTCACTGAGATCGGACGACCCGCCGCGCGAATTGCGCTTTGAATGTCCTTCAGCCCATTCCCCGTGACAATGACTGCAACGCTTTCTGATGGATCAATTATGCCTGATTCTACCGCCCGCCTCACTCCCGCCACACCCGCAACGCCCGCTGGTTCGCCAAATACGCCAGCCTTGCGCGCCAGAATGGGGATGGACTGCAGAATCTCTTCGTCGGAAACTGATACGAACGCCCCGCCCGACTCAGTGACTGCTCTCATTCCTTTAACGAAGTTTCTCGGGTGCCCGACGGCGATCGAGTCTGCCACGGTGTTGGAGTCGCAAGGAACGAGGTCAGCCTTATCCCGCCACGCGGTAAGGAATGGCTTGCATCCATCAGCCTGCACTCCAAGTATCCTTGGCAAGCGAGGAATAAAGCCGAGAGTGTGCATCTCCCGCAGCCCCTTCCAAACGCCGCCAATTGTGCAACCGTCGCCCACCGAGACCACAACCCAGTCGGGGAAATTTCCTGGTGTCAGCGTCATGAACTGCTCCGCGAGTTCCAGCGAAACCGTCTTCTTGCCCTCGATCAGGTACGGATTGATCGCACAGTTGCGGTTGTACCAACCGAACTCCGCAGAGGCTTGCATGCATAGTTCCCATGCTTCATCGTAAGTTCCCTGCACCGAAAAAACCTGCGCTCCGTAGACAAGCAACTGCGCCACTTTTGCCTCAGGCGCACGCGCCGGAACGAAGATCGTCGCCGCCAGCCCTGCGGCGGCGGAGAATCCAGCCAGCGACGAAGCGGCATTGCCGGTTGAGGCGCATGTGATCTGTGTAGCTTTCTTCTCCAGGGCCTTCACCACGCCCATGGAACTGGCGCGGTCCTTAAACGATGCAGTCGGATTGCGGCCCTCGTCTTTCACCCAGCACTTCGAGACGCCCAATTCGCTGGCGAGTCGCGGAGCGGCATACAAAGGGGTCCAGCCTACCTGCAAATGTGGAATCAGTGACGGATCAGCCACCGGAAGCAAGGGTAGATAACGCCAATGTGAGAGGGTGCGATTGCTTCCAAGCGTATCGGGATTGAGTGCTGTCCGCATCCGCTCGTAGTCGTAAACCACGTCCAGAATGCCGTCGTGGTATCCGCATGCCTTGCAGTAGTAATCAACTTCATTCGTGTTGTATGTACGCCCACAATGGACGCACTGAAGCCCGGTGAAATAAATCATTGATTCCCAACCTCTAGAACTCCCATGAGTCTGCGCCGTGCAATTCTACTGCGGCATCATGAGAGCCAGCTTTTTGCAGCGGCTTACGCACAGGCCGCAGGCAAAGCATTTCTCTTTGTCAATTTTAAGAACTTCACTCAGCGAGATCGCGCTATATGGGCAACTCACTTCACATACGCCGCATAGGACGCAGCGCTCCATATCCACCTCAGGTGGACCGGCAACAATCGCGGCGGTCCGTTCCGCCATCTTGCGAATGGTCAGCCCCTTGATCTCATCCACCGATTTGTAACCGTGGCTGTCGAGGAACGTATTGAGTCCCTTGGCAATTTTTCCGTAGACCGTCGGACCGCGCAGGATGGCTTCCGTGCAAACCTGCACCGCAGATGCGCCCGCCATGAACATCTCCGCAACATCTCGGCCATTGGCGATGCCACCCACTCCGAAGATCGGAATCTTAACCACCTTTGCCGCGTCATAAACGCAGCGCAGCGCCAATGGTTTGATCGCCGCACCAGAGAGCCAACCGAAGCCTTCCTTGCTGCCCATCAGCGGTAACCCTGTTTCCAGATCGATACCAAGGCAAGGACCAAAAGAGTTGATCATCACCAGCGCGTCGGCTCCCGCCTGCTCAACCGCCTTTGCAATCTCCTGAATATTCGGGTGCGGGCTCATCTTCATGAACACCGGCACATCCACTGCTTTCTTAGCCGCGCGAAGCGCATCGATGATGGGAGAAATATCATTGCCAACGTAATGCGTGGAAAGCTCAAGCGCATCGGCGTAAGGCTTCACCAATGGAGCCAGTTCCCGGATCTGGTCGGCCGTGTATCCCATTCCCACAATCACGGGCAGTCCGGTGGCTTTCGCCATCGCGTATTCCGTCTCGATCCACTGCTCTTTGGGTAATTCGGACCAGAGCTCCGTGTTCAGAAATCCGCCCCGAATCTCTGCCATGCACGGGTGGGGCACCTCCGCTGGCTTCACAGAGATCGTCTTCGTGACTAATCCACCGGCACCGCCCTTGGCTGCCGCCTCACACATTGCGCCATCCCTGGTTGGGGGACCAGCAGCCGGAAGAATCGGATTCGAGAATTCGATACCGCAGATTTTAACGCTGAGATTTGCCATTTTACTTCCGTTCAAAAGAGTCGTCGATGGTCCAACGTCTGACGGCAGAAAGAGTTGCGAGTACGAGGCTTACCAAAACCCAGATGGAGCGTGAACTGATTGTTTCCGAGCACAGACCCGTGACGCAGTGATGCATGTCACAAACGTGCTTGGGCGCGATCATCTTTTACTATAGCTGCAATCATTTCTTACTATATGAAGAAGTGATTGAAACGGTGACACACAATGTTAAAATTCTCGCACGCGGAGACAGTCAATGTTGTTGGTTGGGAATGGGCGTCTAATCACCCACGATGAGGGCCTACCCCTACTTCAAGACGGGTGTGTCGCCATCCAGGATGGTGTGATTGTCCAGGTTGGCCCCACCCCCGATCTGCAGCAGCACTATCCCGACGCGCAATTTCTGGACGCCAGAGGCCGGTTGATCATGCCCGGCCTAATCAACACCCACATGCATCTGTACAGCACCTTCGCACGTGGGATGGCCCTGAAGGACGATGCGCCCGGAAACTTCCTGCAGATTCTGGAGCGCCTCTGGTGGCGACTGGATAAGGTTCTCACCCTTGAGGATGTCTATTACAGCGCGATGGTGCCGCTGATCGACTGCATCAAAAATGGCACCACCACGATCTTCGATCATCATTCCAGTCCCTCTGCCGTGGTCGGCAGTTTATTTCGTATCGCAGAAGCCGCGCAGCAGGCCGGCGTACGCAGTTGTCTCTCCTATGAGGTCTCGGATCGCGATGGCCCAGAAGTCACGACCCAGAGCATCGAGGAAAATAGGACATTTCTGCAACACTGCAGGCAATCCGCTGACAGCATGATTCAGGGGCTCTTCGGGCTGCATGCCTCCTTCACATTGAGTGACAAAACGCTCGCACGCTGCCGGAAGGTTTCCGAAGAACTCGATGCCGGATTCCATGTTCATACTGCCGAGGGCCCCGAGGATCTTGCCCAATGCCAGCAGCAGTACGGAAAGCGAATCGTCGAGCGATTCCACGAGTTAGGCATCCTCAACAGCAAGACGATCGCCGCTCACTGCGTCCACGTAGACGATCACGAGATTGACCTGCTGGGCAGCACGAAAACGAACGTGGTTCACAACCCCGAATCCAACATGGGAAATGCGGTCGGCTGCGCTCCGGCGCTCGATATGCTCAGCCGTGGTGTGCGCGTTGGCCTCGGAACCGATGGCTATACCTGCGACATGTTCGAATCCCTGAAGGTTGCGAACCTTCTGCACAAGCACCAGAGCCACCAACCAAGCGTCGGCTGGGCCGAGCCACCAGCTATGTTGTTCAGTGGAAACTCCGCCATCGCCAGTGAATGTTTTGGTCGCACCGTAGGCAAACTGATTCCGGGCGCATGTGCCGATGTGATTATTGTGGACTACGATCCGCCGACTCCGTTGTGCGTCTCCAACATCAACAGCCACATCCTTTTCGGTATCTCCGGACGCGCCGTGAACACCACGATTATCGGCGGTCAGATTGTTATGCAGGAGAGAAAACTTCTCACCGTAGACGAGACAGAAATCATGGCGAAAGCCAGGCTTTCAGCAGTAAAAGTCTGGCACCGTTTTTGATATATCGAATTTATTTCTTGCTCTAAATCCAAGTACTTCCCGAAGGAGTCTTCCCTTGGCAATCGAATCCACACCCAATACGCGGCAACCGGCGGTGACTCCCAGGCCCGGTCCCGCTACCACGAGAGAGACCATCCAGGTCGACCAGAAGGTGCCACTGCTAAAAGGCATCCCGCTGAGTTTGCAGCATCTGTTTGCAATGTTCGGCGCGTCGATTCTGGTTCCTATCCTTTTTAATCAGGCAGCGGGGACAACAGTTATTGACCCGGCTCTGGTTCTGATGATGAACGGCATTGGAACTCTCATCTATACTTTCGTCTGCCGCGGTAAGGCTCCTGCGTTTTTGGGATCCAGCTTCGCTTTCATCGCTCCGACCATTACTTGCATCACTATGGCCAAGACGCCGGGCGTGGGATTCCAACATGCCCTGGGCGGCTTCGTGGTCGCGGGTCTTATATTCACAATCGTTTCGCTGATCATCCGCTTCGCTGGCAGGGAGTGGCTCAACGTGGTTCTTCCTCCGGCAGCCATGGGTCCCATCGTCGCGCTGATCGGATTGGAACTTGCACCGGTCGCCACGGACATGGCATTTCATAAGGGCGCAGCCCTCAGCGGAACCGCAGCGTTGATCTCACTTTTCACCCTGCTTGTAGTCGTAATCGGCTCGCTGGTCTTCCGTGGATTCTTTGCCGCCATACCTGTTCTCATCGGCGTTATCTCCGGCTATCTGATGGCGGTGGTCGTCAACATCTGGGTACCTGGAACGATGGACTTCACGCCCCTGCACAGCGCTGCAATCTTCGCTTTTCCCAAACCCGTCATACCCATCTTCGACTGGGCCTCCATCGTGATCATCATGCCGGCCGCCCTGGTCGTCATCTCTGAGCACATTGGACATCTTTTCGTGACCAGCAACATCGTCGGGCGCGACCTCCTGAAAGTTCCCGGACTGCACAATTCACTGCTGGGCGATGGCCTTTCGACCATGCTCTCTGGCCTATCCGGTTCCTGCCCCACTACCACCTACGGCGAGAACATGGGCGTTATGGCAATCACCCGGGTGTATTCGGTCTGGGTGATCGGCGGCGCTGCTGTCATCTCGATCGTGGTCGCTTTCTTCGGCAAGGTGAGCGGTGCCATTCGCACCATTCCCGTGCCGGTGATCGGCGGCATCAGCATGATGCTCTTTGGCGTGATTGCAGCGTCCGGCCTCCGTATGCTCATCGAGGCGAAAGTGGATTACTCGAAGAGCAGGAACCTCTTGCTCTCGGCAATCATCCTCGTGGTTGGAATTTCCGGCGTCTCTTTGAAGCTGGGTCAAACGCAGCTTCGCGGCATGGTGCTAGCGACCATCGTTGGTATGCTGCTCAGCCTGTTTTTCTTCCTCTTGGAAAAGTGGGGATTGACTGCGGAAGATTCCAGCGTCTTCGCGGAAGAAGAGTAACTCCGTACTCTCGCGCCCTCCTCTGTCTCCAGACACAGGAGGGCACTTTTCAGGTCGGACAAGCAGAACCGGTTACCTTATTCGAACCTCTTTGGATAATGGGTTGGCCGATGTTGTTTCTGCTCTTGAATTGGCTCTCGGTTTCATTTCCTTCCATCCCGCGAATTCCGCCGAATCTGGTCTATCTTCCGCTTGCCTGTTTAGCACTACGGTGCATATACTAGCCGGTTTGCATTCGGCATGGGGAGAGGTGGGAAAGTTCTGCCCCGTCACAAATCCTGCCTACAACCATAGCCACAGCCGGAGGAACTCGCATGTCAACCGTCATTGATTCACGTATGGAGACCAATCCCTGGGAGGCGCAGGCAGCGCGCTTCGAGCTTGCCGCGCAAAAACTCAACCTCGACCCAGGTCTCTGGAAGATTCTCAGCCGGCCAGCCCGCGAAATCACCGTAAACATCCCGGTGCAAATGGATGATGGCCGTATGGAGCTTTTCACCGGATATCGCGTCCAACATTCCATGGCTCGCGGTCCGGCAAAGGGCGGCATCCGCTACGCCCCAGAAGTCAACCTCGACGAAATGCGCGCCCTCGCAGCCTGGATGACCTGGAAATGCGCGGTCGTGGACATTCCTTTTGGCGGGGCCAAGGGCGGAATCATCTGCGATCCCAAGAGCATGTCCCGCGGCGAACTTGAGCGCATGACCCGCCGCTTCACCGCCGAATTGATCGAGGTCATCGGCCCCGAGAAAGATGTGCCCGCCCCTGATGTCAATACCAATGAACAGATCATGGCCTGGATGATGGATACCTATTCCATGCACATGCGGCAGACCGTCACTGCAGTGGTCACCGGCAAACCGATCGAAATCGGCGGCTCGCGCGGCCGCCGTGAAGCCACCGGACGCGGCGTCATGTTCGTCACCCGCCAGGCGGTCCAAAAACTCGGCATGACACCCGCGAACACACGCGTGGTCGTGCAAGGTTTCGGAAACGTCGGCTCATATGCCGCGTTGCTACTGCAAGAACAGGGGTTCAAGATCACCGGCGTTGCCGAGTTTACCTGTGGTCTCCACAATGCCAACGGGATCGACATCAAAAAGCTCTTCGAGTACAAGGCCGCGAACTCAACCATCCTGGGTTTCCCCGGAGCCGAAGCCGCCAACCAGGACGACCTCATGGTCTCTGATTGCGAGGTCCTCATTCCCGCAGCCATCGAAAACGTCATCACGACCCACAACGCCGCCCGGATCAAAGCAAAGATCATCGTCGAAGGCGCGAACGGACCCACCACGGCAGTTGCCGATGACATTCTTCAGGACAAAGGTGTCTTCATCATTCCAGACATCCTCGCCAACGCCGGAGGCGTCACCACCTCCTATTTCGAGTGGGTGCAGGATCGTCAGGGATATTTCTGGAAGGAAGCTCAGGTCAACGCCGAACTGGAGGTCATAATGACCGACGCTTTTAGTGCGGTTCTCCGCTACGCCGAATCGCATGGAGTCAACAATCGCATCGCTGCCTACATGCTCGCCATTGACCGCGTAGCCTCCACCATCAGGACACGCGGAATCTATGCCTAGCAAACTGAACGAGAGTCCGGTTGTGGTGCCCCATTTCTGCCGTTGCAGAAGTGGGGCTTTAGATTTTGCTCACGGGTCATCGAGTCCCCTTCCTACCTGATCCCCACCACCGCCAGCATCCTCCCCGTCACGTGCTCCTTGCGATATGAGAAAAACAAGTCCGTCCGGCAGGCCGTGCACAAGTCTATCGACTCGATATTCTCCGCCGGAACCCCCGCATCCAGCAGTTGGCACCAGTTCGCCTTCACCAGATCGAGATGCCGCGACATCGCCGGTTCACCGTGCCCCGGCGCGCGCTGGTTCAAAAACAGCATCGGATACTTGGTCTTCAAACTCCAGCTATCGAACACGTCCTCAAACAGTTCCTTCGAGTAGGCGAACTGCGAGTCGAATTCGTTCTCTACCTCTTCGCCAATCTCATAGCAGCAACTCCCGATTCCCGGCCCAATAACGGCCAGCATATCTTCCGGATTGCATCCGAGTTGCCGTCTCATCTCGCCAATCCCCTTTTCCACGATCCGCTGCACGGTGCCACGCCATCCCGCATGGAAAACTCCCACGGCCTTGCGCTTGCGGTCGGCCACAATCACCGGGAAACAGTCGGCGGTCTTTACTCCCAGCAGCACGCCTGGGCTATCGGTGATCAGCCCGTCGCCTGCGCTCTCCACAACTTTGCCTTTTCGCAGTCGAGCCCATTCCGGCCCCCTTGCGCCATAAACCCGGTGGATCGCCGCCGAGTGTACCTGCTTCACCAGAACCAGCGGAAGAGCAGCGGGCGGCCCATTCAAGCCTGCGGGTGGCCCATTCAAGCCCTCTTTTGGCTTGAGTGGGGTATTGGCGCACTCAACCTTCAATCCGCGCAGGAAGCGCTCGCGGTTGCGATCAACGTTTTCCGAACTGTCTTCGGAGGTAAATCCAAGATTCAGTTGTTGTCCGCCGTATTCCTTGCTTACCCCTCCCAGCCGGGTGCTAAAACCATGCAGTAACCAAGGTACCTCCAGGAGCTTTTTACCGTTTAGAATCTTTATCTTGGAAGCACTCATAGGGAGCGGACTGGAGCGTTCGCGGTCGCGCTTGGCGCGTTGCGTCTTCAGGGCCGAGGCCGAGGAGCCTTGAATGGGCGATTTCTTCTGTATACTCACGATTTTGATTGTAGCGGATGCCCCTTTCCACTTCCTCAAGCGGCCTTTCCGAGCTCACCCCACAAATTTGCTATCCCTACGCTTTCATTTTGGAGTAACCTAGCGTGGCCAAATCACACGGGCTCAGGTCTGGCACGCTGTTGCGGGGATTTGTTTAGCGGAATAGAGTTTCAGATAATGTACGAAGACTTCAGCACCGTCGAGCGCTGGACCGGAACCTCGGTCCGCTGTGTCTATCAGTGCATCATCATGGCGATTGCAACCCGCCACGCTGATGCGGTAGACGTAAAGTTTCTTGTTAACGGGCGCCCTGTCTGGATCGCGCTCGCTCATCCTGCGTGGGCTGAGCATCAAAAGCAGACCGGAAACGTCATCACTGACCCACTGGCTGTTGAGATTGCGGGGCATTATCTGCGCAGCATTCTGGAGAATGGCGAAGAGAGCGGGCGTGATCTCTACACCCTTTCCGTCGCTGAAACTCTCCAGCAGTTGAATGCGGTGCTCGGCCAAATGACGCACGCGAGCGGTCCACCGTAACGCGCTGAACCGAACTGGTTCAGGAACCCCGGCGTCACCGGGCACTTTAGATTTTGTGCTTATCCGTAATCATAAACATGAACGCTATTATTTCTGCGGCCGCAGATTTTATCCTGCGACACGCCAGGTAGGGACCTTATGAGCAGCAAACAGCTAATGAGTCAGTCCAAACACGCCGTGCCCCTAAGCAAGAACAAGAACCTGCTGAAGTGGGTTGAGAAGATTGCGGCGATGACGAAACCCTCCGCCATCCACTGGGTAGACGGTTCTCAAGAGGAAAACGATCAACTCTGCGCCGAACTAGTGGCTAATGGGACATTCACCAAACTAAACCAGAAGCTCTGGCCCGGTTGTTATTACGCCAAGTCAGACCCCGGCGATGTTGCACGCGTCGAAGACCGCACATTCATCTGCTCCCATTCCAAGGAAAATGCCGGCCCCACAAATAACTGGGAAGACCCATTCTCCATGCGCAAGAAGCTAAAGGGGCTGTTCGAAGGATGCATGCAGGGCCGCACGATGTACGTACTGCCCTTCAGCATGGGGCCCGTCGGCTCCCCCTTATCGCAGATCGGTGTAGAACTAACCGACTCCCCCTACGTCGTGGTGAATATGCGGATCATGACGCGCATGGGATTGCCGGTAATCAAAGAGATCGATAAGGACGAAAAGCGCGTGGTGCCATGCGTCCACAGCGTGGGCAAGCCGCTCGCACCTGGGGAAAAGGACGTAGCCTGGCCCTGCAACAAAGAAAAGTACATTGTCCACTTCCCTGAAGCCAGGGAGATCTGGTCCTTCGGTTCTGGCTACGGCGGAAACGCTCTGCTGGGCAAGAAGTGCTTCGCCCTGCGCATTGCTTCCACCATGGCGCGCGACGAAGGCTGGATGGCCGAGCACATGCTCATCCTCGGTGTCGAGAGTCCGGAAGGCGAGAAGACTTACGTAGCCGCTGCGTTCCCCAGCGCCTGCGGCAAAACCAACTTCGCCATGCTGATTCCTCCTGCTGGCTTTGATGGCTGGAAGATTCGCACCGTCGGCGATGACATTGCCTGGATCAGACCAGACGCAACTGGCCAACTTCGCGCCATCAATCCTGAAGCCGGATTCTTCGGCGTGGCCCCTGGCACCGGAATGCATACCAATCCCAATGCCATGGCGTCGCTCACCAGGAATTCCATCTTCACCAACGTTGCACTCACTCCCGAGGGCGGCGTCTGGTGGGAAGGCATGACCGAAGAGCCGCCCGCCGAATGCACAGATTGGAAGGGTAATCGCTGGACGCCGCAGATCGCCAAGGAAACCGGCGCTGTTGCAGCGCATCCGAATGCCCGCTTCACCTCGCCTGCATCGCAGTGCCCCACGATCGATCCTGATTGGGAAAACCCGAATGGCGTGCCGATCAGCGCCTTCATCTTCGGCGGACGCCGTCCGACGACGATGCCATTGGTCTACCAGGCGTTCAACTGGAGCGCGGGCGTTTATACCGGTGCGACCATGGGTTCTGAGACCACGGCAGCCGCCGCCGGAGCCGTAGGCAAGGTTCGCCGCGATCCCATGGCGATGTTGCCGTTCTGCGGATATCACATGGCCGAATACTGGCGTCACTGGATCCAGATGGGACGGAATCTCAGCGTTACGCCGCGTATCTTCCACGTGAATTGGTTCCGCAAGGGCGACGATGGCAAGTTCCTGTGGCCGGGCTATAGCGAAAACATGCGGGTTCTGAAGTGGATCGTCGACCGCGTGCATGGCAAATCGCTTGGCAAGGAAACTCCTATCGGCTGGGTTCCCCGGTATGAGGACATGCATTGGGAGGGCTTCGACTTCCCGAAGGAGACCTTCGAAAAATTGCAAGTCGTCGACCGTGAAGCCTGGAAGCGCGAGGTCATCGGCCACGAAGAACTGTTCATCTCGTTGCATGATCATCTGCCATCCGAGATGGTCTATGAACGCGAACTGCTGATCTGCCGGCTGTAGATTTACCGGCACACCAACAACAAAAATGCCGCTGCCTCGCGCAGCGGCATTTCTCTTGGTCACAGGGATTGGGTAAAGAGGGTCATTCTGAGCGGTAGCGAAGAACTCCAGCGCTGCTCAAACATGCCATATCTATGGGAGAGTCCCTTCGGCAGGCACCCTACTCCGATCACAGTCCTTGTGCCAGCCCCTAGATATGAATCCACCCACGCAGTATGAACTCCAGCGATGCCGCCGCAATAACGATCCACAAAAGCACACCTTGCAGCAACGGACGCACTCCCACCGCCTTGAGCGTCTCCATCGAAAGTCCTGCCCCAATCAGAAACAGCGTGACCGTCAGCCCGGTTTTCCCAAGGTGATACAACGAGTCGTACACAGGCTGAAATTTAACCAAATACGTGTTTGCGACTGCTGCCAGGCAGAAGAAGAGAATGAACCATGGCCACTGAATCTTCGCCTTGCTCTTCCTTGAGATTGACGTGATCAGCGAAACCGGTACAATCCACAAGGCGCGCGCCAGTTTGACCGTAGTTCCCACCGTCAACGCTACAGCGCCGTACTTCGCCGCAGCCCCCACTACCGAACTGGTGTCGTGAATCGCGAGCGCCGCCCAAAGTCCGAACTGGTGCTGGGTAAGATGCACTGCCGTACCAATCACCGGAAACACCATCAAGCCGACCGAATTGAGTACGAACACCGTGCCCAGGGAAACCGCCATCTCCTCTTCGGTCGCTTGCATGATTGGGCCCAGGGCGGCAATGGCGCTTCCACCGCAGATCGCAGTTCCTGTCGAAATCAAGAACGAAGACCTGCCTTCCACTCCCAACCACCGCCCCATCGCCAATCCAAGCCACATGACCGCCGTGATGCTCGCCGCTGTATAGATGAATCCCGAGCGTCCTGCCTGCAACACCTCGTGCAGATTCATCCCGAATCCCAGGCCAATTACAGATAACTGCAACAGGAACTTCTGGAGTTTGCTCCCATCCGAGGGATACGGATGTTGGAAGGTAAAGGCAAATGCAAGTCCCATGGTCAACGCCACAGGTGGAGACACCAACCCGCTGGCAGCAATGATCAAACCCAGAAAAAACGAATTCTTTTCCACCTAATTAGTGTGACAGCCTGCGGAGTCAGAGTCCAATCACGAAACTCACGAGCCTTCCCGCAACATACTTAGTGATAGATTCGCAGTCTATATTTATGATGGATGCTGATTTCCATTGCACTTGTGTTGCACCCTACGCGCATGCTACCTTGCGCCATCTTGTAACTCACGTAGTTACACGCGATTGAGGACCTCGAATGAGCTCACAACCCTTCCGCCCGTACGTACCTGCTAACCGCGAGATGCGCGAGTTTACCCTTCGCGCCGTACTCCTCGGACTGATCATGACGGTAGTGCTTGGCGCTGCCAACATGTACCTTGGACTTCGCGCCGGCATGACCATCGCAGCCACGTACCCGGCCGCCGTCATCGGCATGGCGCTGCTCAAACTCGTACGCGGCAGCCTGCTCGAAGAAAACATGGCCCGTACCATCGGTTCCATCGGCGAATCAGTCGCCGCCGGTGCCACCTTCACCATTCCGGCATTTGTGATCGCCAGGGTGTGGCCCGCTCTGGGTGCGGAAAACTACTGGCAAGGCGTTGCCCTGATGCTGGTCGGCGGGACGCTCGGAATTCTTTTTGTCACCCTGCTCCGCAGCGTCATGGTGGAAGATGCTGAACTCCCCTTCCCCGAGTCTGTTGCCGCCTCTGAAATTCACAAGGCTGGTCAGCAGGGCTCCCGCGCCGCCAAGATTCTCTTCTCAAACATGGGTGTCGGCGCTGCTATCTTCCTCGCCGGAGCTCTCAACATCTTCAATGCCAGCAAGGAATTTCTCGTCAACATCCCCGCGCTCTCCACGGGATTGAAGCTCGGACGTGGCGCTAACGCACCTTTTGTCGCCACCGGAGGCGCAACTACATTCAGCGCGCCCGCCGTCAGCCCCGCTTACCTCGGCGTCGGATACATCATCGGGCCACGTCTCGCCGCCCTCAACTTTGCTGGCGGACTCCTTGCATGGGGACTCATGGTTCCCCTTCTCACCTACTTCCTCGGTCCGCAGATTCTGGCCAACGCCGCTGCTGCCGGAACTCCCGTGGATTGGACCGCCATCTCCAACGGCGTCTGGTTCTCAATCGTTCGTCCCATCGCAGTTGGCGGCATGCTGGTCGGCGCGTCCTTCACTCTTTTCCGCATGCGCAAGTCTCTCGGCATAGGCATCCAGCGCGCCATCAGCGATCTCAAGAAAACTGGCAAGCAGAAGCAATCCAGCCTTCGTTATGAACAGGATCTGAGCGCCAAGATCGTATTCCTCGGCCTCGCCATCGTCTTCTGCGCCATGCTTGCCCTCTACTTCTTCTTTACCAAGGTCATCATCGGAGCCATCGTCGCCGCAGTTATCATGATCATCCTTGGCTTCTTCTTCGCCGCCGTCTCCGGAAACCTCGTCGGCATGATCGGATCCTCTAATAATCCGGTCAGCGGACTCACCCTCTGCACCTTGGTCATCGCAGCCCTTTTGATGGTTGCCATCGGTATCAAGGGCACCGCTGGAGTCATCGCGGTTCTGGGCGTAGCGGCCGTAATCTGCGTCTCTTCTGCCGTGGCCGGTGAAATGTTGCAGGATCTGAAAGTCGGCCACATCCTCGGAGGCACTCCGAAGTTGATGCAGATCGGCGACCTGATGGGAGTCATCGTCAGTTCACTCGCCCTGTTCCCCGTTCTGATGATTCTCGACCAGGCTTATCACTTCGGCAGCAAGGAACTTCCTGCCCCGCAGGCTGGCCTGATGGCGTTTCTCTCTCAGGGCATCGTTGGCGGAAACATGGCGTGGCCGCTGGTTATCGTCGGAATCCTCATGGGAATCGCTCTGATCATGGTCGAGGTCAAGAGCCCAATGCTCTTCTCCGTCGGCATGTATCTGCCGTTGGAAACCACATTCGCCATCTTCATCGGCGGCGTAATTCGTTGGGCAACCGACATCGCCCGCGACAAGGGCGTCTTCAATGACGCGCAAAAAGCCCGCATCGACAACGCCGGTGTACTCACCGCTAGCGGTCTTATCGCCGGAGAAGCTCTCTGCGGACTAGGTGTCGCTGCGATCAAGGGACTCAAGGCCAGCGGCAAAATCTCCTGGGATCTGCCCAGCGTCTTCGAACATCCACACATCCTCAGCGGCTTGATCGCTCTCGCCTTCCTAGCCGTGTTAATGGTGCAGGTGCCGCTGCGCAACGCCGGTCGCCCCGACGAACCCGCTCCGCCGACTGCCATCATGTAATCGCGCTCGCATCGCAAAAAGCCCGCCGATCCCATGTCGGCGGGCCTTTTTGTTGTCTCTTCTTTGGAAGGGTCATTCCCGTTACCAGAGAGAAAAGCAAACACGACGTACCCTACCCCCTATATTTCCCGGTAAAAATTTGAATACAAACGGGTTCAGTAGGCTTCAGCCCCACATTCGCGAAAGGATGGCCGCAGCTGAAGACCCGTGAGGGTGTGGTAGTCCTACCTTCAGGATATCAAATTCGAGGGGTCATACCCTCACTATCGGAAAAACTCTATGCTGCCTGAAATCAGATGGTTGGGAGGAATCGGCGAGAAATTTCGCTTGACATGTTGCGATACGGCACATATTCCAGGTGGATTTTCGCCTAACTATCTCAACCTGAGATAGTGAGTCACTTGGCGATTTATCGCCAGTAATCCGAAATTACCCCGCAGAACTACTCCGAAAGACTCTGCTGATCGAGCGCACACACGCACGCAGAAGCAGTGCAATTGCTGCATACATTAAGCAGTTCAACCCGACCGAGGACGCAGTGATCAAGATTCCCGGAAGCGTGCTACGCCAACCGCCGACTAGGATTACTGCGGATGGCCAAACTATATACATCAGGTCAGTGTCGCGAAAGATAAGAACTCCTGAAACGTGGAACCACAAGAGAACCATCACGGCACTCGATGTGATGAGCTCGATGATGCCGCCGAGCATTGTTGTTTGTCGAACGGTCATTGCAGATGCCCCTCTGGAGGTTGTCGAAGTTCACCGGATTCCAGCCCGGAACGGGATACTGAGCTACATGGCGATTTATGAACAGCTACCGAGTTATCGAAGGAGGCCAAGTTTCGCCTGACTGCACGGGATCGATGAGGACAGGAAGTCTAGATGTTCTGACCGTCCAGATTATGCCTAGCACCAGAACGACTATGCCGAGGATGCAAGCACCAACCAGTGCAACGAACAATACCGCTAGGCCGATTTGTCCATCGTGAGGGTGCTTTCTCACGAGGCTTGGAACGATCCAATGTTCGTACAAGTTCCCGGTCAGGATGAAACCAAGACAAAATGCGATTACCGACGCGCATATTGTTCCTGCGATCTTAAGCAACACCTTTATGTAGACGTTCAAGACATTTGCTCCAATGTTCAAGGCAAATCTACGCGATTCATGGGCCGATTTCTAGCCCCTTGCCGAATACCTGTCGACAACAGCCCTTTTGACTCACTATCTGAGAATTCGAATCGATTCTGGGTTGAGAAGCTTGGGGCTGCACGGGGGAGTTAAGCGGCGTAGGGGTCCTTCACTTCGTTCAGGATGACACCTCAGAGGCAAGGGCAAATACAACTGCTCGCCTTGAGAAAGCGCATTGTCGTCGACTACAAGCCGAGGCACCCACTATCTCATGTTGAGATAGTGGGTCACTTGGCCGGATACCTCCACCCCTGCAATGGTCTTGCTCTTGGCGTTGCTCTTAACCTTGAAACTTTGAAACCTTGCGAAACCTTGAAACCTGCTCGTTACCTCAGCAGTATCCAGATCGCAGCAAAGTGGCACGCAGTTCCAGCGAGCACCCACAGATGCCAGATGAAATGCATGTACTTTCTTTTGGAGGCAAAGAATGGGATTCCCGCCGAGTAGCACACGCCGCCCAGCATCAGCAGTGCAAATACCGGGCGCGCGAGCATCATATACATCGACTTGATCGCGAATACGGCGGCCCATCCCATCGCCAGATACAGTGCAGTGGAAGCCAGTTCCCACCTTCCTGCAAAGATGGACTTAACGATAATGCCGACAGCAGCGCAGCTCCATACAACGGCGAATAGCGTCCACCCTAGTGAACCGCGCAGCCCCAATAAAGTGACTGGCGTATAGGTCCCGGCAATCAGCAGGTAGATTGAGCAATGGTCGAACGAGAGCATCACCCGATAAGCCCGGGTATGGCTGAGCGAGTGGTAGAGCGTGGAGGCAAGATAGAGCAGTATGGCAGACGCGCCAAAGATCGAGGCGCAGACAACGTGACGTGCTCCGCCTGTACTCGCAGCGCGAATGGTCAACAAGACCAGTCCGGCAACGGCAAGCATTGCGCCTATACCGTGGGAAACAGAATTGGCGATCTCTTCGCCTATGCTCTGATCCGTGGCTTGCATACTCTTAATCGTACGCTCAGCAAAAGTGTAGGTGTATCCACCCAAGCGGACGTGACAAACAAATTACACGGCGAGGAAATGAGTCGCAAGCAAAAAGAAAGCAGAAAAATAAAACGGACGCATTGGGGATATGCGTCCGTTTGAAAATTGGATTTGGAATTACTTCTTCAGCGCGGCTTCGTAGCGTTTGTTCACCTCGGCCCAGTTGACCACATTCCACCACGCCTTCAGATATTCGGCGCGCCGGTTCTGGTACTTGAGGTAGTAGGCATGCTCCCAAACATCGTTTCCCATAATGGGAGTCAAGCCTTGCGAAATCGGACTGTCCTGATTGGGAGTGGAAAGCACCTGCAGACCAGTTGACCCGAGTGCGAGCCAGGTCCAACCGCTGCCGAATTGCTTCACCCCGGCATCGTTCAACTTCTCCTGAAATTGCGCCAGGGTACCAAAGGTCTTGGTGATTGCGTCGGCGATGGCGCCACTCGGCGCGCCGCCCGCGTTCGGCCCCATAATGGTCCAGAAGATCGAGTGGTTGTAGTGTCCGCCCAGGTTATTGCGAATGGCACCGCGCACGCCTTCAGGGACCGCAGCCAGATTGCTGAGAATTTCTTCCGCGGATTTGTCCTCAAGGTCAGGAGCCTTCGCAATGGCGGCATTGGCATTGTCCACATACGCCTGGTGGTGCTTGTCGTGATGTAGGTGCATCGTCTGCGCGTCGATGTAGGGCTCGAGCGCCTCATATGCGTATGTGAGAGCGGGAACTTCGAATGCCATCTTTCTGTATCCTCCACTGTGATGGATGAGATTCGCAGAGCGGGGGTTTCAAAATGTACTTACCTTCCGTAAGCAGCTAGACCAGAACGGAACCCAACAGAGCTGCTGAGGGTTGTCTCTCTGAAAAATGCGGGTGCTCTGACATCGCACAAAAAGCGGCCGGAGCATGATGCTCCGGCCGCCTGTTGAATTGCAGAGAGCTATCGCTTCAAAAACCACATCACCCATCCAGCGATGAGTAGTCCGCCGATGAACCAGCCGAAGCAGTAGAGACCATAGCGAATCATCTGCCGCGAGTTGTCACGTTGCGTGATTCCAAAGATCACAGAAGCGCAGAGAGAAAACACGAGCGCCGCGGTAAAGTGAGAAAAGTTGAGCGTCATTGTTTCTTCCCTATCGCAATGTGATGAGCGTCAATTGCGGCGATCACGTTGAGCAGCCCGGCGCACACCACAAACTTCGTACCGTAATCCGCCGTAGCACGGAAGATGGCGCCCTGCCCCCAGTCCATGTTGCGGGCGACGAAGTAAAGCAGACCGTTGCCAAAATCCCCGACAAACCCGAGCATGTCGAGCAGGTCGCCCAAGTTGAAGCCGTAGACTTTTCCCTGCATGCCTAGCCCGCAGAAAAACATGAGAGAGACGCTCGCGAAGATGAGCGCGCCGCGGATCCAGCGCTTCTGGATGACGTGGCCGAGGCCGGGGATCAGCCATCCGGCCAAGGGTGCCATCACCGGCATCATGCCTGATTGCGGCTGCGCCGCGGTTGCGATTGTTTTTTCGTTGGCCATTTAGAAAATCACTAACTCTTCCTGTTGCCGTCCGGTCACTTGCGCCACGCCATTGTGTACCAGCACGTCCACTTCGCTGCGCACGCCAAACTCCGGCAGATAAATTCCCGGCTCTATTGAGAATAGCGTATTCGTCAGAATCTGTCGGGTATCTTTCGTCTCCAGGTTGTCCATATTCGCGCCGTTGCCGTGGACGCTGGTTCCGATCGAGTGTCCCGTGCGATGCACAAACCACTCGCCGTATCCGGCCTTGTCGATTACGCCGCGTGTAACCTCATCGACCTCCCAACCTTCAATCCGCTTTCCGGAGGCGAAGGCGTCAATGGCCTTTTGCGATCCGGCCTTGCGCGCATCACGCACAATGTGGAAAACCTCATGATGCTTTGCCGAAGGCTCGCCGAGCACGCCGGTCCACGTAATGTCGTAATACACCGCGCCCGGAGTATCCATTTTCGCCCACATATCAAGCAGCACCAGGTCGCCCGGGCGAATCGGTTTGTGAATCTCCGAGGTCGGCTCATAATGGGGATTCCCTGCGTTTTCATTGGCTCCGACGATAGGCAGGTCGTCTGTGACGAGATGCTCGCGCCCGAATGCCTCACCAATCCACTGCCGCACGCCCCACTCGTCCCAGCCGCCATTTCGAACCCGGTGCCCAATCTCCTTGAAGGTGGCGACCATGATCTTATCCATCGCATCGCGCGCGACGAAATGGGTGGCAATCTGCTCGTCCGTGAGCATGGCTTCAAAGCGCGAAACCAAGTCAGCCGAGCTTCCGACCTCCACGCCGAATCCGCGAATCAACTCCAGCATTCCGCCGTCCACCAGCGAGACGTACATGATGTCGTTGTTGGGCGAATACTGCATGGCGACGCGCTCGTAAGGCTTCAGCATCGCGGCCAGCTTCTCATGTAGTTCGCGCCATGCGCCGTAGTGTTGCTGCTCGCCCGGAAGTGTCGAAAGGTGCTTGGGTTCGACCCGATGATTGAGCTTGACTGGCTCGCCCTCCGCTGGGATCAGGTAGAACCAGCGCCGCGTAACGTGTAACTCGGGCAATCCGAGAATGGAGTACGCAATTTCGTCACGACGATGATGGTCATAAAACAACCAAGCATCGAAATCCTGCTCCCGCAAAGCCTTCTGAATCGCTTTCAGGTCCATAAGGGAATATTGTACCGCGCAGGGATCGAGTGTTTTTGGTTTAGAGCACTTCCGGTGGCAGAACAAGAAATCTCGGGTGCCCCATATCTGCCGCAGTTAGCAGATGTGGGAAGCAGTACTCTTCCCTTTACACCAGGGCCTGTTGCTTTTGTTTTGTCTTCTCTCGCTAAGCGGGATTCGCTCCCGCGCTCAAGGGTACCTTCAGGTTTTCCTCTCGTCCTCGCGCCGTCCACTCCTACTCAATCTCAACCTCCCCTGCCTCAGGGTTTAGAAATGGAATGGCAAACCTTAGAACCTTGAGGGATGGACTGTATTGCCTCCCACCTTAACGCCGAACTGCACGGCGTGAAGGTGGGGCACCCGGCTGTTGCCCTCGATTCCAAAAAGATCCCCACTCCTGCGAGTGGGGATCCGGGTTTCTGGTCGTCGATACACTTACGCGAGCATCTTGCCGGTCTTGATGTAACGCTCGTGGAAGCTGTGAGCCTCGTTGAGCATATGAGGGGTATGCATCCCATTGCCGCTTTTCAGAGCGCGGTCAAAGTAGTCCTGGAGCAAAGGTTTGTAGTCGTCGCCAGCGAGTTTTTCGATGACAAGACGTGCTCGCTGCTTTGGCGAGAGACCGCGCAGATCGGCGAGCCCCTTCTCGGTGACGAGTATCTGGGTATCATGCTCCGTGTGGTCCACGTGGCTGACCATGGGAACGATGGTCGAGATGCTACCCTTCGCTGCATTGGAGGGAGCCATAAAGATGGACAAGTAGGCGTTGCGCGCAAAATCGCCGGAGCCGCCGATGCCGTTCATGATCTTTGAGCCCATTACATGGGTGGAGTTCACGTTGCCGTAAATGTCGGCCTCAAGCATCCCGTTCATCGAAATGACGCCGAGGCGGCGAATCACGCCGGGATTATTGGATATGTCCTGCCCTCGGAGCACGATGCTCTTGCGATAGTTGGCCAGGTTACCGTAGACCTCTTTAATCATCTCCGGGCCAAGAGAGAAAGCAGTGGCGGAGGCCGAAACCATTTTGCCGGACTTGATAAGTCCGATCATGCCATCCTGGATGACCTCGGTGTAGGCAGTGAGGTTATGGAATTTGCCCTGTTCGAGTCCGAACAGTACGGCATTGGCAATATTTCCGACACCGGACTGGAGAGGCAGAAGATCCACAGGCAGACGTCCCTTCTTTACCTCCCACTCCAGAAATTCCAGAATGTTGCCGGCAATCTGCTGCGAGGCCCTGTCAGGCTCCTTGAAAGCAGTATTGCGATCAGGGGAATGGGTCTCGATGATGGCAACTACCTTATCGAGGGGTATATGGAGGTAAGGACTGCCCATGCGCTGCCCGGCGCGGGTCAAAGGGATAGGGTCGCGATTCGGCGGGGCTGCCATCCCGTAGTAAATGTCGTGCATTCCTTCCAGTTCCATGGACTGCCACGAATTGACTTCAAGAATGATGCGGTCGGCGCATTCGAGCCAAGATTTGTTGTTACCAAGCGAGGTGGAGGGGATGGCTCGTCCGTCTTCGTAAATTGCTGCAACCTCGATCACTGCCATGTTGAGTTTGCCGAGGAACCCGTACTCCATGTACTGCGCGACGTGGCTGAGATGGATGTCGACGTACTCCATGTCGCCATCATTGATGCGCTTGCGGACCGCGGGATCAGACTGGTACGGAAGCCGGACTTCTACGCCATTCGCGGCAGCCAGCGCGCCATCGAGTTCAGGTCCGGTTGAAGCACCGGTGAATACGCCCACACGGAGGGGATCTCCTGCCTGATGGGCTTTATCCATGCGGCGGGCGAGGGCAACTGGAAATTCCTTGGGATAGCCGGAGCCGGTAAATCCGCTCATGCCAATGTGGTCGCCATTGCGCACAAGCGCAGCAGCCTCATCGGCGGACATGATGCGTTGACGTAATGTTGCGTTCAGTACGCGATTATTTGGAGTAGTAGTAGTGGAAGCCATGAGAACCTTTTCACGAATAAAAATAGGATTGCAGCTAACCTTTAAGGCTAGAGCCCGCAAAGGCATTCGTCAACCAAATCTCGGCTGAGTAGCGGATCCAGGGCGAGATTACCTCGCCCTGGTACGTCACCTGGGGAAAGCGTGGGAGCTTTCCCCGCAAGTGTAAGAGCAGGGATGGCTTATTTCTTGCTGAGATGAAGCGAGGCTGAGTTGATGCAATAACGCAGGCCCGTGGGGTTAGGGCCGTCCGGGAAGACATGACCGAGATGGCCTCCACAACGGGAGCAGGTTACCTCGGTGCGGACCATTCCGTGACTGCGGTCTTCGTGCTCTTCAACATGCTCCTTGCTGAGAGGATCGTAAAAGCTGGGCCAACCGCAACCAGAGTCAAACTTGGTTTCAGAGGGAAATAGTTCGAGACCGCAAGCAGCGCAGAGATAAACACCAGGAGTTTTGGTTTCCGTGTACTGCCCGGTATAGGCACGCTCGGTCCCTTTTTCCCGCAGAATGCGGTACTGCTCTGGAGTGAGAGATTTACGCCACTCTTCGTCAGACTTGCGAATCTTGTCCATATTTCACCGATGTCTCCAATCTGGGTGCTTCGATTGTATCCGCGATTGCCTTAGATGAGCGTTATTACAAAAACGCTGCAGGGGAGTCCTCTGTGGGAAGCCGAGGAGTTCTCACAGAGAAGTGTCATCTTCAGCGAAGCGGAAGACCCCGGAGCCGCCCAAGAATTCAACTCCGCTTCAGAGTTACTTCGACCGCCGCCCCGTCCTGGATTTCGGCTTCTCCCGACGAAATTCGATTTAGAAAGCGTACAGTAAGACGCGTGGCGGCGAAAGCTGCTGGGCCCGGAGAAGTGTAGGGAAGATTTCGGGGGACAGACCACCTGGAGAGGATCCGAATCTTGCAAGGTGAAAATGCAACTGCGCTGAACGGCGTATTACTGCGCGCAGAGAAACTGCGGCGCGACGTGGGCGCAAAAACCATTGTGCGCGAGGCCAGCTTCACGCTTCGAGCCGGTGAGGTAATGGCCATCACTGGGCCGAGCGGGGCGGGTAAGTCAAGTGTGCTGCGTTTGCTGAACCGCCTCGATGTCCCGACATCGGGCAGTGTGTGGCTGGAGTCCGTGGAGACTACCCGTTTGGATGTGCGCGAGTTGCGGCGGCGGGTTGGATTGGTAATGCAGCAGGCAAACCTGTTTCCGGGAACGGTGGCGGAAAACGTCCGTTACGGACCTTCGTTACGTGGAACGATCATGGACTCCAGCGAGATGGAAGAGTTGCTGACTACGGTGGGCCTCGCTGGATACGGAGAGCGCGATATTGCCGGGTTGTCGGGCGGCGAGGCACAACGAGTTTCGCTGGCGCGTAGCCTCGCGAATCGTCCACAGGTGCTGCTGCTGGATGAACCCACCTCCGCGCTCGACGACGCTGCAAAACTCGTGGTGGAAGAAGCCCTGCGGGCGGCGATGGCAAGGGTCGAAGGCGCGTGTCTCATCGTGACTCACGACGCGGCACAGGCAGCACGCTTGGCGCAACGCACACTGGTAATGCGGGAAGGCGTGCTGCGTGAAGAATAACAGGATCGAATGGACAACCTCTTGAGATCACAGGTGGCCCACAACCGCCTTCTTTTGGCGATTGTGGGAAGGCAACCCTGCATCCCAGCGGCTCTAGTAGTTGTCTTTGCTTTCTGGCCCAGGTTTTGTTTTTACCGAATCAAGGAGGGCGCCTTGCTCGATCACTGGATGCATTCGCAGGTTGCGTTAGGGCTAGCCCAGGCGCTGGTGGTATCCGCACTGGCGCTGACAGTTGCGTGGCTGGGGCACCTTCGCAAACTGGAACTGGGTCGCGAGACCGCTACGGCGCTGGTACGCGGGCTGCTCCAAATGCTTGCCATCGGTCTGGTGCTGGTGTGGTTGCTGAAGGGCGCGGCGTGGTGGAGCATTCCCACCTTGGCCGCAATGTGCGCTGCAGCCGCAAGGATGGCCCAGGGTCGAGCAAAGTCGGTGCCACATTCCTACTGGCTCTGCCTGCGAGCCATTGGGACGGGGTCAACCGTGGTGATTGCGACGATGGCGCTGACGCGGGTAATCGCATTTAAGTCCATGGCGCTGGTGCCGCTGGGTTCCATGATTATTGCGAATTCGATGAATACCTGCTCACAGGTGTTGGAGCGTTATGCCAGCGACCTGAAGCTAAACTCCGGACGCGTGGAAGCCGCGCTGGCATTGGGCGCGAGTGGGCAGGTTGCAGCCTTGCCTTATGCGAAGAACGCAACCAACGCGGCGTTGATTCCGAGTTTGAATTCGCTGCGCTCGCTGGGCATTGTCTGGATTCCGGGCTTTGCCGCCGGAATGCTGCTGACCGGAAGCGACCCGGTGTACACGGCGATCTACCAGTTCATGGTGATCGCGATGATCTACGCCTCAAGCGGAGTAACAGCCCTGGTGGCAGCCTCGGGATATGAGCACGGAGCGTTCCAGGAGGAGCGGTTGATGGTCGGACGCTGATGTCTGGCTTTTGCGGCAGAGGTACAATCTCGCATGGCTAATTTATCGCTGGTGTATGGGTTGAGGCTACTTCCCGAAGGTGAGTTGGAGGAGGTCGGCTCGGGAAAGATCAAGCTGAGGAATGGACGCGAAGAGCACGTCACGCTGCATCTGCTGGAAGGCAGTAAGGAGGAAATCGAGGCGCAACTGAAGCAGAGCATCGATGCATTCTTTGATATCTATCCGGAGATACAGTAGGGGTGGAATTCGCGCCGAACCGTGAAAAGCAACGATCGAGTGATAGTTGAAGGGCCTCTGGAGCTTCACCTGGGATTTGATCTTTGTGGAGATTCCTCACGTTGTTCGGAATAACACCATCAAGAATGGAAATAGGTCGCGTACAGGGACGCGCCGTGATGACGCGTCCTGCGTGCGAACCTCCGCTCAACGAACAGCGTCGTTGTGTTTCTTCTCATAGATGTTCTTGCTGGCTTTGTTCTGTTCCTTGTTGAGCTTTGCCTGCTCGCGTTTGGTCAGGTGGCCGTTGTGGGCAGCCATATCTTTCTTCTCCTGCTTTACGATGTGCTGTTGCTGACGTTCGAGTTTGCCTGCTTCCTTCGGCGTAAGGGCTCCGCTCTTCATGCCATTCGCAATGCGATTCTGCTGCTCCTGTTCGCGGGCATTCACCTGGTTCACGCGCGGATGATTTGGGTCATCTTTGCCGGGGCCAGCGCCTTGGGTATTGGGGTTTTGGGCAAAGCCCGGAGCGGCTAGCAATCCGCTTAGAGCCAGGGTAGCGATTGAGAAGAACAGTGTGCGTTTCATGCCGGTATAAACCAAACTTCTGCTCCAGAGTTGCGGAAATTTATTTTCTATTTCGCAGTTTCGAGTTCATTCCTCGATGATTTGTTCACAGCCTGCGCTTCGCATCATTCCGCGAATCTATTTCGCTTCCGTCGCAGCCCCCATTGCCTTATACTGCCCACATTCATGCGGATAAGCAGAAGTTCCAATTCACCGGGGCCTCCACGCCCGAGCCCGAAATACCTGTCTCGGATGTCAGGTGAAAGGCTCTGCCTTCGGTTCGTGCTTGTTTCGCTTTTTGTCTTCTTCATGACGGCGTTGCTCCCGGCCCAGATCGCTTCTCGGAATACTCTTGTGCGGGAAATCAAAGCTGCCCGCGCGGGTTCCGCCGCTGAAATCGATGCCCGTATCGGCCACCTCCAAAGCAGTGACCACAACACTGCAATCATTCTCCGCTTTGCTCGACTGCAGGATTCGGTTGCTACTCACAACGCGGCAGCGATGTCCGCTGACGTGAAGCGCATTCTAGCCAATGCCGACGCGCTGGGAGATGACTCCACCCTCCGTATTGTTTACTCTGAGCTTGCTGAAACACTTTCTCACGCCGAGAGCACGGCCTCTCTCATCGAGGAGCGCGACCATGCTCTACAACAGGCTGAGCGTGTGCCGCACTTCCCGTACTTCGAAATTTTCGATAGCCTCGGCCAGGCTTTTCGGCCCTTTTATGACGACTTCGATGCTGATGCCGCATACGATCTTGCCGGACAGCACCTCAGCGGACAGAGCGATGAAATCTCCGCCGCATACTATGGGCGGCACGCGGTGGTTCTCGCCGCTGTTGGACGCATGGATAGCGCACTCGAAAGCTTCCAGCATGCGCGCGCCATCTACACACGTATCGGGCACGTGCCTGCCCAACTCCTCATCGACAACGCCGAATTGGAGCGCCACCTCGGGCATTACGATGCCGCTGAGGAACTCGTCAACCAGGCGCGTCTAAGCGTCTCTCCCAGCGACCCGCTGCGCACTCGCTATGGCGTGCAGGAAACTTTGGCCCGCATCTTCATACTTCGCAAACAATATCCTCAGGCGCTTCAATGCATCCGGCGCGCCGAAGCTCTCGCTCCCGGTGATGACTTCCTGCTTCAGCATCTGACCCACGTCCTTTACCACGATTTCTATTTTGAGAGTCACAACTACGCTGCCATGCCCGCCAATGCGCGTGCCATGCTCGCCAGTGCGATGTCCGCAGGCAACGAAAGGGCGGTCAACTACGCGAAAGGCTTACTCGGCCTGTCACTTGGAATCAATGGCGAGGTGGAAAAAGGAATTCAACTCATCGAGGAAGCCGAACGCAACAGCCTCAGTCATCACTCCGGCCACTTGGATAGCCTCGAACAGAAATACCAGGTTTATGAAGCCGCTCACCGCGATGCTGAGGCACTACGCGCATACCGCGAATATAAGGACGCCCAGCAGGAGTGGAAAGAGCGTACCAACCAGCAGAACCTCGCCCGCCTTGAGTCTTCCCTGGCGCTGCAGAAGGCAGAGGAGAAAACCCGTGATCTTCTTGCACAGCAGCAACTGGAGCGCGACCGCGAGGAACGTGATCGCCTTGAGAACTTGAGTCTGCTGCGTAAACAACAACTCCTTGCTGCTGACGCGGAGCAAAGGAGCAAAGACCAGCAGATCGACGCTCTCCGCGCGCAAGGTCAACTCATCGCCGCCGAAAAAATGCGTCAGCAACTGCTGGAGGAGCAGCGCGCCCAGCAACTCCAACTTGACTATCTCACCCATCGCAGTCAATTGAAGAACGCGCTGGCCGTACTCCTGCTCACATGCCTGCTTTTCGCCGTCGCTCTTGCCTGGTCGCTATGGTGCGTAAACGCCGCGCGCAGAACGCAGGCTCTGGAAGACCCACTCACGGGACTCCACAATCGCCGCTTCCTCAGGCCTTTCATGGATCATGAATCGGATCGCCTACGGCGCTCCGGTCTCACCGCTCTTATCCTGATGGCCGATGTAGATTTGTTCAAGAACGTGAATGACCGCTGGGGACACGAAGCAGGAGACGCAGCTCTCGTGAAATTAGCAGAGGTTCTTCGCGGTTCAACGCGAAACTCCGATGTAATTTCGCGTTGGGGCGGCGAAGAGTTTGTCATCGTCTGCCCTCAGATCAGCGAGCAGCATGCCTCCGTAATCTGCAACCGAATCCGGCATCACCTGCGACAGAATCCTATCCAGGTTTCTGGAGCGGAACCCTTCCACCTAACCCTCTCCATCGGCGCGGCAATCTTCTCGCCGGGTGTTCAGGACGAGCCATGGGAAGCGGCTCTGGCCCGTGCCGACCAAGCCCTCTATCAAGTCAAGAACAATGGCCGTGATGGCTGGGCGCTCGCCGCCTCCGTCCAACTTGGCGAGTCCGAACCTGTTGCGATTCACACTTAACCCTGTATTTCGGTATTTCTATTCCTAAGGTATCAACCTGATCGAGAGTAAGGCCCGCACCGCTAACACGGGCATCGAACTGGCGTTTCCTGCATGGTTTCAATCACCACATCCTGCCCGTCGCTGGCCGGTTTTGCTTACTTTTTCAGCCGCAACCGCTTGTAGAGCCGCTTTCACCTTGCAAAACTGCTGAACCAAAGTACAATTGTGGCGAATCAGAGCTGAAAAATAGGGCTTCCTATGAAATGGGGCATCTGGTCGATTGCCATGCTGTGGTGGTGATGTTTTTAAGCGCTTATTTAGTCTCATAGTTAATTCTTAAAAGAGGTGTCCTATGGTTGGTGTTACATCGTCAGATTCGCCGACGAAGACGCTGGCTCAATCCGGATCATCGCCTCAGACGGGAACTGCTCCGCCAAGTTCGCATTCGGCGTCGCAATTCTCCGAAGATTGGCTGGCGATGTGCATTGGCCTGCTGGTTTTTGCTCTTTCACTTGCGCTTCTATTCGGCGTGGACTTGTTGGGCTGGGGAATTACTACCTCGGTCTGGACCAGTCCAGGCAAGGCTTTGGGCGCAGCTTCCAAGAATTATGCCGCCCTCCCGGCTGTTGTATCCCTGATTGGAACTTTTCTATTTATGTTGGTAATCCTGGGGATCGGGGCGAAAAGGCTTGGATTAAATATTAAGAAATTTGCAACCGGTTTTGCAGTGGTATTTGGGCTGAGCTATCTTTGCTGGTTTCTGGGCAGCTGGGCATACATCGCCGCAACTCCCAATACACGCGGTGCCTTCAAAATCGGGTGGTCGTTAAACCTGACAAACGAGTCGGGCTTCATCATTGCGCTGCTTTGCGGGCTCTTCATTGGCAACTTCCTGCCCGGCGTGGCGGAAAAGATCAAGGAAGCAATCCGTCCCGAACTCTACATTAAGTCCGGCATTGTGATCCTCGGCGGCTTTCTCGGCATCGCCGCACTGGATCAGCGCGCGCTGGCGACATCGGTGATGTTCCGTGGAATTTGCGCCATCATCGAGGCCTATTTGATCTACTGGCCTCTGGTCTATTTTGTCTCGCGCAAGTACTTCGGGTTCAGCCGCGAGTGGGCTGCACCTCTTGCATCAGGAATTTCCATCTGCGGCGTCTCGGCGGCAATTGCCACGGGCGGCGCAATCCGGGCGCGGGCAGTCGTTCCGGTGATGGTTTCATCTTTGGTCGTAGTCTTTTCTGTAGTTGAACTGCTGATCCTGCCGTTTGCGGCTCAGCACTTTTTATGGGATCAGCCGATGGTGGCAGGCGCCTGGATGGGCTTGGCGGTAAAAACCGACGGAGCTGCGGTAGCCAGCGGAGCGATCGCTGACGCGCTGATCCGCGCTCGGGCGGCCACGTCCGGCATTTACTATTCGCCGGGTTGGGTTATGAACGTTGCCGCGACGGTGAAGGTCTTCATCGACATCTTCATTGGAGTGTGGGCGTTTGTGCTTGCCTGGGTGTGGGCAGCCAAGTTCGACAAGACTCGTAAGCCTGGCGACAAAGTCAAGGCGAAGGAGATCTGGCAGCGCTTCCCGAAGTTCGTGCTTGGTTACGTGGCGACTTTTGTCATCGTACTCGCAATCGGAATTTACGCACCTGCGACCATTGGGAAAGTGAAGTCCGCAATGGGACAGGCAAACGTTTTCCGCGGAATATTCTTTGTCATGACGTTTTTCAGCATTGGCGTTGTTTCCAATTTCCGTAAGCTTTGGGAAGAGGGCATCGGCAGGCTGGCCGCCGTGTACGTACTCTGCCTGTTTGGCTACATTATCTGGATCGGTCTGGCTATCTCGTGGCTCTTCTTCCACGGCATGATGCCGCCGCTCCTCAAGGGATAACGATATGGCAACTCCAGCAGTAAGTCCTAAGCCTTCGCAGCCGCGCTTCTCGGAAGAGATCCGCAAAATGGAATACGAACCGCTGGACATCGTTGAGAAGAAGTTGATCTGGTATACCTTCTTTACCGGAGTCGGCTTACTCATCATCATGGTCCTGCTAACTCGCTAACGCCGCAGCACCTCTGGTGTCGTGGGGCCTATGTTCCGCGACACCAGATCCCTATTTCGCAATTCCGGCGTTGTCATACCTATTGTGCGGGCGAGGTAATCGGCTTGCCCTTCTCTACAAAAAATGTAACCAGCACCCTGGCCACGGTTGTCCCCTCATTCGCCGCCGTGTGAACCTCCCCGGCTGGAATGAAGAAGACATCGCCCATCTTCAGGTGTGCTACAGGCTTGCCTTCCTGCGTGAGGGCTAGCGAACCCTCTTTCACGTAGCCGAACGCGTCTCCAGGATGGGTATGTCTCGGTTCTTTCGAACCCGGTGCAAACTCCACCTGAACGAATACGCCTTCATGACCCGGCACACTCAGGTCATCCTTCGCCAGCACGCTCCGCTTTATATCTTGCGCAGTCTGGGAACGCGCCGCGGACGGGGAGAAGCATACCAGGAACCCTGCAACCACGAACGTTGCCACAATTGGAATTCTTGAGCGACTCATCGCATCTCCTTTCAAAGCACTCGTTGGTAGACGAGAAACTTCCATCGAAAGATGCCAGCATAGGTACCCCACATAAGCCGGTAGTTAGCAGACGTGGGATCGAAGTCAACGGTGCACACGCGGCCGAGCAGCCCTGATTCTTGCCCGGTGTTCTCACACCTTCGGTTTTTTAATCGACCATCCGACACCTGCTCACATCTAAGGCAAAAAGCTCTACAATGATTGTTTGGAGGAACTCATGATCTGGATGCGCCGCGCTGTCCGCCTGCTCCCCCTGATCCCACTGTTCTTACTCAGCGTCTCGTGCGGGGATTTCTGGGTGTCGAACGGTTCCACCGCCTCCGTCTCGCTCGGCGCGGGAGTCATCCTCAAGGCCGCGACCTCGACTACCGCTGGCGACACCAATCAACTCCATCTTTTCGCCACCACTGTGGGAGGAACAAACACAGAGGTCACCGGGTCCGCTACTTGGACGAGCGGCAACCCTGCGGTCGCGACTGTCGGCAGCCCGGACGTCGCGAACACCACTCCCGGCCTCGTCACCGTCGTGGGCACCAGCGGGAACGTCACCGTTGTGATCACCGCAAAATACCAGGGACAAACCGCCACCGCGAATGTTCTTACTTATACCGGGGCCATTCCAACTTCACTCGCGATCACCCTTCCGAGCGGCATTTCGTCAGGGTCCCTCACTCCGGGTCAGGTTTTTCAGTTACACGCGACCGCTACGCCATCGCTTAGCGGTGTAGCCAACCAGGATGTCTCTTCCTATGTCACATGGACCAGCAGTAACACCGCCAACGCCACCGTGGACGTCAATGGAAATGTCAGCGTACTCAGCACCGCATCGGTGGGTGGTACATTCTCCATCTCAGCGACGACCGCCATCTCAGGCACGACGGTGTCCAGCCCCAGTCCGGGCGTTCAATTTACCGTGATCTAGTTTGTCCTCAATAAATTGCGGCGTCATTCCCGGCGCCGCAATTTAATCCCACTTCGGATTCGCTGGCCTTTTGCGCCCTCAATGCGAATTGACGCGTCCCTACCCTCATGTACTATTGCGATGACGGCTCAAAAACCAACTCGCTATCATCGAAGAGACTGAATTCTAATGTCCGAGATCAGAAA